>Ga0182018_10002148_pt1 | contig 20453 bp, 24 predicted proteins | sample 812P2MmetaG_FD_120490 | JGI IMG/M metagenome (GOLD analysis project Ga0182018, IMG submission 120490) | Permafrost microbial communities from Stordalen Mire, Sweden - 812P2M metaG | ecosystem: Environmental > Terrestrial > Soil > Wetlands > Permafrost | place: Sweden: Stordalen | collected...
AGTTCGATACCACCGCTGAGGCGGTGAACAGCTTCCATCAACTTCCCAAAGATACGGAAAGACAGCCGTTGTGGGGCCCGCAACAGGAATCAGAAAAGGCCGCGTAAGGTGCCCGGTCCCGGCGTTGAACCCGCCGGGTGGCACGGAGGTAAGACATGAAAACTGCACGATCATGGTTTCAACGGCAGGTCGCCGTTTGCCTGATGTTCCTGCTGGCTGCCCCACTCGGGGTAGCGGCTCAACAGGAAACCCCGCCCGTCCAGCAAGCAGCTGCAACGTCTGCCCAGATCCCTCCGCAAACCGCCCAGCTGGCGGATGCTGCGCCATTGCCCGATAGTCCCAATCCCGCAGTCAGTCCCGCAGCGCCGCAATCCAGCACGGCAAGCCCACAATCCAACTCGTCGCAGACAACTCCGCAACAACAAAACGGCCCGTCGCAACCACTGGGAACCGCCGCCGCGCCTTATGAACCGGGCACCGGTGTTGCCGCATCCAGACCGTCGGGAGCGGCTATCGCTCCAGCACGCCAGAAGCGCACGCGATCTTTCATGATCAGGGTTGGACTCCTGATCGGGGCTGCCGTTGCTGTCGGCACGGTTATCGCCCTTTCCAGTGCGAGCCCGAGCCAGCCGTCGGCAAAATAAGGAGTTGCTGCGTATCCATCACGGGAGGCCCCTGCAATGCGATCGGAAGCCAAACACAAACGCGCCGGTTTTGTGAGCTTTTCCGGCATCGATGGCGCGGGAAAGAGCACGCAGATTAATCTTCTTCGCGCTCGTTTGCAGCTAGCCGGTCTCCGCGTTCGGGTGATTACATTTTGGGATGACGTTGCCTGCTTAACCGGATTGCGCGAGGCCACCGGGCACAAGCTGTTTAAAGGAGACAAAGGCGTCGGCACCCCCGAGTCACCCATCAACAGGCGGGACAAAAACGTCAGATCACACTTCATGACGATGGTTAGGTTATGCCTTTACCTCGCTGATGCCGTTGCGCTTCGCCGCACAGTGAAAAGGGCACTCGTGTCCAACGAAGATTTCGTGATCTGTGACCGCTATGCCTATGACGAGCTCGTGAACCTGACTCCGCACAATTGGTTCATCCGGGCTTATGTGCGGCTGGTCATGAAGCTCGTCCTGCGGCCGGATATCAGCTATTTTCTGGACGCTGATCCTATTCAGGCCCGCGCCCGCAAGCCCGAGTATCCGCTCGATTTCCTCTATACCTGCCGAGAATCGTATTTGACCCTGAGCGAACTGGCGGGTGGAATCACGATCATTCCTCCCATGCCAGTGCGTGAGGCTGAGCGCGAGATCCTGAAGCACCTGCTGCTCCGAGACACGCAATGCGACCGGAGAATAGCATTCGTTGGAGAGGACGATCTTGGCATTCCCGCGTAGAGATGCGGCCTTCATTGCCACATCCGGTTCCTGTTGAGTTACTCAAAATCCCCGCGGCTACCACGCCCTCATCACATTAGTACCCAACCCAGAGCAAAAGAGTAACGCACCCTTGCGCCTGCATCGGGAAGGTGCAAACATCTACGTCACCGCTGGACTTCCGCACCTCAGGAGCCCGTCGGCATAGCTAAGAACAAGAGAACCGTTTCACAATTGGTTCCTTTTTTATTGATCGGCATTGTTTGAATTTCTGCTTTGGAGAGCTGGTCCCATGTCAACCATCACAGTCTATGTACGGTGCAATCCGGACGAGCCGCGAATTCATGTCCTCGCCAAACAGCTCAGGATCGCCGGCCTGTCCGAGGGCAGCGACCCGGCGGCCGACAGTCCGGGCGAGGATGACAAAACGCTTGCCGAAAAGGTCTGCCTGTTCCTCGAACGGCGGCGCAGCTCAATAGAGAGGGTTGAATATTTGAGGAAGCGCCGGCGGACGGCGCGTTAACGTCTGATAACAGATATTCTGTTAACTCAACGCCGCCCTGCGCTAAGAATCCTTCTCGCCCCACGCGCCGCTGGCCGCCTGCACCGACAAGGCGATCCTGTTCCCCACGCCGACTTTCCGCATGAGCCGGGCCACATAGGACTTCACGGTTTGTTCCCGAATGCTGAGCGCCTGGGCGATCTCCCGGTTCGATCGCGCGAGAACCAGCTGCTGCAGCACTTCTTCCTCGCGTTCCGTAAACCGCGGACTATGCCGCCGCCGTCGCGCCGCCGCTCCGTCGAGCGTTCGATCCACGAAGGTCGACAGCACCCGTCTCGGCACCCAGATCGATCCATCCAGCACCGCGCAGGCCGCCTGCATCACCTGCAGCGGAGACACCGTTTCCTCCAGCCACCCCTTGGCGCCGGCACTCAGGGCGTCCATGATTCTTTCCGGTTCCGAGCCCGAACCGATCACGAGAACCTTCAGACCCTGATTCCGCGCCCGCAGCCTCGCCAGCAGAGCCAGCGAAAACGTCTGATCCCGAAGCACAACCACCGCCAGGTCCAGGGCAGTTTCCTTAAACGCCACCGCCCACTCCGTAGCCACAACCTTGAAATCCGGCTGCGAAGCAAAAATTTCCCGCAGTCCGGCGATGCGGATCGGCTCGAAATCCAGCAATCCTACCCGCAGGGGGCGCGTGGGACGAGTGATAGTTTCCATAGGCTCTTACAACTTCGGCAGAACAATTCCCTGCTGGTTCTGGTACTTGCCTTTCCGGTCTGCGTAGCTGATCTCGCAGGGTTCGTCCGGCTCCGCCCGCAGTGGCTTTGTATTCGGTATCACCAGAGTACCAAGCCCTCCCATTCCGGATCGAAAGGGCTGGTGTCTCACGATGATACTGCATCTTACGGCAGGGGCGGCACATTGACAATGCGGCAAAACATTTCTACGATCAGCCTTGAGACGCACCGTTCGCCTGACCGGAGAAAACCTTGATAAAACAGGACATCATTCACCAGGTGATTGAGCGCACCGGCCTTCAGCGCAACAAGGCTGAAGCTGCCGTCGATACCGTAGTCGAATCCCTCAAGCGCGCCCTCGCCGAGGGACAGCGTATCGAGCTGCGCGGCTTCGGCGTTTTCAACGTCCGTCCGCGCAAGACCGGCATCGGCCGCAATCCCCGCACCGGAGCTGAAGTCAGCATCGCTCCGGGCAAAGCCGTCCGCTTCAAGCCAGGAAAAGAACTCCACCTCCTCGATCAATAGACGGCTGATGAACTTTCTGCATTAGGCGAACAAGAGGAAGTCGGGGGAGATTCCCACCCTTATCATTCAAAACGCATCGGCTGAAAACGAAGGTTCCCTTAAAGGGCGACGACATTGAGGCCAGGGATGGCCTCGAAATGTTTGGGCGTTGAGCGTCACCACATCGAAGCCCAGATGCAAAGCTGTGGCTCCAATGATCAGGTCCTGGACAGCGATGGAAATGCCTTTCGCCGCCTGTTCACCCTCGATGCGCCCGGCCAGCTGAGCAATCTCCAGGGTTAGTGGGTGCGTGATCAGGTCGTGGAAGACGCCTTCCACGAATACCCGGCGTCGCACGCGATCTGCGTCTGTCCTCGCACGATAAATGCCGTGTGTCAGTTCCACTGCGCTGACCGAGGACAATGCGACGTCAATCTCGCCATGCAAGTCCCGCGACCGGCGGAGGACGTCTTCGACGCCTTCGCCCCGCCGTTCGCTTTCGATCAGGATGCTGGTGTCCAGGATCAGGCCCACTGAGTCATTCCCATACTGAGGTATCGCGCGGCTTGCGACTGCGGATGATCTCCTCGAGATCGGCGGCGAAGCCCGCGTCCATCACCGGCTTATAGCCCAGATCTTTCGACCGGGCTTCGGCCAAAGCGATGGACTCGGAGATGGACCGGCGCGGCGGAGCCGCCGTACGAATCACAGCCACCGGGTTCGCTCCGTTCTCGATCACAACCTCCGCGCCAGCGCGCACACGCGCCAGCAGCCCTGGAAAATCGCGCGCAGCATCGTCTTCCGAGATGTGGATCGTTGCCATACTCAAGATGATACCAGGAATGCTTTCCTGACTATTCGCAGGACACACTCCAGTCTTGATGTTCGACCCTGCGACCCGCGAATTCCGTTCCTCAGCTCGCCGGCTTAACATGCACGATCGTGCAGTTCACCTTGGCCGTGTTCGCAATGAAAGCCCCAATCCGAATATTGCTGTAGCTGCTGGTGGCATTCGCATTTGTTGGCCCGTTCAGCGTTACTCGGTATTGCGACAGGTCGGCTCCGTTCGCGTCGTCCTGCTCGCATTGCACTACCGCCGAAGTAAGCGCGACCGCCGAGTTGTTGGCCCACGTTGCCGTCGTCAGAACCAGAAACCCGTTCTCCGACTGCCAATGCGCGTTGAATGCCTGCTGGTTTACCAGCGCCGCATTCCCGCCTGACCCGGAACCGGCGGGCGGCGGCGCACTGGGCGCGCCAGGCTGAGAAGCCGGCTGGCTGGCAGCCGGAGGGTTCGACGCAGGAGTGCTCGCGCCCGGGTGCGACTTCGAGTAGTAGTAGTAAACGAGCCCGGCGACAATCACGATGACGATGATCGTCCCCAGCATCGAATTGCGGTTCTGTGCGCCTGCCGGAGCCTGTCCCGGTGGCACAGCCACCACGACCGGACCCTGCGCCGGTGCAACATACTGCGGCGGTGCGCTCGCGAATGTTTGAGTCGCTGGCTGAGGTGCGCTCGCGAATACCTGAGCCGCTGGCGGAGGAACGGGCGCGGCCGGCGGTGGTGAGCTCGGCGCCCCCGCTGCTGCCGTCTTCGCAGAAACGTCCGCTCCACACTGCGCGCAAAAGCGCTCTTTGCCCGTTAGAGTATTCCCACAATTGCTGCAAAATGCCATGGACGATCCTCTCCCTCGAGAAAACGGATGAACTACCCCGCCTTTGCGGCGGAAGTTTGCGGCGCAACTATGTAACCGCGCTGCCTGCGGGCTGCATCGAAGCCTCAACCCTCTGCAAGGTCCCCTGCAGATCCTGCTTCTGCTCTTCCTTCACCTGCCGCAGCCCCTGCTGCACCAGACCAAACACAACGTACCAGCTAACCACGGCCGACAGAATATAGTTCCCGCCGAAAGGAAGCTGCAACTGAGCGGGCAGATCCCAGATCGTGTGCAATACCACTGGAATCATGAACGCCTTCAGGAACCGCGAATCCATCAGCATCGATGGACTCGTCGGCAACGCCCCTTTGACGCGCCAGAACGCCCCGGCCGCGATCGCCGTCCACGCCACATGCCCCCAGGGCGTCAGCAGCGCGCGCGTCCGCAGCACTTGCAGCATCAGGATGATGCCCGCTTTGAGGTTCGCACCAGCCAGCAGCCCCTGATTCAACGCGTATCCGGAAGTCTCAAACGCCGCGAATCCCGCGCCCACCGTCGCTCCGAAAAGCAATCCGTTCAGGATGTACTTGTACCGCACCTCGCGCACCACAATCACGACGGTCAGCAGCTTGGCGACTTCTTCGACGATTCCGGCCGCTGTGTCTCCCAGCGAACCCAGAACCGGCAACGTATATCCGATCAGCGCGAAGACCAGCGAAACGACCGCGCCAAACAGAAACAGCGTCGCGAGCCTGTGTAGCGAGACGTTCCGCGGGCTGTTCATCTCAAAGAAAAACGTCAGCGTCGTCAGCGGAACGGCGAACGCTCCGAGGATCATCACCGCTGGAACCAGGTTTCCCGCATCCGACAAATGCAGCAGTGTGAACGTGAAGACCAGATACGAGATGACCATCGTCGCCAGCACGCGGAAGAAGAGCCACGGCTTCGGCCAGCCCGCCTGCACCAGATCGATCGGAGGCGTGGTTTTCCTCGTTCCCACCGCAAGGTAGTCTTCCACGTCCTCGGTGCTGCGCTTCTTGAAGACATCCGAGAACATCTCCTTCAGGCTGAACCCTTCCAGCTGTTCAGTGGAAGCCAGTTTCTGCAGCCTGCCCTGCAGGTTGCGCAGCAGATTTAACTGCTGAATGGTGTGCGGCTGCGCTGCTGGATGGGCTGCGACGTAATACACCTGCTGCGGGGCTCCTGGTACCTGCGGTGGAACCGGATAAACCGGCTGCGGAACATACTGGACCATGGGCTGAGCAGAGGCTGGCTGTTGCGGGGTGGGACCGGTCGCAGCCCCTTCAGGACGCGTTACCGCCGTCCCGCATTGCATACAAAACTTATTTTGCGGTGGAACCAGGGAGCCACATTGAACGCAGTACACCGGAAATTCTCCGTCAGGAAAAGGCTGGGGGGATTGGTATAGGAACGTAGCATGGAGCGCTTTTCGAAGTAAAGAAAAGATTGCGCGCTCGGGAAGTGGTTGGGGAACCTGCACTTGCCCCGTTCCGTACTAAGGACCGCACAGGCCCCGTACCAACGGCTGCGTAGTAAGATTCGATACCCACGAGGATTCCCCACGAACGCAGCGAAAGCCATCCCGTCGACGAGCCCCGAGCCCTCCCAGCCCCACACCGAAGGCTGGTTCACCTCCGGCCCGGCCATCGTGGCCGCCATCGCGATCCTGAAGCTCGCGCTCCAGCTCCATGCCGCGCCCCACTACGGCATCTTCCGCGACGAGATGTACTACCTCGCCTGTGGCCAGCACCTCGGCTGGGGTTACGTCGACCATCCGCCGGGGATGCCCTTCATCGCCTGGCTGGTCAGCCACACCCTCGGTACGTCTCTCATCGCATTGCGTCTGCTGCCGGCCCTCGCCGGAGCCGCGCTCGTCTGGCTCAGCGGCACGATGGCTCGCCAGATGGGTGGCGGCCGCACGGCCCAGGCCCTCGCCGCTCTCGCTGTCCTCGTAGCACCCATTTACATGCTCCTGCAGCACTGGTTCACCATGAACGCCTTCGAGCCGCTCCTGTGGATGGTCTGCGCCTGGTGCGTCCTGCGCTACGTCGAGAGCGGCGACGCGCGCTGGTGGCTCTGGGTTGGCGTTCTCTGCGGCATCGGCCTCGAAATGAAGTACTCGGTCGTCCTCTTCGCTGCGGGGCTGATCGTCGGACTCGCCCTCACGCCCCATCGCCGTGTTCTCGCCTCAAAATGGTTCTGGCTCGGCTGTCTCGCCGCGTTTCTTATCTTCCTGCCGCATCTGGTGTGGCTCATCCACCACCACTTCCCTTTTCTTGAATACGAGCAGAACGTCCGCATGACCTCGCGCGATGTGCGCCGCGCCCCGCTGGCCTTTCTGCTCGACCAGGCCAACATCCTCAATCCCGTCTCGGCTCTCCTGGGGGTCGGCGGACTGGTGTGGCTGTTTACACGCGCCGGCGCACCCTACCGCATCCTCGCGTGGACCTTTCTGGTCGTCCTCGGCGCGTTGATGGTCACGCAGGGCAAGAACTACTACGTTGCGCCGGTTTATCCCATGATCTTCGCCGCCGGCGCAGTCGCCTTCACACAATGGATACGCAGCGCCTGGCTGCGCGGAGCCTACACGGCCCTGCTCGCCGCCTCCGGCATCCTCCTCGCGCCGCTGGCGATGCCGCTCCTGCGCCCGGAGACGTTTCTCCGCTACGAACACGCGATCCACATCTCGACCCCGAAAGCAGAGAATCAGCGCACCGGACCGCTGCCGCAAATCTTCGCCGACGAGTTCGGCTGGGAAGACATGGTGCGCAAAACCGCAGCCGTCTACTGGAGTCTGCCGCCCACCGAACGAGCCCGCACCGCCATCTTCGCGAACTCCTGGGGCGAGGCCGCAGCCGTCGACTATTTCAGCCCGAAGTACGGCCTGCCCCGCGCCATCAGCGCGCATAATTCCTACTGGCTCTGGGGGCCGCGCGATACTGACGGCAGCACCGTCATCGTTCTCGGCAGCGACGGCAGCGGCGATCGCGAACATTTCCAGAGCGTCATCGACTCAGGTCAGAAAACCGACAACCCCTGGTCCCGCGAAGACGAACACTTCACGATATGGCTCTGCCGCGGACTGCACTGGGATCTCCGCGCCGTCTGGCCGAAGATCAAACACTGGGGATGAACGGTACACTTGGAAGAGCATACCGGTGGGCGAGAGAAGCTTCGGCTGCACGGGAGAGACGATGGACAAGACCGTTCGCAAATTCGCCAGTCTGGAAGCGATGAAGGACGCGGAATACACGGAGTGGCAGGCGCTGTCCGCGCGGGCCCGGCTAAACGCCGCCGCAGAGCTTTCCGTCATGCAATATCAATGGAAGGAACCAACACGCGATGTTCAGTCAGGACTTCAAAGAACTCTTGTCCGCGTTCAACGAGCATCGCGTTAAGTATCTCGTCGTGGGCGGGTACGCCGTAGCGGTTCACGCCCAGCCTCGAGCTACCAAGGACCTTGATCTCTTTATTCAGCCAGATCCGGAGAATGCAAAAGCTGTTTTTGCGGCGTTGGCCAGATTCGGAGCGCCGCTCGCGGGCGTGAAACCAGCGGACTTCATCGACCCCGACTCCTTTTTTCGCATCGGTGCCGCACCGCAGATGATCGAAATTCTCCCTCGGATTTCAGGCGTGAATTTCGATCAGGCATGGAAGCGTCGACGAAGTCACCGGCTTGAAGGTGTACTTCATATCGGCCGACGATTTTGTTGTAAACAAATTGGCTGCTGCCAGAGCTCAGGATATTGCCGATGCTGCGGCCGTTCAGCGCGCCACAGAGCTGAGGTCGCCTTCGAGGCAGGACGAACCAGCAGACCAGAGCGACAGCGCCTCACAATCCTGACTTTTCAGCGAATCCGCGCCTACAGCTTCTCCGGCTGAATCCCAATATTCTTCTCGCCGGCAGCCTTCTTCTCCCAGTATTTCCTGATCCACGCCTCGAAGGTCTTCCCCGCCGCATTGTCGCGCCCGGTAAAAGCCAGCGCAGCAATGTCGGAATAAGGAATGCTCAGCTTCGTCCGCTCTTCCGACGGCATCACCCGCACAACTGAATCCTGGAGAGTCGCGCCGGTGCGCCGGTCAAACACGTAGCCGTGAACCACGCGGCCATCTTTCAGCGTCAGTGTCACATCGCCGCGGTAATCGAACGCCTTCTCGAGCGCCTGCCGAACGTCATTCTCGCTCGCCAGCGACGGGATCCACCCCTCGAGCTGCTCGCGCGCACGCCCCTCCATCACCTCAACGCTGTTCGGATCCATGGCAGCCGGCCGGCCTGTCATACCCGAGTTCCCTCTTCCACACGGACATGCGTCTCAATCTGGGCATTGATCTGAACCAAAGGATTGAAACTATGCACCGGCTTCACCGGATCATTGAGCAGATCGAGCGCGCCCTTATCCGGATAGAGCTTCGTCATCGCCTTCGCCGTCTCCCACAGCCCCTTCAGCGATCCAAACGTGTAGTTCACCGCGGTGCCTTCGTAGCCGGAATGCACCATGCAGTTCGCGCACTTCGGATTGCCGCTCTCGGTCCCGTAGTTATCCCAGTTCGTCGACTCGATCAGCCCCTCAAACGTGTCCGCATACCCGTCCTGCAGCAGGTAGCAGGGCTTCTGCCAGCCAAAAATGCTGAACGTCGGCATCGCCCACGCCGTGCATTTGAAATCCCGCTTCCCCATGATGAATTCGAGGTAGAGATAATTCGCGTTGAACTTCCAGCTCTTCTTCCGGTTCGAAAGAATCGCACGGAAGAGCCGCCGCGAACGAGCACGCCCCAGGAAATGCTTCTGATCCGGCGCCTTCTCGTACGTGTACCCCGGCGCCACCATCATCGCCTCCACACCTACATCCATCAGCTCGTCAAAATGCGCCCGCACCGAGTTGGGATCGGCCCCGTCGAACAGCGTCGTGTTCGTGGTTACGCGGAATCCACCCGCGATCGCCGCCTTGATCCCTTCCATCGCGATGTCGTACCCACCCTCGCGGCACACCGAGAAATCATGATGCTCGCGTTGGCCGTCCAGATGAACCGAAAACGACAGATATTTGCTCGGCTTAAACAGATGAAGTTTTTCTTTCAGAAGCAGCGCGTTCGTGCACATATAAACGTACTTTTTCCGCTCAACCAGCCCCGCCACAATCCTGTCGATCTGAGGATGCAGCAGCGGCTCTCCGCCCGGTATCGAAACCATTGGCGTGCCCGCTTCTTCGACCGCGCGGAAGCACTCCTCCGGCGTCAGCTCCTGCTTCAGAATGTGCGGCGGATACTGGATCTTGCCGCAGCCGGCGCAGGCCAGGTTGCAGCGGAAGAGCGGCTCCAGCATCGTGACCAGCGGAAAACGCTTCCGCCCCTTCAACTTCTGCGTCAGAACGTACGTTGCCACCGTCCACGCCTGTGATACAGGTACCGCCATCAGGAACCCTTCCTCCGTCTCAAATTCGGGTGCCCCATCCTGGGCGCGCCCGTTTTTGGCGCTCGCAGGGTGGGTGTTTCCCCAGCTTCAGTGCTTTGTTACGCCTCAGCCTTCTCCAGCGCCCGTTTGTAATCCGTCAGCGCCAGCAGCGGAAAATAATCTCGATACAACGGATACGCCAGATAAAACACCCGTGGAAACCCAGTTCCGGTATAGATCGCCTGCCGTGTCTTGCCCTGCCCAAGACTCTCGTCCCAGGACCCGTGTCCCTGCTCATCCACTTGCTGCCTGGCCAATAGCCATTTGATGCCCTTCGCTACCGAGTCGCTTCTCTTGTCGCCGGCCGCCAGCAGCCCCAGAATCCCCCACGCTGTTTGCGAAGGCGTGCTTGCCCCTATACCGCGTGTCACCGGATCATCGTAGCTGTTGCAGCTCTCGCCCCATCCGCCATCGGCATTCTGCACCATGCGGATCCACTCCGCCGCCTGCTGAATCTCCGGCTCGTGGTTCCACACCCCAATCGTCTCAAGCCCGCGCAGCACCAGAAACGTGCCGTACAGATAGTTCACGCCCCAGCGCCCGAACCAGCTGCCGTCCGCTTCCTGCTCGGAGTAGATGAACTTAATCGCCTTCTCCACGCGCCGGTCCTTGCGCGTGTAGCCGTACGTCGCCAGCATCTCGAGGATGCGTCCCGTGATGTCCACCGTCGGCGGATCCAGCATCGCGTTATGGTCCGCGAACGGAATGTGCTGGAAGATCATCTTCGTGTTGTCTTTGTCGAAGCTCGCCCAGCCACCGTTGCGGCACTGCATCGCGAAAACCCACTCGATGGCGCGCTGGCACACATCGTACTGATAGCGTTCCCGCGGATTATCGACCTTGTTCAGCGCCAGAAGAACCTGCCCGGTATCATCGACATCCGGGTAAAACTCATTGTCAAACTCGAAGTACCATCCCCCCGGCGCCGCTCGCCGATTCTTCACGCTCCAGTCGCCCTTGTGGCGTACTTCCTTCGACAACATCCAGTCAGCCGCCTTCAGCAGCCGCGGATCCCTGTGATCGACCCCCGCCTCGCCCAGCGTGTAAACCGCCTGCGCCGTGTCCCACACCGGCGACATACACGGCTGCATCCGGAACGTCGCCTCCGGATAGTCCTTCGTCCCCCCCGGCTCATCGATGCCCAGCTTCTCAAACTCGTCCATCGCCCGAATCACCTGCGGATCGTCCAGCGAATACCCCAGGCACCGCAGCGCAATAATCGAGTTCAGAATGGCCGGATAGATCGCGCCCAAACCATCGGACATCTCCAGCCGCTCCAGCATCCACTTCTGCGCCTTCTTCAGCGCCATCGAACGCAGCGGCCGAATGTGAATTCTCTCGAACCAGTGGATTATCCGGTCGAGGAAGATGAAGAAATTCCGCCAGCTGACCCTATGGGTCTTATCCCACTTCAACCGCAGATCGGCGTTCTCGCGCCCACCCACAAATAATTCGCTGATCCCATGCTCCGGCGGAATCCTCTTGTACGGCTTCTTCGCATAAGCAATCGAGAGCGGAACCAGAATCGCCCGCGACCACGAAGAAATTTCGTAGATGTTGAACCAGAACCAGTTCGGAAACAGCACAATCTCCGGCGGGATCGCCGGCACCGAGTTGTACTCGTACTGCCCAAGCGAGCAGAGATAAATCTTCGTGAAGGTGTTGCACTCCGTCACGCCGCCATGCGCCAGGATCCACTCCCGCGTCTGCGTCAGAATCGGATCGTCAGCCGGCCACCCCATCAACTTGCACGCGAAGTAGCACTTCACCGAAAGACTGATGTTCCCCGGCCCGCCCGGATAGAGCGACCAGCTTCCGTCCTCGTTCCGGTAGCGCATAATCTCCGTCAGCGCTCGCCGCATCTTCCCTTCATCGCCCGTGCCCAGCAGCACGTGCAGGAAGATATAGTCGGCCTCGAGCATCGAGTCGCCCTCGAGTTCCCCGCTCCAGTAGCCTTCCGGATGTTGCCGCGCCAGCATCGATTCCCGCGCGCGCTCAATCGCCAGCGCAACCTCTTCGGGCGCGGCGTCGATCCGCCCAAATTTCACACTGCTGGAAATCGGCCGAACCTCGGCAACTTTGGGAGCGCTGCCCGCACTTCCCGAAGGAGCGGTGCCTCTGGGCCGGACGGTTTCAAATGGTGTACTCATGCCGTTTGAGAAAACCAGTTCCCCCCTGAATGTTCTTTGCTGTACTGATGCCCGCGCTGTCCGCTTAGACCCGGGCAGTTGCCGGCGGGGCAGACCGGATCGCCTGTACGATCTCCGGAGGAAGCCCGAACCGGACGTTTTCCGGCATGACCTCAACTTCCTCGACCGTCCCAAAGCCGTTGTGCTTCAGGTACCCGATGACACCCTCGACCAGAATCTCCGGCGCCGAAGCCCCCGCCGTCACCGCCACGTTACGGACGCCCAGCAGCCACTCAGGATCGATCGCCTCGGCGTTGTCGATCAGATAGCCCTGCGTTCCCAGGTTCCGCGAGACCTCCACCAGGCGGTTCGAGTTCGAGCTGTTGTTCGAACCCACTACCAGTACCAGATCGGCGCTGTGAGCCACGTTCTTCACTGCAACTTGCCGATTCTCCGTCGCATAGCAAATGTCCTGCGAATGCGGCCCGACAATCTTCGGAAACTTCAGCTTCAGCGCCTGAATAATGTCGTGCGACTCGTCGAGCGACAACGTGGTCTGCGTCAGATACGCCACGTGCTCAGGGTCCGGCACATCGAGCGTCCGCACCTCTGCAACGCTCGATACCACCTGCGTCACGTTCGGCGCCTCACCCAGCGTGCCCTCAATCTCATCGTGATCGCGATGCCCAATCAGCACCAGCGAATACCCCTGCTGCGCAAACTTCACCGCCTCCACGTGGACCTTGGTCACCAGCGGGCAGGTCGCGTCGATCACCTTCAGCTTCCGTTCTTTCGACTGCTCGCGAACCGCCGGCGAAACGCCATGCGCCGAGTAGATCACCCGAGCTCCTTCAGGAACCTGGTGAATATCGTCGACAAAAATAGCGCCCTTTTCCGCCAGCTCATTCACCACAAAGCGGTTATGGACGATCTCCTTGCGGACATAAATCGGCGCGCCAAAGGTCTCAAGCGCAATGCGCACAATGTCGATCGCCCGCACCACACCCGCGCAAAACCCGCGTGGTTTGAGCAGGAGAACGCGTTTTTCCTCAGGCTTCGACGCCGAATGCCGGGGTGCGACTGGGGTCGCTGTAGTAATAGCACTCACGTTCTTTATTATACCGTGAACCGCTGCACCTCCCGGTGGGCAGATTGTTTCCTCGTCCCTCCGACGCAGCCGATCATCGAGCCGGGAAGCGATACTCCCGGCACTCGATAGCGTCGCCCCGAGAATCAACCTCGATCACGGTGTTCGTCAGGTCCCGTTCTCCCACACGTTCCAGCGCGGCTTGGAACAGCTCCCGCTGCTGCGCGGGCGGGACGTTAGGAACAATTACGATCAGTCCCGCGTGTACGGCTTCGCGACCGTAAAGGGCCATAAAGTCGGAGCCGTTATTCGTGACGAGCGCGTACTCCCGCTCCCGAATGAAGGCCATGAGCTGCCAATCCTTGTATCCGCCTAAGCCCAGATGGGCGACATGATCGGCGGGATGGCCTCCCCGGTGCGCCAAATCAACGAGTGAAGTGTGCAGGCACTCGTCGATCAGCAGCTTGACCATAATTGGGAGACGGAAAGGATTCGTAGGACCTTCAGAACTGGCAGCCATAAATCTCTCCAACGATTCAGCGAACTGAACCCGTGTGGCGAGCTGCTGCTTGTCCTGTTCAGGAGGCGCGTTGCTACGCGATGTCTAAGTCATCCTGGCGAATCGAATACAATCGGGTATCGCAAACGCCGGTGCCGTCACTGGCAGTATGCTATCTCGAAAATAGTTCTCCCTGCCATGAGAGCTACTTCCGTTTGAATTCCGTAACCCCTATCGGCTCTTGCCCCGCCCACGGCAGCCGCACCGGCCGCCCGCGCCGCGGAAAAGCCTTCAAGTAAAACGGAGCCGCATTCACCTGGTCGGACCCAAGCGCCGGGTATCCCTCAAGAATCTCCTCCTCGCTCGCTCCCTGGGCCAGCATATCCGCCACCAGGTCGACAGGGATCCGGGTCCCCCGAAAGACCGGCGTCCCGCGCATAATTTCAGGATCGGAAACCACCATCCGCTGCACCTTCCGCAGCTGCGCCAGTTCCTTGTCCACCGCGCGGCGAGCACTCCGCACCTCAATCACAAGCGCCTTGCCGCCTGTCACCCTCATGGCATCCACGTCCGGCTGACTCTCCACCGTCCGGGCAACTTCCCGCCGCACCGCCATCGGCAACAGCCGCACACCCTCTGCCTCAAGCCGGAGGTAGACCAGCTGCCCTCGCGATAGAAGCCGCTGCGACGCCTTGCCCCGTGATGCCCGCTGAGGTCGAATCAGCCGGCTATCTATCAACTTGTGCACCGTCTTCAACGGCAGCCTGGCCACCGCCGAGGCCTGCGCCGGTGTATAGCGATCCTCGCTCATGACATAATTCTACTCCGAACAGGGAAGATTATCTGCAAATGCTCCCACTCCCTGTTCTCTGCGTATCCACCCCCCGCCAACCTATCCCAACGGACGGGCATCCACCAGGTCGTAACCCATTGCGAAACAAAGCTGGATCACCCACCCATTAGCAATTAAGGTTCCCTCGCCCCTCCCACCTTCGGGTCATTCGGCACATCGCTCCCACCGATCCGCGCGTCTAAATTGCTAAGGAAATTCATCGGGATTTGCGAAGACTATTAATCAGGATCCGCTAAAGATATTCATCAGGAGCATTCGTTGAAAGTCTTAACCGTAGGCATTACCGGACAATTCGCCGCCCTCGTTGTTCCGGAGCTCAAGAAGCGCGGAATCGCCGTTCGCGCTCTCATCCGCGACCAGCGCCACGCGGGAATCGCATTCGCCCGCGGCGCCGACGAAACCGTCCTCGGCAATCTCGAGAATCCCGGCAGCCTACGCAACGCCGCGGAAGGCGTCGACGGTATCTTTCACATCAATCCGGCCTTCTCGCCCAATGAATTCGACATGGGCATCGCCATGCTCGAAGCTGCCCGCGCCGCAAGCGTGGAAAGGTTCGTCTTCTCCGGCGTCATTCACCCCTCGATCCTCGGCTTGAGCAATCACGCCGCGAAACTTCCCGTCGAAGAAGTCCTCTATCAGTCAGGCATGAACTTCACCGTCCTGCAGCCCGCCATGTTCATGCAGAATTTCGACCGAAGCTGGAGCGACATCGTTCGCCGCGGCCGCTTCGCCCTTCCCTATTCCGTTCACGCTCGCGCCTGCTACGTCGACTACCGCGACGTGGCCGAAGCCGCCGCCATCGCATTCGCAACCAACCGCCTCGACTATGGAACCTTTGAGCTGTGCGCCCCTGGCATGCTGAATCGCATCGAGGTTGCCGCTCTGATGAGCGAGGCGCTCGACTTCCCTGTCAAAGCGGGAGAGATCTCCTTCGACGAATGGGCGCATGCCGCCCAACTGCCATCCGGACCGATGCGCGACGGCCTCCGCCACCTGTACGAGGACTACGACCGCCACGGATTTCCTGGAGGCAACGCCCTGGTTCTGCGCGCCATTCTCGAACGCGAACCCCGCACCCTCCGCCAATACATCCAGGAACTGGCGCACAGCGAGGAATACCAGTTGCTCCGCGCCTCGTAATCATCCCGGAGGCATGCATGCACATGCATGTCTTCGATATACTTGCGTCATGCGCACCACCGTCGAAATGAAACCCGAGCATCGGAGTGCCTTGATTTCCATCGCTTCCCGCCGTGGAGAAAAGGGCTTCTCCGGAGTCCTCGCGGACGCCATCGATCTTTACCTGCGCTCCCAGGACGATGGGGCCAGGCGCAAGAAACTCCTGCTCTCACTCGGTGGCTCCATTTCTGCCGAAGAAGGAGAGCGGATGAGGCGGGTCGCTGCGGATCTCCGAAAGAACTGGCGATGATTCTCGCCGACACGGATGTTCTAATCGACTACCTCATCGGTCTGTCGCCCGCACGTGAACAAATCGCCCGGCTCATTGGTTCTGGTGTGTTGGAAACTACCACCGTCAACTGTTTTGAGATCTTGAGTGGCGCTGACCAGGGACGGCAGGGCGACCCGTCGCGAGCCCTGGTCAGCGTCATTCCATCTCTGCCCCTGGACCTCCCCGCTGCCGAACGCGCAGCATCCATCCGCCGCCATCTTGATCGAATTGGCAAGTCCATCGGCATGGCCGACAGCCTCATCGCCGGCATCGCTCTTGCCAACGATCTGCCTCTGCTCACGCGCAATCGAAGCCACTTCTCCCGCGTGCCAAACCTGAAACTCGTCGATATCCAGAAAGTCTGAACTCTCCCCTCCGCGGCTTGTTTTCTGAACGCTGAACGCTGTTCCCTGTTGCCTGCATTGTGACTCCCATCACATCCCACCCCGCCGCCCCCCTGCCAACCTATCCACATGGATATCCACCAGGCCATGACCAAGCTCGACTACGACCGCGCGCCCTTCCTCGCCATATGGGAGACGACCCAGGCCTGCGACCTCGCCTGCAAACACTGCCGCGCCTCCGCCCAGCCGCTGGCCCACGCCAGCCAGCTCAGCACTGCCGAAGCGAAGAACCTCATCGATCAGATCGCCGAACTCGAGGTCCCACTCTTCGTCTTCACGGGAGGCGACCCCCTCAAGCGCCCGGACATCTTCGAGCTCATCCAGCATGCCGCCGGCAAAGGAGTGCACGCCGCGCTCACCCCCAGCGCTACCCCGCTCCTTACGCGCGACGCCATCTTCCGCATGAAAGATTCCGGCCTTTCGCGCCTCGCCGTTTCGCTCGACGGCTCCGTGCCCGCCATCCACGACTCCATCCGCGGCATTGCCGGTACCTGGGAGCGCACCGTCGAAGCCATCCACTGGGCCAACGAAGCGCAGCTGCCCATCCAGGTCCACACCGTCGTCAGCCGCCTCAACATCGCGGACCTCGACAATCTTGCGACCCTCCTTACCCTCAAGCAAATCGTGATGTGGAGCTTCTTCTTCCTCGTCCCCGTCGGCCGCGGCAAGACCGACGACCTGCTCACCGCCCAGGAATTCGAAGACGTCTTCGCCAAAATGTGGGACCTCACCAAGCGCGTCCCCTTCGCCATCAAGACCACCGAAGCCATGCACTACCGCCGTTACCTCATCCAGCAACGCATGAAGGAAGGCCGCCCGACAACAGGCATCCACGACGACGCCGGCGCTCGTCCAACTGCGCATCCAACTGCCCACCAAGGCTGGACCGTCACCTCCGGTCATCCAGGCCAGGGCTCTGAAGCGAAGGCCGTAGGCTGGGCCACCAAGCGCGTCAACGACGGACGCGGCTTCGTCTTCATCTCCCACATCGGCAAGGTCTACCCCAGCGGCTTCCTCCCCATCGAAGGCGGCGACCTCCACACCGACTCCCTCGCCCACATCTACCAGGAGTCGCCCATCTTCCTCAAGCTGCGCGATTCCGGCCTGCTTCACGGCAAATGCGGCGCCTGCGAATACCGCAACATCTGCGGCGGATCCCGCGCCCGTGCCTACGCCGTCACCGGCGACATCTTGGCCGAAGAACCCTGCTGCATCTATCAGCCGCGCGGCTATCATCCCGACCCAAATCAAAAAGACGCTTCCCCTGCATGCGCCGCCCATGATCTGATTCAGTTAGAGGTTGCCCATTCTTGAGTGTCATCCTGAGCGAGCCCAGCGAGTCGAAGGAACCCCCGAACGGAGTGAGGGGACGGAAGGTTGCCATCATCGGCGGAGGCATCGCGGGCCTCAGCGCCGCCTGGTCCCTCGAGAAAGCCCGCCGCGCCGGTTCGGCCCTCGAATATCGCCTCTATGAAGCCTCCGGCCGCCTCGGCGGAGTCATCAGATCCGAAACCATCGACGGCTGCGTCATCGAGGGCGGCCCCGATTCCTGGCTCACCGAAAAACCCGCCGCAGCCGCCCTCTGCCGCGAGTTGGGCCTGGCCGATCAGCTCCTTCCCTCCAACGACCACGAACGCAAAACCTATATTGTCGTCCGCAATCGCCTCATCCCGCTGCCCGACGGCCTCATGTTCATGATCCCGACCAGGCTCGTGCCCACCGCATTCACCCGCCTCTTCTCCTGGTCAACCAAACTTCGCATGGCGCGCGAATATCTCTTCCCACCGCCCCCTGCCACCGAAGACGAATCCGTAGCCACCATGACCCGCCGCCACTTCGGCCAGGAAACCGTCGACCGCCTCGTCTCCCCTCTGCTCTCCGGAGTCTACGGCGGCAATGCCTCCCAGCTCAGCGTGCGCGCCGTTCTGCCCCGCATGGTCACCATGGAGCAGAACCACGGCAGCTTGACCCGCGCCATGCTCGCCGCTCGCAAAAAAGCGACTGTGCCCCCACCTCCTGCTCCGGGTGCCCCGGGTCTCGCTTCTGAGACCCGGGATCGTCCCCGCTCCCTCTTCACCACCCTCCGCGGAGGGATGCGGCAAATGGTCGACGCCATCGCCGCCCAGCTCCAGCCCGGAGCCATTCACCTCAGCTCCACCGTCCACTCCATTGCGCGCCCCAAACCCGACCCGCGACCCTCCCGCCTCCACGCCGCGCCCGACAACACCTGGCTCATCGAAACCGCCTTCGGCCAGGAACAATTCGACGGACTCATCCTCGCCCTCCCCGCCTGGGTCTCCGCCAGTCTCCTGCGTCCACTCAACGCGCCCCTCGCCGAAGCTCTCGCCGGAGTTCCCTATAGCTCCTCCATCACCGTCACCATGGGCTTCAACATGGCCGATCTGAGCAGCCTTCCTCCCGGCTTCGGCTATCTCGTCCCCGCCACCGAAAAGCGGAGCATGCTCGCCTGCACCTTCGTCCATGCCAAATTCGCCGGCCGCACCCCCGCTGGCAAAGGCGTTCTCCGCTGCTTCCTCGGCGGCAGCGGCAACGAGCACCTCCTCGACGAAACCGACGCCCACCTCACCGAGATCGTCCTGCAGGAACTCTCAGCAATCCTCGGGCTCAAGGCGACCCCGAACTTTGTCCGCATCGTCCGCTCGCGCCACTCCATGGCGCAATATGCTGTCGGCCATCTCGAACGCATGCTGATCGTGCGCCACGCCGTCGCCGCGATCCCCGGCCTCGCCCTCGCCGGCAACGCCTACGAAGGCATCGGCGTACCCGACTGCATCCGCACCGGTCAGCAAGCCGCCGAGGCAGTTCTTCACGCACTGGAGGAACAGCCCGCCGCCGCTACCGTATAGCAGCCCGTTCATTTTACTATTCGAAGCAATCCTGAACTGGCTTCTTCGACAAGGAACCGGACACCGTCCTGAGATTCTTCTCAACCGCAAATGAAATGCGGCCCCACGAACTACAGGGCCGCGCCAGCAGATAAAATTTTTCGCTCTGGTTTTCGTTCTAGCACCAAATTGTTTAAGCTCACGGTTGCTGCGACCACGATTGTTCCTTATATGCAGGATTACGAGCAGGACGGAGGAGCCTGGCAGAACGTCTCCAGTGTCACTGCGAACTACACCGACACGGTGAACCTTGGTCCGCAGCCGGGTACCGGAGGTTCGTGGAGCTGGACGGGGCCTAACGGATTCACCTCCAACGTGCGGCAACTCAACGGAAGTCCGCTGACTTTGCCGTCGAATGTGTTCACGGCGACTTACACCGACCCGGCCGGAGTTATGAACACGCAGGTGTTTACGATCACGGTCAACTCCACCCCGATTGCTCCCTATCTGGAGGTTGACGGAGGAGCCTGGCAGAGCGCTACCAGTGTCACGGTGAACTACGGCGACACGGTGAACCTTGGTCCGCAGCCGGGGGTCGGAGGTACGTGGAGCTGGACTGGGCCTGGTGGGTTCGCTTCTACTTCGCGGCAGATCAACGGCAGTCCGCTGACTTTGCCGTCGAATGTGTTTACGGCGACTTACACGAATCCGGCGGGAGTCACGAGCACGCAGGTGTTTACGATCATGATTGCTCCAACTCCGATCGTTCCGTATCTTGAGGTGAATTGGGGGGCATGGCAGGCGGCGAACAGCGTGACGGTCGCCTCGGGGAGCTCCGCCCACGGCACCACCTGCTCCATCTCTTCCAGAAACTGCTCCCGCCGTGTCTTCTTCCCGTATCTCTCGAACCCGCTCTGCGCCGCCAGACTCTGCTG
>Ga0182018_10002150_pt1 | contig 20436 bp, 13 predicted proteins | sample 812P2MmetaG_FD_120490 | JGI IMG/M metagenome (GOLD analysis project Ga0182018, IMG submission 120490) | Permafrost microbial communities from Stordalen Mire, Sweden - 812P2M metaG | ecosystem: Environmental > Terrestrial > Soil > Wetlands > Permafrost | place: Sweden: Stordalen | collected...
CCACACCGGTGGATCAACATTATGAACATCTCCGGGTTGGTATGCGCGATCTCTTCACGGCTCTGGGGATTGCCGCCTAGGATCGACAATTCTTTTTTCATCTTTTTCCATAAGTTTCTAGGGCAAGGGCTGAGGGGCAGTTGGTAAGGAGGTACTGTCTCGCGATGGCTTCGGGCATCCGGGTTCCTGGTTGTCCTGCCAGGCCGAGCCAAGTATGTACCTTCGCCTTGACGGCGTGAGAAGCAGAGAATCGGCGGTCATCGACGGGTATTGCCTCGACGGCGCCTTGCGCCAGAGGCCACAGTCGATCGGACGGAGCGATCATCTCGGCAACAAAGCTCTCTATGAAGCCGAGACTCTGGTTGTCGGGCATGATCCAGATCCCAACGACCGGCTTGCCCAACTGTTGTACAACCAGTCCATCCGGAGGAAAAATCGTTGGTAGCTCAGTGTACCCTGAATCGTAGAGACGTTGCCGCACGCTCTCCCAGCGAGCGAGTGCGTCACCGTTGGCGTCTACGATCACGGCTAAGCGACGAAGATGCGTAGGTGTCAACTCTAGCCGCAAGTGATCCACAAGAATTTCATATCCATTCTTGCTTTTCAGTTCGATTCGCTCGTCCCCACCGCTGCGCCTGATTGCAAATCGTTCGCCCGGAATTAATTCGGCACGTTCGAAGTTGTGACAATACAGCAGGTGAAGAAGGAAATGAAGATCGTCGCTTCCCTCTACCAGGATCAGGCTTGGCGAACGGTTTATCGAACTTCGATTTCCTCGGCCACCGCAATGTGCAGATCCGATTCATCGAATTTGTGATTCCGTCACCACGCCGTCTTTCCGCTCCAAACGAGTGAGGATTGCTTCCACTTTCGACAAGCCGCGGCCAGCCCACTGAAAGGCTCGAATGGCGTCGGAGCTGTGAGTTGTCGCAAAGATCTGCACATTTAGACGCTCGGACGCGGCGATCATGAATTTCCAGAGATGAGGCTGGACCGAGTAATGAATTCCATTCTCAACTTCATCAATCAGGAGCAATCCGTTCTTGGCATTCACGAGTGCCAGCACAATTCCAAAGATTCGATTGACACCCTCACCAAGACTCTTGAGCGGTACGGGAGACTCGAAATCGCTAACCTTCGCTCGGGCATACCTTGTTCGTTCATCCTCACCTGTAGACATGGAGATTCGCTCGAGCCCGGGGTAGATCATCGAAAGGGAAGAAACCACCTCCTGCTCAAGGGGAGTGAGCGCAATTCTATCCCAGAGTCTAGCAGCCTCGGTGGACGATACCCCTGCAGAGCCGACAAAGACGCATTCGTATTCCGCGGCGAGCGGCTCCGTCCGGCGCGAATATTTGCGATCCAGAAAGATGCGGCGGCTACCGTCGCCGGCGGAAACCTCGAGCATCGGCCGCAGCGTAACAAGTTCGTCCTCTGCCGGATCCGCGGCACGCTCAATACGATAGGCCTGATCACCTTCGACAATCTCGCGATACCACGCAAGTTGAACCGACACGCGGCGATTTCCCGAGCGGATTACCAGAGGCCCCGCAGCCTTCGCGGAACGGTTGAACAAGTTCATGAGGCCGTAACGCTCGAGTCTCCGGTTCAGATTGCGATCGAGCGCTTGGCCGTGTTCGTCCCGGGAGTTCACAATGTCCCAAAGCACGTACGGCGCACCTATACTCGCTAGAATTCGCACCGCCTCCAGCAGACTCGTTTTGCCAGCGTTGTTCCTGCCAACTATCAGGTTTACTCGGGCGAGCCGGCTGACATTGAGGTTTTCATAGAGGCGAAAATTGCGTATATCCAGGTGGTCGACAAGCAGCCCAGTGTGATTGAATTCGCCAGCCATCATTTGGACTCATTATGACGCATCGCGAGGGCGAGCGTATGCCGACGCCGAGGCGTAGGTGCATCTCGCCAAGGCCCGTTGCGGGGCAACGGCGCGATCTAGCTGCTTTTTCGATTGGCGGCCGCCTCTTTCGGTAGATTCAGTGCTGCACCGTCAGCACCGTGCCGGCCGGCGAGGTGCCGCCGCCGATAATCGCTTGAATCGGCCAGTCGCCGTCGGCGAGCCCGGTGGGGACCTGGATCGCGATCTGGTATAAGCCGGCCGAACCGGGCGCCAGCGCGGCGCCATAGACTATCGCGGAAGTGTTGTCGATGGTGACGGATGGCAAGGTCGACGTCGCATACGTCTGGTCACTGGGGACCGCGACGCCGGCCGGCGCGGCGGGACTGGTCGGACCGAATCCGGTGGCCCAAAGGACGATCACATCGCCGGGCTTGGCGGCGACCGTAGTGGCGCCGGCGAAGGTGCCGGCCTTTACCGCATAGCTGTAATCGGTTCGCGTTGCGACGACCTGGTTGCCTGGCCAAACGAAAAACGCCGGGCCGTATGCGCTCGCCGTGGTCGCGAAGGCCGCGCTTGTGCCGCCGCCGGTGGTCACCGTCACGGTGATCGGTCCCGCAGGCACGTCCGGCGCCAGCACATTGAGTTGACCCGGCGATATGTAATAGACGGACGCTGCCTTCCCTCCCATGCTCACGCTCACGCCATCCAGCGAAGTGGGCAGCGCGCCGTTGACGATCGAGTTGCTCCAGTCGTCTGTCTTGGTGGCGAGACCGGCGCCTTGAATCGTCACCCAGGAATTCGCCACGATGCCCGGCTGGAAGCTGGCCCCGTTGACGATGGCGGAAATGACGGGACCAGATCCGCCGGCGGCCACAGCCCCGGTAACCTTGCGAATCAGATTGTGGCCGGTATCCGCTATGAAAACGTTCCCCAGGCTATCCACCTTGACGCCGTACGGCGTCATAACGCTCGTGCTCGCCGGCGGGCCACCGTCGCCATTTCCGAGGCTGCCGGTTGCAAACGGCGTTCCGTTTCCCGCAAATGTGCTGATGATCCCGGACGGGTTCACCATGCGGATCCGATTGTTCACCGGGTCCGCGATGTAAACGTCGCCCGCGCTATCCACTGCCACGCCCTGAAATGCCGCCGTCAGGTTCAGCCCCAATTTGGCGCTGGTGGCGGGGCCGCCGTCGCCCGAGTAGCCGGCCGTGCCCGTGCCCGCGAACGTCGTGATGATTCCTTTCGTATCCACCTTGCGCACGCGATTGTTGCCCTTGTCCGCGAAATAGATATTACCCGCGCTGTCTACTGCCACGCCGGACGGAAAATAGAGCGCGGCTTTGGTTGCGGGACCGCCATCGCCGGAGAATCCGAACGCGCCGCCCGCGACCGTGGTCAGCACCCCGGTTTTATCCAGCTTGTAGATGGCGGATCCATTCAGATCTGAAATGTAGACATTGCCCGCCGAGTCCGCGGTCATACCGCCCGGTGAGGCTATCTTTGACAGCGATGAGCTGATCACCGCTACTGAGTTGATGATGCCGGACGTGTTCACCTTGCGGAGGCCGCTGCCGGGATCGGCAATATAAACGTTCCCCGCGCCGTCCACCGCTATGGCTATCGGCAGAAAGATCGCGGCGTTGAGTGCGGGGCCGCCATCCCCTGAAGAGTCCTGGGTTCCATTACCGGCGAACGTGCTGATGGTTCCGGACGTATCCACCTTGCGGATGCGATTGTTGTCCCGGTCCACGATGTAGAGGTTGCCGGCGCCGTCTATCGCCACATCGGGGGGAATGCCAATCCCGGCCTTGGTGGCGGGTCCACCATCGCCGGAAAAGCCCAAGGTTCCGTTGCCGGCTACCGTACTGATGACACCTTGGCCATAACAGACGGACAAGGCCGCCAGCCCAAAAAAGATAAATCTCAAGACCGTCTTCATAAGCTTCTCCGTTACCGCACTATTGGTGGACTGAGAGGATGGTCCCAGCCGGTGACAGAACTCCGCCAATGAGAGCCTGGATGGGCCAATCGCCATCGCTGAGGGAGGGCGGCACCTGGATCGCGATCTGGTACAAACCGGCCGAGCCGGGAGCCAGCGCCGCGCCATAGACAATCGCCGGAATGCTGTCGACCGTTACCGCGGGCAAGGTTGCCGTGGGGTAACCGGTGGTGCTGGGCACCGCCACGCCCGGCGGCGCGGCCGGCGTCGTGGGACCGAATCCCGTGGCCCAAAGGACGATCACCTCGCCGGGTTTGGCGGCGACCGTGATCGCGCCGGCGAACGTGCCGGCCTTTACCGCGTAGCTGTAATCGGTTCGCGTTGCCACCACCTGGTTACCGGGCCACACGAAAAATGCCGGGCCATATGCATCGGCCGTAGTCTGGAAGCTCGCGCTTGTGCCGCCCGGCGCTGTCACGGTAACCGTCACCGGACCGGCGGGAACGTTGGGCGCCAGCACGTTGAGTTGCCCCGTCGAGATGTAATAGACGTAAGCGGCCTGCCCTCCCATGCTCACGCTGACACCATCCAGCGCAGGGGGAAGCGCGCCATTGACAATCGAATGGCTCCAATCGTCCGTCTGCCCCGCCAGGTTCGTCCCCTGGATCGTGACCCAGGAGTTGGCCGTCACCCCCGGCTGGAAGCTTGCGCCATTAACGACTCCATTGGCGGAGATGGCGGGCGCGGGTGTCGTTGTACTGCTGGAAAGGCCGGAAACCCTGTAGACCCTGTTCCCCCCATAGATGTAGAGGTTGCCGGATGAATCCACAGCCACGTCCAGCGCGCCGACATTGACGCCGGTGGGGGGGCCGCCATCCACCTCGTTCGGCGACGCGTTCCCTCCGCCGGCGACGGTGGTAATGTTGCCGGACGTATCCACCCGGCGGACGCGGAGGTTGCCGGTATCGGCGATGTAGACGTTTCCGGTTGAGTCCACTGCTACTCCGTGCGCCTCGAACAGTTGAGCGCTGGTGGCCGGTCCGCCGTCGCCCGAGAAGCCGTTGGTCCCATTGCCGGCGATGACAGTGATGGCGCCGCCCGGAGTCACTTTGTAAACGCGCGTGCCGACGCCGTCGTCGCAGGCATACAGGTTTCCGGAACTGTCCATCGCAAGGGCCCACGGCGTTTGGGCGAAGCCGGGGCTTCCATTTCCGGCAAACGTGGAGAGAACTCCCGAGGTATCGACCTTACGCACGGTGCCGCAGATCGAGGAACCGAAGTACACATTACCGGCGCGGTCCGCTACAACCCCGCTGGGACTGCAGATAGGCACGCTGGTTGCCTGACTACCATTGCCGTTGGTGCCGGAAAGCCCCGCTGTTCCGTTTCCGGCGATGGTGGTCATGACCCCGGACGTGTCCACCTTGCGGACCACATAGGACTGGCGATCGCCGATGTAGAGGTTGCCGGCACTGTCTGTCGCCAGCCCACCGGTACCCTCGATTTCTTTCAGTTGGCCGATAGTAGCCGTCACGCTGCTGATGATGCCTGCCGTGTTCATTTTGCGGACCCTGGAGTCTGTTGCGTCCCATATATAGAGATTTCCCGCGAGGTCCACAGTGATGTTGCCGGCCTGGCCGATGAAGGCGTCGACTGCCGGGCCCCCATCGCCAATTGGATTATTGGCATTGCCTCCGGCGATCAGTTTGATGGTGGGTTGCCCGAAAGAGAGACAGGCATTGATGAGAAGCAATGCCAGCGGATAAAAAGCGGCACGTTGCAGAGTCATGGTTTCCCTTGTTAATGTGCTATCGAAATGACAATTCCGGTGGGCGACAGAGTGCCGCCGATGCTCGCCTGAATGGGCCAGTCGCCATCGGCGAGGGTAGTGGGGACCTGGATCGCGATCTGGTACAAGCCGGCAGAGCCGGGCGCGAGCGCCGCGCCATAAACAATTGCCGGTGTGTTGTTGATTGTGACGGTTGGCGCGGATGCCGTCGAATAGCCGCCGCTGCCGGGCACCGAAACGCCCACTGGCGCTGCGGGGAACGTGGGACCGAATCCGGTTCCCCACAGGATAATGACTTCCCCCGGCTTTGCCGCAATGGTGGCCGCGCCGGCGAACGTGCCCGCCTTCACCGCGTAACTATAGTCTTGACGCGTCGCCACCGCCTGGCTGCCTGGCCAAAGGAAGAATGCCGGTCCGTAGAGGCCCGCGGTAGTAGTGAAGCTCGCGCTGGTGCCGCCCGGCGCCGTCACCGTAACCGTCACCGGCCCGTCGGCAACGTCGGGCGCGAGCACATTGAGTTGACCCGGCGAGATGTAATAGACGTAAGCGGCCTGCCCTCCCATGCTCACGCTCACGCCGTCGAGCGAGATGGGCAATGCTCCATTGATAATCGAGTTGCTCCAGTCGTCCGTCTGGGGCGCCAGATTCGTCCCCTGGATCGTGACCCACGAATTGGCCACGATGCCCGGCTGAAAACCGGCCGCATTGACTACGCTCGCAATCGCGGGCGCCGATCCCGCGCCCTGCGCCTGTGGCGCCACTACCAGATCGTAAATGACGGTTCCAAGCGTGCAAGTCTGCGAACCGCATTGGTAAGGTACGACCACTGAGACCGCCGTCCAGGTGGCGCCTCCATTGGTAGTCTTCGAAACCACGTTCGTGTCACTGGGACCAATCACGTAGGCGGTGGAGGCGGCGTTCGGGTCGGCGCGGACCACCTGCATTCCAATACTGGGGACTATGGCTGTGCTATCCGGAAAATCCGTCTTCCAGGTATTCCCGCCGTCCGCGCTTGTGTACACATTCGCGTCTTCAAGGCCATCGTACGCCGCTGCATAGAGCAGGCCCTGGGTGACATCGATTGCCACGTTCTGCACCACGCTCTCCGGAATATTCAACTCCGTCCAACTCTGCGCGCCATCGGTACTCTTGTAGATTCCGCACTGTCCATTGGGATCCGTGCAGCCAATATTGGCGAGGCTCGTGCCATAAATCTCAAGGCTATTCTTCGGATTGATAAAGATCCTGTTGCCAAAACCGGCCGTTGACGTGAGAAGGGTCCACGTGCTCCCAAAATCCGTACTCTTAAAGAGGTAACCTTTGCCTGGATGAAAGGACGCATTACCACCGACCACATAGACCACGCCGGAATGATTCGGATCGGCGGCAACTCCCTGGAGGCTTGGTTGGTTCGGCGTGCCTCCGCTCGCGGAACCCACCGGTTTGGGAATCGTCGGCGCGGTCCAGGTGACGCCCCCGTCCGTGGTTACCTCCAGGCCGTCGGTAGCGGCCATGGTATAGAGGACATTGGTTTTCACCGGGTCGATCGCGAGCAAAGCGGCGGTGCCGGAGGCGTAGGAAAAGGTGGGCTTCGAAACCACGGACCAGTTCGCCCCCGAGTCTGTGGATTTCAGAAAAGCGAGTGGGAAGCCGCTGGGGCTGTCAAACCTTCCTATCGCATACACCGTCGACGGCGTCTGCGGGTCGACCACCATGGAGAATATCTCCGGCTGTCCCGGGAGCGACGAATCGTTCGACGTCACAATTAGCTGTTTCCAGGTGACGCCACTGTCGGTGCTTTTGAAAGGCCCTGTTTTGGTGGCGGCGTAAAGGGTGGAGGCCGCCCTGGCCGTCCCCGCGAGCGCAAGAACAGACATGACAAAGAGAACCCAAGAATGTTTCATGCCTGCAACCCCCCCTTTGGCCCCTCAATGGAGAACTGGGGCCTGGAGGCGAATACTTTCAAAAACTTTCGGGGACCCTGCAAGCCTGCGTCTTTGAGGCCGCCCATCGCCGCGGTTCGTCCATGGATCAAAGCGGGGAATTCCGGCCTGGACGCCTTCCGATCGCCGCCGATATTCGTCCTTAGGGCTCACCAAGAAATAACCGCTCCCTTTGGCCGCGGCTCGGAAACGCGCGGCGCCGATACCGGGCCGCGACCGCAGTGAGCGGCCACCGCGAACCGGCACAGTTATTTCTTGACGAGCACTAAGTGGGCGCGGCGTCACTTCACCTGCACCAGCTTGCCGTCCTCGAATGCGAACAGGTGGTCCATCCGCGCCAGCTCTTCCGGCGACAGCCGGTTCAGCCGCGGGAGGTACACCATGACACTCCGGTCGCGAAACCACAGTTCCGCGATGAAATACGTCTCCAGGCCATTCAGCGGATCGTTCGGCTCGACCGGATCGTCCAGGATGGCCACCCGGCTGCCGGACGCCAGATGCGGGTTGAGCGCGCGAAACTGTCGCGTGATCTCCGCTTGTAGCTTGCCCGTCGTTGCCATGGCGGGTCTCACGAGCCACTCCTTCAAGTAGTGATTGCGGCGCCCCCAGCCATACACTCCCGCCGCGACCGTTACAGCCAGCAAAACGCGGCGGTCCACGCGCCGGAAGATGGTTTCTCGCGCCAGAACACCGGCCAGCCAGCGTGCCAGATCGCCCAAGATCACCGCGCCGAAGACCGCCATACCGGCCAGCGGGACGTACAGGTTTGCCCCGGTGCGATGCTCCAGAAATTCCACCGGCAGCGGCGTGATCAGGACGAACCACCAGCAGAATCGGAGCACCGGCCGATCTCTTCGCCATGCTAGATAGAGCAGCAGCGCCCACATCGCAAGAATCCGCACCCAGCCGGAGTAGTGCTGGTTGAGCAGCAGGTCGCCGAGCGCGGCGGTCTGAAACTCCCGGACCTGATGCAGCGAGAAAATCGGATGGTATCCGGCGGCGTTCAGCAGCGGGTCGGGTCCGAACGCCTTGCCGTAGAGAGAGAGCAGGCTCATCGCCGCGCCGCAGAGCGCAACCCGTCCGGGACCGCGAAGCCAGACCGGGAGATTTCGCCAGTTCCGGAGGACCGGCCGGTGGTACGTCCACTCGTAGACCAGGAGGATCGCTGGCAGCGTCACCGCCATCTCTTTGGAATTCAGGGCGCACAGAAAAAGGCCGAGAAACGCCGCCGTCTCCCAGGCGCCCAACAGCCGGCCGCGGCGGCGCACGCCGGCATAGAAAACCAGCGCACCCACATAGAAGAAGAAGCAGAGCACATCGTACACAAAGCCGGTGTAGTAATAGAGGCCGCTCAACCCGGCGTGGTAACACGCGATCAGCGCGGCCAGGCCGGCGGCCAATTCTCCGGCGCCCAGGACTTTCGCGAGGCGATATAGCAGGTAAGCGTTCGCCACGAGGATCAGCATGGCGGCGACGTGGTACGCGGCGGGGTTCAGTCCGAATCCTTCGAACAGCGGCAGGTAGAACACGGCGCCCATCGGCCGGTAGAGGCCGCGCCACAAAGGGAACTGCGAGAGCAGCATCCACCCCACGCCCCGCTTCCAATAGAAGTCCAGGTTCATCAGGTCGTCGGAGGAAAGCGGTACTGGCAGGCGGTCCCACGAAAAGTAGAGAAAGTATGCCAGCAGGAGGGCTGCGGCCGCGAGTCTGCGCGGGCCCCAAACGGCCTCAGGGCTGGTCGTTTGCACGGCCCGTCAGCTCCGCCCCGTGCTTCCGCCCACGAGCGCCGGCGTCCCGGCCGGCGGCCAGGTTTGGCTGCCTCGCAAAGGGCTCGTCAGGAAAGAACCGCTCCCCTGAAGACGCAGAGAAAAAACGGCGAAAGCACTGGCCCGCACCGACCGCATCTTCATCACCTTCGTTGGCCCGCGGGACCATGAGCCACTCCCTTTGGGCGCGGCTCGGAAACGCGCAGTGCCGATACTGAGCCGGGCACAGAAGGACCGGTTGCCGCGAAAGGCACAGTTATTTCTTGACGAGCGCTTAGACCGTAACAAGTTGCAGAATAGCACAGGCACTCTCCTCCGGACGGCGACCCGCTATGCTGAATCAAGCATGCGATTGCTCGAGAGCTGGCTGCGCGAACTATCCCCCTTGCACCGGGTACTGGACCTGGGCTGCGGAGCCGGAAGCCTGAGAACGCAGTTGGCGGGATTGAATGTGATCGGGGTGGACGTGGACCCCAAGGAATTGGCGCGCAACCGGGAACTGTCCAGTGTCTGCGCCGAGAGCCGCTCGCTGCCGTTCGCAAGCGGGAGTTTCGATTTCGTCATCTGCCACCATAGCCTGGAGCACTTCCGCGACGCGGTGAGTGTGATCCGCGAAATCCGCCGCGTGCTGAAGCCACAAGGCCGCTTGTTCGTTTCAGTTCCCGACGGCCGGAGCTTCAGCGACCGGCTCTACCGCCTGCTGTTGTGCGGGGGAGGCCACTTTCAGCGTTTCAGTTTCGAGAGCGTCGTGGGCGCGATCGAATCGGGCACGGAGTTGCATTTGGCCGGATGGAGGGATCTTTTTACGTCATTCATTTTTGTGGACAAGCGAAATTTTGTGCCGGCGCCGCGCGGCCGGTTGTCCGGCCCCCTGCCGAGGCGAATGCGATGGCTCGGCCACCTGCCTTCCTGGTGTTTCGGCGCCACACGCCTCTTGCTGAACCTGGGCAGCCGGCTGGCCGATGGCTGTTTCTCGACGGGGCTCTCGCGCTACGGCTGGGCCTTGGCATTCGGACCCGAGGCACACCATCCCGAGCCGGAAGCGGGGTGTTGGAATGTCTGCATGTCCTGCGGCTCCGCCTTGGACGGGGCACGCGCCGAACGCATCGCCGGGCTGCTCTATCGCTGCCCGTACTGCGCCGGCCTGAATTTTTTCTTCGGCCACGGGAAGCATGGCGGACTGATTGTCCCAGGGCACTCCGCTCCTTGACAGTCGCGGTTCGGTGAGAGGCTTTGCGCACCGAGGCGCGACTGTCAAGGAGTGCCCCCTGGCCCTGCGGGCCACTAACTAAAGGTGATGAGGACGCCCGACGCGGGCGCACGCTTCGCTCTTTCCTGGTCGTGTGCGGTCGGCGGGCGTGGCGTTTTCGCTGTTTCTTCCCCGTGTCTTCAACAGAGCGGAGTGCCGAGGCGGGCCTTGCTCAGCCCTTGGTTTTCGGCGCTACGAAATCCGGCGGCAGCGCCGCGCCTTCGCCGAAGAAGTAACTGTCCATCTGCTGAATCAGGAACTCCTGCGCCTGCGCCGTGCCGAGATTGAGCCGGTACTCGTTCATGAGCATCTTCATGTGCTCCACCCACATTTTCCAGGCTTCCTTCGACACGCTATCGTAGATCTTCTGCCCCAGCGGGTGGCCTTCGAACGGGATCTCGTCCATACCCTCCATTTCGCGCTGGAACTTGACGCAATAAACTTTGCGCGCGCCGGGGCGGATGGCGTTATTGATCTGGTTGAAACCGCTGCTGCCACAAGACATGAGTAGAAATCCCCTCTGTCTCCAGGATACTACTGGAAGCCCACGCCAAGCAGCACCATTCCCAGATCGCGAACGTCCGGAGGCGCACGGAAGGTCTTGTCGATTTCGATTTCCACCAGCACCTCCGCCGCGGCAGGCAGGATGGGCCGCGATTCCAGCGTGTAGCCGCCGGGCGCGGAATAGGTTTGGGAAACTACCGTCTGGCCATCGAGACGCAGCGTGACACGGCGCCCGGGAGCGTTCGGGGGAATGTAGAATGTCACGGTCAGCGGCATCGCTGTGGGCGGGCTCTTCACCACGACCACTCCGCTGCCCGACATCCAGTGGTCGTCGGGCCAGATGCCGCTGACGGTTTGATCGCCGGCTTCCGGCGTTCCCATGGTCACGTATGCGAGCGTGGCGTGGCGCTCCACCACGCGGCTGGCGCGCACCCGGTCGATCACGCCGGCCGACATGCCGAACGGCCACAGGCGATCGAGCGCGGCGCTGGAATAGCCGGAGTGCGTTTCCAGGCCGATCATACGGAGCGGGATCGCGGGGCGGATCTCGAGCGCCGGCGCCGCCGGGGCCAGCCGCGTGTGCACATTCACCGCGTGGCTCAACTGGCTCGATACGATGATGTCATCGGCGCGCAGACGCTGTGTCTGGCGCAACGGCAAGGCTCCCGCGTCCTGCAGATAGTGACGCAGGCCCCATTCATCGTCCACCCAGACGCGATGGTTCTCCAGCACCGGGCGCAAGGACGCCGCGTAGACGCGGTAAGCGTCCCAGTGCTGGTAGTTCATGACGGCCAGTCCCAGGCTGAGCGCCATTTGCAGTCCGAAGCCCAGCGCCAGCCAGCGGGGACGGAGCCCGGCCGCGAGCATCGCCAGCGGCGCGGCCATGGGCAGCAGATAGCGCGCTGAGCCGGCGAAGAAGACCACCAGCGAACAGGCGAAGAAGATGCCGATCCACGCCAACAGGAACTGCGTCCGCAGTTCCCGGCGATTGCGCCAGGCAAGCCACAACGCGCCGGGCATCAGGGCGGGGAAGATTAGAAACCAGAAGTGGACCGAGAGGGCCAGAGCATTCACCAGCTTGGCTTCGACGGTCTGATAGGTGGTGAAATATCCGCGCACCACCTCGGCCGGCAAGGCGCCGGTGGAGAGCCGTTCGAAAATTTGCCAGGCGAAGATGACCGCCGCGGGGACCAGGATGGTCAACCAGCGGGCCGGGTCGCGACGGTGATAGAGCCAGCAGTAGACCGCCAGGATCGGAATGAGGAAGATGGCTTGGTAGGCGGTGAGCGATGCCAGCACCATCGCGAGCGCCGCGAGCGCCAGCCGGCCCGAGCAGAAGAGCGCGATGGCGGCCATCCAAAATGCCAGAAACGGGACGTCCGTTTCAAGCGAGTTGCCATTTACCACGAACGCCGGGACCGCCAGGAATAGCAGCGTGGCCCACAATGGATTCGCGGAGAATCGCCGCGCCAGCGACCACATCGCGGCCGCCGCCACCAGCGAGAAGCAGAGGTACGCGGCGTGGAACGGAATTTCTCTCACGTCGCCGAACACCGTCAACAGGCTGGCCAGGATCCAGCCGTCCATGGGCGGATGCGTGAGGCCGCGCAGGTCGACCGTCTGGCCGCGGAAGACGTACGTGGCGTGGTCGGGATGGAGCGGTTCGACCAGGGCATGCGAGGCCTCGGCGAGATACACCGGGTCGTCGCCCTGGATGGCCTGATTGAGAAACGGCAGCCGGAGCAGCAGCACCAGCCCCCATATCAGAAGGAGGGGCAGAAGCAGCGGCCGGGCTTTTATGCCGGCTTCCATCGCAATACCGGTTTGCGCGCGGCGGCCACTTCATCCACCTTGCTGGTGCGCGTCCCGTGGGGCGCGGTCTTCACCAACTGCGGATCGGTCTCCACTTCTTTGGCGATGGAGATCATGGCTGCAATGAACTGGTCGATCTCGTGCTTGCTCTCCGTCTCGGTGGGCTCGATCATCATGGCTCCGTGGACAATCAGCGGGAAGCTCACGGTGTACGGATGGAAGCCGTAATCGATGAGGCGCTTGGCGATGTCGCCGGTGCGCACGCCGAGCTTGGCCTGGCGATCGTCGCTGAAGACCACTTCGTGCATGTTGGCCTGGGTGTACGGCAGGTCGAAGTAAGGCTCGAGCTGTTTGCGGATGTAGACCGCGTTGAGCACCGCGTCGACGGTGGCGTTGCGCAGGCCGGGACCGCCGTGGGCCAGGATGTAGGCCAGCGCGCGCACCAGCACGCCGAAGTTTCCGTAGTAAGCTTTCACCCGGCCGATGGAGTGCTTGCGCTTATAGTCGAAGGCCCATTTCTTGCCGGAACGCTTCAGCCGCGGGGTGGGCAGGAACGGCTCGAGAATTTTCTTCACGGCCACCGGGCCGGCGCCGGGACCGCCTCCGCCGTGGGGCGTGGAGAAGGTCTTGTGCAGGTTGAGATGCATCACGTCCACGCCGAAATCGCCCGGCCGCGCGATGCCCACCAGCGCGTTCATGTTGGCGCCGTCCATATAGAGCAGCGCGCCTTTCTTGTGCAGGATCTCGGCGACGTGCGCGATGTTTTCTTCGAAGACGCCCAGGGTATTGGGATTGGTGCACATGAGCGCGGCGACGTCGCCATCCACCATGTGTTCGAGAGCGGCTACGTCCAGCACGCCGGTTTCGCTCGATTTGATATTCTGCACGGCGTACCCGGCAATGGCGGCGGTGGCGGGGTTGGTGCCGTGCGCCGAATCGGGAATCAGAATCTTCCTGCGGGGATTGCCGCGCTTTTGGAGCAGCGCGCGGATCAGCAGGATGCCGGTGAGCTCGCCGTGCGCGCCCGCCGCGGGCTGTAGTGTGACCGCGTCCATGCCGGTGATTTCGGCCAGTGCGGCTTCCACTCGCGCCATCACTTCCATGGCGCCCTGGGCCAACGATTCGGGCTGATAAGGATGCGCCCAGGCCAGGCCTTCGATGCGGGCCACCAGCTCGTTGATCCGCGGGTTGTACTTCATGGTGCAGGAGCCCAGCGGGTACATGCCGTAATCGATGGCGTAGTTCCAGGTGGAGAGGCGCGTGAAGTGGCGGATGGCTTCCACTTCGCTGACCTCGGGGAAGCCGTCGATTCCGGCGCGCACGTTGGCGGCCCCGAGCGCTTCGGCGGGGTCCACCGCGGGGACGTCGAGCTCGGGGAGTTGGTAGGCCTTCTTGCCGGGGGAACTGCGCTCGAAGATCAGCGATTCGTTGGGGGAAAGATGCTGGCGGACTTTGGTGATCATGCCTTCTTGACCTTGCGAAGATCGGCGTCGGCGTTATCAACGGCAACGCCCGTTAATGGTAGAGCAAAACGGTTCATGTACAATTATAATAGCGATAAGCCGCCGGGAGACGAGGGCTGGCCCCCGAACAGAGAGCCTCGGTCACTCCGGCAGTCCCTCTCCCACCAGTTCTTCGACCTCCTCCGCGATCTCCGCCGGAATCTTCCCTTGAAGAGTTAACGGCAGCAACTTGGCTTCCTCGCGGTACTTTGCTCGTTGCTCGATTATTTCCCGTGCGGCGCGCGCCAAGCTCTCCCGCGTTTTCCGATCGCGCGGAATCGGCAGCGCCAGTTCGAGGACCCGGTTACCAAGGGTGTCGATGATGTCCTGGGTGAACTGCTTCGAACGTATCTGCGCCTTAACGATCGGTGTGTTCAGACAGACGAATAGCAGGTAAGGATCTATGACCTTCGGTTTCAGAACTCGAATCCGAAAGATGTGGCTCTGGAAGAGCATCGGCACATCTTTTTCCGTCACGAATGCCGAGGTTCCAATTAAATAGGTGCCATCCCGCACCATGAGGATGTCGCCTGGCCCGATGTCGCAGCCCTTCCGTACATCGTCGTAGATCTCTCGGCTCACTCCGTGTTTGAAATCGGCTTTGATCTCCCAATTCGACAGATCGGAAGTGCGGATGAACGGAATGCGGCCTGTGCCGTACGCCATTTTGCCAATCTCGATGCCCGTAGTTATTGAAATAGCCATCTTATCGACCAATCCGCCGAGCGCAACAAGTTCATGCGTCGGTTCCATGGCCTTGAGATACGATTCAATCTCGGGACTATAGTACTTCGGGACGAGAATCTGCTTTTGAATGGCGTCGGACTTGAGGTGAAAACCAATGTGGTCGCGATCGATTTTCTTTCCGTTTCTGAGGGCGCGCCAACGAGGCGCGACTTGAGGGACCTCGTCCAGGAGAACGTACTCCCCGGTCTTGCTCTTGCGGATGGTTGGGTTGCCGCGCGAGTCATGGCCACACCATTTCACATCGGCCATGAAGATGTCGTACGGCGCTGGCTCAGGTCGCTTTTCGAGAAATAAAACGCAGGTCTTGGTGTGGGTGCCGCCCTTCCCGCTGGTCTTGAACAGGGACTCGGGAAGCGTGATCACGCCGAGCACTTTGGCGCTGTTCAGTAGAAACGTCACAATATACTCGTACGATGGATTGCCCAGGATGCTTTCAGGCAGGACGATGCCTAGTCGCCCGCCTGGCTTCAAGAGCTGCAGGCAGCGTTCGAGAAACAGAAGCTGAGGCGGCTGATGCTCGTAAAGCGCGGTAGTCTTCTCCGATCTTCCCGTCGCTCTGTTCTTTTTCCATTTGACTCCAAGCTCGTACTGTGAGAGTAGTGCCTGCCCCTTGATCTGGATCTGCGTACCGAAGGGCGGATTAGTGAGGACAACATCGAAGGACTTCAGCGTAATGGAGCTTGAGGTCTGCACCTTCCATTCGGAGGGCGGGAGCAGGCTGTGGTCGCAGAATACACCGCCGCGCCCGTCGCCGATTATGGCCATGTACGCCTTCGTGACTTTCGCCAGGAATAAATCCTTGTCAATTCCGCGGAAGTACTTTGAGGCGACTTCGCGCTTCTTCCGATCTAGTTGAACGGCGCTCCACACTTTCTGCTTGGCAAGATTCTCGAGTTTCTTCCAAACGTGCTCGAGCGCAATGATGAGGAATCCGCCGGATCCACAGGCTGGATCGAGGATCATTTCGCCCGGCTCCGGATCGAGGATTTCAACGACCATCTTCACGACGTTCCGCGGCGTGAAAAACTGACCTTCTCCGCCCCGAAGCGCGGGGCCGATGAAAACCTCGAATGCCTCACCGACCGCATCTCGATCCGCTTCGACAATGCAGTAATTCTGGAGTTCGCCGACAACGTATGCCAGGCTGGCCGCGTCGAGCGAGATGGTGTCCTTCGCGTCGAAGACGTCGGCGTACTCAGTGCGGACCTTTTTTTCAAAGAGATCGACAATTCGCTTCCGGATTTCCTTTGGCGATTCATTCAAGCCACTACGGAAAGTGACGATCTCATCTTGCCCGGTGTTGGTCTCGTCGTAGATCTTGCAGAAAAGGACGTTAATGATCTCCTGGGCGAGGGCTTCATCTCTTGTGATGCCCGTAACGTTACCTGCGAGGTGGTTCCGAATGTCGCGGAAGACCGCCCTGAGGTTCGATGGGCGCTTCAGATCGCGTCTGCGGAAGAGCCCGATATCCTCTATCCGCTGTCCACGTCGCGGAATATTCGGCAGGTCGTCATACGTGCGGCTGCCGTCCCTGTGATGGATTTTCCGAAGGTAGACATGTTCCTCACCATTGAACCAGACGCCAACTTCGGCGGGGCTCATGTCCAGGTACAACTTCAGTTGGGCCACGCCGTCCTTACGAGTCTTTTTCTTGCACTCGACGACGATGAACAAATCGCCTTCGAGCTTCGTGTCGCCCTTGAAGACCGCAATGTCCACCGGGTAAGCCTTCTCCTCGTCGGAAGGGCGCTTCCTCACCCTGAACTGGGGACGGGTCTGAATCTGAGACTTTTCGTACCCATAGTCCTCCACCAGACGTATGGAGAAGACCTGAACAGCCTCGACCTCTTCTGGCGTCGCCTTAACCTGGAGGCCGCTGATGTAGTCTTCGATGTGACCTGTCTTTTTTTCCAGTCCGGGAGGTGCGGGGGCTAGGTCTTTGTTTGACATAGAGGGCTCCAGGTCGAATCTCACCTCAGTTCCTTCATCATAACGTGAGTCCGCGTCGAAGAGTGTCGGAAGTCCCAGCACATCAAGCATATCGGCACTCCTGCCAGCATCTTTAGAGGAGCCGACGTTTGCGACCGCTGAGACCTGGAGGTCTCGACCCTTATCCGAGGTCGGTAGGACTCACCGCCGGCACCTCCTCTACTTCGGCGGCTGCGGCGGGTTGGGCGACTTGTCCCACGGTGTCGATGTCGGTTCTGCGCGACATTTCGGTGGCGCACAGCAGCACCGAATCGGCGAGCTCAGGATAGAAGCGGCCCAGCGGCAGCCCGCCGATGATTTTTTTCTTTAGCAAGCTCTTATTGAGTTCGTCGACCGAGCGGCCCTCCACGCGGGCCACGAATTCATTGAAGAAGCCGCCGGTGAAGCGGGGCTTCACTTTGCCCGCCAGGTAGTGGGCCTTGGCCAGATTCTGCAAGGCCAGTTCGCGCAGACCTTCCTTGCCGTACACCGTCATGAAGACCGTGGCCATCAGGGCGATGAGCGCCTGGTTGGTGCAGATGTTGGAGGTGGCTTTCTCGCGGCGGATGTGTTGCTCGCGGGTGGCCAGAGTCAGGCAAAAGGCGCGGTTGCCGCGGGAATCTACCGACTGGCCCACCAGGCGTCCGGGCACTTGCCGGAGGTACTTTTCCTTGGTGGCGATGATGCCGGCGTACGGGCCGCCGTAGCTGGGAGAAATGGCGAACGATTGCAGCTCGCCGGCCACGATATCGGCCTCGGCGGGCGGTTCCAGAATCCCCAGCGACACGGCTTCGGTGAAGATTACGACCAGCAGCGCGCCGTTCTTGTGAGCGATTTCCGCCGCGGCCTTCACCTGGTCCACGATGCCGAAAAAGTTGGGAGACTGCACGATGACGGCGGCCGTGAGCGAGTCCATCTTGCGCTCCAGGTCTTCCAGATCGATGGTGCCCGCCTCTTGCAGGTAGCCGAATTCTTCCACCGGCATGCCCTGGTTTTTGGCGTAGGTGCGCAGCACTTCGCGATATTCGGGATGGAGCGAACGCGCCACCAGAACGCGCCCCTTGCCGGTGGCGCGTACGGCCATCATGGCGGCTTCGGGGACCGCGGTGGAGCCGTCGTACATCGACGCATTGGCCACATCCATGCCGGTAAGCTGGCAGATCATGGTCTGGAATTCAAAGATGGTGGTGAGGGTGCCTTGCGAGATCTCGGCCTGGTAGGGTGTGTACGAGGTAAGAAACTCGCCGCGCGAGACTACCGTGTCCACTAAGACGGGGCGATAGTGGCTGTACACACCCGCGCCCAGAAAGGAGGCGTAGCCGTTGGCGTTTTCGGCCGCGCGGTCGCGAAAGTACTGGACGATTTCGTACTCCGAAATTCCCGCCGCCAAGTCGAGCGGCCGCTGCAATCTTACCGCATCGGGTAAGTGGGCGAATAACTCTTCGGCCGACGCAACGCCGCAGGCATCCAACATCTGGCGGCGTTCGGAGCCGGACTTAGGTAAGTAGCGCAACTTACTTTTCCGCTCCTATATACGCCTGATAATCGGCGGCGGTCATCAGGCCCTCCACTTCGGCCGGCGCGCTCAGTTTGAGCTTCACCAGCCACGCGGCGCCGTGGGGATCGGCGTTGAGGGATTCGGGTTTATCGGCCAGCGCCGGGTTGATTTCCACGACGTCTCCACTTACCGGGCTATAGACATCGGAGACCGCTTTCACCGATTCCACCGAGCCCAGCGACTTACCCTGCTCGAGATGGGTCCCCACCTTCGGCAGATCCACATAGACGATGTCGCCGAGTTCTTCCTGGGCATGATCGGTAATGCCGACCGTGCCAGTGCCGCCTTCCACCAGGACCCACTCGTGTTCCTTGGTGTAACGATAGTTTTCCGGATACATGTTTATTTCGCTCGTTTGTAAAATGGAGTTTCCACGGTAACCGCATCCACGGGCTGGTTGCGGACGATGATCTGAATGGTCTTGCCGATCCGCGCCTGCCCTACAGGAAGGTAGCACAGACCGATATTCTTGCACAGCGTGGGCGAAGGCGATCCGCTGGTGACCCAACCGGCGGGCGCGCCATCGACATACACTTCGTAGCCGTCGCGCCCGATGCCGCGGCCGCACATTTCAAAGCCCACCAGGGTGCGCGACAGGCCGGTTTCCTTCTGTTTCAGGAGCACATCGCGGCCCACGAAGTCGCCCTTGTCGAGTTTGACGATCCAGCCGAGATCGGCTTCCAGCGGTGAGATGGAGGCGTCAATCTCGTGGCCGTAGAGCGCCATTTTGGCCTCCAGCCGCAGGGTGTTGCGCGCGCCCAGGCCGCACGGCTTGATGCCGAATTCCGCGCCTGCCCGCATCACTTCGTTCCAGAGGCGTTCCGCCTCGGCGGGCGGCACGTAGATCTCGAAGCCGTCCTCGCCGGTGTAGCCGGTATGCGCAATGCGGGCCGGAACGTCCGAAACTTCGCCATCGGTGAACCAATAATACTTGATGCCGGCCAGGTCCGATTGCGTTAATTTTTGCAGCGTAGCGCGCGCGTGCGGACCCTGGATGGCGATCTGCGCGTACCGGTCGGAGACGAATTCCACCTGGGCGTCGAAGCGGTTGTGCGCACGAATGTGCTCGAAATCCTTGTCCTGATTGGACGCGTTGACGCACAGGAAGAAGTGGTCCTCGGCCACCTTGTGGACCAGAATGTCGTCGACGAAGCCGCCGTGGGGGTAGAGCAATCCGGAGTACTGGATCTGGCCGATTTTGAGCTTGCCGGCGTTGTTGGTGGTGACGAAGTCGGTCAATTGCGCGGCTTCCGGTCCGCGGATTTCGATCTCGCCCATGTGGCTGACATCGAAGACGCCCACGGCATTGCGGACAGTGTTGTGCTCCTCGATGATCCCGGAATATTGCACGGGCATGTCCCATCCGCCGAAGTCCACCATCTTGGCTCCGAGGGCGCGATGGAGGGAATTCAGCGGAGTGGTACGGAGCGGCGGAGCTACAGGCATGAAGACTCAGGCTAGCAGCACCGATTTGGGGTGTCAAACGGGGTCGGTGCAGTGGGGCTGGTTTGTCCGCGCAGACCATCTGTCCGGCGGGTCGGCTGTACGTGCTTCTTGAAGGTGTTTCCGGGTGGATGAGCACTCGAGCAGAACCGGGCAGCACTTTCCGGAACGCCGTATCTGGCCAATTATGAGGTCACCGGTGCGGCGGGATCGATCTGAGCCTTGTACGAGTGGCCGACGATCCACTCGGGGCTGGCGATGCCAGATCGGCGAGTCGCGCGTTAGGCCAATTGTAGCGGTGCGCCAGCGGCGGCACAGATTTGACCTAATGCCGATGCCGAACAACGCCAAGCGCGCC
>Ga0182018_10002151_pt1 | contig 20434 bp, 12 predicted proteins | sample 812P2MmetaG_FD_120490 | JGI IMG/M metagenome (GOLD analysis project Ga0182018, IMG submission 120490) | Permafrost microbial communities from Stordalen Mire, Sweden - 812P2M metaG | ecosystem: Environmental > Terrestrial > Soil > Wetlands > Permafrost | place: Sweden: Stordalen | collected...
ACGCGCGCCAACTCTTCGAAATCCGTCGGCGTCACCAAATGAAACCGCACCTCCATCTTCGCGAACCGCTGTAAATCCTGCGTCATCTCGTCCGAAGGCAGTTCCGGCCCCGCCACGAACAACTGTCCCGCCACCACACGGAACGGCAGCACGCGCCACCGCCGCAGGACCTCTGCGGGCACGGCGCGCGTGGCCGGCTCGGAAATCTCCGATGCGTCGGGCGCGGCCAGCGGCAGATTCCGCTGCAGGCTCAGCGCCAAGTACACCTCCGCCTCGCTCAGCTTGCCGCGGCGGACCAGATACTCGCCGATGCGCTCGCCCGCGGCTTTGGACGCCAGCGCTTCGTCCACATCGGCCTGCATCACGAACCGCGATCCTACCAGGATCTGGCCCAGCGGACGAATCTCCACGTCCAGCGCCGCCGGGTTGGGATAGGCGTGCTCGGTCTTGATCCAGACCAGCGGAATCCCGCGCAACTTCGCATTGCCATAGAGCGCCAGCGCCCTCACCGTGGCCGCGCAATTCAGCCAGTTTCCCACCAGCGCGCGCACCGGCACGCCCATCGCAAAACGCCACCCGTAGATGCGCCGCGAACATAGCGCGCGCACGCCCATCTGAAAGCCGGACAACACGAAGGTCGCCGAGAAAAGCCCTTGCAGGGCCGGATGCCGCATTCCAAACGCCCAAGGGCGACCCGTGATCTCACTCTCGCCCCACGTCACCGCTCCATAAACGAACAACAGATTCAGCACCGGCGTCAGCAGATTCCCGGCCACGCCCTTGCGATCGCGCCAGAGCCAGTAGAGTTGGCGCGCGGGAGCCCGCCATCCGCGACGCTCCCAGGACTGCAGCACAATCCCCATCACCCAGCGCGCACGCTGCCGCACCGCCGTGCGGAAGGTGTGCGGGAAATATTCGCGCGTGGCTAGCAGGCCATGGCCCTCGCGCCGCAGCGGCACGAACACTTGCGGGCAGCCCATCGCGTGGATGCGCCAGCCGTTTTCGTAGTCTTCCGTCAGGCACTCGGGATCGAACATGCGGTTGGAGTGCTCGCCTGCCAGTTTCTCCAGCACCGCCCGCGAGAAGGCCGTGCCCACGCCATTGCCGGGCAGGAATCCGCCCCACATTTGCCGCACCGGGATGTCCTTGGTCTGAAACTCGGCGAATTCGTCGCAGTATAAGCCATGTACCCACTGCCGCAGGGGCGTGGCCAGCGGCAGCACGGGCACCTGTACCATATCGTGGCTTCCCGCGAAATAATTGATCCAGCGCAGCGATTCCGGGTGGATCACGTCCTCCGCATCGTGCGTCATTACGATGTCGAAGCGCACCCCGTGGCGCTCCTCGTGCGCCAGCATGCGTTGATAGATCCAGTTGAGGCAGTCGGCTTTGGATGTGGGACCGTCGTGAGGGCACAGCGCCAGGTGTACGCGCGGAAACTTGCGGGCGGCGTCCCGCACGGCGGCTGTCGTTTCCCAATCGTTGGGGTACGCGCCCACGAAGAACTCCGCAGCATGATACAGCGTGGCTGGGATGTTTCGCTCCAGCATGCTCCCGATCACGCCCTGCTCATGCCATAAAGGGACGAAGACGGCGATGCGCCGGCGGGGCGCCGCATCCACTTCCGCCGCTGTGGGCCACGGGAACCAGGGACGGCCAAACCAGTGAAACGCCACCCATCGATAAACGAACGCCGCATCCAGAAACAGGTCGTCCAGCCCGCTTACCAGGACGTATGAAGCAAGCGGCACCAGCCATGCGGCAATCCAGGCATCCAGGGTATACATTCGATAACGAAGTAGTGCGGGGGATGTCGGAAAAATCGCAGGAAACCACTCTTGGGGGGCGCTTCGGTCGGCAACGCGTTGAAAACGGAACCCATTACGGATGTAGCTGTCGAAGTAGCGGCCTTTGGAATCGCGTGTGAGGAGCCATTGAAAACAGCTCGCAGGCACAACGAAGAGGCCTTAGCGGGCGTCGCGGAGTTCCGCGCGGAGCTATCCGCCGGCGCAGAATCAGCACGGGTGAGCCACTGGGCGTGTGGGTGGCCTATGAAGCGCAGCGGTGGGGCTTGGGAGTCGTCTCGCGCTCCGCACCAGGTAGCTGTCAAGAGTGCTGCGCTCGAAAAGTCCTACTCCGCTGCGAAGGCCAGCAGCACGTTCCCCGGCATGCCGCCCAACGCGCCGTACCCTGAATCGACAAAGAGCATGCCGCCGGTGACCACGGGTCCGGAAGCGCTCATCGATCCGCCCTTGGCCTTCACGCCGTTGACGGTCGTGAAGTCGCGCAAGGTGTCGAAGTTCCAGATCACGGCGCCGTCGGATGTATTGTAGGCGCGCAGATGGCCGTCCATCGAACCGGAAAAGACTACGCCCGGAATCAGCGTGGCAGGCGCCATTTGCGCAGGCGTGCATCCGAGCGTGCCCACGCACTTGGGTTCCTCCGGCGGCGCGTACCAGGCCCTCTCGCCGGTCGCGATGCGCAGCGCAAACAGCCCGCCGCCCAGCTTGGGATCGCCGCCTTCTATGGGTCCGCGCATAGTGAAGTCGGAGAGGGGCACGTATACGTTGTCCGCGTCCGCCGCGGGACCAAACATGATGCCACCCAAAACTCCGCCCTTGCCGATGCGCCGTTGCCACACGATGTTGCCCTGGGCATCCGGGTCGAGCGCCCACATCACGCCGGACTTCTGCCCCACCAGCAGCAGGCGCTTGCCGCTGGCGAGCGAGATCAATATGGGCGACGCGCCGATGTCGGTGTCCTCACCCGGCTTTTCCGGACAATTCACTTGGCCGGGAAGCACGCAGGCCACATTCCAGTGGTCCGCCGGCGTCAGTTGTTTGGACCACAACACTTTCCCGGCTTCCATCTCGATGGCCAACACCGCGTCGCTGGCGGTGGTCTCTGGTCCGGAGTGTTCATTGCCCGTGCCCACGTAGAGCACCTTGCGCTGCACGTCGACGGTCGGCGCGGACCACACCGATACGCCCGATGGCCCCATCATCTGCGTGCCGGCGGAGTTCACGCGGGTGGGCTGCGGCTCGGGAATCGTGTAGGTCTTCCAAAGGCGCTCGCCGTTTCGCGCATCCAGCGCCACCACGCTGCCGCGCGCCGTGCAGCACTTGTATTTCGGGTCGCCCGCCGCCACGAACTCCTCGGCGCCGGTCGAAACCGGCACATACAGCCGTCCTTCGTAGAGCATCGGGCTGCCGGTGATGTGCGAAAACGGATGCTCCTCGACGCGTGTCTTCCAGAGCAGCGCGCCGGTGTCCGCATCCACGGCGTAGGCGGTGGACTGCGCGTCTCCGAAGTACACGGCATAGCGGCCTTCGCCATACGGCGCCACGCCGATGGCCGTGCGCACGGTCTGGGCCGCCTGGAACGTCCAGTAGGTGCAACCGGTGTGCTGGTCGAGCGCGTACACGGCGCCGCCGGCGCTGCCTACAAACAAGCGCCCTCCCGCGGCGGATGGCTGTCCCAGGGCCGAAGTTGCGCCTGGAAATCCGAACGCCCATTTCAGCTTCAGCTTGCTCACCTGGGAGCGGTCCAAACCGGCGGCAGCCGCGCTCTGCATGCGGGTGTTCTCCGGGTCCACGCTCCAGCCGTGCCAGCCCCTTAGGTCCTTCAGTGGCGCGGGCGCCGACGGGCAGCGGCCGCCGCTGACCTCCTCAGGCTCCCTGGATCCCAACCAGGTGGCGATGGCCATGCGCTGCATAACTGGCAGCGTGGCTGCCACCATGAGCATCTTGCCGGTAGTCAGGGCCTCGAAGATCCTGGCGCGCGACATCTGCCGTAGCGCCTCGGGAGCGGGCGCGTGCGTCGCACTCCCCGTTTGGTGGCAGCCGGCGCAATTCTTTTCGAACAGTTCGGCGCCGGTCTGGGCCTTCGCCTGGGGCGTCGTCTGAAGCCAGGCCAGCGACGCGGCTAGCAAGATCCATGCAAATTTTTTCATCGCTTGATCCTACGTTTGCGGTAACATGCTTGTCAAATGGAGTCGATTCTGGAACTGCGCGGCCTGGTGAAGCTCTTCCCGAACCAGCGCGCCGTGGATGGCATCTCCCTCAAGATACCGCGCGGCGGATTCTACTCGCTGCTGGGGCCTTCGGGCTGCGGCAAGACCACCACGCTGCGCCTGATCGCCGGCTTCGAGCAGCCCACTTCCGGCGAGGTGCTGCTGGATGGCGCGGTGGTGAACGCGCAGAAGCCGTACCAGCGCAACGTGAGCACCGTCTTTCAGAATTACGCCCTATTCCCGCACCTGACGGCCGCGGACAACATCGCGTTTGGGCTGAAGCGCAAGAATCAGTCCGGCATCGAGCGCAAGGTGCGGGAAGCGCTGGAATTGGTGCGGCTGACTGGCAAGGAATTGAGCTATCCGGCGCAGCTTTCCGGCGGCGAACGGCAGCGCGTGGCGCTGGCGCGGTCGCTGGTGCTGCAGCCCGACGTGCTTCTGCTCGACGAACCGCTGGCCGCGCTCGACCCGAAACTGCGCAAGCAAATGCGCCTGGAGCTGAAAGAGATGCAGCGCCGCGTGGGGATCACGTTTCTGCTGGTGACGCACGATCAGGAGGAGGCGCTCTCCATGTCCGACCAATTGGCGGTGATGAACGCCGGCTCGATCGAGCAGGTGGGCACGCCGCAGGATGTCTACCTCCGCCCCAGCACGCGTTTCGTAGCCGGTTTTCTGGGCGCGGTGAATTGGATCGATGGCATCGGCCTGCGCCCGGAGGTGACGCGCATATCGCGCACTCTGCCTTTGAACGGCGGGCGATTCCGTCCCGCCACCGTGACCGGCTCGGTCTTCCTGGGCAACTGCGTACACGTGCTGACGCGCCTGGAAAGCGGCGAAGACGCGGTCGCCGAGATCCCGCGCGACGATACCTACAAGGATGGTGCTTACCAGGCGGGCGAGCGAATCCATGTCTGCTGGAATCCATCCGACGAAATGATCTTTCCTTGAAGATGCCATGAAGACGACCTCCGGTTGGGAACGCCTGCGCGCGTGGTTTCTGCTGCCTGCCTGGATCTGGATGGCGGTGCTGTTCGCCGCGCCGTTCGCCATTGTCGTCATTTACAGCCTGCTGACGCGCGGCGCATACGGCGGGCTGGGTCTGCCCTGGACCGCGGAGAATTACCAGCGGCTGCTCGATCCGCTGTATCTGGGCATCGTGCTGCGGTCTTTCGCGATGGCGGCCGCGGCCACGGCCATCTGCCTGCTGCTGGGTTTTCCGCTGGCTCTGTTTATTTCGCGCGCGGGAAGCCACAAGAACATCTACCTTCAACTGGTGATTCTGCCGTTCTGGACCAGTTTCCTGGTGCGCCTCTACGCATGGCTGTTCCTGCTGCGCGACACCGGACTGATCAACACGGCGCTGCAGCACCTCGGCCTGATTCACGATCCGCTGCCGTTGCTTTATAACGATGGCGCGGTGCTGCTGGGACTGGTGTACGGTTATCTGCCGTTCATGGTGCTGCCGGTGTACGCAACGCTGGAGCGCCTGGATCCGGCGTTGGTGGAGGCGGCCGCGGATCTGGGCTCCAAGCCCTGGCCCACGCTGCTGCACGTCATCCTGCCGCTCTCGGCGCCCGGCGTCCGCGCGGGAAGCATCCTGGTATTCATTCCGGCGCTGGGCGCTTATCTGACGCCCGATCTGCTGGGCGGCGGCCGCACCGTGCTGATCGGCAACCTGGTGCAGAACCAGTTCACCACCGCGCGCGACTGGCCTTTCGGCGCGTCCATCTCGGTGGGACTGATGGCGCTGGTGGGCGTGCTGGTGCTGCTGATGCTGCGCAGCGAGCGGGAAGGGTTGGTATGAAGCGCTGGCTGGGTTTGTATGCCGCCGCAGTGTACTGCTTCCTGCATTTGCCGCTGGTGATTCTGGCCGTTTTCAGCTTCAATTCGTCGCGCTTCACGGTATGGCAGGGTTTCTCTCTGCACTGGTATCTTGCGATTTTTCAGGACCGGCAGCTTGGCGAATCCGCATGGAACAGCGTGATCGTCGCGGTGGCGGCCACCATTCTTTCCACGGCGGCCGGTACGCTATGCGCCTATGGCTTGTGGAAACGCGGCTCGACGCTGCTTTCCGGCTCGCTCTACCTTTCGCTGGTCACTCCCGAGATCGTGATGGGAATCTCACTGCTGGCGCTGTTTCAGTGGTCGTTCCGGTGGCTTCACTGGCGGATGGGACTGCACACGGTGATCCTGGCGCACGTGGCGTTTTCGATCGCTTACGTGGTGATCGTGATTGCGGCGCGCCTGCGCACTTTCAGCCCCGCGCTGGAGGAAGCCGCGCTCGACCTGGGCGCGACGGAATGGCAGGCATTCCGGTTCGTCACGCTGCCGGCGCTGCTGCCGGGCATCGTGGCCGCCGCGCTGCTGGCGCTAACGGTTTCGTTCGACGACTATGTGATCACCAGCATGGTGGCAGGCGTGGATTCGGAAACTCTGCCGATGGTCATCTACGCCATGGCGCGGCGCGGCGCGAGTCCCGTGATCAACGCGATTTCGGCTTTGATCGTGGTGGTTTTCGGCGCGCTGGTGCTGATCTCCGAACGGGTGCGCGAATCGTGAGGCGAATCCTGAATCGACGCATCTTTCTGATGGGCGTCGCTGGCCTGGCTGGGTGCGCGCGCGGGCGGCCGCGGCTCAACGTCTACAACTGGTCGAACTACGTAGCGCCGGATACTATCGCCAATTTCGAGGCCGAGTTCGGCGTGCGGGTGCGCTACGCCACTTACGAGAGCAACGAAGAGATGCTGGCCAAGGTACTGAGCGGCAACTCGGGTTGGGACGTGGTTTTCCCGACGCACAATCGCATTCAGCCCATGCGCCAATACGGGCTGCTGGCGCGGCTGGATCACGCGCGGCTACCCAATCTGCCGAACCTGGAAGCGCGCTTCCAAAGCCCGCCGTGGGACCCGCGATTGGAATACTGCGTCCCGTACATGTGGGGCGCGACGGGCATCGCGTACAATCGGTCGGTGGCACCCCCGCCCGCAGCGTGGGCGGATCTGTGGAGCGCGCGATTCAAGAGCCGGCTGACCATGCTGGACGATCCGGAAGAAGTGCTGGGCGCGTGCCTGCTGAAGCTACGGCTTTCGTACAACTCGACGGACGACGCCAGCCTGCGCCGCGCGGAGCACGAAGCCATCGCCCAGAAGCCGTTGCTGCGCGCCTATCTGAACGCCGAGTTTCGGGACCAACTGGTGGCCGGCGATATCCTGGTGGCGCACTCCTGGGCGACCACCGCGCAGCAGGCCATTGACGCCGCGCCGCAGCTTGCTTTCGCCTATCCGGCCGAGGGTTTTCCGCTGTACGGCGATAACGCCGTGGTGCTGCGGGAGAGCGGCCGCGCAGAGCTGGCGCACGCATTCGTCAACTACCTGCTGCGCGCGCCGGTGGCGGCGGCGATTGTGCAGACCTCCCGTACAGCGACGGCGAATGGCGCGGCGCAAGCGTTGCTGCCGGAAGCGCTGCGCAGCAATACGACGCTGTTTCCATCGGCGGAGACGCTGGCGCGCGGGCAATGGATCGCTACGATGCCGGGCGCTACGCAACGCCTGCGGGACCGGATGTGGACGGAGATCAAATCGGCGTAAAGGGCGGATTAGGCGGAGACGATGCGCGCGTGGCGCTTGCGGCCATAGTCGAGCAGAGCTTGGTCGCGGGTCATCAGGCATGCGCCTAGGTCGCGGGCGGTGGCCACCAGGATGCGGTCCGCGGGATCGGCGTGCAGGTTTCCGGGAAGGCGGGTGCTTTCGACCGCGATTTCAGGGGTTAGGGGAACCAGCGAGAGGCCGGGGGTCTCCAACGCCCGGCGCACCCACTCCAGGCGGTCCATGTGAATCCGGATACGGCCTTTGGATTCGAGCAACGCGATTTCCCATACCGAGATGACCGACACACGTAGCATGCCGCGCGCGCCGGCCTGCCGTATCCGCTCGACAACTCCTTGCGAGAACCTCTCCAGTTGGCCCGACTGCAACCAAATCCAACAATGCGTGTCCAGCAGGAGCGGTCCCTCTTCAGATATCGCCGTGGTCCCGGTCGGCATTCCACACCTCGCCAGTGGGTCCGACGATGTCCCCGAGGATCTCGACGGTGCCTTTCATGCGTCCGAAAATGTCCGGCATCGCATCGGTCACGGGAACGAGGCGGGCCACCGGCTTGCCGCGTTTCGTGATCACGATTTGGAAACGTTTCTGGTGAACTTCATCTAGCAGCTTAAGGCATTTGGCCTTGAATTCGCCCGCCGGGATTTCGTTGCGCCACGTTTTAGCCTTCATGACTAGTCATTTTACCATGGTCATGGAAGCGGCCCGAAGGCCACGCCGGTGGCGGTGGCGATTGTGCAAACCTCCCGTACGGCGACGGCGAATGGCGCGGCGCAAACGTTGCTGCCGGAAGCGCTACGGCGCAATACGACGCTATTTCCGTCAGCCGGAACTCTGGACCGCGGGCAATGGATCGCCACCATGCCGTCTGCTACGCAACGGCTGCGGGACCGAACGTGGACGGAGATCAAGTCGGCGTAAAGACGGGAGACATAAGTCAGGAGTCAGAAGTTATCAGTCAGGAGTCAGGGACTTGGGTTCACTCATAACCGATCCGTAAACCAGTGCGGAACGGAATACGTTCCGATCCTTTACCGGGCTCGGCAGGCGGTTCCGCCTGCGATGCGCGATTGTTTCGCCGCTTCTTAGATTAGGGAGCGGTCGAGCGTCCGGCTGCGCCTGCCGTAACCTGCGCCCCGGAACCGCCGTCGATACAACGCAATGATTCTCTGGGAGGGGAAGTGCGGGGCCTGCCTGCTCGCTTGTTTCGTTACACTTGTGCCTGCCTGCGGAGCCGCTACCTTCGACGAACTCGCGCGGCAAGCCGCCGCCGCGCGCGACGCCGATCGGGTGCCGCAAGCCATCGAGCTCTACCAACAAGCCCTCCAACTCAAGCCGGATTGGTCCGAAGGCTGGTTCTACCTCGGCACCCTCTATTACGATTCCGACAGGTACGCGGATGCGCAGCCGGCTTTCGCGCAATTCGTCAAGCTCGCGGACAAGCCCGCCGGCTGGGCGTTTCTGGGTCTGTGCGAGTTCGAGACGGGCGCCTACACACTGGCGCACGACCATCTGCAAAAGGCGCTCGCCAGCGGTCTGGCGCCCGAAATCGAACAAGTGGTCCGCTTCCACCAGGCGCTGCTGCTCACGCGGCTGCGCCTTTTCGAACAGGCGCTGCATTGGTATCAAGTTCTGGTGCGCCGCGGCATCCACGATCCCACGCTGATCGCCGGCCTGGGCCTCAACGCGCTCAATAAGCCGATGTTGCCAAAGGAAATACCGCCCGACCAACAGGAATTGATTGCCGCCGTGGGCCGGACCGCCTACGTCTGGATGTCGGGGGACAATGCCAAGGCGGAGGCGGCCTTCCACGCTCTCCTGGAGGCTTACCCAACTACTCCCGGCGTTCATAATTTCTACGCCACATATCTGCTGAGTGCCCAACCGGATGCCGCCATGCCGGAGCTGCGGCGCGAAATAGAAGTGAATCCCCAATCGGTGGAAGCGCGCGCCATGCTCGCGCTTCTGCTGCTCCAGGCGGGTCAAGCCGCCGACGCATCGTCTTACGCGAAGAAAGCGGCGGAAGACCAGCCCTCCTCTCCCTTGGCCCAATATGCTTACGGGTTGACCCTCGCCGATCCCAAGGAGGCCGCTGCGCACCTGGAAATCGCCGAACGGCTGGATCCGTCCAATTTTGAGTATCATGTAGCATTGGCGCATGCATACTCCAGATCAGGCCGAACCGACGACGCGCGCCGCGAGCGGAAAATCTCCATCCAGTTGGCCAGGGAGAGCGATCCGCGCGGCCCGAGTTAGGCGCGGCTTGGAGATCTGCCTCGCGCTCGCGACCATTGCATACGCCGCTACGCCGCCTGCCGGTCCCATTACGTGTGCCGCCTGCCATTCCGCCGAGGCGCAGTCGCAGCCCAAGACCGCCATGGGCCAGGCCATCCAGTTGCCTCCCAGCCAGGAGATCCTGAAAGCGCACCCGAAGCTGACCTTTGAAAAAAACGGTTACACTTACTCGATCGAGCGCCAGGGCGATCGGAGCATTTACACCGTACGCGACGGCGCCGGCGAGATCTCACTGCCCATTCAATATGCGTTCGGCGTCCACAGCCAGACTTTCGTCTTCCAATACCAAGGCCGCTTTTATGAAGGCATGGTCACCTATTACTCCAAACTGAGCGGCTTGGCCATCACCCTGGGCGACGAGCAGTTGCGGCCTCGCAGTCTGGTGGAAGCCATGGGGCGCGAGATGTCTAACCAGGAAGTCGTCGCATGCTTCAGTTGTCACAGCATGGGCGGCGTGAACCAGGGCAGGGTGACCCTCGATTCTCTCAAGCCGGGCATCGCTTGTGAGCACTGCCACGCGGGCGCGGCCGTGCACATGGAAGCCGCCGCGCAGGGGAAGACTGCGGCGCTTCCCGCGAAACTCGGCCAAATGGGCGCCGAAGACATGTCGAATTTCTGCGGCCAGTGCCATCGCACGTGGGAGTCCATCGTCAGGGCGCGGGAGTGGGGCGAAGTCAATGTCCGGTTTTCGGCTTATCGGCTGGCGAACAGTGACTGCTTCCTCGGCGATGACAAGCGCATCCGCTGCACCGCCTGCCACGACCCGCATGGCAGTCTGGCTGGGGACGAAGCCGGCTATGATCGCGCCTGCCTGGCCTGTCATGCGTCGCCGCCGCGAAAACTCTGCCCGGTATCCAAGAACAAATGCGCCGGTTGTCACATGCCTAAAGTGACGCTGTCGGATGGCCACGCGGTCTTTACCGATCACCAGATCCGCATCGCCCGCCCCAGCGATCCCTACCCCAACTAATGAATCGACAGGTCTTCAGTTATTCGCGTTGACCGACATTGTTGGACAACCGGAAGCAATAATTCGGTAAGGGCAACTTGTATCAATGAACGAGGACACCAGCGCCTTGCCGCCAGTTGCGACCAACCTGACACTGCGCCCCTTTGTTCTTTGGCTCATGGTGCTCGCTCCTGAAGTTGCCCCGCGGACGCTTTGCCAGGCAGCGGTTGCGTAGAATGTTTCGCGGCCAAGCCTCCGGCAGCGCCCGGACGGTTAGGCCCGCCCAGGCGATACGGACGGTAAGCGAGCTTCGTATATTCAGTGGCGAACTCTTTAATCTCGATAAACTGGTTCTTGCTCACCTTGGAAAATGTCTGCGGCGCCGGATTCCCCGGCCACCGTATCTCGATCTGCTGGATTTGCGCGGACTTGCCCAAGCCGATGTGCTGCCGCAACGGCGAGCCTCCAAAAGAGCTCTGGCTGCCGACGGTGGAATAGATCGCCCGCGTCCCCTTTCCTTCGTTCTTCACCGTCACTTTGATGCGCGCGCCGATGGCGGACCGGTTCGCCTTCACGCCTGCCAGGCGCAGGGCGATCCAGTCGTTCCCATTGCCGGGATTTTCAAAAAGGCGGAAAACATGACTATCGCCGGGAACGGCGCCGCCGATCGAAGTCAAAATGTCCAGGTCGCCGTCGTTGTCGAGGTCGGCCATGGCGACGCCATGCCCTTTATGCAACTCGCCGGTGCCCGAGGAAGCCGTAATATCGACGAAGGACTTTCCCTCTTTATTGCGGAGCAGGACGTTGGGAAGCAGAGAACCATACGAGGGGCTTCCTGTCCCCAGATAGATGTCGGGATATCCATCGTTGTCCACGTCGCCGAAGTTACCGCCCATGGGCATGAAGACCTTATCCAGTCCGGTCTCCTTGGTCACGTCGCGAAATGTACCATTTCCCAGGTTCTTGTATAACTTCAAAGTCCCCGCGTTATGGGGCAGCCCCAGATAGGTCCTGATGCTCTCATCGACGGAAAGATAGTAGCTGGTCACAAAAAGGTCGGGCCAGCCGTCGTTGTCGTAATCGAAGAACCACGTGGCGAAGCTTCTTCCCGGTCCGGGCACGCCCGCTTGTTCGGCGACTTCCGTGAATGTTCCGTCATGATTATTGTGGTACAGAAAATTGCTGGAGCCGATGTTGGAGACGTAGAAATCCACGTACCCGTCGCCGTCATAGTCCGCTGCGGCCACGCCTTTGGAGAACGCCGCCCGGTCGATGCCCGCCGCGTGGGAGATATCCCGAAAGGTCCCATCTCCCTGATTCAGGAAGAGCTGAGAAGGGCCGCTTTCGTTGACTACAAACAGATCCAGCAAGCCGTCGTTGTTAATGTCCGCCCAAACTGCGGCCTGGGTGTTGGTGGCCGGCACCGCCAAACCGCTCTGTTTGGTGACATCCGTGAATGTTCCATCGCAATTGTTACGCAGCAGTGACTTGCGTTGCCCAATTTGCTCCCAGGCACCGCGCAACACCAGCACATCCAGGCATCCGTCGTTGTTGTAATCGGCCTGTATGAGGTTCAGGCCGCCCAACTGATCGCTCAACCCTGCGGCGGCCGTCCGGTCCGAAAAAGTGCCGTCCCGATTGTTATGGAAGTAGTGCATCGGAGCGCAGGGATCATAGCTGGACGTGACCACATCAAGCAGCCCGTCGTTGTCGAAGTCGTCCACAATTACACCTGAAGCCATCGCGAATAGGTTCAATCCGGCCGCGGGAGCCACGTCGATAAATCGTCCTATACTCTCGGCGGATGTAAACAGCGACGGAGCCATCAGATATTGTGGCGGCACGCCATCCGGATAGCTGCCCAGGGTCATTTCGGCCAAGTTGAGCAGCCACTTCGCCTCAATGTTGTCGGGTTGGTGAGTTAGGCATTTGAGGAAATACCCGACCGCCTTCTCCGAGTTGGCCGTCTGCCGATAGCGCAACGCCGGACGCATCGGGAACAGGCATCTCTCCCCGGGATTCCGATAAACGTCGTTTTCCATCTCCGACGCATGCAGACAGAGAATTCCGAGGGACTCCTCCAGCGTAGCCAGCACTTGGGGGGCGCCCGACGATGCCAGCCGGTAGGCAGTTTCCCATTGTTCGATAGCCTTGACCATCTCGCCCTTATACGCATGTAGTTGACCTTTGACTATGTGTATCTGCAAGCGATCGAGCGGAGTACCGGTCTTCGACTGTGCATTACCTCCCTCATCCCCCGAATCCAACATGTGCTCGATCCAATCCATCGCGGCATTGTACGAGCGGGTATGCACCTCGCAAATGCCTCGAGGGTCCTGGTCCCAGCCGTCCGGTTTGGAAATCGCCAGGAGGGCCGACCATGATTCCTGAAGGCCGTCCACGTCCGGTCCGTACTGCACGCTGCCGGCCGCGGAGAGGGCGGTCTGCCGGGCGCGGACCATGCCATCGGGGCTCGCGGCCCCGGTTTCCGTCACGACTTTCAGGATGGCGTAACCGGATGGCAGCTTGACGATGCGCGAAAGCTCTCCGGGCCGCAGATCGTGCAATGCGTCCCGCAACTCGGGCCGTAGCATGGCGGGGTCTACCTGCCCGAGGAGACCTCCATCCACGGATGTGGCATCGGTAGACTTTTCTCGCGCCAGCGCGCCAAAATCCGCACCACCTTTCAATTGCCCCAGGATTCGCGCTGCCTCGTCCGCGGAGTCCACTACCAGTACGCGCACCCCGACGGTATCCCCGGATCCAGCCACCCGCGAGCAAAGCAGCAGAGCGCCGATACCTAGGGCGATACCTGCCCACGTGATTTTTGCAAAACTCACAGACAACCACCCCTCGATAGGCCATGTATAGGAGTAAAGTGTTGCGCGGAAAACACGCCCTTGGCTTTCCCCGAAATGGCGCTAACGTCCTTCCCTGCAGAGGGCTCGGTGACCTCGACCACGCGGTCTGCCGCCACATCGCGCAACACCTGCTGGATCCCACTCGGCCAGGTGATTTGTATCTCCTTGGCCACGGCGTTGGCGCCGAGACCGAAATGTACGCGCGAATCGCTCGATGACGCGTATCCCACGCTGGTCGTGGCGTGGTTATACTGTACCGAACCGTCCGCCGCCGTCAACCGGATTTTTGCGCCAATTCCCATCCGGTTACTTTTCGTGCCGGAAAGCTTCAGCAGGATCCAATGATTACCGTTCTGCGTGGTGTTGTGGAAGATCTTGGCCTGGCCATTCCGCACCGAGACCACTGCGTCAATTCGGCCGTCATTGTCCAGATCGCCAAAGGCCAGCCCACGGTGTGCGCCGGGAATCTGGAAGTCGGGCCCTGCCGCCGCGCTTACGTTCTTGAATCTGGCGTTTCCAAGGTTGCGAAACACGGCATTCGGCTCCTCGTACGCCCGCGGCGCGAACAGGTGCACGTTGTCGTCTACGTTCGAGCGCGCCACAAACAGGTCCTTCCAGCCGTCGTTGTCCAAATCGGCGATACCGTTCCCCCAACCAGACATCTCGTAGGTATCCATCGCCAGCCCCGCCACGGCCGTCTTGTCGACAAACTGGCCATGGCCTAGATTCATGAAAAGGGGAAACGTCCGCTTTTCGGTGGCGGTCACCCAGATGGCGGGAAGCCCGTCGTTCCGCACATCCCGGAAATCCACGCCCATTCCGGAGAGAACATTCCCGGCTTCCCCAAAGGCCACCCCCGCCTCCATGGCGATCTCCTCGAAGCGCTCCCCACGTATGTTGTGGAAGAGCTGGTTGGGTGCATTATCGTTGGCCACGAAAATGTCGGGGTAGCCGTCTCCGTCATAATCGGCAATCGCCACACCCATGCCGCGCCCGAGGTGCGCCGCGATGCCCGTCTGGGATGAGACGTCGGTGAACGTACCGTCGCCATTATTGCGGTAGAGGGTATTGGGAAGCGGTTGGTATAAACGCGGATTGCAGGAGATTCGCTCGCCGTCCCGGCCATTGACGAAGCACGGCCGCTCGGTGTCCGGGTCCCACCGGCAGTAGTTCGAAACGAACAGATCGAGCAACCCGTCGTTGTTATAGTCCAGCCATGCGGCCGCCGCGGACCACATCTTCTTGCCGTCATAAACGCCGCCGCGCACGCCGGCTTTCTTCGTTACATCGGTGAACGTGCCGTTCCCGTTGTTGTGGAACAACTGATTCCCGTTGACATTCGTCACATACAGATCGGGCCAACCGTCGTTGTCATAGTCTCCTACCGCCGCACCCATGCCGTATCCCTCTCCACCGACGCCGGCCTTGTCGGTAACATCGGTGAACGTCAGGTTGTGGTTGTTGCGGAACAGCCGGTTCTTATATTGCGGACCGTCCTTAACCAGTGAAGGCATGCGTGCGCCGTTGACGAAATAGATGTCCGGGTATCCATCTCCGTCGTAGTCGAATACGGCCACGCCGCCGAGCATGAACTCCGGCTGGTGCTTCATGGGGTTTGAAGAGGCATCGCACTTGAAGTGCACTCCGGCGCGCTCGGCGATCTCCTCGAAGGTTATCGGTCCGAGGACCACGCTCCCCAGCGCGGACAACTGGAAACAGATGAAGAGAACCTTCCAATCGAATAGCAGCCGGGTAAATGGGCGGCCGCGGGGCGGACGTTCCGATTCTCTCAGCCCGCCCGAGACACCCCGCTGGTGAAGAAGGCCGTCTTTTCGAAGCGGGTTTTTTCGCATGGTCCATCTCCCGGCAAATCCGGAGGCAATCTGGCGCGCATCGGCGGGCACGCGTTGCGCCGGCAAATCTTCGTTGCTTTCCTGGCGGCAAACGGTGGATTTCGTTAGTATACACCCATCGCCTCCGCAGGCGTTTTGTTGGAACACAACCGTTCTCTGACGGGGTGCGAAAATGACCGCGCACAAAAGGAAAGGGGGCGGCGCATGCGCCACCCCCTTGGTGATTCCGGCCTCGCTGACGAAGCCTAGAAGTTGTACTTGACTGCGAACTCGATCACGCGCGGCACTTCGTTCTTGTACAACGGAGAACCGCTGGTGAGCGTGTTCAGATTGGTTTGACTCAACCCGCCGCTGGAATTCGAAAAGTTCAACTCCACGTCGTTGTTGTTGCCCGCAGAGTTGAACTGCGGAAGCGGATGGTTTAGGAAGTTGAACGCCGAGAAGCGGAACTCAACCTTCTGGTGCTCCTTGAAGAGGAAGTCCTTGTAAATCGCGAGGTCGCTGTTGAAGAAGGCGGGCCCCTTGATGTACGGCCAGATCAGGTCGCCCTGCGCTCCGCCCGAGGGAGGCGCGAAACAGCTCGGGTTGAAATACTGGCCCGACTTCAGACCGCTGCGCGGATCGCAGGTGAGAACGGGCTGGGTCTGCCCAATCGCGTTGGTGCCCAGATAGTCCGTCGGTTGCAGGGAGGTTGGCCACGATATGTTGAGCCCGTAGCCGGTGTTCGGCTGAATAGGCGCCCCGCTCTGGAACTGTGTGATGCCCGAAAGCACCCAGCCATTCACTACCCCTCCCACGAATTTGTTGTCTTTCACGGGACTGGGCAGATTAATCACGTAGGCTGCGTTGAAGATGTTGGTGTGGTCCCAGGACAGCACGCCGTAGTTCGCTGCCAAGTTGAACGGATCCACCGCGTTGCCTGATTGCGCGCCGTTGGCGCTGTCCCCGTCGCGAATGCCCATGATCTTGCTGAACGTGTAGTTCGAAGTGAATGTGACGCGCCCGGATTGCTTCTGCCACGTCGCGATAAACGCATTGTAATTGGAGTAGCTGCCGTGACTTTGCAAAGTGATGCCCTCGTAGTTCGGGTATGGGCGGTACTGATTCAGGTTGGCAAAAGTGTTGGGCTGAGTCCCTCCGTTATTGTAATTGTTAACGCCCGTTACTGGATCGACTCCGAAGAACGCGCCCAGCGGAACATTGTCCACGTTACCCAAATTGCCGTTCCCGCCATTGATCAACATGTCTTGCGACTTGTTGCCCGCATACTGGAATTCCGCAACCGAGCGCCAAGGCACCCGCTGCGAGACCGTCACATTGTAGTTCCAGGTATTCGGTGTCCGTTCGTCGCCCATCTGCAATGGGCCGATCGACGAACCGAGCCCCTGCGCCCCCAGCGTCGGACTGAACTGCTGGAATTGATTCCAGCCCACGCAGCATTGGCTGGTGGTGGTCACGTCCGAGACGATGCCAAGCGGTGGGTTGTAACCGGAACTGGCGCTGTTGTAGGAAATCTGGTACCGGAACAGGCCGGCGCCGCCGCGTACCACGGTTTTGCCGTTCCCGAACAGATCGTAAGCGAAGCCGAAGCGCGGCTCGATGAAGAACGGCTTCGATGGGAAGCCCGACAAGGGGATGCTGGAATCGATGCTGTGCCACTCCAGCCCCGTCCATGCGGGCGCCGACGCAGTGTTGTTATATGTGGCGGGATCCCAAACGGCAACACCCTGACTGTCGTTGGGAATCCAGTTGCCCATGTGCTCGAAGCGGAGACCGCCGGTAAGCGTGAGTCTGCGGGTGGCCTTCCACTGGTCGTTTATGAAGAACGAGTATTGGGTATACTTCATGTCCTGCACCGCCTCGCCCGCGTCTTGGCTGAACGAGCTAATGCGGCCCGTGACCCAGTCGGCCAAGGGATTGCCAGTGCTGGTCGCGCCCCAAGGATCGAATTCCGCGGCGCCTTGGACCGAATCGTTCAGACCGCCGCTCGTTTGGTAATTGCGGGCGTAATCCCAGTAGACGCCGGCTTTGAGAGTATGGCTGCCTTGGATCTTGGTAACGTTGTCGCTGATTTGCGGCGTTTGCGATAGTTTGCCGAAGGAGTTCGCGCCGCCGGGCGTGAAGGGCTCGCCGTACGGATACGTGGCGAAGCCAACCGCCGAATTGCTCCAGCCATAGGTATTGGGGATCTGCGGACTGTACGGGTCGGTAAAAAGACCGGTCATGTGGAATCCGAGCGTGCTGGGGTCCACCGCGGCCGGGCTGGCGAGTTTGATCGGGTTGAGGAAGGTAGCTTCGGCGAACACAAACTCGTTGGTCAGCGTGGGGCTGAACACATGCACCAGGTTCGCGCTGTAGACTTCGGAAACCTGGTTGGCATTCTGAGAGGTCGGATACGGCAAAGACCCAGGAATCTGCCACCAGATGCTGATCGGATTTTCGTCGTGTTCAATCTGGTGGTTCCAGGAGAAGAACAACTTGGTCTTGTCGTTGATGTTGTAGTCGCCGCGCAACCGGAGTTCCCAGCGATTCACCGGCGTAGAGTTAAAAAACTGATAGTTGTCGCCACTGGGATTCGTTACCGGATTGACGTTCGGCGCGGGCATCAGTTTCAGGAGAACCGCGGAATTCGGATCGAGGTCGGTGGTGGGGATCTGGCCGCCGGGGTACAAGGTGGAACTAACGTTGTTGGCGCCGGCGCCGCCCTTCGCGGTGGCGAAACCCGGCCCCAGGGACGCAAGATACGCCGGAGTGAAGTTCCCTGCCTGCATCTGCGCCGTGGGCACAAAGTAGCTCTGCAGGGTGCCGGCCGGATGCTGGTCCATGTACTCATAGGCGGCGTAGAAGAACAATTTGTCGTGGTTCTTGTTGAAGTGCGTGCCCGGAATGATCACGGGGCCGCCAAAGTCGCCGCCGGGATAATAGAAGCTATTCGTCGGCGCTTGTACTCCCTGGCTGTTGTTGAAGGAGCCGTTGGAGTCAAAAATGCCATTTCGCGCATAGAGGTAGCCTTGTCCATGGAACTGGGCGCCGCCGCTCTTGCCGATCGCCTGGAACGTGACTGGACCTTTCGCGAATTCCGCGCCGTAGGCGGAGGTCAGAACCGAAACCTCCTGGACTTGGTTCTGATTGATGTTGGCGGTCTGCGTCCCCTGGTTGCCCGGGTCCAGCAGGTTCGCGCCATCCGAGGTCATGGTCATGCCGCCATTGGGCTGAGTCCCTTGGGCGGCAAAGGCGCCGATGGGCCCGGTGTTCTGCTGCGTTGGCACCGATCCCTGTCCCCACATGCTCTGGCTGAGTCCGCCGGTCATGCCCATGCCAGGCATGATCTTGATTAATTCGGCCGCATCGCGTCCCGCGATGGAGATATTCTCAATCATGCTCTTGTTGAGCGTCTGGCTGGCCTGTCCGGAATCGACCGGAACCACTACATCGGCGCCAGCGACAACTTCGACTTCCTGCTTCGTGGATTGGACCTGAAGAATGATCGTCGGCAGGCGCAAAGTCGCGCCTTGCGTCACCGTGATACCTGTTTCTTCGTAGGTCTGCAGGCCGGCCGCGGTGATCGTGACTGTGTATGTTGCCGGCGGAATCGACGGAAAATCAAAGGCCCCGGAGCTGTTCGTGACGGTGTCGCGAAGAGCGTTAGTTGCCTCGTTCTTAAGGACGACTTTCGCTGCAGGGACGATCGCACCGGTCGCGTCGGTGACCGTGGCGCCTATCGACCCGCTCGCAAACTGCGCGAACGCGGGTACTTGCGAAACCGCCAAGGCCGCAATCAGTAATCCCAACAACCAGAAAGATCTTCCCGGATGTGTGTGCCGAGCGATAACGGAGATCGGCATCCGATCTGGTGTATTCATTTGACCCCTTTCTTTCCTAACCTCAATTTTGATTCTTCTAACCTTTTAAAGATCGCCTTCCGGCCACGCAAAGCGAAGCGTGCCAAGAGGCGGAGCTAACCGTTTGCAAGTAGCATAACCTCACTATGCCGCCAAGTCAAGGACTTTCAAAATCTTAGCAGCGTAACGCGCGGTTGTTAACACCTGCGCACAACTCTACCTCTTATGAACCTAAAGAGTCTAACCCGCAGCATGTGTGGGCGCTAGTACATTGTCGTTACGTTACCCCCCTCCCGGGCTTTGTTGGACACCTGAAGCAAAGGAGTTAAGCTGTGTAACGAGGTCTCCGCAAAAGATATGTGGCATGTATGTTATTTGTTTTCAATGATGTACGCCTTGTTACAAAATTGATATCGCATCGGCGGCCGGATTTTACATTGTGCCTGCATGCCGAGGCCTCCAGGAAACGTGTATAATCTTCACAAATGGCGGATGTCGATTACGGAGGAACTCGCCTCACCGGAATTACCGATGCGGAACGTCTGCAGCTCGCGGCAGTTCTCGCCTCGCCAACCTTCGCGCGCGCCCAGCGGTTGGTCAAATTGCTCGAGCACATCTGCGAAAAGCACTTCGAGGGTCATGACGCACAGGTTTGCGAATATAGCATCGCCACCGAAGTGTTGGGCCGCCCCACCAATTTCGATCCCGCCGAAGACGCCATCGCCCGGGTGGAGATCCATCGTCTACGCAAGAAACTGCGCGAATACTACGCCGCCGAAGGCTCCCATCAACCCCTAAAGATCATCATCCCGCCCGGCATGTATACGCCGGTTTTTCAACAAGATGGCAACTCTATGACGCCGCCGGTAAATGGGGCGGCGATCCTGGAATCCCCGGCTCAAATCCTGGCCCAGACGGTGGCCGAGCCGCCTGCGGACCCAGCCTTGGACCAACCGGAACTGCCGCCCGCCGCGCCGGCCACGCCCTCACCCGGCAAACGCAGGACTTGGTTGTTGGCCA
>Ga0182018_10002152_pt1 | contig 20433 bp, 19 predicted proteins | sample 812P2MmetaG_FD_120490 | JGI IMG/M metagenome (GOLD analysis project Ga0182018, IMG submission 120490) | Permafrost microbial communities from Stordalen Mire, Sweden - 812P2M metaG | ecosystem: Environmental > Terrestrial > Soil > Wetlands > Permafrost | place: Sweden: Stordalen | collected...
CTACACCGGCAATCCCGCCATGGACGAGAAGATTCGCACCGAGGCCGATTACTTCGCGAGGAATGCAGAGCGCATGCGTTATCCCAAATTTCGCCGCCAACACTTGTTTGTTGGCTCGGGTGTAATTGAAGCTGGATGCAAGACAGTGATCGGCTCTCGTCTCAAACAATCGGGAATGTTCTGGACCGTCCGGGGAGCCAACGCCATCCTGGCGCTGCGCTGCTCCCATCTCAATGGACGCTTCGAGGACTATTGGGAGGAGCGCCGCGAGGCCCGGGCGGCATGAGATCCACTTCTAGGTCGCCCGCCCGACACGCCCGTCGAGTTGGTCACGGAGGCCCGTCCTCTGGATTGCAAGTACTGGCAGCATGCAGCACCACGAAATTGGGGAACATTGCCCGGACAAAAGGCGACCTTTGCAAACGATTCAGCAACAGATATAGGTGTAGGCGGCACGCGTCTGAGTCAAAGACTGTTCCCGGCAATGTCGCTGCAGCGAACTGTTTTCGTTTTATGGTGCAACAAGATTCGACGTGCGTCGTCCAATAAGAATAGAACAACATGGAGGAAATTTAATGAAGGTGTTTAAGATCCTTGCACTCACCGCGGTTGCCGGAATCTGCTTCGTGTTGAGTACTCCCAAAACCCATGCTCAGGTGAGCGTCAGCATCGGAGTTGCCCCTGAATGCCCCTACGGCTATTATGACGTTCCACCGTACGACTGCGCCCCCTATGGTTACTACGGGTCGGAATGGTTTACGGGAGGCGTATTCATTGGCGCAGGCCCTTGGTTTCATGGCCCCGAAGGCTTTCATGGACACGTAAATAACCATTTCCATCCTGAGCACGGCTATACCGGCCCCAGGCCAAACCGAGGCGACAAACCGGAGCCGGGAAAGCGGGTCGATAAGATTCCCCACTTCAAAGGAAACGAAGTGCGCGATGGACGTGGCCACGCAGTAGGCAAACACTAATTTGCACTAGCCGGGCGCCCACTCGTTCGTTTCCCTTGCGAATGAGTGGGTGCTGACAACTCGGCGCTCCTAATCCCTCAAATGAATCCTCGGCGAGCCGTAGGATAGAAGTTAGGATGATGGGGCGGCGAGGCAGCGGAAAATGGCGATTGCATCGTACAGGCGGACGGTGGGAGCGGTCCTTCTCACGGGCATGTGCGCCGTGGCAGCCTGCCTCGCGGTTTGTTGCTTCGCGAATGCGCAAGTCGCTTATCAGGAGCGGGAGGTCCGCGTCCACGATCTGCCGTTGCTGACGGCGCGATCTATGCACGCATCCGACGCGCTAGCGACGTCGTTGGAGATCGTTTTCCACGACAAACAGATATGTTGCGGGAAGAATTCGGCTCTCGAAGACAGCGTCCAGTCGTCGGACCCAAAGTCTTTAAAGGACATCGCCAGCAAGCTGCAAGGAAGGCATCTTCTAAGCGATGGCCGCCCCATCATGGTCACAGTGGAATATCTGACGCCGGATCAGATCAATGCCGGTCACCTGATTTATATGCTCAGGGAGAACCACGCGCCCCTAATGATGTGGAATTCACACTTGTTCGTCGTCAACGGACTCAGCTCCGTGGAGTCTATCGACTCCTCCGATGGCGGGATTTCGTACGCGATCCACAAGTTCTTGCTGCAGGATGTGCGCTTCTCGGATTCGCGCCGGGAGGTCATCTTCGATCGTGTAACCGAAGACGCGAGTACGGTACAGGGATTGTTGTTCCTTCAAACTGCGCCGCAATAGCGCACCCGCCTGCTTCTTGCTGAGCTGGAAACGATGTTTCCAGCCCATAATCTGCATTTAGACTGCTTTCTCCTCTGTTCCCCCGGCTGCTCCCAGGACAGGGTTGGTAAATTATAAGCTTTGTACCTGAGCAACTGTTGCGAACAGGCCAAAGCGCTCAAAACCTCGCCCAGGGGCTCTGACCGTAATGACAATTTTCGCCTGTTAGGGAGGCGACTTACTCACCCCGTAATTCCGCCACAGCTCTTTTTCATTTGCTCAGTAGGTCCTTTACGCTTCTCAGCAGTGTGTGAGAGGGAGCGAGTTGCCGTAGATCCGCGATCTCGGATAATGCTTTGTCGATTCCCGCATAGCCACAACGGTGAAGCCATGCAGCAACCAGGATTGGCGACCGACTCATGCCCGCAAGGCAATGCACCAGCAGGTTCCCTCGCCGGACGCCTATCGCCATCGCGAACATAATGTCCTCGAACTTTTGCGCAGAGATCGGGCGCGAATCCGGGATTGGGATGTGGATGTAGGTGATTTTCGGAGCTCGGTGAACGGCCTGTTCCCGGCTGAGCGAAACGACGGTTGTGATGCGCTGCGGATTAGAACGCGCCAGTTGCTCTGCATCTTTGAGGCTGCCCAGATAGAGCCGTTCCCAAATCCTTGTCACTTGTCTCCTAAAGTCTTGGGCTGCCACGAGCCTGGCGGCTAGCCTCTCACCGACGCCAACCCATAGAAAGACTAGTCATCGTTTTGGACTGCTTCAAAACCCGGCAGAATTATGCGCCGACTCGGTAACTTTTCCAATCAGACCATTGCGCTCATCCTAAATGAGAGAGGATGAGCGTAATGGCGTGTTACGCCAACCAACCAGCCTAGTTTCGGGCTTGCCGACGATACGGCCACGAACAGCTGAGTTCCGCCGCCGGTCGGCGCTCGTAACCGCAACCTCGCAAATTATTTCCGGCCGAGGCGGAAGACGATCCCGGTGCCAATCCGCAAATTGTCCTGGCGGTTGTTGAGACCGTCGGGGATTCTGGTCATGAAGTACTCGGCCTGTATGGGGCGAACCGAGACGTGCCTGGACAGCTTGAAATCAATGCCGCCGCCCGCCGTCATGGCGAAATTATTTTCGGTCCCTGTGGATTGGCAATGCCGTCTGTTGTGCGAACGCCTCCGAAGAGGGCTTGAACGAACGGCGTAAATTTCCCGTGCCTGAAATTCACTCTGGGCCCGAGAAGATAGGTGAATACTCCTCCGGCAAAAGAGCCGTTCCCGCTGCGGGTCGCATAAAAGCCGCCCAGATCTCCCACCACTCCGAGCCAGTTTTTGGCGCTGTACTCGAGCTGACCACCCCCGCCCTTTCCAATGTATGTTGCCGAGCGCGCAATCCCGGGGACGTTGGCATTTACATTGAAGCGTCCGTAATAGTACCCGCCGTACAGATCGACCTTTGAGGGTTCCTCCTGCGCCCTTGCCAATGGCACGGTTCCAAGTAGTTCAAGCAATAGACCAACCGCAAGTGACTTCCTCACTCTTGGAGCACTCCTTTCCACTCAAGGACCTTGTAAACCCTCTCCCAGAGCCCTAATGTTTGATGCGTTGAAAACTCGCCGAGTATGCCGGCGGCACCGGGTACAAATGCAAAGGCTCGTATTTGCTGAGCATGAACACCAATGCTCCCTTCATTTGTTCCACCGCGACCGCGATGGCGATTGCCGAATCGTTGACAGAGCTGCCCCACCCAGGCTTCGATCGCTCCCGACGTGTGCTCCACTTCTCCGCTTTCCCGCTGTGTCGTGCCCGCGGCTTGCAAGCACCACACATGTTTTTGATCCGCCCAATCGATACCCAACAACGCCGCGAACTGGGGCTCTTGCCGCATCACTTCGCTTTCTGACATAGCTCTTTCCTTACCCTCCTCATTAGACTATCCGTATCGTGCACGCTGGCTGTGCTCCCGCGAAACCCTTATAGAAGAGTCTTGCTCGGTGTGACTCCAGGCCTCATCTGAGTATTCGTTTTGGAAGCAAGGCACGTCCCGCCGCTCGAGACTCTGATTAAAACATCTCGTGTTTGGCCATAACACTCGTAGCAGCGGGACGCCTGCCGCAAAGCCTCGAGTCGTTCTGCTGAGAAACCCTCGGACTCTGGCGACACCTGCTTCCGTTCCGTGCCCGGCCAGGTCCATCCGTTTTCGTCGGTGTATCCTTCCGGCGAAAGAAGCGGTGCCGGCGCCGAGGGGGCGTAGGGCTAGTATTTCGGGAGACATTACTTTGAGCTGGGACCTTCAAAGAAGCAGCCAGCAGGCATAGGAACAATCCGGCGGGAATAAGCACTCTTCGCGGCATCGCCGAATTTTACCAATGCGCCTAATTCTGCACATCTCCGGCATTGCTCCGTCGGTCAGTCTCTCGAAGTGGGAGTAATTGGGAGAACGAGACCTGCCGACAATTCTTTTCGTAGTTTGTGAATCGTGTCGGGATAACAGCCTTTTCGCAAGCTGACCACCGTTGTTAACAGGGAGGTTTCAACAATCATCGGAAAACAGAACCAATCAGTAACAGTGATTCGAATCGCACGCGGGCATGGGATGCATGTATTTGGCTAAGTTTCTCGACCCGCCGAGATATTTGATTTCTAGATGATTCCGCTGCAGGATGATTTTGGAGCAATTCATCGGTTTATTCTGAGTTCGTATTGCACAGGAGGACTGCCATGAGAAACTTCGGCCTTCCGTTTTTCTTCTTTCTCCTCGTTCTCGCGACAGCAATCGCTTTGGCCTGCGGCTCTGGCGCTGCGCCCATCAACACGACTGGCATTCTCAATTCCATCACCATAAGTCCTGCGACCGCCGATGCACAGAATTACCCTGCCGGCCAAGTCCCATTCATCGCCACTGGCTACTACAGCACACCGCCCTCGCCCGTGACGTCGCTGACGGCGACTTGGGGTGCGTGTTCTCAAGATAACCCTACCAGTGGAGTCTCCGTCGGCACAAAGGGGCTAGCCCAGTGTGTGGCCGGCTCAGTCGGCACATACACGGTTTGGGCTTATGCTCCGAGTGGCCAAACGGCATGCCCCGCCTTCGTCAACGCCTGCGGTGGCGGCGGATGCCAGGTTACGGGTACGGCGCAACTTACGTGCCCATAACTGAGAAGATCGGTCAGAAAGAGAGAGCAGCACGCCGTCCTCGAACAGTCTGCCACCTGCTAGTTTCCTTGGAGAGTTGTCCAATTTCGTGGACAACTGTCGCTATCAGAAGGCCTTTACGCGGGTCCCGCAGCTACTCTCACTACGGACAGTTGATTAACGATGTCGACTCCCACGCGTTGTTGGGAATCCCAAAATGGGCAGAGAAACTGGTGACCTTCGTAATCGGGCGCGGGCGTTACCGCATTGCTGGGGGTGGGGGGCGCTCCTAGAATCGAAGCAGGGTTTACTCCGCCTGATTCCGCATGCCTGAGATCACAAAACGACTGGACCGAGCTGAACTAGGGAGGCGCGTAGAGCGCGCGGAGAAGCTTTTGCAGAAGGGCAAGACCGCGGAGGCTCTGGAAGAGTATTTGCTGGTGCTGCGGGATGATGCGGACAATGATGTGGTGCGGCAGTTGTCGGCGGATCTGTGCCTTTCGTTGAATCGCAATACCGACGCGGTCCGGCTTTTGGGGGATCTTTTTGAACGCCAGGTAGGTGCGGGCGATGCGACGCGGGCGAGCCTGACTTATAAGAAGCTGGCGCGGCACGGGAGTCCGACCTGGCAGCAGAAATTCCGCTTTGGGCAACTGCTGGAAGGATCGAACAAGAAGCTGGCCGTGAGCACGTATGAGACGGCGCTCTCGGACCTGGGAAAACTCGCCAAGAAGAAAGAATCGATCGAAATATTGGATCGCATTGTGGCGCTGGAACCGACCCAGGCCAATCTGTTACGGGCGGCAGAACTCGCCTCGGAGCTGGGAAATCGCAAAGCGGCGGCATCCGCGTACGAGCGGGTGGCGTTGTCGGCGGCGACCGCGGGCGGCGATACGTCGCAATGGTACGAGCGCGCCTATCAGGAGGATGCTTCGGATCAGGGCATCGCCCTGGCTTATGCAAAGAGCCTGTTGGCACAGGGACAGGTGGGTGCGGCTATCTTCATTCTTGAGCCGCAAATGAACGCCGGAGAAGTTACGCCGGCGTTGCGCGAGACCTACGCCGATGCGCTGGTGGCGGCGGGCCGCTACGCCGATGCCGAACCGCTGGTGTGGCAGCTTTTTGAGGCGAATCCGGCGCGGGTGCAGCAGGTAATTGGACTGGTGGGGAGTTTCCTGGATGGCGAGCAGCCCGATGCCGCGGTGGGGCTGGCGCGCAAGCTGGAACAATTTCAGCGCCGCCGCGGGGAGCGGCGGCAATTCATCGCCATCATGGAGGACCTGACGGCAGCGCACCGGTCATCGCCTCAGATTCTGGAATTCTTGAGCGAACTGTATAACGCCGCCAACCGGGAAAGCGATTACTGCCAGACACTGCTGAAGTTGTTTGATGTCTATGGCGGTACAGGCGAATTCAGCAAGGCTGCCGAGTGCCTGGACCGGGCTGCGGACGTCGATCCCTATGAACCGGGTCATGGGAAACGACTGGAAATGCTGAAGGGAAAACTGGAGGATGCACGCTTCCGCTCGCTGGCTGCGAGGTTTTCCACCGCCAGCAACGCGGTCGAAGAACCGGTGCAGGAGCAAGGGCCGACCTTGGGTGCTTCGACGCTGCAGGATCTGATGCTGCAGGCGGAAATTCTGGTGCAGTATGGCATGCGCAACAAGGCGGTGGAGCGGTTGCAGCGCATTCAGGAACTGTTTCCACGGGAAGAAGAGCGGAACGAGGATCTACAGCGGCTGTACCTGTCTGCGGGAGTAACTCCACGATATGCGGGGTCGGCGCCGTTGCCTCCGGCCGCGGCAGGTAGTCCGACGGTTACTACGCCGGTCGTGCCCCCGGCGCCTGATCCGGCAACCGATGTGCGCAGCTTCACGCGGGTGGCTGAAATTTCGCGCAAGTTGTATCACCAAGGCACGGCGCCTGCGGTGCTGAGCACGGCGGTGCGAGAGATTGGAACACATTGGGAAGCGGCCCGCTGCATCGCCGCCATGGGCAAGGCCGGGTCATTTCCGACCGCGCTGGAAGAGTTTTGTGCCGAGGGCTTCAAGAAGGCGAGCGCAGCGGCGATTGCCGAACTGATCGGGTGCCTGCATCAGGCGGTGGATGGGCATGAGCCGTTGGCGATTGAGGACGCACCGAAAGCGGCCGCATTGCAATCCGCGCGAAAAGTTGTGACGGATATGGGAGCGGCGGCTGTGCTGGCGATCCCGCTGAGCGATGGGGAAGAAATTGTGGGCATGCTGGTGCTGATGCACAACCGGGCGCGGGTTTGGCAGCAGGCGGATATGGTGGTGCTGAAGACTCTCGCGGATCAGATGGTGATTGCGCTGAATAACGCGGGGCTGCGGCGACTGGTCAAGAATCTTTCGGTGACGGACGAGAAGTCGGGACTGTTGAAGCGGGCTTCCTACATTGATCTGCTGCTGGCGGAGAGCAAACGGGCAATTCAAAATGCGTCCGCGCTTTCGGTGCTGTTGCTCCAGTTCGGCAAGAGCGGAGCGATGCTGAAGGAATATGGCGAAGCGGAAGTGCAGGCGGTGATGGAGAGAGCGGGGCAGATGTTCGCTGCCAACATTCGCTCGAACGATTTGGCGTTCCGCTACGACACGACCACGATCGCGATCCTGCTGGGCGAGACGGCGGAGAAAGAAGCCTTGCTGGCGGTGGAAAAACTGCGCAAGATTGTCGCCGAAGTACGGCTTCCGGCGAAGGATGATGCCGACAAAGGGCCGTCCGTGGTGTTTTCTGCAGGCCTGGCCCAAGCCGTAATTCGCACGGAATATGATCCCGTGGATGTGGTCACCGAAGTGATCAACCGCGCGGAGCACGCCTTGTCGCAGGCCATGGCGCAGGGCCTCGGGAAGGTCGTCACGCTGGGGCCGGCGGCGCTAGCGGCGAGCGCGGTGGCGTAAGAGTTCGTCGATTCGCCTCTTCTGTACGAAACACATCCAAGAAAGTTCTGTATCTCGACCGAGTCAGCTGCTTTTTCTAAAGGATGCATCGTGATTTGCGAGCGCCCCAGGATCCTCGACTGCGAATTACGATTGGATTCCAATCGCCATGCTTCAGTCGGAGATTGAGTTTTGCGATCGCCATTGCGAAGCTTTTCGCAACTCCACTTGCCGTTCTAGCCAAGTTGCTTCACCGGCTGCTAAACTGACGAGTTTGGCTGATCGATTCTGATCGGTTCAGGCGGAGTTCTGCAGGAAAATCATGCTGAAGCCAGGTGACATCGCAATTGTCAGTGGGGTGCGTACGCCCTTTGGGCGTTATTGTGGCAAGTTGAAGGACTTTAGCGCGCAGGAGTTGGGCGCGATTGCCGCCCAGGGTGCGATGGAGCGGGCGGGAATCGATGCCAAGGAATTTGATCACGCTATTTTTGGCAATGCGCAGCAGACTTCCGGCGATGCGCTGTATGGGGCGCGGCACGTGGGATTGCGGGCGGGACTGCCGATTGAGACTCCGGCGCTGACGGTGAACCGGCTGTGCGGCTCAGGGATGCAGTCGATTGTGAACGCGGCGCAGATGATTCAGTTGGATGAGGCGAAGATTGTTTTGGCAGGCGGAATGGAGGCCATGTCGCAGGCGCCGTTTGTGATTCGCGGGCGCGATGGATTTACTCTGGCGCCGGGCGGCAAGCTGGAAGATTCGTTGATGGTGGCCCTACTGGATACGTATTGCGGGCTCTACATGGCGAATACGGCGGAGCTCTACGGCGAGCAGCAGGGGATTACGCGGCAGGCTCAGGACGAGTTTGCGTTGCGGTCGCAGCAGCGCGCGGATGCGGCCTATAAAGAAGGACGCATTCAGGAAGAGTTGGTGCCGGTGCCGCTGCGCAGTCATAAGGGCGAGGCGCCGGGAGAATCGCTGGCGGAGGATGATCACCGGCGTCCGCAGACCACGATGGAAGGGTTGGCAAAGTTGAAGCCGGCGTTTGGGAAGAATGGAACGGTGACGGCGGGGAATGCCAGCGGTATTGTGGATGGCGGGGCGGCTGTGGTGATGATGTCGTTGGAGCAGGCGTTGAAACGCGGCCTGAAGCCGCTGGGACGGATTTGCGGATGGGGCATTGCGGGAGTCGAGCCGAAATTGATGGGGCGCGGGCCGGTGCCGGCGACGAAAATTGCGCTGCAGAAGGCGGGCCTGTCGCTCGACTACATCGATCTGATCGAAGTGAATGAGGCGTTTGCGGCGCAGTATCTGGCGGTGGAGAAAGAGTTGGGATTAGACCGCGAGAAGGTGAACGTGAATGGCGGGGCGATTGCGCTGGGGCATCCGCTGGGCGCGACCGGGACGCGGCTGGTGATTACGCTGCTGTACGAATTGCGGCGGCGGAAGAAGAAGTATGGGCTGGCGACAGCCTGCATTGGCGGTGGGCAGGGGATTGCGATGGTGGTGGAGAGTATGAATTGAGCGGTCAAATCTAGCCGCGTGACCAGGATGCTGCTATGGACTCGAAACCCATGTCGACGCTCATAATCGTTGGAGTCTGCATCTTACTCTCCACCTGTCGCGCTAATCCGACGACGAACGGGTCCGCAGAAGCCCGATCTCCCGACGGGCGATGGATCGCGAGTGCTCGGACGGACCAATACAGTGGACCCGGGAATGCGGGTCTCTACACCGCTGTTGAACTGAGGCGCACCAGTAGCCAGAATAGTCCCACGCAGATCTTGTTGCTGGATCAGCAAGAGATGGGTGAGATAACTCTGAAGATGAGCTGGTTGACCCCGTCGCATCTAGAGGTAGCGTACACGAAGCACCCACGGATCGACTTCCAGGTGGTTAAGAGCGGCGGAATCGACATCTCCGTGAAGGACCTTTCAAGGAACGAGGCCGACACTTCAAAATAGCAAAGGTTATCTATCTATGGGTATTCAAAACGTTGGCGTACTCGGTTGCGGGTTGATGGGCTCGGGCATCGCGCAGGTTTGCGCTACGGCCGGATTCGACGTGACTGTACTGGAGGTTGAGCAGAAGTTTCTCGACAAGGGGTTTGCGGGGATTGAGAAATCTTTGGCGAAGTTTGCGGAGCGGCCGGTGGAGAAGGGCGGGATTACGGCTGCGCAGAGAGATGGAATTCGCGAGAGGCTCAAGGGGACGACGAACAGGGCGGACCTGGCGAATTGCGACATCGTGATTGAGGCCATCATTGAGAACGTGGAAGAGAAGAAGAGGATGTATGCGTCGATTGATGGGATTGTGAAGAAGGACGCGATTTTTGCTTCGAATACTTCATCGATTTCGGTGACGGAACTTTTGACAGCGGTGAAGCGGCCGGAGCGGTTCATTGGGCTGCACTTTTTTAATCCCGTGCCACTGATGAAGCTGGTCGAAGTGGTGCGGACCATTGCTACTTCCGACGAGGTTTACGAGACGGCGTACGAGTTCGGGAAAAAACTGGGCAAGGTCCCGGTGCGAACGTCGGACAAGACGGGATTCATTGTGAACCGGCTGCTGGTGCCTTATTTGCTCGATGCGATTCGCGCGTATGAGGAGGGTGTGGGCTCGATTGAGGATATTGATAACGCGATGAAGCTGGGCTGCGGATATCCGATGGGGCCGTTTACGCTGCTGGATTTTGTGGGGCTGGACACGACTTACTACATTACGCAGGTGATGTATGACGAGTTCAAGGAGCGGCGGTTTGCGTCGCCTCCGCTGCTGAAGCGGATGGTGATGGCGGGTTGGTACGGGCGGAAGTCGGGGCGCGGGTTTTATGATTACGCGGACCCGGGAAAGCCGCGGGCGAATAAGCTTTAGGTTTTCGACCGGGATCGGCACGGATTCACTCCGCTGAAACCTCCCCGCTTGGTCCATCGCAGAATGCAATCCCGGCGCCGCAACGTGGTGAATAACTCAAACAAGACCCTTCATTACTCGTTGACGAACCTAAGGTTTGATTATGTTATGGATGTGCGGGATGAGTCGGGCACTCCGGTTCCTGAGACAGAGCACCTTCGCCAGATGAAAGAAGGGCTGAGGAGCGGCCTACCCATCATGGGAAGAAACATCATGGGCACCTTGAAGCCCCATGAAAGGGCTCAGGATACGATCGAAGTCAGCTATTTTTATGACCTCAGCCGACCGGGCGAATATTCGGTTCAGGTGCAACGCGAGTTTCCCGAAATCGGCAAAGAGCCTTTGACGTCGAACCGCCTGGAGTTAGCGATCACGCCGTAGGAAGTCCTTCTTATGAACTTCGAAAACATAGTTCTCGAAAAGCGAAACGCGATTGCTTATGTCACGGTCAACCGGCCGAAGGTGCTCAATGCGCTCAACATGGCGACCATGGAGGAGTTGCGGGCGGCGTTTCACGATATTAAGAACGATAAGAATATTCGCGTCGTGCTTTTTACTGGTTCCGGCGAGAAGGCGTTTATTGCCGGGGCGGACATTGGCGAACTGGCCAAGCACGATGCGGTTTCGGGCAAGGAATATACGCATCGGGGGCAGTCGGTGCTGAATTTGATTGAGAATCTGGGCAAGCCAGTGATCGCCTGCATCAATGGATTCGCGCTGGGCGGGGGATGCGAGATTGCGATGGCTTGCACTATGCGCCTCGCGAGCGAGAACGCGAAGCTGGGGCAGCCGGAGGTGAAGCTGGGGATTATTCCGGGATATGGCGGATCGCAGCGGCTGCCGCGGCTGGTGGGCAAGGGGCTCGCCATGCAGATGGTGCTGGCGGGGGAGATGATTACGGCGCAGGAGGCGCATCGTATTGGGCTGGTGAATGAACTGACCAGTCCGACCGAGTTGATTCCGCGGGCCGAGGCGATTGCGGCGAAGATTATTGCCAATGCTCCGCTGGCGGTGCAGTATGCGATGGAGGCAGTCAACAAAGGGATGGAGATGACCCTGGCCGAGGGGCTCTATCTGGAGGCGACCTTGTTCGGCGTGTGCTGCGCTACGGAAGATAAGAAGGAAGGGACGACCGCGTTTCTGGAGAAGCGGGCGGCGGCGTTTAAGGGGAAGTAATTTCTTTTGCCACGGATTTGCACGGATTGCCACGGATCAAAAACAATTCACCCCGGAGACACTGAGGCACAGAGAATATTGAACAAGCGAGTAAATATTGGGGCTCTCGTGCGGTCGGCAGACGATTTCGATTCTTTAGTCGAATTGTTGACGTCGCTTGGTCTTCGCAAAGGCCAGGTAGCTGAGAACGAGAAATCCCGAACTGCTGAGTTCTTTCCCTCAAAGCTTCAGTTCGATCTAATCCACAGGAAGAAGCCATGGCGCGATGTGGATCTTTCCTTGACGTTGGAGGATACGGACACCGTCCACCAGTTGGCCGAGCGCCGCGGTCTAAAGATTGTGGAAGACCATTCTGATCCGGAACCGTCGCACGAAGCGCGGCACTTCGTGATCGAATTTCATGGCGGGACGCGACTGAGGATTCTCGGTCTGCGCGTGGTTGAAAACGTTCTCGACGCAGATCACATTGCGCTAGAAGGTAGGCTTGATGCTGCTGGCAAGCGCTTTGCCGTAGTGGTCAGCCGCTTCAACTCTTTTATTACGGAGAGATTGCTGGCGGGGGTGTTGGACGGTCTGGTCAGATGCGGGGCTAAACTCAACGAAGACATAGAGACAGTGCGGGTCCCCGGCGCGTTTGAGATTCCGTCGGCGGCGCGGACGCTGGCGCTCACGAAGAAATACGACGCGATTATTTGTCTGGGATGTTTGCTGCGCGGCGACACGGCGCATTATGACGTGATCGTCAATGAGGTCACGCGGGGGATTGGGCAATCGGCGCAGGAGACTGGGGTGCCGCATGCGTTTGGGGTGCTGACTTGCGACACGCTGGAACAGGCGATTGATCGGGCTGGGTTGAAGATGGGAAACAAGGGGTTGGAGGCGGCGCTAGCTGCGGTGGAGATGGCGTCGTTGAAGGCAGCGATCAGCTCTCAGCCGCTGCGCCATTCGGCTCAAGGCAGGCTAAGGTCAGCCGTCAGCAAGATGCAGATTCCTCCTTCTCGCTCCGCGACGCGTCGGAATGACAAAGCTACGAAGAAGGCGTCGAAGACTAAGCCGGTCAAATAACCTGCCTACCGCGGACGGTCCTCTACAGTACACTGACAACTAGCAACAAATCACCGACAACCACTCGATGGGTACTCGCCGCAAATCTCGGGAGATGGCTCTGCAGATGTTGTTTCAATCGGATATGGGGAAGCAGGATGCAGAGCAAGTGCGGCGGACGTTTTGGGCCGAGCATGGGGCAGCGAGCGTCGAGGTGCGCGGATTTGCTGACGATCTTTTTCGCGTGGCGGTCGATCGGAGCGGGGAGATTGACGGACTGATTGAGCGGCATGCGGAGCATTGGCGGATGGAGCGCATGGCGGCGGTGGATCGCAATCTTCTGCGGGCGGCGGTGGCCGAGATGATGGCCTATCCAGAGACTCCGCGGGCGGTTGTCATTAATGAGGCGCTGGAGATTGCGCGGAAGTTTTCCAGTCCGGAGTCAGTGCATTTTGTGAATGGGGTGCTGGATAGTATTGGGAAAGAGTTGGCTAGCAGTTGTCAGTAGCAGTTCGCAGTTCTCATCTCCCTCTAGGGGCGTCTTTTTTTCGGGGTGTCGTTTTTCTTGACCTAAATCACGGTCTGGAGATCCCCTGTTGATTCCTAAATTCGGAATTTTCTTTAAACGCAAGTGTTAGCGGCGTCCTCTCGGAGCGCTGAGGTGTGTCGTGGCTTCAACACGCCAGGGCCGGATGCCGGCGCTACATCGCCGCTTCGCCCCCCAACTTACACTGCGGAGCGAGAGCTTCGAACTTGCAACTGACTCCTGCGAGCTGGCAACTACGGTCTGGCTGCTACCAGGTTCAGGGTGCACGGGGTCTGAGTGATGGTGATGGCACAAAAGGCGTTCAGGTAGTCGGGCAAGTTGGGGAATGAAAGTTGCACCTGATCGCTGCCCCCAAGCCCGGTGCTAACTTCGTGCAACAGGTTATCGCTGCCGGCGACCAGAATGGTGCCGGCGTCGACACTTATATCCGCGCTGACCGGAGTGGCGTTGCCGACGAGTTCAATGCCGCCAGTGACGGCGCCGGCGCCGAAATCGTAGACCAGGATGCTGGCGTGACCAGTTGCGACAACGTAGAGTTGCTCGCCGTCGGCAGAGGCGAAGAAGTTCAGGGGCTGAAGTGTACCCTGGCCCAATTCGATGCGTTGCACTAAAGAGTTGGGATTGCCGCTGACGAAGGTCAGGAACTGGGGACAGAGGGTTCCGGGGGCTGGCGGAGAGATCATGGCAGTGAGGATGTCGAAGCCGGTCGCGTTCAGCACCAACACATGCTGCCCGTCGGGAATCGCGTATCCGGAAGAGTCTCTGCCTTCGAGGTGCACGCCGGGTAATACCTTCAGAAAGAGAGGATTGGCCGAGAGCGGCAAACTGGCAGGAACCAGCGTCCGGCTAGTGGCAACCTGATTGTTACAGGTATTGTAGGTGGTGATACTGGGCGTGCCGCCATTGGCCGAGGCCTCTGCTACGAATCCGAATGCGCTATTGGAAGAGAACGCGACGGTGTTCGCGTTGGCCGGTCCGGCCAGCGCAATCGGCGGCTGCAAGGCTTGCACCGGGGAATAGATGTAAAGCGAACTGCCACCGTTTCCGAAGATAAATGTTTTCAATCCATCGGGCGAAAATGCAGCTGCCACGCCTTGGGAGATATTCAACGCAGTGGCCGAAAGCGAAGTCGCGTTGGCTGTATTGACGATGTAGACCTGATTCGGAGTGTGGATGATATCGGAGAACACTGCGAGGGCTCCGGTGGTGGAGACGGCCAACACCGTTCCAGTGATGGTGCCGAGCCCGGTATAGGGGCTGTTGCTGGTGCCGAAATTGGAAGGATTGATCACCAGCGCTCCGAAGTTGCTTCCCATAAAAGCCTTATCCCCGGGAGGATCGAAGAGCAACGAAGTGGGCGGAGTGGGCAAAAAATTCGCGGAGCCCGGCGTGGCCTTAGCCGTCGAGACGCTGTACATAGCGGAACTGCAGGTGACGGGAGACTGGGCGGAGCATCCTGTACTAGTTGCCAGTAGAGACGCTGTGGGTGTGGCGCCGGTGATGAGTCCCGAAATCGCTCCATCCCCTACAGGCGGGGTCGGAACCCCACTGCTCGCGTACGGCGTCGCGTATACCGGAACGGGAATGAGTTGCTGGCAACTGATGAGTTGAGGAAACTGCGCGCTAAAGAACTGGGTGCACGAGGCTATGGCGGCCGGCGTGGAGAGTGAAGCGGGGACAAAGGGGTACCCGATGTTGCAGGTCGGGGGCGAGCAGGAAGCGGTCACCGACCCGGCGCCCGGCAAGGGAGTGGAAAGTGCGCAGGTTTGCAGGCACCCGGCCGCGGTTCCCACAACCCCGGGTTGCGAGGCGCTCCAGGTCAAAGGCACTTTGCTGAGGATGATTCCATTATTCGTGTTGGGCAAGGACGTGTTGCCTATCACGTCGGTGAGCACCGCCGTTGCCGTCTGCGAGGTTGCTCCTTTGGAACTGACGAAGGTGGTTTGGCCCGTTTGCTGAGAGCCGGGAAGGCCGACTTCGAGGTTGATGCTCTGGATGGGGCAAGTCTCGAAGAAATCCAGGACGGGGGAGGTTCCCTGGGAGTTCTGATATTGGGGTTGCTGGAAGGACGAACTGGAAACTCCGCTGGCCGAGGCGGAGATCTGCGTCATTCCAGGAATCGAGCCGACCGCCGTGGCCTGATTCGTGGGGAAGTTATAAGCGGTGTTGACGATCCCGACCAGGTTCACCACGGGCGGGTATTGGGCGGACCAGGTAAAAGGACCGACGGCGGAGGTGATGTCTGAACCCTGACTGAAAGCGTGAGCCTCCAGTGTCATGGACTGACCCTGGGAGAGGCAAGGCTCCTGAATCGGGACGCCGGTAAGCAGAATGCCGGTGACGGTGATGCTGTCGATCACAGGATGCACGAATACGTAGGTTGGAACACTCGATTGACCAAGCGCGAAGGCCGTGACCTGGACCACTCCTGTTCCCCCGGGGGTGCAGGTGGTGAAAGCGACGTCCCAGTGCCCGGCACAAGCCACGCCGTTGGGAGCGACATTCAAAACCGAAGTATCGCTCGACGTATAGGTGAAGGTGGTGGCGAGAGTAGTGCCGGCGGCGGTTTGCGCCGATGCGGTAAAGCCGAAAGTAGTTCCTAAATTGACGGATGTGTTGCTGCTGGGGGTCAGGTTTACCCTGGCCGGGAACAGTGGAGGTCCAGCCTTGGTGCCTTTGCCGCAGCCGCCGACGCTCCCGAGAGAAAGGATTGCAACCGTCAAGCGCAAGAGGTTCCAGCGCGAGTTACTCATGAACAGCGACCGACCCATGAACCCTCTTTAAACATTGCTCTGGCTCTGCGTTCCGAAACTGCGCAGAACGTGCCATCGAATGAATTGGAAAACTTGTAGTGTAGAGGCTGGAGGCGGAATCAGCAAGCGCAGCGCGATTCGGGCACGAGCCTGCCGCATTCCGATCGTCCCCCGATCGTCCGAAGAGTGGGATGCAGAAACACGGGTTGACGATGTTCGCGCGCGCTTGCTATAGTAGTTTGGTTCCGCGAGAACATCCAAGCTTGTTGTGTGCTGTGAGTTTTGCTGCCTTGTGGGCAGGGGACTTGCAGTCGAGCTATTGAGAAATGCGTTTCCGGATGAAGTGCAGGTTCGGAAATTTTCCTCGCTGAAACGTTCCTGCGGTGCCTTCCGCCCTATTGCGGAAGGATATGCAGGGCAAGGCTGACGAAACGGAGTGCCCCCGCAGTTTGGCCGGGCGCCACCGTCGGCGGCGTAAAAGTCTGAGCAGGAATCCAGAATCTCTCCGGCGTTCGCTTGCACTGACGAGGCTGCGCGGCGAGAAGTAATGGTTGGCGTTGAAGCTGACCATGCCCACGGATACGCGTCTTAGATCCGCAGAACTTAGTTCAGCAGGATTGAGAGCAGGAATTGAGCTGTGCGCTGCCTGCGCGAAAAAAAGGCAGGTTGGTTCGCCGCTAAGGAGTAACAAAGAGTGCCTACGTTTAACCAACTGGTGGCTCAGGGTCGCAAACGGCCCCGTTATAAGACGGCCAGCCCTGCGTTGCAGGGATGTCCGCAAAAGCGCGGTGTGTGCACCCGCGTGTATACGCAGACGCCCAAGAAGCCCAACTCGGCTTTGCGCAAAGTGGCGCGGGTACGGCTGACGAATGGAATTGAAGTGACGACCTACATTCCCGGCGTCGGCCACAACCTGCAGGAGCACTCGATTGTGCTGATTCGCGGGGGCCGCGTGAAGGATCTGCCGGGTGTGCGCTATCACGTGATTCGCGGAACGCTGGATGCAGTGGGCGTCGCCGGCCGCATGCAGGGACGCTCGAAGTACGGCGCCAAGCGGCCGAAGAAGGGCTAGGAACAGTGGCTAGTGGTGGGTGCCTAGTGGTCAATGAGCTCAGAGCCAGAAGCCTTGAGCCAGGAGCTAGAAGCTGAATGCCTCGTAAAGGACATATCGCCAAGCGGACCGTTCCGGCCGATGCAGTTTATCAGTCGGATCTGGTGACGAAGTTTATCAATTCGATGATGTGGCAGGGCAAGCGCTCGACCGCCGAGGGCATCTTCTATGAGGCTTTGGCGAAGGTGCAGGAAAAGGGTGGCGATGAAGCCCTGAAGCTGTTCAAGAAAGCGGTCGAGAACGCGAAGCCGCTGCTCGAAGTCAAGACCCGCCGCGTGGGTGGCGCCAACTATCAGGTGCCGGTCGAAGTGAATGCCGACCGCCGGACGTCGCTCGCGATTCGCTGGCTAATCAGCTATGCGCGCGGCCGCGGGGAAAAGGGAATGGTCGACAAGTTGACCAATGAATTGCTGGACGCGGCCACGGGTAAGGGAGCGGCGATCAAGAAGAAAGAAGATGTACATCGCATGGCGGAAGCCAATAAGGCGTTCGCGCATTACCGGTGGTAGAGAAACCGCTGTTGGCGCTTAGCTCTTGGCTGATCCAGAGCTGGTTTGGCTAAGCGCCAAAATCCAACGGCCAAAAGTTTTACAGATTAGAAAGAGAAAGAGTTAGAGTCGTGCCCAGAACAGTTCCATTAGAACGGTGTAGAAACATCGGCATCATGGCCCACATCGATGCGGGTAAGACCACTACGACGGAGCGCATCCTGTTTTATACCGGACGGACGCACCGCATCGGAGAGGTGCACGAAGGCACTGCGACCATGGACTGGATGGAGCAGGAGCAGGAGCGCGGCATTACGATTACGTCCGCGGCCACGACCTGCACCTGGCGTGACATTCGCATCAATATTATTGATACCCCCGGCCACGTCGATTTCACCGCCGAAGTGGAACGTTCGCTGCGCGTGCTCGACGGCGCTGTCGCGGTGTTTGACGCGGTGCATGGCGTGCAGCCGCAGTCGGAAAAAGTCTGGCGCCAGGCCGATAAGTACGGCGTCCCGCGCATTTGTTTCATCAACAAGATTGACAAGATGGGTGCAGATTTCGAGCATGCCGTCGATACCATCCGCAAGCGCCTCAGCGCCAAGCCCGTCGCCATTCAATTTCCCATCGGCCAGGAAGATAAGTTCAAGGGCGTCATCGACCTGATCAACATGAAGTCGATTGTGTGGCAGGACGACACCATTGGCGCGGAATATCTCACAGAAGAGATTCCTGCCGAACTGAAGAAAAAAGCGGAAGCGTTTCATGCCCAGCTGGTCGAAAGTATTGCCGAGAACGACGACGAAATCCTGCACAAATTTCTGGAAGGCGAAGAGATTACGGCGGACGAACTGCGTGCGTCGCTGCGCAAATCGACCATTGCGCTGAAAGTTTTCCCGGTGGTAGTGGGAACGGCCTTCAAGAATAAGGGCGTGCAGCCCTTGCTGGACGCGGTGGTGGATTATTTGCCTTCGCCGCTGGACGTGCCGGAAACGCATGGCATCAATCCCGACAATGGTGAGGCCATTACGCGCAAGGCGGATGACAAGGAACCGTTCTCCGCGCTGGCGTTCAAGATCATGGCGGACGCGTTCGTCGGGCAGTTGACGTTTATCCGCGTGTATTCGGGCCAGCTCAAGACCGGCGATTCCGTGAGGAACGTTAGGACTACGAAGACCGAGCGCATTGGACGCCTGCTGAAGATGCACGCCAACAAGCGCGAAGAGATCAGCGAGATTCTGGCAGGCGACATCTGCGCGGCCGTGGGATTGAAGAATGTGGGTACGGGCGACACGATTTGCGACGAAGATCATCCCATTGCTCTGGAGTCGATCACGTTTGCCGTTCCCGTGATCTCGGTTGCGGTCGAACCGAAGACCAAGGCGGATCAGGAAAAGATGGGTATGGCGCTCAGCCGCCTGGCCCAGGAAGATCCTACCTTTAAAGTTCACACCGATCCCGACAGCGGACAGACCATCATCAGCGGCATGGGCGAGTTGCATCTGGAAATCATTGTCGACCGCATGATGCGCGAGTACAAGGTCGAGGCCAACGTCGGCAAGCCGCAGGTGGCGTATCGCGAGACCATCCGCAAACACGCCGAAGCAGAGGGCAAATACATTCGCCAGACCGGCGGACGCGGCCAGTACGGTCACGCCAAGATTTATCTCGACCCTCAGCCACCGGGAACTGGCTACGAGTTTGTGAATGACATTGTGGGCGGCTCAGTACCGAAGGAATTCATCAAGCCGATCGATCAGGGCATTCAGGAAGCGCTCGAAGGCGGAGTGCTGGCCGGATATCCGATGGTCGATGTGAAGGCCACGCTGTACGACGGCAGCTATCACGATGTCGACTCGAATGAAATGGCGTTCAAGATTGCCGGATCGATGGCGTTCAAAGAGGCGGCGCGCAAGGCTTCTCCAGTGTTGCTGGAGCCGGTGATGGCGGTGGAAGTGGTGACGCCGGAGGATTATGCCGGCGTGATCATGGGCGATCTGAGTTCGCGGCGGGGACGCATCGAAGGCATGGAGCACCGCGCCGGTTCGCAGGTGATCAAGGCAATCGTGCCTTTGGCGGAGATGTTTGGTTACGCCACCCACATGCGTTCGTCGACGCAGGGCCGCGCAGAATACTCGATGCACTTTGCCCGCTATGAGGAGGCTCCGCGATCGGTCGCGGAGGAAATCATTGCCAAGGTCCAAGGGACGGCGAAGTGACTCCGAGCGCCGCGGTTCGTCGTCGACCGCAGGTTCTGGGTCCAAGAAGGAAAACGGGCCGAGTTTGAAATTGTGTTTGCAGAGGATGGAATCTGGGCACGGTTTCTGAGGTCGGCCGCGGGTTACCTGGTTACGGGATGTGAAGTGCGAGTCGCCGGACGGTGGGCGGTATCGGGTGCGGGATTTCTGGAGGGGGCATCGCGGGTTTGAGATGTTTCGCGAGCGCTTCGCAGAAGGTTTCGCGCAGTTCGATCGGCAGATTGTCGGGGAACTGATCGAGAAACAGGAATTCGTTGGCGCGTATTACGAAGCTGACGGGGATGATTTAGTTTCGGCGTACTGAAGCCGAGGAGATAGAAATGGCGAAAGAGAAATTTGATCGTAACAAGCCGCACTGCAACGTCGGGACGATTGGTCA
>Ga0182018_10002153_pt1 | contig 20423 bp, 28 predicted proteins | sample 812P2MmetaG_FD_120490 | JGI IMG/M metagenome (GOLD analysis project Ga0182018, IMG submission 120490) | Permafrost microbial communities from Stordalen Mire, Sweden - 812P2M metaG | ecosystem: Environmental > Terrestrial > Soil > Wetlands > Permafrost | place: Sweden: Stordalen | collected...
CGACGCCGAGGCCCGAGGCGCTCCGGTCAGGGCCGCACCGAACGGTGCCACCAGGTCGACCTCGGGGAGGGCGTCGGCCAGTTCGTCGCCGTACCGCTCAGCCATGCACCCGGTGACCACCAACCGCGCACCCGGGCGCCGGAGGTCGGAGAGCTCCAGCACCGTGTCGATCGACTCCTGGCGGGCGGCCTCGATGAAGGCGCAGGTGTTGACCACCACCAGGTCGGCTTCTTCGGGGGCCTCCGCGGCGACAAGGCCGTCCATCACCAGGGTCCCGACCAGTTTGTCCGAGTCGACCTGGTTTTTGGGGCAGCCCAACGTCTCGATCCAATACCGCTCGGCCACCAGGACAATCTACTGGGCTATGGGCTACGGAAACGCCAGCCGGCCAGGATGGGGGTCACCGGGTCCCGAGCGCTCGTTCCGAGCCCCGGATGGCGGGACCGGTGTTGCCTGAACGTCGGTTGCCAAACGATCGTGCCGCGGGAATCTCGTACTTCGATATCCCGGGCCACCCGGAGCGGAGAGGGAGGGATTTGAACCCTCGGACCCAGTTACCCAGGTCAACTCATTAGCAGTGAGTCCGATTCGGCCGCTCTCGCACCTCTCCATACCTGGTCAGCGGTAATTTTTACCGTCTACCGACTGTCCAGATTTTCGCCATGTCCTACTCCTGTCCTAATCCCGATAACATGGTCGTTGCTAGACGGACCACTAACCGGGAGACAGGAACAGGACATGACACGGCAATCATACGGCGCGGGAAGCATGTCGGAACGAGAACCAGGCGTTTGGCGGTTGCGCGTTATGGTCGACGGTAAGCAAGCGCAGCGAACGTTCCGAGGAACAGAGGCCGCAGCACGAAAGGAACTGCGCAAACTAGACGTGCAATCGGCGACCCCACCGAAGGGCGTACGCACCTTCGGCGACCTTCTGGACGAGTGGATGACCTTTCAAGAGTCACGGGGGCGTGCGCCTAAAACGCTCGATGAGAACAGGCGAGAGATTGAGGTCCGCATCCGTCCACGACTGGGAAACATTCCGGTCGTGGATCTCACCGTCCACGACTTGGACAAGGCATATTCCGGATGGTCAGCCGAAGGCCTGGCGGCGTCCTCTGTGCACCGGCATGCGGCCGTCATCTCCGCTGCGCTCACGCAAGGCGTGAAGTGGGAATGGTTAGACGCCTCGCCAGCCATGCGGGCAAGCGCACCCACAGCTGCCAGCAGTCGCAAGCTAGTAACGCCGACCACGAAGGAAGTGGCAAAGCTGATCAACACGGCTCAGTTGGATGACCCGGTGATGGCGGCAGCCGTCGCCCTGGCCTTTGTAACCGGTGCTCGACGTGGCGAGTTGTGCGCTCTCCTGTGGTCGGACATTGACCTTGACATGGGCACGGTCCGCATTGAGAAATCGCTTTCCCAGGTGGGAAACGATCTTGCCATGAAGTCGACCAAGACCGACAGGGGCCGAACGGTTTCACTCGATGACCGAGCGGTCGCTCTACTAAAGCACCACCAGGAATGGCAGCGGAGCTTGTCGGATGAGGCGGAGTCTCCGCTTGTAAAGGATCCGTACGTGTTAAGCGACAACGCTAACGGTGCACGACCGATCGAACCTTCGAAGGTTACAGACCGGTTTGCGGCACTTCGCAAGGCAGCCAAGGTGCGGCAAGGTGTGCGATTCCACGACCTGCGGCATGCACACGTCACGCAGCTCCTATCTGCTGGCGTGGACGCCACTACGGTCGCCACCCGTGTCGGCCATGCATCAACGCGCATGACCCTGGACCGCTATTCGCACGCGCTGCCGGCCGGTGACGTGGCAGCCGCCAAGTTGATCGGTGCCCTCCTCCCGTGAAATGAATGTGACTGGGCACCATTGATCACCAACCTGACCGATCTCATGCGGTTGGGCCAGGCTTAATCATTGGGAGCTGGGCTTCCGCCAGCGAGTTTCCGCCGCCGCCCGTTAGGCTGGATCCCCATCGGTCCTAGGCGGATCAAACTCCAAAGTTGACGCTGACCGACAAGACAGGTCCGGTGAGCCCGATTGAGAACGACACGGCCCCGGCAATCGTGCGGACAAGGTCGACCAGCGCGGTACGCAGTTTGGTGATCAGTTCCCCGAGTTTCTCGATGACAGAACTCTTGCCGCCCTTCACCCCAAAGTACGGGGTGTCTGTTCGGGTCCACGCTTGATCTGGTAAGTATTCGTCACCGCTGTTGGCGGTATCTACCACCGCTAGCAGTCTTGCCATCTCGAGACTCGTCGGATCCGAGTCGAGCCCGACTCCGACGCCGGTACTCAAGTCGTCGAGTTCATTCAGGGCTCGGACGATTGACTGCTCAGTCAACGCCATCTGATTCAGTAGGGGTTGTCGGCGCACCCGAAACAGGCGGGCCGATCGTGAAGACTGATCATCGTTCCGAATGACCGGCCGCAGTATGAGCAGCGCTCTTGGTCCTTCCTCTTCGGCATTGCTGCCATGCACTGAGCATAGATCGCCATCGCTCCGCACAGGATTCCGGAGGCTACGCATTACGAGCGGGTCCGGTCCCTGTCTGGCGAGTTCTGGAGACTTCTCGACACTCCTGTCCAGGTCTTATCAAATTCGTTTACGACACGTCCCTGTTCGTGGCGTGCACGTTTATGGGATGGATATGGGATGCACGGCTTGGTGGGAGGCAAGTAGTGGTGGTGCCGTGCTGGGCAGCGAGGAGGAACCGAAGGTCCCCGATCCCGTGGCCACTGCGATACGCCGTCAACCAAATGTCAACTCGCAGGAAACAGGGGGATTTCCAGATCCTTGTAACGTTATGACCGAGATATTGCGTCGCGAAACCTGTTAGCGGGCGGTCAGCTGCGCAATGATGGCGCCGCTGTCGATCCAGACCTGCTCGCGGCTGATCATTCCGTCACGGAAGCCGAAGACGTGGAAAATGCGGAAGGTGACTCGGCGTCCGTTTCCGGGGATGCCGAGCATCTCACCGATGACCGTGCCGGTCATGTTCTGTTCGAGGATCATGGTGTCGCCGTCGAAGAACCGGTTCAGGGGCTCCTCACCCTCGGTGCGGAAGTTGGGGGTGAGGAAGCGGTAGAAGTCGCGAGCCGCTTCTCGGCCGGTCGTGAGCGAACACTACGGAAGACCCTCGATCATCTGGATGACCTCTTCACGGTGGTAGCCCTGGATGCGGCAGAAGTCGACTAACTCTCGCATTCGCTTCACGACTAAAACCCTGTTGAGGAGTTCCGGCAACGGTGATACCCCGTCCCCGCTGAAAGTCAAGAAGTCCCTGGTCACGAAGGATTCGCAGGGCACAAAGGACGGTCTTCTTGTTGGCGCCGAGCACGGCAGCCATGTCTTTGGCCAGAGGAAGGCGCTCGCCTGGACCTGCCTCGCCCTCTGCGATTGCCAGGTGGCCGCGGAAATTCGCCAGTCTTCGGCACCAATGTTGCGCCGGGCCATCTGCCGATGCTGCCGCTCCACTGCGATTCCAAATTGTTGCTGGCGCAGCTTCAGCAAGAGCTACTTTTTAGCTGCAGATGAGCAAATCGGCACCTACAGACAGTGATCATTGATCGACCGGGGTCTCCCGATCGATCGCGATCCGAAGCTGGTCCAGCGAGTCGTGCAGGGCGTCAATGATCGACCACGGATCGGGGATACTCGTCGGGCAAGCCAGCACAGAGACGCCGAGTGCGCCCCCGTAGCTCCACGCCGTGATGTTGAGGCCGATCCCTTCGAGGATCGGTCCCACCGAGTAGAGCGCTTCGAGCTCGATAGGGCCGAAGAAGATCCGGTCCCGTGGTCCGGCCACATTGGACAGCACCACATTGAGCGGCGGGTGCACCCGGTCGGCGATGTGCGAGCGGCTCCATATCCTCACAATGGAGCTGTAGATCTGAGGTGGGACGATATCGGCCCGCCGCTCAAGGCCATCGTGACCGAGCAATCCCCGGACCTCCTTGGACGCCTCCGTCCCCTCATGGATCTGTCTGAGGCGACGGACAGGGTCGGGGATATCCGTACCAATGAAGACGTAGAGACTGTCGACCCGGTTCCCCGACAGACGGGCGACATCCGGATCGGTGGACACCGGAACACTGGCCACCAACGGGCGATCGGGTAGCTCCCCACGGTCGGAGAGGTAGTGCCGCAGGGCCCCCCCGCACACGGCCAGATAGACGTCGTTCAGAGTGGTGCCGGCGGCACGTCGGATGGCCTTGAACTCTCCGAGCGACAAGTTGGTCATGGCAAAGGTCCGCTCGGAAGTAATGGAAACATTGAAGGAGGTCTTGGGGATGTGGTGGAGTGGGAGCGGCGGCTTGGTCGCGAAGCTCCGGCGGCGGAGCTCGGAGGCACGAGTCTGCTTGACCGACTGCCACACAAGATGGGGTAGGCCCTTCCAGCGCGTGACATGGTCGTGCGCGGCCATCGAGAGCAACCGTCGCCTCGTCGGAATCGGCTCGGGATGCCATGGATCGCCGATGGGCTCGAGCGACGGCTCGACCGTGACGCCCTGCACCGCGTTTCGGAGGAGTGCGACCGCGGCCGACCCGTCAGCCACCGCATGGTGGATCTTCACCACCACTGCGATCCGTTCCCGGGCCAAGCCCTCGAGGACCAGGAGTTTCCAGAGGGGCCTATCCCGGAGCAGAGGCGTACTCGCAAACGCGGCCACCGCAGCCGCGAGCTGGTGATCACTGCCCGGATCTGCGAGCACATGCCGACTGACGTGGCGCCTCAAGTCGAACTCCGGGTCCTCCACCCAGACCGGGTGACCGAGGCCCCCGGGCACCGGAACGACCCGCCTACGAAAGGGCGGAAGCCGGTCGAGCAGCTGCCCGAGCACGTCGATCAACGTGTCGTAGGAGAACCCGCCCTCGACGGCCGACACATCGGACACCGCCACCTTGATCGTGTGCATGTGGGCGGTAGGGGTTTCGGAGTAGAGGAACTTGGCATCGAGCCCGGTCATCGTCTCCACGATTCAACTCCTGACGGCCTCGGCGGCACCGGTCATCGAACCTTCACGGAGGGACTCGACCAGGAAATCGGATACCTGCTTGGACCAGAGGTAGCCAACGTGGTTGCCTGAATACCATGAGATGCGAGGCTTGTCCCAGTGCTCCCACAGGCGCTGTGCCTGGTCGGGACGAGCCAGCCGATCGCCGTAACCCGCGAAGATGAAGCGACGACCCTGCGGTACCTTCGCCTCGAATCTCAGAGGGGATACGACCCGGTAGACGTTCTCGGCCGCGCCTCCCATGATCTTGTGCTCGATCGACCGGGCCCGGATGTGGCGAGGGCTGTGGAGGTGGAAGAGCCCGGGGAAGTCCGACACGGGGATGCCTGCCACCACCGCATCGACGCCCTCTTCGATACTTGCCAGCAGGGAGACGGTGTAGGCACCCAGCGAGACGCCATAGAGACTGATCGAGGTCGCCCCTTGCTCGCGGATCCAGTGGATCAGTCGCCGTATGTCCCAGACCGCTTGGGTCAGACCGTGCACCGCGTTCATCAACTCGAAGGAGAGGAACGGTTCCCCACTGACCAAGGTGACCCGTCGTGGCCCGTGCAACGGCAGCGCCGGTAACGCCACGTTCATCCCCAACTGGCGATGGATCTGGGCGATCTGCAGGCCCTGGAAGTCCATGAACGGGAACCCCATGCAGAACCCGTGCACGGCGATCACCCAGGGCCGAGGCCCGCCGGCGTGACGGAGGACTACGGCCGAGGCGGTCCGGTTGGGCCCGAATGCCATCCATCGATCGCTGCCGGGCTCTCCGGAATGGGGTTCGAAACCACTGTCCCAGCTCAGCCGGTCGTAGCCGAGGCCCATCGCCCAGCCCTGGCTCTCGGTCACATCGCCATCGGCAAGGGGCGGCGGTGTGCGATGGTACGAGGGAGGGTCCTCGATCCAGCCGTTCCGGATGTACAGGGCGTTGGCCTGGGCGAGTTCGGCCGCCACCCTCGCATAGTCCCCGGGGAGCGGGAAACGATCGGGCGTCATGGCCATCGCCAGGAGAGCCTCGTCCATGGCCACCTGAGCGGCGAGGCCGAGGGAGATGTGTGGAGCGGGCAGGGAGTCGGCTACCTCGCCGCACAGCAGCGCGGATCCGACGAACTGGAAGGTGCGCGGTATGGCCCGGGTGGCTCGGATCAGGGCCCGACGATGGAGAAAGGCGGTGACAGCTCGGGCCGGACCGGTGATGCGATCGACGGCCGACAGGGAGGTGGGCCGTACCGTAGCGCCCGGTGCCCCGTCGTGAGCGTCGGCACTCCGGTCACCGGCCTCAGCGTCAAGCTCGGCCTCCCCCATGGGCATCCTTCCCCACTGTGGCGTCTCGCCGCCGATCCGGCGGGCTCGCCACCTGGGATACTACCTCTTGCACCCGCAATGACAGCTGCATCGGGAGGCCCATCGATGATCGGGGAGGGTCGTGGAGTTCAATCTTGCCGATCTCTTTGAGAGCGTGGTCGATCAGGTGGGGACGGAGACCGCGATGGTGTCTGGCGCCCGCAGGCTCAGCTACGCCGGGTTGGACCAGCGCGCCGATCGCCTCGCCCACTACCTCGAGGGTGTGGGAATCGGCCCCGGCGATCACATCGGCTTACAGCTGGCCAACGGGACCGAGTACATCGAGGGAATGCTCGCGTGCTTCAAGATCCGCGCGGTGCCTATCAACGTCAACTATCGCTACAAGTCGGGCGAGCTAGAGTACCTCTACAAGGATGCGGGACTGGCGGGCCTGATCTTCCACAGTCGTTTCGCCCGGGAGGTGACCGGCGCCCTCGGTGCCATTCCCGAGATACAGGCAGTGCTGGAGGTCTCTGATGGCAGCGGCTCCTCCGGCGTCGGTGACGACTACGAGGCAGCCCTCGAGTCGGCCCCTCTCACACGGGGGTTCCCTTCGCGGCGGTCCGACGATCTCTACTGCGTCTATACCGGTGGAACGACGGGGATGCCCAAGGGTGTTCTCTGGCGCCATGACGATATCTTCTTTGCCGCCATGGGTGGCGGTGACCCGCTGTCGCTCGGCAACCACATTGCCGCTCCCGATGAGCTTGCTGAACGGGTCCTGCATCCTGGCATCACGGCGCTTGCCATCCCGCCGTTCATGCATGCGGCCGGGCACTGGTTGGCTTTCTCCACCATGTTCGGCGGCGGGAAGATCGTCACCATCGAGAGAGGCATCTTCGATCCGGCCGAGGTCTGGCGGCTGGTGGAAATCGAGGCAGTCAACGTGATCGCGGTCGTAGGCGACGCCATGGCCCGCCCGCTGCTCGACGTGCTGGGAGCCGATCCCGACCGTTGGGACCTCTCGTCGCTGATGGCCGTGGGCTCAGGTGGTGCGGTGCTGTCACCGTCCACAAAGGCCGAGCTGGCCCGGCTTCTGCCTGGACGCGTCGTCGCCGATCGCTTCGGGTCCTCCGAGACCGGCCAGGTCGGCGGCGAGGCGCCGGTCGGGGATCCCTATGGGCCGCCCCGCCTGTGCGTGGACGAGCGGACCGATGTGTTCGATGCCGATCTCCAATCGGTCCGGCCCGGCTCCGGTGTAATCGGGCGCCTGGCCAGGGGCGGCCACGTCCCTATCGGATACCTCGGTGATGCAGCCAAGTCGACAACGACCTTCGTCGGGCAGGGCGGGAAGCGTTGGGCGCTGCCCGGAGATTTGGCGTCGGTGCAGACCGATGGGACCATTATCGTGCTGGGCCGAGGTTCGTTGTGCATCAACACGGGGGGCGAGAAGGTCTTTCCCGACGAAGTGGAGGCGGCACTGAAGGACCACCCCGATGTCTGTGATGCCATCGTGATCGGTGTGCCCGACGCCCGCTACGGCGAGCGAGTCCTGGCCTTGGTGCAGCCCAGACTCGGACACCGGATCGACACCGAGGCGCTCCGCCAATACGGTCGCGACCGGCTGACCGGGTACAAGGTACCGAAAGTGGTCATGGTCGTCGACGAGATTCTCCGCTCACCTAGCGGCAAGCCGGACTACCCGTGGGCGCGATCGGTCGCCGAGTCGCTCGGCGCCGACGGCGGCCAGAATGGTAACGGGAAGGGCTGAGGGAGTCCCGTGGAGCAAGCTGACTACATGATGTGGCTGGCTCTCGGCACCCGCAGGGGCCAAATACGGCAGCCAGACAGGAGCGCCACGCCCGCGCTAACCAAGGATCGGAAAACGACGCTCGGCTGCGAGCCGGTCGAGCGTCACCTGCATGGTCTCGGTGATCTCGTCATAGCACTTGCGGACGATAACGTCGTTCTGGGCGGCGTCAGGACCGTATTTGGACCAGTAGATCGGTTCGCACAGTTCCACGGTGACCTTCGCAGGAAGAGGCCACGTCGGTATCCCTCCAGGAACGAGACCGAAAGGCGGCCCGAACACAAGTGGCATGACCTTGATGCGGAACATCCGGTCGAGCCCGAGGTGCTTTGCGACCTGTTGCCCTCGAGCGAGCACGATGAGCGTCTCGTGGGAGCCCACGGAGACGGCGGGAACGACCGGGACCTGCGTTCGCAGGGCGAGTCGGACGAAACCGAGCCGATCCCCGAACTCGATGCGGTTCCGCTCCCACCAGGGCCGGAAGACCTCATAGTCACCACCGGGGTAGTCGAACAGGATCCCGCCACCGCGGAGGATCGCCTCCGCATCGGTCGGCCCGGCTTCGACAGCCCCGGCGCGTTCCAACAGAAAACCTACGCCCGGAATCCCGAGCAAGAAGTGGTGGAACAGTGCGTAGACAGGCTCGTCTTCACCTCGCTCGCGCCACCACGCGGTCAAGAGGACAGGTATGTCAGGTGGCATCTGACCACCCGAATGGTTGCCAACCACGAGAAAGGGTCCGCGCCCCGGCAGTCGCTCGAACCCTCTCACCTCTGACCGGAAGTACGCCGCATACAGTTCGAGGATTGGTCGGACGGCATGGAGGAAGGCCGGGTCACGGGCGGAACCCACCCGAGCAGACGTGGCGTCGTTGCTCTCAGGCATTCCTTGAACTATGCACCACATTTAGGGATTCGTACTCTGCCGAGCCTCGGCCTGAGCTGGTCGGGCTGATCAGGGAGCGCCCCGCCGTACGGCCTTTACGCCGAACGTGGTCGGGATCGCGTGCCGTCCTTGATGTTCACGGCGACGACCGACGGCTCGTTCAAGATGATGCCCTGGCCACGCACACACACCCGGGTGTTGGCTGTGCCGAGGTCGATGGCCATGTCACGGCCAAGCAAGGAAACCCGGTTGTCGACCATGCGCCTCGACTCGGCTCGCAGCCAGCTCCGGGGCATATCGCCGAAGGTCAGCGGGCCGTTTCCGTCGAGGCTGGGATTGATACCAACCTCCCTGTCGTCACCAAGCTTCGCGGACCGCCGACAGGACCCAGCGGAGACAGCTGAACTCAGACACGGAGATTGCGAGGGCGTGCGAGCCGAAGACAGCATCCAAGTCAATCAACTGGGCTTTCGCCCAGGGCAGGCGGCTGGCAATGATGGATCATGTCAGCGGTCGTCAACCTACTAATGGTCACGATCGGAAGAGACTTCCTGCGTGCCGACTCATACGATCATCTTCCCGCCCGGTTTCGGCCCTTCCGCTCGGGGCAAGCCGCCAGGCCACCGAGTAGCCTGCGAACTCTCACGAACTGGAGAAGCGTCTCGTAGATCCGAACCCTCGGCTCACCGAGCGGGTGTTCGAGCGACTCAGTACAGCGGGTAGGGGTTCCGGTAGCAGGTAGCCGGAGGGTGGGGTACCGGTGGTCACGGAACCGGTCGGGCCTGGTCGGAGCCCTGGATAGAACCAGAGATGACCAGCCATCGCGCCATTCGCAGGCCGGTCTCCACCGCAGCCCGACATCTGTTTCCTGCAAATGCCCAGTAGAGTCGATGATCAAGGCTCATCAACCGGCCCCGTGGGGCCATCCGGTATGGCCTTGCCTCATGCGTCTCGGCGCTTCCGGAGGTACCGTGGGTTCCCTGCTCGTCGCACCCGAGCCGATGGCCGCTTCTGACCCGATCGACATGGCAGAACAGGCACCGGTAGTCGTCCATGCGACCCAGAAGCTGGTCACCGCCGCCATCGTGGTCGGCCCGGCTGTCGCGCTAGCCATCGTCATCTCCTGGCTATGGGGGCACGCCGTCAATTTGTCCGACATTGTGATGGGACTCGTCTTCTACATCGTTACCGGCTTCGGGCTCACCATCGGCTTCCACCGGTTGTTCACCCACAGCGGCTTCACTTCGCGCCGCCCGCTGAAGATCGCCCTCGCCGTCGTGGGCTCGATGGCAGTTGAGGGATCCGTGACCAGCTGGGTTGCCACCCATCGCCGACACCACATGTTCAGCGACCACTCCGGCGACCCCCACTCCCCCCACCGCTACGGCGACCACGGCGCAGCTCTGCTGCGGGGCCTTGCCTTCTCGCACGTTGGTTGGCTGTTCATTTCGGACGCTTCGAGCGCGGCGCGCTACGCACCTGACATGCTGCGAGACCGCGACCTGCAGCGGATCGACCGCCTGTTTCCGGTCCTGGCCGTGGCGTCGTTGGCCATTCCCTTCGGGATCGGCTACTCGCTGGCGGGGACGCTCACCGGGGCCCTGACCGCCCTGCTGTGGGCGGGACTGGTGCGGATGACGCTCCTCTACCATGTCACCTGGTCGGTCAATTCGCTCTGCCATACTTTCGGCCGGCGTCCAGTTGGAACCAAGGACCGGAGCACCAACCTGTGGCCGCTGGCCATCGTGTCCCTCGGTGACAACTGGCACAACATCCACCACGCCCACCCCAGCTGGGCCCGCCACGGGGCACAGCGGGGGATGCTGGACCCCTCGGCGTGGTTGATCCGCCGGTTCGAGCAGCTCGGGTGGGCGGCCAAGGTCCGGTGGCCGACGACAGGAGTCCCTGCCACGTCCCGAGTCGTAGGGTAACTGCATCCTCAGCAAGGTGAGGATCCGGAAAAGGCCGATGTAGTCCAGAGAAGGCCACGGCGGACGGAAACCGACCTCCCTGCGAAATGCCAGGCGATCCCCCTGCCGGGATATTGGTGCCCTTCAGGCTCAGACCGCCCTCAGCGTTCGATTCCTCAGTCGCCGCCCTCATACTTGAACGACACCTTGACCTTGGCCCGGTACGCAAGCACCTGCCCGTTCTCGATCTGGAGGTCGAGTTCTGCCACTTCGGCGATGCGGACATCACGTAGTGACTGGGCCGCTCGTGCCACGGCCGCGCTGGCCGCTTTCTCCCAAGACTCCTCGCTAGTACCGATGAGTTCGATCACCTTGTACACGCTCTCGGCCATGTTCGGCTCCCTCCTGCTGGCAGTGCCCAAACACTACTCACTCGAAGCAAAACGTTCATGAGTGGCCAGGCAAGATCTGAGCAGGGGACTGCTGATCCACCGCGTACTGTCCGGGGTTCATTAGCCTGCCGTCTCATGTCAAGCGAGCGCGAGGTGTTCAGCGGTGATCCACCAGTGGTGCTGCACCTCCCCAACGCGGCGACCAAGGCCGAACTCGTGCACAAGGACGGTCTGTGGATGGTGTTCTATCGCCCCGGTGGGGCGTTTGACCAGATCGACGGTGCGGCCCTTGGCGCCGAACTCCGTGACGACGTCACGACCGGCTCGGTGGTTGACTACATCGAGAAGAGGCTACGGGCTGCCGGGCGTAACCCCGTGCGCATCACCATCGACCTACCGCTGGCCATCGTAGCTGTCTGGACGCTCGCATTCACCGAACAGGCCGCCTAGCTCCGCACAGGATCGGGCCTGTGGCCCCCGAGACGTCGGGCCCTGGGGAGAGTTGGCTACTCGCTCGAGAAGTCGGGGCGCCACGGCGGCAGGCTTGGCATCGAGACGGTAGTGCCGCAGCCCGGGCAGGTGAGTTGAGCACCCGGATCGTAGATGGCGTGGATGGGGTCCTCGCACGAGACACAGTTAAACGTTGCAGGCTCACCGGGGGTTGGCCACGCGGGGATAACTTTACCCTACGCCCACACCAATCCCCCCCGGTCGCTTGGCGAGGTGCCCAGGTGCGGACCTTTTGTAACCCAGCCGACGTTGTAACGCGGCCGACGACGATTGGCAATCGAATTACTGGCAGTCGCTCGTTGCCAGAAGGCTGACATTCAAGATTCCTCTGAAGGTACGACCTGCATGAAATGCGGGTCCCTCAATGGCTCTGTAGGCAGATCTCGCGGCTCTAGTGGTGGTAAACCCGCCAACGCCAGTCACCTCTGCTGGACCAGCCAGTGCTGGATATGCGGATATGAATGGGAGGTGGATTCGCCGACCGACACGAACCCGAGGTCGACTACGGAGGTGATGCAGCGTCGAAATGCCTAGGTGCCGGCGCCATGGTATCGACGGGTGAGGGTGTCCACTTGAGTCGGCGAAAGTGCCAGGTTCGGAGCGCGGTGGCGGAACCTCGCTCGACGAACCCGCGGCCGGAATGGTAGTCGTGGTCACGCCGTATGGTGGCGATGTGGATCGTCAGCACCATTACGCCAACGCCATAAGAGCCGAACCGGGACAATGCTGGCGGATGGTCAGCCGGCCTGCTGGCTATCGCGTCGACACTCCCACGGATTGCCCGGATCCGTGCAATGGGTCGGTCGGCGGTCGTTGGAACAAAGCGCATGAGGGTGTGGACACGCGAGCGGCACGTCGATGGGCTTGATGAGCTGCGACCGATTGGACAGCGCTGACTGTAGGCGTCTATGCGGTCGCCCTCCGCTGTCAATCTACAGTTGCTCAATCTGGTCGGGGGCGAGAGTTTTTGGGGTGGCCGTAGTCAGCGATCGATGCTGACAGGCTGCACATGTGCGGCCGGACCGCACAACTGGCAGAGGGGATCGTCGTGTCGAAGTTGCGACAGGCACCGGTCAGGTCAGCATCGGTCAAGTCGGCGCTACTAGGTTGGACCTTCTGAGGATCGCCCTGTTGGTACTGACAATCCCATCCGGGCAGGTCAGGCGACGAGCCGGTAGCGGTGAACGAGCTCGACACAGCGTCACGCCGTCGTAGCCGCGCAGGCTCAGGATCATTCATTTGTGGCGGTGTCTGCATCGTCAACGGGCGCCGTGACCCGGCGCACGGTTTGGCGGTGTTAGTTGTGGTGGGCTATGTAGGCGGCCGGGAGGCGCACGAGATGGTGGCGACCCATTCCACGAAAGTCCTGCTCAGTAAGCCCGGATGACGTTGTCGGCACCCACAGGACCGATTACCGGCGAGACGTGCGCAGTACGGTGGCGAGGGTGCAACTGAGGAGCCGACGGGTGGCGTTGGACTACCGGGGGATGGTCGCCGTCGTGACCGGGGCTTCCGCAGGCCTCGGTCGTCGTCTCGCGCTGGACCTGGCCTTAGCCGGTGCGGTGGTGATCGGAGTGGCTCGGCGTGAGGTGCAGCTGCAGGCCCTGGTCGATGAGATGCGGAGGCACAGTCCGGAGTCGTGCTTCCGGGTCTGCGACCTCTCCGACGCTGCCTCCTTCGTCGGCCTTTTGGAACGGTTAGAGGACGAACACAGCCGGATCGACATCCTGGCCAATATCGCCGGAGTCGGTGGGATCATTCGCACCCAACCGACAACCGCAGCATCACTTCGATCCATCATGGAGGTGAATTTCATCGCTCCCGTCGCCGGCATGGTGACCGTCCTGCCAGGGATGCGGGAACGGGGCTTCGGTGCCATCGCCAACATGTGTTCGGACGACGGGCGCGCTCCCGGCCCCGGAGCAGCCGACTACTCAGCGAGCAAGGCCGCGCTGTCTGCGGCGACAGAGAGTCTGTCCTATGACGCGAGGCCGGACAGTGTGTTCCTCCACACGGTGTACCCGGGATGGGTGCCGACAGAAATGGGACTGACGGCGGTGCGCGACGGCGGACTGTCCAGGCCGCCGCGCGCGGTTAGGCGCACTGAAGAACAAGTCTCGTTGCTCGTGCTCCGCCGAATGTTCGACCCACGGCTGGAGATCAATGCGGCCTCGTTGCCCCTCGTTGCACCGATCCTGCGGACCGTGGCTCCTCGCACCTATCAGCGGATGCGGGCCACCCGGTGAGCAATCGGCCGCTTTGGAATTAAAGCATCGATCCACCGATCCGCAGTCTTGTCGGACGCTGTGTGAAGGATTTGGTAGAGCGACGGGGCATGCGGTGGACCGTTGAGGGCGACAGCAGCATCAAGGGAAGTGCACAACCAAAAATATGTCACTCATGTCGGTTGTCGGCAACGTTGTGGGTTGTCCGTGCCCGCTGCCCCTCTCCACCGAGCTCGAAGTCCACTTCGCCCTTCCACAGGAGAGACCCGACCAGGAGCTCAGTCCGCAGCTCAAGTACGCCATTTTCGTTGCGGGCAAAGTCGCGGCGCTTGCGGTCGATCCGTAGCGGGTTCAGTGCGTCGAGGAAGCTGAGCATCTCCTCATAGCTCTCAGCGATCGGGGCCCAGGCGGCCTCGGATTCGTCGACTACGAACCGCAGCGGGTGGGTCTCCTTCGACCCCCTTAGCCACCTGGCCAGGGTTGGGTAGCGGGGCTCGGGGCTTTCCGTTGTCACGGGCCCTGGATCGACGGCAGCGACCCGCGAAGGTCCTTCGGTTGCGCCAGTAGCCGGAGGAGGTAGAGGTAGGCGAGATCGGGGAGGTTGGCCGGGATTAGCCCGTTGTGTGACGCCAGCAGAACTCGGTTCGTTCGCCGGCCACCCCGGCGCGACCGCCGAAGCCGTGCACCGAGTTGCGCAGGACGCGCCGGTACATGCCAGCCGCCTCGTCGTAGGGGACGATCCGCTCGCCGTTCTTGTCCGGGAGTCGAAGGCCCGATCCGGTGATGCGCGAGGGCAAAAAGAACGCATTCTTGAGGTCCTCGAGCGCCTGCACCGCGTTGCGAGCCCTGGGCAAGCACGTCGGCGGCGACCGGGTCCAGCTCGGCTTCGGCCTCTGCGAGGGCCTTCTGCGCCACGCTCAACTTGCACAGGTCGTCGAAGTCAGGGGGCCGGACAGCGGAGATGGCGTCTAGGGCGTCCAAGAGGGATGCGCGCTGGGCGTGCGCGTCGCGGTCATGGACAGAGAGCGACTGCACATTGCGGAAGGCCTGCTCGATGGAGAGGAGGTGCTCGAAGTGGTTCAAGACGTCGTAGGTACCGTCGGCGGCGACGTATCGGCAGGGGTCGGTAATCTCGGTGAAGAGCAGGTCGAGACGCTCGACCCACCACCAGAAGGCGGCGTCGAAGCTCGCCGGTGATGGCTGGACAACCGGCGCGATGCCGGGCCGGCCGGTGGGTGAGAGGAGCTGGAGGAGCTCGGCTGCCTCCGGCCCGCGGCCGAGGACAAACTCGCCGAGGGTGTAGGCGCGATAATCGCGCCCGGACGTCCGGCCGAGAACCCCCAGACCCAGGGCGCCCGGGACAGGAAGAGGGGTTCGAGGTAGGCGCTAAGTCCCAGGGCCGTGTCGCTGAGGAGGTACCGGCTCGAGTTGAAGGCCAATCCGTCGGCGCCTACCAAGGGCCGTCGCGAGAGCAGGGAGGGATCGCTCTCGATCTGCAGCAAAACCCGGGCGCCGGTAATCCGGTGGCTGATCGCGGGGTCGTGATGGATCACCCAGACGGCCGCGTTCGGAGCCTTGAGGAGCAGCTCATCAGCCACCATCTGCTCGATCACGGCCCCGAGCTCGGCGCTGGTGGCTGTGCCGGTGATCATGTTGAGGGCGTAGGCGATTGCGGTGACATCACCCGGGCGCTCCGAGGCAAGGCGCTGGAGCTCGTTCTTGATCATCGGGGCCTTCACCCCAGGCATGGGGGCGGGGAGGGGCTTGGCCACCATGGCCTGGAGTTCGGATTCTGGAGAAGGTTGGCGAGGTTCGAAGCGCCGGCCACACGGTGAAGTTGAACGAGACCAGCCGGCTGGCCGCTAGCCCGCTCCATCAAGCTGACCTCCCACGCACCCGAGTCCCCCTCTACCGGAGCCATGGCCCAGCGCGCGATCACGCCGAACGCGGCCGGGTTGTCGCCCCAGAGCCATTCTGGCAGCCGGATGACGACGTGGGATGGGCGGTGTGGCGGCATTACCCCCAGTGTGCCGTGCGCCTAGAGGATCTCAGACGCGCCCCCAAAGGGGCATCCCTTGCGCGATCTGGGCCGGCACGGAACCCGACTCTGGCGTACATACTCGGCCGGTCTCCTCAGGCGGGCCACACCCGAAGGAGCCCTCGCACCAGTTACAAGGAGACGAAAGCCATGCCTCCTCGATCGCTCTCGCTACTCAATCTCGATTTTGAGTGGCCCATGCACTTCCTTGTCCCCGCCGCTGCGATTCGACAGCCGCGACTGCTGGACCTCAGCGTTATCAGTTCGTTTCAAGGGGACGAACTGCGAGACGTGAGACGGCCTGTAACGTCCTGATCTGCAACGATCAGTGGTTTCAGAAGATCCCGGATGGCAGCTAACGGCGTGAGTTGTAGGACATTTGCTAGGACCGGCGCACTCAGCCTCCGATGGATGTCCGGCGGAAGACCCACAGCCAAGTGTGAGACTTCGCGCAGCTCGCCTTCCTGTTCTTGACGCAGCAAGGCCGCGACGACGTCGGGGTTGACTGACTCCACCTCCACAACCTTGGTGCGCGCCCGTAGGCCACTCACAACGGCATGCGCAGCGACTCGAACGATGAGGACTGGCGGTTCCGAATCGCCGTATCTGCCGCCGACCTTGGTCGCAGGTGCTCCCGGATACACCCGAACGACTATGCGCATCGATCTATCGCGGATCTCACGGGAACGAGCTGCGATCGTGGCAAAGGAATGGCCGGTGGGCAGCGTGAACTCTCGGAGGCGAGTCGGTGGTACCTATCGGATGCGCTCGATCCGGGATGCCGATTCCGTCACTGCCTTCGGCGCGAATATGGAGAACGTCGGAAGTGATGGACACCGAGATGTCTCGATCCGGATGCAATCCGGGCAAATCGGCCACGAGGACAGATTTTTCCGTCGTCACGAAATTCTTCGGCCATGAGAATCTGCTCCTTTCTTGTCGTTTGATTTGCCAGGTAGGTGAATCGGCGCCATGTCTGGTCGGTTACGAATAGGGACTTGTCGCGTATCGCCGGGTTCCGGGAAAGTCGAACGGGTCACGGGTTCTTTCCGTGCCGCTCGAGGAACCGCAGCATGGTGGCGTGCTTTTTGGTGTCGAGCAGCATGAGGTCCACCACTAGCACCCACAACGTGGTGTCAGCGAAGGGGCGAAGCCGCATCCTGATACGTCTCAGTGCCCGATAGTCTGCCTGCTCCGATTTCCGCAGCAGCTTGGTCTGTTCCCATAGGTTCCTGTTCATGGCCATGGGCAGCCTAGGGACCGTCGATGTCGGGGGCTGCGTAGCCAACCCCCAGGCCATGGCGTTACTGAGCTCGGCAAGCAGTTGATGGTGCCGATGCTCGTCCTCCAGAATCAGATTGACGAGATAGCGCACGCTGTCGTCGGTCGCCTTGGTCGAAATCTCTTCGTACCTGGCCAGAAGTGCGCCCTCCTCGCGCCCGTGTCGGACGATGATCTCGACCAGCTTCCGCATACCGACACTGGCCCCGGTGGTCTGAAGAGCGTCGATCGCGGCGTCGAACGTCGCCTCAGGAAGAGCCTCCGACTCGGGGGCGATGTCCAGTGTCTCCACTTGGCCACGCCCGGGCACCCTGGCGCCGGTACCGCCCAGACGAGTGGCGCTCCCCTCTTTCCCATTTTCCTCCATGTCACTCTCCTCGTCGTTGCACGCTCTCCTTCCATAATTGTGAGAGTGGCCGGCCCGGTGCTAGGGCCAAAGGTCACAACCATTCAATTCTTCCGCGTACCCCACGTACAACGGAGACCGGACGAGCGTGAGTCCGAATTGGACCGTGGCTGACAGATGCGCCCCTTGCCGCCATAGAAGTGCGCCCTTGCTTCATGGAGAATACGAGACCGACCCCGTCAGCATCCAAGCAGTGTCACCAGCATTCACAGGCATTCGACCTCCAGGGCGGCTGACCGGACCTACCTGGACGGTGCAAACTTCGGCGTGCCGGTTCCACTGTCGCCACCATGCTGCCGAGATCCTCAAGGCCGAGCGATTGGGTGGCCAACCCCTTAAGCGGTCCCAGGTTGATGCGAAGGCGGAGATCCAGTCGCGGTTGGCCCCTTCCCGCCGCTTGGCGCACGCCCCGAGATGTCCCGATAGTGCTGGCGCCAGATGATCCTGTAGATGCGGCTCCAGCGGGGGATGGAACGAAGACCGGGGATGAAGGGCACAAGGGCAAGGAGCAACGTAAGGCCCATCATGATGGCCCAGACCTGAAGGTCACCACTGGCAGAGGCGTTCATTGGAGGGACCTGATACCAGAGGGTGTAGAGCCACAGCCAGGCCTGACCCGGATAGTTGCCAGTCTCGTTCATCATGCCCCACTGGTCACCCGACAGATGTTGGCTCTGGGCCAGATTGGCGAGGTAGGTGCCGTCGGCAATGAACAGGAGTGGCTTGGTGTAGTCAGTTCCGTAGAACTGGCGGGAGCTCAGCAGGGCGCCATCGAGGGCGCCACTGCGAGCCATCGACGTGAGCGAGCCGATCATCGTGCCCACCGGTCCGTAGGAGCCGGTCGGAACCTTCAACGCTCCCTGCGGGAAGGTGGCATTGGCCACGGCCTTCTCGTACGCGGCGTTCCAGCTTGCCTGCTGAGCCGACGAAGCAGAGGTGTAGGTGGTGATAGCGGCGTCCAATCCCGGCTGACCGGGGAGTGACTTGAGGGGCGACAGGACGTAGTTATTGGCGGTATCGATCGGGTGGTGCACACCCAGCCATCGCTCGGGTGAGAAGGGGCCGATCGATTGGGATGCACCAGGCGTGCTGTTGTACGGCGGTCCGTACATTGCGGTCCCACTAGTGCCATCGAGCTCGGTGATGGCGGTTTGGGCGAAGTCGACCGGATTAGAGGTCGACCACGACTTGACGGTCACCGGCTTTTCATCCGGGGACGAAAAGACCACCGACAGCCCCACCACCAAGATGACCACAACCAGCAGAGCGACGAGAAACTCTTTCACCAGGTCGTAGGGCAGATACTTTCCGTGCCATTCCTCCACGTCACGGTCGGGGTTGGATCGCCGGCTCCGTCGATTGGGGTCGTTCCCGGTCGAGGTGCTCATGGCTCGTCCCCAAGCGTCATCGTCGCCTCAGGACCGGCAATCTCCACGCCCTTGCCGAGTTGGTCAGGTGGGGCGAACGGGGGCACCACGCCGCGTCGGCGGACGAGTAGGACATGCACGCCCACCAGGAGCACGACCGCCAAAGGCAGGAGCATGATGTGCCACATGAGCATCTGGCCGAAATTGGTGACGTTGAAGATGGCTCCGGCACCGGTCGAGTTGATGCCGTCCTTGGCTTGGGTGCTGATCCACTGGGAGTCGAAGTTCTGCTGGGACAGGTAGCCGGTGAAGGCGGCGCCGACCGAAACGACGAAGGACACCACCCCAGTGATCCAGGTGGCACGCCGACGACCGCGCCATGCGGCCATGAAGAACTTTCCCCACAGGTGGACGACCATGGCAAAGAAGAAGACTTCGACGCTCCACAGATGGAGGGAGTTGACAAAGAGCCCGGTTGACGAGACGTGCCACCAGGTCGGCCCGAAGATGGCCAGCACCATCCCGGTGAGGATCACCACGGCAAGAGCAGCGATAGTCAGGACACCGAAGACGTAGATCCACGAAGCCACATAGGCGGGCTGACGATCGGGCATGAGCCGCTGAGGGGGCAGTGCCTCCACGGCGGCGTGACGCAGCTTGGCTGTCCACTGCTCGGCGTCTTCGGGCAGGTCGGCGGAGACATCGACCGGGACGTCGGTATCGGAGTCGGTCTCGACGGTCATTGGTCTCCACCCCCGTGCCGACGGAACGGGATGAGAATGGCGGCGACGAAGACCACCACCATCAGACCGATGAGTACCAGGTTGGCCACCGATATCTGGATGAATCCCCAGTGGACGTAGTGGCCGGATCCGTTCAGATTGATCAGACTGCCGAGCAAGTTTCCCAGCACCGCTCCAAGCATTTGCATGGATTGACCTCCTGATATCGAGGCTAGGGAGACATAGTCGCTCCGCCTAGAGCCGAAGGTCCCAATCGTCGAGTGAGACCTTTGACACTGCCGGGGGCACGACGCACCGTCCTTTCGGCAGAAACCGGTAGGGAACTCAACACGGCGTCTACCAGGAGGTTCCGGTCAGGTCACCCAAAAGGTGACCTTCAAGCCCGGGCGGTCGCCAACACTCTGGGACAAGGCCAACCCGGCAGCGGTGGCGACGGTGTCCCCAAGTTTGTTGAAGTGAGGTGGTGGTCCCCCTCCTGAGTCCTGCCGTGAGGTAGGTGTTCAGGAGACCAATCCAAAGAACCACCCAGAAAGGGGACCACCAATGAAGAA
>Ga0182018_10002154_pt1 | contig 20415 bp, 19 predicted proteins | sample 812P2MmetaG_FD_120490 | JGI IMG/M metagenome (GOLD analysis project Ga0182018, IMG submission 120490) | Permafrost microbial communities from Stordalen Mire, Sweden - 812P2M metaG | ecosystem: Environmental > Terrestrial > Soil > Wetlands > Permafrost | place: Sweden: Stordalen | collected...
CAGGACATGGAGCGGATGAAGGCGATGCCGCATATGCTGAGTACGCTTTACGAGATGACGAAACGGCCGACCTCCAAGGTGGACATGAAGCGCGTCGTGCTGGACGTTGCGAAATTGGTCAACGGCGTCGCCAACACCCCCGATTCGGGGCCCATCATTTGGGGTCACGAGAAAAACATTCACGACGCGCTCCTGTGGCTGTGCCGGGAGATCCTCGATACCAAGGACATCATCGCCATTGGTTCTAAGGACGCAAAAATCACGATTTCCCTGCAGCAGAGGCACCGCGGCGACGAATCCATATGCCTGGTGACTCTCGCCTACCCGGGATTGAGGGTGGACCAGATCAAAGTGGGCGAGGCCACCTCCGCGGGCGAGTATCCGACCGTGCCCGTCTACCTGGCGCGCGAGGTCATCCGCTTCCACCACGGCACGGTCCATGTCGGCCAGGGTCTGGACGGCCCCGAGTTGATGATCGCCCTCAGGTCCAGGCACGTCGAGGCGCTGGCCGAGGTTGACCCCGTCTCGCGCAAGCAGCCGGAAAGCGGCGCGACGCCTTTCCGCCAGCCCAGCACCCCGGAAACGGGAGACCCCGACCAGTTGCCGGCCTCGGCATGAGCGATTCGGGAGACGGCTGGGACTCTGCTGTTTCAGCATGGGCGCATGCCCAAGGGGATATCCGCGCGCTCGTCCAGATCGGGTCCAGGGTCCAGACCAGCGGGAATGCCGATTCCTGGTCCGACTATGACTACCAGCTGATCTCGTCGCACCCCGAAAAATACCACGATGGTTCGTTTGCCGCCGGCCTCGGCCGCTGCTGGGCTTACGGTGCCAGCCTCGCCTTTGGAAACGCCGTCAAGGTGAGTGCCGTTTTTGACGGGGCATTGGAGGCCGATTTCGTCGTGCTGCGCCACTTTGAGGTCGTCCTGGCGACCCTCGCGCTGCGCTGGCCGGGCACCTCCGGCCTATGGCCGCGGCGGCTCAAGAGTGGCGTCACCAACCTCAGAATAGTCGTCGGGCCCGGATGGAAAATGATCAAGGGCGGCAATCTGTGGGAGAAGCGCTATTCCAGGATCACCCCCGAGCGGCCGTGGTTGACCGAAGCTGAATTCAGGGGAAAGTGCGGTGAGTTCTGGACGCAGCTGGTTTGGGTGGCCAAGAAGGTCGAGCGCGGAGAGTTCCGCGCTGGCCAGCGCGGCTTCCACGAGCATCTGCTCGAAAATACCTTCAGGATCCTCCAGGAGGAGGCCCGGCTGGAGGGGCGCCAATCGTATCCCTTGGCGCGGCGCGCCGAGCGCTGGCTCACGCCGGAACAGATCGAGGCCACGTCGGGGGGCACCCGACCGGACCGCGATGCGCTGATTGCCGCGCTTCGCCAGGTGGCAGACATGTTTTCAAAATCGTGCGCGGCGGTGTCCACCAAGACCGGCTGGCAGACCCGAGACAACGCGGAGGTCCGCGCCTGGCTGGCGGGCCTTTTCGATGAGGTTAGGCAATAAACTTGAAATCGGCGGCGATTCTTGTCGCAGCGGTCACCGTGCTTGTTGTGGCTAATCTGTATTTGCGGAGGCCAAAGGGCCCGAGGGCGCGTTTTTATCCGGGTGATAAGGTTTCTGTGTCTTGGGGCACGCTTACTATACATGGTAGTTACCGGGTCGAGTGGTCGGCAAACAGGTGGCACGTGAATATATTCCAAATCGAGGACACGTCTGGCGGTCCACCGAGAGATGAGGCATATGCGGCAAGAATGATTGCCTACGCATTACGAGGCGGACGAGGACGCGAAATATTGATCGGAGAAAAGCGGACGGCGCCCATACTTGTCTGGCTCGAACCACCACAGATTTATGCCTAACAACACCCGTCGGTCACGCCTACTGCTGGCGCAGAATGCGCGCCATCCGTAACCGCGGATCGTCAGGACGTTGATCTTTTCGATCTCCCTTGACGCATATGGCTATCCAAAGTAGATACGCTCGTGAAGACAACGATTCAACGTTGGGGAAACAGCTTAGCCCTTCGCATTCCGAAGGCATTTGCAGAGGAGACTCACGTCAAGGCCGGCACAGCGGTGGTGCTTTCTCTCTCGGACGGCTCGTTGGTGATGCGTCCGGCGAGGCGCTCCAAAGCGTCGCTCAAGTCCCTGTTGTCGGAAGTCGACGCGTCCAATTTAAATCTCGCCGGGTTTGATGACTTGGCGCGCGGTAACGAAATTTGGTGATGAGCCCGTATACCCCTCAACGGGGCGACATCGTTTGGCTGAGTTTTTCGCCGCAGGCGGGCCATGAACAAGCCGGCCGCCGTCCAGGTTTGGTGCTGTCGCCAAAGAAATATAATGGGAAGGTAGGGTTGATGTTAGCGTGTCCCATAACCTCGAGGGCCAAGGGATATCCCTTCGAAGTCGAAATCCCCGCTGGCGCAGGCGTTTCGGGGGTAATTCTTTCAGACCAACTTCGCAGTTTAGATTGGCGGGAGCGGCAGGCCGAATACGCAGGCAAGGTGGACGTGGGCACGCTTGACGAGGTTCGCTCGAGACTTGATGCGGTACTCCATGAAGAAGGCTAACTGCCGGAACCGACCCTTGCCTCAGGTACGTCTCGTGGGGTGCACGAGCCGCGCCATCGTTAACGCGGTTCAATAGGACATTGATCCCGTCTCGCCCCAACTATCTGGACTGGAAGAGCTCGGCGATCACGTCTTCCAATGGGACGTCCTCAATCGTGATGTCGGCCACCGGGCCCGCGCCGAGGACCTCCTGGGCGACGGCCACCACGTCGTCGCTGGAGACGCGAAGCATGAACGACCCGTCGTGACTGCGCAGGGTGTCGCCGTAGCGCGAGCGCCACGACTCGGGAAAGGCGGCGTCCTTGGGTACAAAGCGGACGATCTTTTTTTTGCTGCCGGAGCCGGCCTCCAGCAGGTCAAGCGCTCCGTCGTAGATCTTGTTGCCCTTGTGGATCACGATGACCCGTTCGCAAAGCTCCTTGATGTCGGCCATGTAGTGGCTCGTCAGGATGATCGTCACCTTGTGCTTGCGGTTGTACTCGCGCAGAAACAGCCGCACGGCGCGCTGGGAAACGACATCGAGTCCGATGGTCGGCTCGTCGAGGAACAGCACCTTCGGCCGATGGATGAGTGCGGCGATCAGCTCCATCTTCATCCGCTCACCGAGGGAGAGCTCGCGGACCATCACGTTGAGCTTTTCCGCCACGCCGAGCAGCTGAACGAGCTCGTCAAGGGTCGCCTGATAATCCGCGGCCTGCAGGCCATAGATCGCGCGCAGGAGCGAGAAGGACTCGATGGCGGGCAGGTCCCACCAAAGCTGATTCTTTTGGCCCAGAACGAGCGCGAATATCCGACGGTAGGCATTCTCCCTTTTCGTGGGGTCGAATCCGGCGACGCGGGCCTTTCCGGAAGTCGGGAAAATCAGCCCCGACAGCATTTTCAGCGTGGTGGTCTTGCCGGCGCCGTTGGGCCCGAGGAAACCCACGAACTCCCCCTCGGCGATCGAGAAGGAGATATCCTTTGCCGCCGCGGTCTCGTCGTATTTCCTGTTGAAGAGCCCCTTAACACCCCCCCAGAACCCGGGCTGCTTCTTGTAGGTGCGGAAGATCCGGGTCAGGTGCTCGACTTCGATCATTGGCGAGATGAGGGAAGCACACATTGCCGTTCAGATCGACCCTAGCTTCGTGAAATCGAGAACCGTGTGGCTGATGTGGCCCGCGTCGAGGGCGGCACGGTCGGTGAGGGGATCCTCGGGCGACACGTCCTCGCCCAGACGGAACACGAGCTGGTGGGTGCCGTCCTGCTTGCGGGCGCTGAACAGCCCGGGAATCATCACGTGCGCCGGCACGGTGCGCTTCATCTTGGCGTCGGTTGCGCACGGATAGGGAAAATTGAGGTTGTGCACGATGAAGCTCCGCGCCGGCGTCCCTTGCGCAAGCGCGGGCGCGATCCCGGCCGCGTGGCGCGCCGATATCCTCACGATGTCGAGAAGCGCGCCGCCCGGTTCGCCCCCCTTCGCCTTGAATTCATCGTAGACGGGGATCGGCAGGCTTTGGGACAAAGCGATGCTCGGAATCCCGTGCAGCGCCCCCTCGCAGGCGCCGGCCACGGTCCCGCTGCCCAGGATGAAGCCGAGGCTGGCGTTCAAGCCGACATTGATCCCGCTCAGCACGGCCTCGGGGGCGCACGGCAGGAGGTGATCGATCGCGATGTTGACGCTGTCGCTCGGCGTCCCGTCGACGATCCACGTGGGGCATCCGAGGCCGCGGTCGGCCCGCTCGGAATGCACGGGCCGGTGGCGCGACTTTGCCGCGCCGATCCAGCTTTGCTCGACCTTGGGAGCGGCGACGTAGACCTCGTGATCCGCGCGGAGCAGCGCGCGGACCAGTTCGCCGAGGAAGACGGAATCGACGCCGTCGTCGTTCGTTACCAGGAGCCTCACCCCTCAGGATTGGACGGAAGCGGGTTCGGCTGCGTTTTTCTTGGCCTCGAGCTCCTGCATCGCCGCCTTTCTTGAGAGGCGCACCTTGCCGGAGCGCTCGTCGATACCGACGCACTTCACCGTGATCATCTCGCCCATCTTGACGACATCCTCGGTGCGGCGAACCCGGAAGTCGGCCAGCTCGGAAATATGGACGAGGCCCTCCTTGCCGGGGGTGCACTCGACAAAGCAGCCGAAGTCCTTGATCCCGGTGACACGGCCCGTGTAGAGCTTGCCGACCTCGATCGGGGCGCCACCGCCGCCGCCGCTGCCGCCGCCGCAGAGACCGTCGACCTCCTGGATGGCGCGGGCCATCGCGTCGGCGTTGTTGGAATAGATGAACACCTTGCCCGAGTCGTCCTCGGCGATGTCAATCTGGGCGCCGGTCGTCTCGGTGATGCGGCGGATGGTCTTGCCACCGGGTCCGATGAGCAGGCCGATCTTCTCGGGATCGATCTGGATCGTCTGGATGCGGGGCGCGTACTTGCTGAGGTCCGCGCGCGGGGCGGGCATGACGGCGAGCATTTTGCGCAGGATCTCGATCCGGGCGTCGCGGGCCTGGAAGATCGCGGCCTTTGCAATCTCGATCGGCAGGCCATTGATCTTCAGGTCGAGCTGGAAGCCCGTGATCCCCTTGGTCGTGCCGGCGAGCTTGAAATCCATATCGCCGAAGTGGTCTTCCTCGCCGAGGATGTCGGTGATCGTCACCCACTTGGCAATCGAGCCGTCGGCGGCGTTGTCGGTCATGAGGCCGCAGGAAATTCCCGCCACGGGGGCGATGATCGGGACACCGGCGTCCATGAGGGACAGGCATCCGCCGCAGATCGACGCCATCGAGGTCGAGCCGTTGGAGGCCATGATCTCGGAGACGACGCGGATCGAGTAGGGGAAGGCGTCCTCGGGGGGAAGGACCGGGACGAGCGAGCGCTCGGCGAGCGCCCCGTGTCCGACCTCGCGCCGTCCGGGCGCACCGAAGCGTCCGGTTTCACCGACGGAGAACGGCGGGAAATTGTAATGGAGCATGAAGCTCTTCGAGGTGGCGCCCCCGGTGAGGCCGTCCATGTCCTGGGCCTCCTTGGTGGGGCCTAAGGTGGTGATCACCAGGCCCTGCGTGTCGCCGCGCTCAAAGAGCGCGCTGCCGTGGACCATGGGAAGGACGCCCACCTCGCACGCGATGGGGCGCAGGCTCGTGGCGTCGCGGCCGTCCGAGCGGACGCCGCGTTCGAGGACGGTCTTGCGGTACGCCTTGTACTGGAGGTCCTCGAAAACCACGTTGAGGTCGACGTCCGTGAACTTGCCGTCGCCGAGTTCCGCGATGAGGGCGGCCTTGGTCTCGTCCTTGATCGCCTTCATGTTGGTGGACCGGACCGCCTTTTCCTTCCCGAATATCGCATCGGGAATCTTCGGGCCTGCCACGCGTTCGATGATCGCGCGGGCCTGAGGCGAGGCGCCGACGAGGGGGAAGTTTGCCTTCGGCTTGCCGGCCACCGCCACCAGTTCCTTGATGGCCTTGATGATCGGCTGGATCGCCGCGTGCGCGAATTCAAGCGCCTCGATGAAGCGCTCCTCGGGCAGCTGGTCCGCGCTTCCCTCGATCATCAGCATGTCCTTCTCGTTGCCCACATAGATCAGGTCGAGCGAGGAGGAGAACATCTGCTCAATCGTCGGGTTGGCGACAAACTGACCGTCGATCAGCCCAATCCGGGAGGCCCCGATCGGCCCGTTCCACGGAATGTCGGATATCGCGAGGGCGGCGCTGGCTCCATTCACCATGGCGATGTCGGATTCATTCTTCTGGTCGGCGGAGAGCAGGATGCCGATCACCTGGACTTCGTTCAGAAAGCCCTCGGGAAAAAGCGGCCGGCAGGGGCGGTCGCAGAGGCGGGAGGTGAGGATTTCCTTTTCGGTCGGCCGGCCCTCGCGCTTGAAGTAGCCACCCGGGAAGCGGCCCGCCGCGTGATACTTTTCGCGGTAGTCCACCGTGAGGGGAAACCAATCCTGGCCGGGTTTGGTGGTGGACGCGACGGTGGCGGCGACGAAGACATTCGTCTCGCCGACGGTCACATTGACGGAGCCATTGGCGAGCTTGGCGAGGGAGCCGGTGGAGAAGGTGATCCCGTATTCGGGGACCGTGATGGTGTGTTTCTGATTCATTTCGTTGATTCCTGTTTATTGAGGCTGTGGCTCCGGGCCCTTTTGAGTGCGCGGCGCGGAGCAGGGGGATGGGCGGGCCATCCGACGCGCGGGTCGGACGGGCTTTCGTGGTCTCGCATGCTGCCCGAGAGATTTCCGTTTGGCGCCCGCGTTTCGTGGGGGGTGCCGCGGCGGCAAACGGAAATGTCCCGGTCTCGTGCCGAGTGTCGTAATGACAACGGGCGATCCGCGGATCGGATCGCCCGTGTGGCGAAAGCGTTATTTGCGCAGATTCAGCTTCTGCAGCAATTCGTTGTATTTGGGCAGGTTGTGATGCTTGAGGTAATCGAGCAGCTTGCGGCGTCGGCTCGCCATCTGCAGGAGGCCCCGGCGGGAGTGGAAATCCTTCCGGTGGGTCCTCAGATGTTCGGTCAGATGGTTGATGCGCGCGGTCAGGAGGGCGATTTGCACCTCGCTCGAACCGGTGTCCTTTTCGTGGGTTTTGTACTCTGCGATGATCTCTGGCTTAACGACTGTAGGCATTTTTATGTAGTTGTGTTGCACGACTATAGGAAGCCCTCGCGGGCCCCGTGCCGCCCGCGCCACCGAGGGTGAACCTCGGCTTAGCCGGCGTCACCGTTCCAATCCGGCGGGATGCCGGACCAGTCATGGCGGGATCCCCAACTGACGGGATCCCACTGACGCAAGGGAACAACTTCAAAAACGGGGCCCTTTGGCGCAAGCCCAAATTTAGGGTCCCGGGTCACCCTTGGGAGAGATGAAGGTGCTTGATGGAGGCGCAGCCCGGGATCTTGTGGAGCCGCTCGAGGATCTCGGCCCGGTTGAGAAAGAGCTCGTTGCGGACGACGGCGTGCGTGGCGTGGACCACCAGTCTCGACCTTTCGTCTATGCGGACCGCATTCGAGTAGGAGGCATTCGCCGCCCCCACAATCTCGGGCCAAAGGTCGCGGATCGCCTGCTCGACCGTGGGACGCCCGATGCCGTGCTTCGAGCGCAGGGCCTCGATCAATTCCGAGAGCTCGCGGGCGGGCCGCCGGCGCAGGCCACGGGGATCCTCCGAGGGCACCCGCCGAAGCGACGCGATCAGGTCCTCGGCCGCCCGGCTGAATCGGTGGGGCTCACCCGGCATCGACCGTCCCTCCCTTTCGTTCCAGGAGCGCCTTCACGGCGGCAAAGACGCTTTCAACCGAATGCTGGCGCACGCAGTAGGTGCGGTAGGAATCGGGGGGCCTGCATCGATCAGGGACAAGGCAGGGACGGCACGGCGTCGCGGGCACGAGCATCCGGTGCCCCTCTCCCGCGGGAGGGAAAAGGAGCGGGTTTTGGGAGCCGTAAAGCGCGGCCACCGGGGTCCCGACCGCCGCGGCCACGTGCATGGGGCCGCTGTCGTGGCAAAGGAGGGCCGTGCTCACGCGGGCGAGTGCGGCCAGCTTTGGCAGCGACGGCGGGTCCTTGATCTCAAGGATATGGGTCCTCGCTTTGCCCCTGATCTCGTCGAGCAGGGATGTTTCCGCCGGGCCGCCGACCAGAACCACCTGGGCGCCCAATTCGTCCTGGACGCGGTCGCAGACGGCCGCAAACCGATCGGCCGGCCATATCCGGCCGGGACTGCGGCTGCCGGGGTGCACCAAGAGGACCTTTCCCCGGGCACCCACGTAGCGGCGCCAGTCGTCCACCTCGGATTCGCGGGGGATCAGGCGGATCTCACGGCTTGCGACGGGGACGCCCGCGGGCCCCAGGGCCTTCAGATAGTACTCGGTGATGGGCTGGTTCTCGTGCACCGACGACGGCTCATGGACGACATGGGTGTAGAGGAAGCCAAGCTTGAGCGGGTGGTTCCCATGGTGCAGGACGACGCGGACCGCGGCCCCGCTTAGGCGCGAGGCGAGCGCGGTCTTCTGCGTGTTGTCGATGTCGAAGACATGCGTAAAACGCTGACGGCGGAGCCCGGTAACGAAGGGCGTCCAGGCGAAGGTCCCGGGCGGCGAGACCACGGCGTTGACGTCCGGATTGAGGGAAAGAATGGCGCCGAATTGCGGCTCCACCATGGCCGCGATGTGCGCGTCGGGCCAATGGAGCCTCAGGTTCCGGAAAAGCGATCCCAGCAGCACGACATCGCCCAGGTAGCGTCGACGGATGACCAGGATCCTCGGGATTTGACGCATGAAACGTTTCGGGAGACCTGCCCTCAGACCGCCTCGGTCCGCTGGCGATCGTAAAGCGAGCGATAGAGCTCGTTGGACGCATAGAGCTGGGAATGGGTTCCGCGCGCGGCGATGGAGCCCCGGTCGAACACGAGGATCAGCGACGCGTCGCGAATCGTGCTGAAGCGGTGGGCGATGATGAGGACGGTCTTGCCGATCACGAGCTTGCGGAGCGCGTCCTGGATCATCTGCTCGCTTTGCGAGTCGAGTGCCGAGGTCGCCTCGTCGAGGATCAGGATGGGGGCGTTTCGCAGGAAGGCGCGCGCCACGGCGAGCCGCTGCTTCTGGCCGCCCGACAGGCGCGCGCCGCGTTCTCCGACAATGGTGTCATACCCCTGGGGAAACGACTGGATAAATTCGTCGGCGTGGGCATTGACCGCCGCGTCCCGCACCTCGTCGGACGACGCGTCGAGCCGGCCTAGGAGCAGGTTATTGTGGATCGTGTCGTTGAAAAGGACGGGATCCTGGGAAACGAGCGCGATGTTCCGGCGGAGGTCGGCCAGCCTCATCTCGCGCACGTCGACGCCGTCGATCGTCACCCGGCCGTCGACCGCGTCGAAGAACCGCGGCACGAGGTTGGCAAACGTGGTCTTGCCCGCGCCGCTGGGTCCCACCAGGGCGCACACCGTGCCCGCGGGTATTTCGGCGGACACGTCCCGGAGCACCGACTCGTCCGTCTTGTAGGCGAAGGTCACCCCATGGAACGCGACGTCGCCGCGCGCGCGCCCGAAAGCCACGGGCTGGTCCGGATCCCGGATGGTCACGGGCTCGTTGAACACCGCCTCGAGGCGGTTGAGCGCGGCCTCGCCCTTCTTCAGCTCGCTGTTGATCGCCCCGAGCTTCTTGACCGGCTCATAGCTCATGTAGAGGGCCGCGATGATCGTGAGGAATGAATGGAGCTGGACCCCCGTGCGGTAGGCGTAGATGAAGACCAGCGCGATTCCGAACGCCGAGATGATTTCGATGGCGGGAGTGAGGGCCTGGTAGTACTTGGCGACCTTGAGCTGCACCGTGATGAGGGACGTGGTCTCCACGGCGAACGCCTTGGCCTGCCGGTCCTCTAAGCCGAAGGCGCGCACCTCTTTGGCGGCGCCGAGGTTTTCGCTCAGGCTGTTGGTCACGGATCCCATCTTCGTCTGCATCTGGTAGGCCCGCTTGACCAGTTTCTTGCCCACGAAGCGCACCGGGAAAACGCACAGGGGCACGATGGCGAGGCAGGCGACCATGAGGCCGCTGCCCTTTTCGTGGGAGGCCACCCAGGCGACGGTGATCAGCGCAAACAGGAGGGTCGCCGGCTGTTTCATCCCGTCGCTCGCCACGGCCGTCAGGGTCGTCTGCAGCTGGTTTGTGTCGACAAGTCCCCGGGAGATCAGGTCGCCGGTGGTCTGCCTCTGCAGGAACGAGAGGGGCAGCACCTGGAGCTTCTTGAAATAATCAATCCGCAGCGCCTCGAGGATCCGCACCCCGGCGACCTGGAACAGGTAGCTGCTGGCATAGCCCGCGACGCCGCGGATCGTGAAGATAATTGGGAGCCACATGACGACGGCCAGGATCTGCCAGCCGGGGAGGGGCGCCTGGTTCGCGTCAAACACGCGCGGGAAGACATAGTTCACCATCAGGGGCAGTCCTGCGCCGCTGGTCGCCCCCTGGAGGATCCCGGTCGCGATCGCGGCCAGCAGCGTGCCCCGGACGGGCTTCAGATACGGGAGATAGGGCTTAAAGCGGCTGAGCATGGACGATGCGGATCTCAGTCCTTCGAGGCGCGCACGTCGAGCGCGTCGCGCAGGCCGTCCCCCAGGAAATTGAGCGAGAAGAGCGTGAGGGAAAACAGGGTCCCTGGGAAGACGAGGAGCCACCAGAACTCCTCCATTTTCTCGGCTCCATCCTGGATCAGGACTCCCCAGGAGCTCATGGGCGCCTGCACGCCGAGGCCAAGGAAACTGAGGAACGCCTCAAGCAGCATGACTGCGGGAATGGTGAGCGTCGTGTAGACGATCACCGGGCCCAGCACATTGGGGATCACGTGCCTGAAGATGATGCGGCGGCGCCCGAGGCCGAGCGCGCGCGCCGCCTCGATGTATTCCATCCGCTTGATCGACATGACCTGGCCCCGGACGATGCGCGCCATCGTGAGCCACTCCACGGCGCCGATGGCGATGAAAAGCAGGAATATGTTCCGCCCGAAGAACACCATGAGGAGGATGACGAAGATGGCGAAGGGCAGCGCATAGAGGATGTCCACGATACGCATCATGACCGCGTCCAATTTTCCCCCGACATAGCCCGAGACGGCGCCATAGGTCACCCCGATGGTGAGCGCCACGAACGTCGCGACGAGCCCGACCGTCAGCGAAATCCGGCCCCCGTAGAGGATGCGCGCGAACAGGTCGCGCCCAAGGACATCGGTCCCGAGCCAGTGCTGCGCGGAGGGGGGCGTCGCGCCGAGGTCGAGGTTCTGGGCCTCATAGGCCTGCGAAAAGAGCGGCCCTGCGGCGCACAGGACCGACAGCACGACCAGGAAAATGCCGCCGGCGAACGCGAGGCGGTTCCGGCGCAGCCGGTGCCAGGCATCGCTCCAGAGCGAATGGCCTCGGTCGGATTCAGCGGTGATCACTCGAATTTGAGCTTCGGGTTGAGCCATACGAGGACGACGTCGACGACGAGGTTGAGCGCGATGAGGAAACCGGCGTAAAGAAGCACGGTTCCGAGGACGAGCGTGTAGTCCCGGTTGAACGCGGAGTTCACGAACTCGCGCCCGATGCCGGGGATCTGGAAGATCTTCTCTATGACGAACGAGCCCGTGACAATGCCCGCGATCGCCGGGCCGAGGAAGGAGACGACAGGGGAAAGTCCGCCCCGCAGGGCGTGCTTCAGGATGACGCGGGTCTCGCTGGCACCCTTCGCGCGGGCGGTCCGGATGAAGTCCTGGCTGAGCACTTCAAGCATCCCGCCCCGGGTGAGCCGTGCGACATAGGCCGCGTAGACGGAGCCGAGGACCAGGCTCGGCAGCACCCGGTCGATGGGCCCGTACCATCCCGAGGCGTTGACCCAGCCGAGGTGGATCGCGAAGGCGAGGATAAGGAGCGGCCCCATCACAAAGGTGGGCACGCAGATCCCCACCATTGCGAACGAGGAGCAGACGTAGTCGATCCATGTGTTGCGCTTCACGGCGGCGAGCACGCCGAGCGGGAGCCCGATGCAGAGGGCGACGCCGAGCGACAGGAGGCCGAGTTCGACCGAGACGGGAAGCTTTTCCGCGATGATCTCGTTGACCGTTCGGGTGGGGTACTTGAACGACGGCCCGAGGTCCCCGCGCAGGACGCTCCCGACATAGTCCAGGTACTGCCGGTAGAGGGGCCGGTCCAATCCGTAGTGCGCCTCGAGGTTCCTCATGATCTCAGGGGTCACGGCGCGCTCCGCAGTGAAAGGTCCCCCGGGGACCCAGCGCAGCATGAAGAAGGTCGCCGTGATGATGACCCAGATGACGGGTATCGTCTGGAGCAGGCGCTGGATGACGAATCGAATCATGGGGCGATCTAGTCGTCGAGGTAGATGGACTTGAAGGGATGATTGTCCAGCAGGTTTGGCCAGCTTCCCTTTACTTTCGGACTCATGAGGTACGCCCGGGTGTAATAGAAAATGGGGATCACCGGGCATTCGTCGACGAGGATTGCGTCCATCTTCTGGTAGATCTCATAGCGGATCGCGTCGTCTTTCGCCCGGAGCGCCTCGTGCAGGAGGCGGTCATACTCGGGATTCGACCACAGCGTGTCGTTGTTGCCGTTGTTGGTCTCCCAGATCTCCAGGAACACGTGGGGGTCCTCGTAATCGGCGATCCAGCCCGCCCGCTCCATCTGGTAGTTGTGCGTATGCTGGCTCTCTAGGTACACCTTCCACTCCTCGTTCAATAGGTCGATGTTCACGCCCAGCTTGGTCCTCCACATTTCCTGGATCGCCTCGGCGATTTCCCGGTGGTTGGACTGCGTGTTGTAGAGGAGCTCGATCGGCGGCATCCCCTTGCCGTCGGGGTATCCCGCCTCGGCCAGGAGCCGCCGGGCGTCGGCGAGCGTGCCCGTGATCTGGGCCCTGGGCGTGTAGCCGGAATCGTCGGGAACGCTGACCGCGTAGGCGGGCCGCTCGTTGGCCCGAGTGACGTCCCTGATGAGGCTTTCCCGGTCGATCGCCAGGGCCAGGGCCTTGCGCACCCGTTTGTCGTTCAGCGGGGGCCGGGTGACATTGCAGCGGTAAAAATAGACGCCGAGCCAGGGGTCGATATGGAGCAGTTCGGGATGGTTCTTCCGGTAGGAGTTTATCTTGTCGACCGGGATTTCCTGGGTCCGGTCGAGCTGGTCGTCCCGGAACATGCGCTCCTCGGCGGGAAGGTCCTCCGTGGGGAAGAAATCGATCTCGTCCAGCTTCACGCTGGACGCGTCCCAGTAGTATGGGTTGCGAACCACGACGATCCTCTTCTGGGGGGTCCATTCCTTGAGCATGAAGGGTCCGCTTGAAACGAGGTTGCCGGCTTGGGTCCACTGGGTGCTTCGTTCATCGAGCGCCCCAAACTTGAGCACCGTCTTTATCGGGAGCGGATGCCACACATAGTGGTTGGCGATGATCTTCAGGAGATACGGCGTCGGGCTGAGCAGCGTCACTTGAAGGGTGTGGTCATCCGGCGCCTTGAGCCCCACCTGGGAAAAATCGGTGATCTTGGCGTCATAATAGTCCTTCGCCCCTTTCACGAAATTGTAGATCAGGTAGGCGTACTCCGAAGCCAGCTTCGGGCTGATCATCCGTTTCCACGACAGGAGGAAATCGTCCGTCGTGATGGGGGAGCCGTCGGACCAGTGGAGGTTCTCCCGCAGGTGGAAGGTGTAGACGAGGCCGTCCGGGGAGATCTCCCAGGATGAAGCCAGGCCTGGAGTGGGGTGGAGATCCTTGGGGTCCTCGGTCAAAAGACCCTCGAAAAGCGCTTCGATCAGATGGAGCTCCGGGATTCCCTGCACAATCTGCGGATCCAGGTCCTGCGGCTCGAACCCGTTTCCGAAGCGGTACACCTGGGGTCGGTGCGGCGCCGGGACCTGGCCTGCGGCTTCGGGAGTCGGGACCGTCTTCGCGCATCCCGCCAGCAGCGCCATCAGGGCGGCGCACCCCCGCAAGCTTCGAATCATGGGAGAAGCAAATGGGGTGCCTCCTGCGGCGTCAATGCGAGGCGCCGCGCGACAATGCCGGCCCTGCGCGGCTGATCGCGGATGCGCCCTCCGCCGCCTGCGCTTCCCAAGGCGGCCGCCGCCCTCTCAACTGCGTCTGGCCAGCAAGCGCAGAATCGGCCACCACCACACAATCTTTCCGTCCTCGTCCGCGATGCTGAGCGCCTGGCGCACCCGCGCGGGGGCTGCCTGAATGGCGTCAAGGACCTTGATGCGGTCTTCAACCGAGGTCGCCGCCGTGTCGAAATACCAGTTCAGGTCCGGCTGCTTCTTCGGATACAGGCCGCTGCGAATGAGGGTCATTCCCTGCTCCTCGACGAGCTTCTCCCAGCTCAGCCGGGGCAGGAACCGCCCGTGGCTTGGATCGCGCCATTTTTCGACCTGGTGCAGCCATTCTTCCGTCACCGGGTCGTTGTCGGGCACGGTGCCATCGATCAGGAGCAGGTGCCCTCCGGGGCGCAGGACGCGCGCCGCCTCGCCGACGAATTTCGCCGGCGAACTGAAGTGGTGCGGGGCCACCCGGACCGTGACCAGCTCAAAGGATCCGTCGGCGAAGGGAATGTCCTCCGCGGGGAAAAGCTTCGTCTCCAGGGGGAATCCGTCTTCGCGGAGCAGCTTGGCCGCATTCTCGAGCATCCGGGTGGAAACGTCCCCGGCCGTGACGCTCCAGCCTTTCCGCGCGATGCAGAGCGCCGTGTGGCCTCCCCCGGTGGCCACGTCCAGGGCGCGGCCGCCCGGCGAGGGAGCGACGTCTCCCAGCAACTGGACGACGTCACGGGTGTCCGCAAGAATGTGGGACTTTCCATAACGGTCGCTTTGACGGTCAAATTGGGCGGCCGACGCCCTTTGAGCTGTGTCGAAGTTTGACTGATCGGGAGGCACCATGGCAGTTTGACGTTGAAGCGAATAAAAGGGTCCGACGATGCCAATTTATGAATTCTACTGTCCGGATAACCACCGGATCTACCAGTTTTACGCGAGGAGCCTTGCCCAGGGCGTGGTCGTGCCCAAATGCCCGGACAATCCGAAGTTTCAGATGCAAAAGATTCTCTCCTCGTTCGCTGTCGTCGGCTCCGCACGCAAGATTGACGGGGCCGGAGACGGAGCCGCCGGGCCGGCCGAGTCCGAGAGTCCGGCCGACGATGCGCGGATGGAGGCGGCCATGGGCCAGATGGAGCGCGAATTCTCCAGCATCGACGAAAACGACCCCAAGGCGATGGGGCGGATGATGCGCCGCATGGCGAGCCTGACCGGGGAGAAGATTGACGGGGAAATGGAGGCGGTCGTGCGCAAGCTCGAGGAGGGGGCCGACCCCGATTCACTTGAGGAGGAATTGGGCGCCGGTCCCGGCGGGGACCCGGAGCCCGCGCCCCCGACGACGGGCAAGGCGGCCCCGCATCGCCTGCGGGCCCGGCGCAGCGCCCCAGTTCGCGATCCCCGGCTCTACGATTACCCGTGAGCGGCCACCCTCCCGAGCTCCTCGCCCGCGTCGAAGCCGCCAAGGCGGCGGTCCTTGCCGAAAGGGAATTGCTGCACCGTGAATTCGGCCGGGCGGAAAGCCGCTGGAAGAGCGACGGCACCCGCGTCACCGCGGTCGACGTCGCCATTTCGGAGGGCATCTTCAGGTCGCTCCGCGCCCAATTTGCGGAGGACCAGATGTTCAGTGAGGAGCTGCCCGACGGCACGGGCCCGATCGCCGTGACCTCGCGCTTCGGCTGGGTGCTCGATCCGATCGACGGCACCAACAATTTCGCCCTGGGGATTCCCCACTGCGCGATATCGCTCGCGCTGATCGAGCACGGGGAGCCCGTGTACGGCGTGATCTACGACTTCAGCCGCCGGGTAGTGATGCATGGCGGCCCCGGCTTTGGGATGTTCGACGGCGAGCGGCAGGCCCATGTCTCCCTCGTTGAACCCAACGTCGAGACGCTGGTCGGATTTCACAGCCCGTCGGACAAGGCGATGGTGCCCGCGGCGGACGCCGTCCTCTCCCATTTCAAGATTCGCGGGCTGGGGAGCGCCACGCTCCACCTCGCCTACGTCGCCGCGGGGATGTTCGGGGGCGCGGTCGATTTCAACGTGAAGATCTGGGACCTCGCCGCCGCGATTCCGCTCTGCCGGGCGGCCGGGGGCGAGATCCGTTTCATCAACGGGGAGCAGCTTCCAATCCGGATGTTCGACCTGAAGATGAAGCGGATCATGTACGTCGCCGGCTCCCCTGTGATGGCACGGCGCCTGGCGGCCCTGGTCTCGCTCCGATAGGCGCTTAAACCAGGTACTGCTGAAGCGGAACGGGGTCGATGACCTTTGCCGAAGGGAGCAGGGTGGCGAGCTGCTGGGCGAACCAGGCCCGCGCGGCGGGGTCGCCGTGGGTGAGAACGATGCTCCGCGCCCCGGTCTGGACCGCGAATTGGAGCAGCTCTTCCCGGTCCGCGTGGCCGCTCAGCTCATACCGCTCGACCCGCGCCTTGATCTTCGTCTTCACGTGGGCCGTCTCGAAAAGAAACGTGTCGCCGGGCTTTGACGCGAGCAGGCGTCCACCCGGCGTGTCGGGGTCGCAATAGCCCACGAAGCCGATCGTGTTGCCCGCGTGCCCGAGGAGGCCCGAGGCGAGCGTGTAGCTCGGCGTCCGCTCGACCAGCATGCCGGAGCTGATGATGTAGAGCGCGTTCTGCTTGGGGTCCTCGCCGGGCTTGAGGGTGCGCGGGAGCGGGCGAATCTTCAGCTCCTTGACGATCCCGCGGTTGAACTGGATGTGCTTGGTCTTTCGGCTGATTTCGTCGAAATAATCGACGAGGTCCATCCCCAGGCCCGAGCCGTAGATCGGGCATTCCACCAGCCGCCGGAACTTCCGCGCATCGTGGATGATCGATAGGATCTCTTGCATGCGGCCGAGGGCGAATACCGGGATGAGGAATGAGCCCCCCCGCTGGATCGTGTCGTTGATGGACGCGACGAGGCGCGCCATCTCGGTCCCGCGGGTCTTTTCCACCTGGCGCTCGGTGGTCCCGCGGGTGGTCTCGATCACCAGCGTGTCGAAGTGGCCGGCGGGAAACTTGGCCCCGGGAAGCGTGCGCTGGTTCTCGAACAGCACGTCCCCGGTGAAAAAGAGGGCGCGGTGCTTGTGGCGGATCTCCACGGCCGCGGCGCCGGCGACATGTCCCGCGGGGTGCAGGATCACCTCGACCTCGTCGCGCCCGCTCTTGAATTTCTTCGCTTGACCAAAGGGCACGCCGGTCAGGCGGCGCGACAGACGGTCGATCTCCTCGTGGGTGAACAACGGATAGTCGGGAATGTCCTCCTCCTCGCGCTGCCGAAGCATGACGCTCGCCGAATTGTGGAGCATGCGCTCGATCAGCATGCGGCTCGACGTGGTCATGATCACGGTCGCATTGGGATGCTCACGCATCGTGACCGGCAGGCTTCCGATGTGGTCGAGATGACAGTGCGTGACGATGATCAGGTCGAGGTTCTTGCCCCGCAGCGGGCCGTGGTCGGGAGCCGCGCGGCGCCCCACCTTCTTTGGGTGCAGTCCTGAATCGATCAGGATGTTGAGATCACCCAACTGGATGAACAGCGAGTTGGCGCCGATGCCGCCATCGCGGTTCAGATCAATGAGCTTCATTCGTTCGCCAAATTATTCGGGAGCTTTCAAACTATTCAAGCGTCCCGCACCCGTCGGCCTGAAATAACTCACGGGCGGGGCACGACCAGGTCGAACGGGGCCAGGAGCACGTGCACCTTGGCCCCCGATTCGTCCGCACCGTGGAAGCATCCGTGGACCCGTGCGTCGCGGCCGGTGACGTGGTGGCTATTGTACGAGAACTCCTCGCCCGGGGCGAGTCGCGGCGTCTCGCCGACGATCTTGTCCCCCTCAATCACCTCGCGGCTGCCATCGCCATGGTCGATCACCCATTTGCGGCCGAGAAGCATGACCGTCCGGTCCGAGCCGTTCCGGATCGTGATGTAATATACGAAAGCATGGGGCTTGTCCTGGGGAAGGCTTACGCCCCCGTGGTGGTGGACAAGCTTGTCCAGCCGGGCGATCAGGCCGGGTATTTCTTGGGAGGAGCCGCAGGGCACAATGACAAAGAGATCCCGCTTCCGCTTCATCGCAAGCGGCTTTCCGCTTGATGCGGGCCGCGAGGGGCCGCACAAACGCGCCTACGAACCATGGGAAAGCTCGCCCTTCTATCGGTGTCCGACAAACGCGGACTAGCGGAATTTGCCGCCTCGCTGGTCGCGGACCACGGCTACACGCTCCTTTCCACGGGCGGGACGGCGAAGATGCTCGCGGGGGCGGGGCTATCCGTCACGGAGGTGGGGGCGCACACCGGATTCCCCGAGATCATGGAGGGGAGGGTGAAGACGCTCCATCCGAAGATTCACGGCGGCCTCCTCGCGCGCCGCGACCGGCCGCAGCACCTCGCCGAGGCCGAGAAGAACGGCATTGAGCTGATCGATCTGGTCGTCGTAAACCTGTACCCGTTCGAGGAGACGGTGGCGAATCCCGCGGTCGAGTTCGAGGAGGCGATCGAGAATATCGACATCGGGGGACCTTCGATGCTGCGCAGCGCGGCGAAGAACCACGCGAGCGTGACCGTGGTCTGCGATCCCTCCGACTACGGCGCGGTTCTCGCGGCGATGGCGGGCGAGCCCGAGGGCCTGGCCGCCCTGCGCCGCCGCCTCGCGCTCAAGGTGTTTCAGCGTACATCGACTTACGACGCGGCGATCGCCCGGTACCTTGAGCTGCAGGGGCGCGGTCCCGACCTCGAGGCGCTCGGCGGCTTCCCGTCCACGCTCAGCCTGTCCTGGACCAAGGCTCAGTCGCTTCGCTACGGCGAGAATCCCCATCAGAAGGCCGCGCTTTACGGCACGTTCCGTGAGCACTACCAGCAGATTCAGGGCAAGGAACTGAGCTATAATAACATCCTGGACATCACTTCGGCCACCTACCTCATCGGGGAATTTGAGCGGCCGACCGTGGCAATCCTCAAGCACACGAATCCCTGCGGCCTGGGAAGCGCGGAGACGCTGGTGGAAGCCTGGGAAAAGGCCTTCGCGACCGACCGTCAGGCCCCCTATGGGGGGATCATCGTCGTCAACCGCACCATGGACGGGGCCCTGGCCGCGCTGATCGCCGACATCTTCACCGAGGTCATCATCGCACCCCGCTTCGGGGCCGAGGCGCTTTCCATCCTCGGGAAAAAAAGGAACCTGCGCCTCATGGTGGCGAACGAGGGCCTTGGGCCCGATGCGCTCCAGGAGATCCGCTCCGTCGTCGGGGGGATTTTGCTGCAGGATCGGGACCGGACGCTGGGGGATTCGTCCCGCTTCAAGGTCGTGACCCGGCGGCCCCCGACGCCCGAGGAATGGGAATCGATGATCTTTGGGTGGAAGGTGTGCAAGCATGTGAAATCAAACGCCATCGTCTATTGCCGCGGCGAGCAGACCCTCGGCGTCGGCGCGGGCCAGATGGCGCGCGTGGACAGTTCCCGGATCGCAGTATGGAAGGCGGCCGAGGCGGGCCTGGACCTCAAGGGCTCGGTCGTGGCGAGCGAAGCCCTGTTTCCGTTTCCCGATGGGCTCGTCGCCGCGGCCGACGCGGGCGCCACGGCGGCCATCCAGCCCGGAGGCTCGATCCGCGACGATGACGTGATCAAGGTCGCCGACGAGCGCGGCATGGCCATGGTGTTCACGGGCATCCGTCATTTCAGGCACTGACGGGGCGGCTCGACGGGTTCAGGGTTGGCAGGCCGCGGGGTTTTTCTCATTGTTGGGCATGTTCGATCCCCTGGAAAAACTTAAGGAATTCATCCGCTTCCCAAGCGTCTCCACCGATTCGAAGTTCAAGGAGGGGATGCGGGGTGCCCAGGACTTTGTGTCCGGACTTCTCGGCGGGATGGGGTTCAATGTGGAGGTCGTGAAAACGGAGATTCATCCGATCATCCTCGCGAGCCGGGGTGGGGACCCGGCGTGGCCGCACGTCATCCTTTATGGACATTATGACGTCCAGCCGGCCGATCCGCTGAACCTATGGAAGACGCCGCCGTTTGAGCCGACGATCGTCGGAAACCGCATCTACGGCAGGGGAGCGGCCGACAACAAGGGCCCGCTCATGACCATTATCACGGCCGTAGGGCAGCTGCTGGAGGAAAACCCGAAGCTCCCGCTCCGGATCACCTTCCTGATCGAGGGCGAGGAGGAGATGGGAAGCCCCAGCTTCGCCGTTTTCCTCGCCACCCATGCGGAGCGGCTCCGCCAGGCCGACCTCGTCTATCTGTCCGACACGGCCCTCCCCAACGAGAATCAGGTCGTGATCACCTGCGGCCTCCGCGGGCTGGCCCTCCTTGACCTCCACGTC
>Ga0182018_10002155_pt1 | contig 20406 bp, 21 predicted proteins | sample 812P2MmetaG_FD_120490 | JGI IMG/M metagenome (GOLD analysis project Ga0182018, IMG submission 120490) | Permafrost microbial communities from Stordalen Mire, Sweden - 812P2M metaG | ecosystem: Environmental > Terrestrial > Soil > Wetlands > Permafrost | place: Sweden: Stordalen | collected...
CGTCTGTTCGTGGAAGATGCCAAGCGGCTGATTCGCGCAGGGCTGCCGCTGGACGAACTCCCGTTGTCGATTCCGGAGGTCTACTTCCGCTATCTGGAACAAGTCAACCCGGACCAGCCGCAATTGCCGAATTTCATGACCAATCCGGAGATACTTAAGGCTGCGATGCTGCTTGCCAAGCTGGCCCTGGGCGACAGCTTCATACCGAGGGAGTTTTTTCGGGACGACGCAACGGGACTGCTCAAAGAGAACGGGTGGGCCGAACCCCAGAAGCTGGATCCGGTGCAACGGTTGATTGACAACGGCATTCTGATTGAGAAGACGGCGCTCGGGTTTCGTCGATTACGATTTGCCCTGGACCCGATTGCCGAAAATCTTGCTGCGGCGCACTATGTCAGGATGTGCCGGCGAGACGCCGAGTGTCTGGAAAAACTCAAGAATGATGCGGCCAAAGCGCCCGGCTTTCTGGCAGCGGTGGAGCTGTTCGGCAGCGCAATGCATTGAACCATCAATCAGCGGCAATGTGTCCTGGGCGTGACTGGGTGTTCTCGTGCCAGCAACCTGCGGCAGGCGCCACAAGTGGTTGGGTTGGAACAGATTAGTCTCGTGAAACGCTCGTGCCATCTTCGGTCAGTACGCCAGCACGCCTGAAACCGGCACCCAGCACCCACCTGTGTACAATAGGAGCCATGAGGACCATAGTTCTAGCAGTACTCCCCCTCTGCATTCCGGCGGTCGCCTTCGCGCAAGCCGGCACCTGTGCCGGCATGAGCCTGGGTCCCCTGGCTTCCCTGAACGGCTTCGTGCCATTCCCCTCCACTAACCTTTGGAACACGGACATCTCGAATGCGCCAGTGGACCCCAACTCCGCGAATCTGATCGACTACATCGGTGCCAACGTGACCTTGCACCCCGATTTCGGGTCCGGCCTTTACGCGGGTCAAAGCATGGGCATTCCCTATCAGATCGAAGCCGGCACGCAGGCCAAGGTCCCGGTCAAGCTTACCGCGTACGCCAGCGAAAGCGACCCGGGTCCCATGCCCATCCCGGCGAATGCGTTGATCGAGGGCTATCCGGCTCCGGGCGACGGCGACCGTCACCTGCTGGTCCTCGACCAGGGCGGTTGCTGGCTCTATGAGCTATATCATGCGGAACTCGTGGACGGCGTCTGGACTGCCGCCTCTTCGGCCATCTGGGATATGACCATCAACGAGCAGCGCCCCTACACCTGGACCTCGGCCGACGCGGCAGGTTTGCCCGTCTTCGTCGGGCTGGTGCGTTATGACGAAGTAGCCGCGGGCGCCATCAATCATGCCGTGCGCTTCACCGTGCCCACTACGCAAGAAGCTTTCACGCCGCCGGCGTCGCATTGGGCGTCCAGCGTGACGGATCCGAATGCGCCGCCTATGGGCATGCGGATGCGGCTGAAGGCCAGCTTCGATATTTCGGGTTTCTCGCCGGCCAATCAGGTGATCCTCACGGCGCTCAAGCACTATGGCATGATTCTGGCGGACAACGGCAGCGCCATCTTCATCACCGGCATGCCCGACGGCCATTGGAATAACAACGACCTCGGCGCGCTCAAGAGCATCACGGCGGCGAACTTTGACGTGGTCCTGATGGACCCGGTGTACACGCCGTCGAACGTCCCCACCGGACCGCCGCCCGAGGTCTCCAGCTTCACCGCCAATCCCATGACGGTGAGCGCGGGGCAGCCAGTCACGCTTAGTTGGAGCGTCACGGGAGCGATTTACAATATCGTCAGCCCGCAAGTCGGGCCGGTTCGTGGAACCAGCGTGATCGTGACTCCTACCGCGACGGTTACTTATGGTCTCTTCTCAACCAACCAGTACGGGAGGAAGATCGCCCAGGTGACCGTCACCGTGCAGTAGAAAAGCCGCCAACTTCAAATCTTAAGATGGGTGGCCGCGTAACCTAGGATGACGCCGATAGTAACGACAACTCCAATTGCAACGACGATTACAACCTTAGCCCTGGTTGAGAGTCCCTTTCCTTTCAGGCTCGCGACATCCCCGTAGGATGCGGAGGTGGCTTTTTTCGTGGTCTTATCGGTTATGGTAAACGAGTCGTTCTCGATCCTGCTGAGATATCCCCGAAGCTCGGTTCCATCCTTCAGCTTGACGCGCACTACAGTTCTCTCGCCTACGCCGATCTTCTGCATCCTGGCCTTCACCGATGCGGCCTTGCCAGGCTGCCCCTGAGCTTGCCCACCCGGTTCACTTTGGGCTTGTGCCATGCCACTGAGGCAGGTCACGACGGCGATGAGAGCAATCGCGATAGTCTTCTTGAACACATGTCCTCCTTAGGCTAGAAACTAAACTACCGCGGAATCACCGGCAGCACCAGCGCGGACGGGTGCTGTTGGTCATGGTAGATCCGCTGCTGCGCCTTGATCATGCGCGCGGAGCCTGCGATCGGCTCGCCTGTATTCAGGTTGCGGTTGAAGCGCGGAAAGTTGCTGCTCGATACATACAGCCGGATGCGGTGGCCGGCCTTGAACAGGTTGCTGGTCGCCCACAGGTCGATCGAATATGCATAGATCTTGCCCGGTTCGACCGGCTCGGCCTGCTGGGTCGAATTGCGATACCGCGCGCGCACGATGCCGTCGGTTAGGAAGCGCGCATAGCCCGATGGCTCCACATCCGCCAGCAAGGCCGTGAAATCGGTGTCCACCGCCGAACTGGATGCGTAGATGGTGGCCTTCACCCAGCCGGTCGTCTCCACCTCCTGGACCAGCGGCGGCGTGGAAAAGACCAGCACGTCCGGCCGGCCCTCGTTGGGACGCTGATCGGCAGGGCCTGGCGGAATCTGATAGCCGCAGCATAGCCGCCCGCCGATGGTTGGGACCGGGTTCGCCGGGTCGTATTCGTACTGCTCCGGTTCCCCGGCGGCCGGAGCATCGGTCGAAAGCGCGCCCTTCCGCAGGTAATAATTGGTGTACCGTGTGCGCGCCAGGGGGAACTCCCGCTCGTCGCGCCACGCGTTCTCGCCCATGATGAAAATGCGCACGGGCGGGCCGGTGGCGTACGCATTGCGCGCGCCCTTCAGCGCGTAGTCGTACCAGCGCAGAATGGTGGCATCGGTATCCAGCACCGCGCTCTTGCCGAAGGTCACGTCGCCAACCTTGCCCTCTGGCGAAGTCTCGGCATGCGCCCAAGGACCCAGCAGCAACCGCTGATCGGCGCGCGCGGGAGAGTCGCGGCGCATCCCCACGTAGTTCTGAATGGTGCCTTTCAGGAAGATGTCATGCCAGCCGCCCGCATGCAGCGCTTTCACGTTCATCTCGGCGTAGTGGCCGGAAATTTTCCACGGCCGCCAGTAATCGTCGTCGCGTTCGTGCGCCACCCAATCGCGGAAGTAAGGCGCCAGCGCGGAAACCGGCGGCAGTTCCAGCAGGCGATAGCTATCCACGGGCAATTGCGCCACCCACGATTTGGGGTCCTCCAGCCCGCTCGCTTTGCGCCGCAAAGTATCCACCGCCAGACCGCTCGACCACGAACTGGCGAACCATTGCATCAGCGCGCCGCTCTGATACGTCCAGCCATCGTAATACTCCGATGCGGTCACATAAGGCTGAATGGCCACCAGGTGGGGCGGGGAAGCTATGGCCGCGAGCATCTGCGTGGCGCCCACGTAAGAGCCGCCGAACATCCCGACTTTGCCGTTCGCATAGGGCAGCTTGGCGGCCCACTCGACGGTGTCGTAGCCGTCCTGGCTTTCGTAGCGGAAAGGGTAAAACTCGCCTTGCGAATCAAAGCGTCCGCGGGTGTCCTCGACGATCACTACGTACCCATACGCAGCCATGGCCGCCGCCGAACCAGCGCCGCCCGCGCGGTTGTATGGCGTGCGCTGCAGCAGCACGGGAAACGTGCCTTCCGTCTCAGGCTGGTAAATGTCGGCCATCAGCTTGACGCCGTCGCGCATGGTAACGCCGACGCCCGAGTGAGTGGCCACCCGGTAGGGCTGGCTGCTGGCGCTCAGGGCGAACGCGAGCGAGAAAATAGAACCGGTGAACAGGCGCATCGGTATCAATCATAGCGAAATGTTTCTGTGGTAGATTCGTGAAGATCCGCCATGCACGCAATCATCGAAGCCCGCAAAGTCGAAAAATCCTACGGCTCGGAAGGCGCCGGTATGATTCAAGTCATCGCGCCCATGGATCTGGCCATTTATCCGGGAGAAATCCTCGCCGTGCTGGGACCGTCGGGCAGCGGCAAATCCACGTTGCTGCGCATCTTGACGGGTCTGGCGCGACCCACCGCCGGCGAAGTCATCCATCATGGCCATGAAGTGGGCGGCCCCTGCGAAAACGTTTCCATCGTGTTTCAAAGCTTCGCGCTATTCCCCTGGCTGACTGTGCTCGATAACGTCGCGGCGCCGCTGAAGGCGCGCGGCGTACCCGCCGCCGAACGCACCCAACGCAGCGTTAAGATCCTGGACACGGTGGGCTTGGACGGTTTCGAAAACGCCTACCCTAAGGAGCTATCCGGAGGCATGAAGCAGCGCGTGGGCTTCGCGCGCGCGCTGGTGGTGGAGCCCGAGGTGCTCTTCATGGATGAGCCCTTCTCCGCGCTCGATGTGCTTACCGCCGAAAACCTGCGCGGCGAGTTGCTGGAGCTTTGGCAAAGTCACAAAATGCCCACACGCGCGGTCTTCGTGGTCACCCATAATATCGAGGAAGCCGTGCTGCTGGCCGACCGGATCATCGTGCTGGGCAAGAATCCGGCCACTATCCGCACCGACTTTAAGGTGGCGCTGGAGCGCCCCCGCGACCGCAAAGATGCGCGCTTCACCAATCTGGTCGACTACATTTACCGCGTCCTGACGCGGCCCGATCTGGCGCCGGCGCTCGAGCCGGTCGCCGCCGTGGCCCCCCGCGCCAAGCCCAAGTATCAGATGCTGCCGCATGCGCGGCGTGGCGCGGTAGCCGGTCTGCTCGAGATGCTAGCCGGCCACAACGGGCGCGACGATATGTACCGGCTGGCCGCTGCCCTGTCGTTTGAAATCGACGATTTGCTGCCGGTGGTGGACGCCGCCGTGGTGCTGGGCTTTGCCAAGCTGGAAGAAGGCGACGTCGAAATCACGCCGGCGGGCCGCGCGTTTGCCGAGGCCGACATCCTGCGGCGGAAAGAACTGTTCCGCGCCGCCGCGCTGGAAAACATCGCGCTCATCCGCGAGATCACCCGCTCGCTGGAAGCGCGCGCCGACCATACACTGCCGGATGGCGTCTTCGAAGACCTGCTCGATGAACACTTCAGCGAGGAGGAAGCCAAGGCGCAGCTCGAAACGGCCATCGGATGGGGCCGGTACGCGGAGCTGTTCGATCACGACACCGACACCCGCCGGTTCTTCCTCCCTGAAGAGACGCCGGCGGCCTCTCCGCCCGAGGCGGTTTCGCATTGACGCTTCGGCCGGTACTTTCCCGCAGCGTGATCGGCGAGCGCACCTGGTCCGTGCTGCTGGACCTGGTGGTCTTCGCCGCGGTACTGGCGGGGATACAGGGCTTGCTGGTGATGACACGATACTGGTTCGGTGCCATGACGCCAGCGGCCGAGATCCGGCGCGCGCCTGGCGCCTTGCCGCTTTACGCGTTTTATTCCGTGGTGCGCATTGCCATAGCCTACGTGCTCAGCCTGCTCTTCGCGCTGGTTTACGGCTATATCGCGGCCTATAACCGCCGGCTGGAGGGATTGATGGTGGCCGTGCTCGACATTCTGCAATCCATCCCGGTGCTCAGCTTCCTGCCGGGCGTGATGCTGGCCATGGTGGCGTTATTCCCCACGCGCCAGCTCGGCGTGGAATTCGGCGCGATCCTGCTGATCTTCACCGGCCAGGTGTGGAATATGGCGTTCAGCTTCTATGCCTCGCTGAAATCCATTCCGCGCGAGTTGCGGGAAGCCGCCCGCATTTACGGCTTCGGCAAGTGGCAGCGGTTCGTGGAATTGGAGCTGCCCTATGGCGCGATCGGTCTGGTCTGGAACTCCATGGTGTCGGTGGCGGGCGGTTGGTTCTTCCTGATGGCCTGCGAAATGTTCGTGCTTGGCAAGCGCGATTTCCGTCTGCCGGGGCTGGGCTCCTACCTGCAAACCGCCGCCAGCGCCGGCGACACGGCCGCCATCTTCTGGGGCATTGGCACGATGATCGGCGTGATTCTGTCGATCGATCAGTTGGTTTGGCGGCCGGCCATTGCCTGGTCGGACAAGTTCAAGTTCGAGCAGGTGGAAAGCGGCGCGCAGCCGTCTTCGGCGGTGCTCAATTTATTGCGCCGGTCGAACCTGCTGGAGCGCTTCCGCATGGCCGTCTTGGCGCCCCTATCCGAGCGCATCGGCCTGCGCGCGGCGCGCCATACCGGGATTGCCGAGACGCCTCAGCCGTCGGCGCACTGGAAGATGGTAGTGGCCATGATGGTGGGCGCGTTGCTGGGCGGAGCCATCCTTTATTCGCTGTTCGAAGCCGCCATGACGCTGAAGACTCTCACGTCTCCGGAGCTGATTTCCACGCTCCAGGGAGCGGCCGCCACGTGGGCGCGCGTGATCGTCTCCTTATTGATTGCGGCTGCCTGGACCATCCCCGCCGGCGTGGCCATCGGCTTCAACCCCAAGCTGGCGCGCTTCGCCCAGCCGTTCGCGCAGGTGGCCGCGTCGGTCCCGGCCACGGCATTGTTCCCGGTGCTTCTGCTGGCGCTGATCCGCATGGGCGGCGGATTGGGTGTGGGATCGATCCTGCTCATGCTGCTCGGGACTCAATGGTATGTGCTGTTCAACGTCATCGCGGGCGCCATGGCGATTCCCACGGATTTGCGCGAAGTGGCGGATGTGTTTCATTTCGGGCAGTGGGCGCGCTGGCGCACCGTGATCCTGCCCGGCATTTTCCCGTACCTGATTACGGGCATGGTGACGGCGTCGGGCGGCGCCTGGAATGCCAGCATCGTGGCCGAATACTTTCACTTCAAAGGGAAGACACTGCAGACCGTCGGTCTCGGCGCGCAGATCAGCTCGGCGACGGATTCCGGCAACTGGGATTTACTGCTGATGTCGACCATCGTAATGGCGGTGCTGGTGGTGTCCGTGAACCGGTCGGTGTGGCGGCCACTGTACCGTTTGGCGCAGACGCGCTTCAAGCTGGAAGGATGAGGGCACGATCCTCGGAAGGACGCTTCTGGTATTTCCGGCGGCAAAGTGGGACTATATTATTTGAAAGGTATCGAATGCCGGCGGAAGAGACAATCGCCTGGGCACTATGCCCCTTGGTTGAAGTTAACCCGCGCGTGCTGGGCGGCGCTCCCGTGCTGCGCGGCACTCGAATGCCGGTCAACGCGATTGTCGATAACTTCGACTACGGCGTAAGCGTAGCCGATATCTCGGAGCAGTTCGAAGTGCCCGAGGATCGTATTCTAGCCATTCTGTCATACGCCAAGAGCCACCGCGTTGCGCATCTTGTTTGACAAGAATGTTCCGGTTGGTGTGCGCGGTTTCCTCGCCGGGCACGAAGTCCGTACCGTCGTCGAAATGGGCTGGCCGCAGCAGCTTGAAAACGGGGAGCTTCTTAATACCGCGGAAATGGCGACGTTCGACGTGATGTTACCGCGGATCAGAACATCAGGTATCAGCAAACCCTCGCCGACCGAAAACTCGCCCTTGTGGGGAGAGATTGTCTCGTTGGAACGTCCGAAGAGCGGACGGGAACTCCTTTGATGTGGCCCGGCGACGTAAACTTTCCGGCATCGCTTGCCGATATGCTATGTAGAGATGGCTGATTCCTCACATTCCCCAGACACCTCGTGGCAGGGGCGCTGGTGGGATCTGCCTCCCTTGATTCTGCATCCATTCGGCCGCGGACCGGAAGCATCGGCATCTTTCGACAGCATCAAAGTGGCATTTTATCTCGGCAGCGTGGGCGAGCCTGGCTTGGAGAAGGAACCCTTACTACGTGCCCGATATACCGAATTTCGCATGCTTTCCCTCGCCGGCAAAGACGTCATGCGCTGGATTGCGCAGTGTGTGGATTTCGCGAGCCGCGATCGAGCGCTGGCGAACGCCGGCATCCGGCCGCAGAGTTTCGCCGATCTGCTGGTGAATCGGACGCCGCCGGGCGTAGCGGCCCGCTTCGAAAGCTGGGGAGTCTCCGGCTACCGCCGCATTCTCTCGCGGGCGATCGGCGTCAACGCCGTGTTCCCAAACCCGCCGGATTTCGGCGTGATTTCCGCCGGATTCCTGGAAGACTACTACGCTTACGCCGATAGCCTGTTCGCCTGCTATCGGGGACTGACGCCGTTTACGCCGCTCGAACCCGCGTCGTTTGGTTTTGCGCTCTACACTTCGGACGAATACCTAAGCACGATCGGATCCGGGCTGGACGAAGAGCAGGCGTGATCCGCGCTGTCCGGAGTTGCCCGCGGGGCAGCACCGCCAAAGCATTTTACAGATTTTTGTTTCCAAACCGAAACGTTTGGCCGTCTCAACGCACTATCCAACAAAGGCTCATTTTGCATCGGTTGTGAGGGGAGGAACTGGGAAAATGGCGTTGCGAAAGGTTAGTCTGTGTGAGAGGCAGTTGCGTGCCGAGGTGCGGCGAATTCTGCGGTTGCTGGAGCGCACCAGGCGGACGCGGAGCCAGGCTCGTTTGCTGGTGGCGCGGGAGACTGACGCATGCCGCCGGAAAGCTGCCCACCGGTCCCGCAGAGTGGGGCCTGGCCGGTAGCTGCCCGCGGATCCACGCTTCCGCACGCTACCTCGCTGCATAATGGCTGCATAATGGCTGCATAATGGCTGCATAGACGCTACAATCGAACCGTGCCCGCCATAACCGCCGACGGCGTCCGCGCCGCCGTTGCCCGTATACGCCCGCTCGCCAAACGCACTCCGGTGATCGCGTCGTCCGAGTTCGACGCCGCAGCGGGGGCGCGCGTCTTCTTCAAGTGCGAGAACTTGCAGACGGGCGGCGCATTTAAGATCCGCGGGGCAGCCAACCTGATCCTTTCCATCCCCCCCGCCGATCTACCGCGCGGCGTGGTGGCCTTTTCCTCCGGTAATCACGCCATTGCAGTGGCCATCGCCGCCCGGCATGCAGGAGCCGCCGCCACCATCGTGATGCCCGCCGACGCACCGCGTTCCAAGCTTGAAAGCGCGCGCGCGTATGGCGCTCGCATCGTGCCGTATGACCGCCTCCGGGAAAGCCGCGAGGCTATCGCCGCCCGCATTCTCGAAGAGTCCGGCGCCACTCTGGTGCCACCCTTCGATCATCCGATGATCGTGGCAGGGCAGGGAACCGCGGCGCTGGAGTTGCTGGAAGACGCCCCGGAGTTGGATGCCCTGATCGCCCCGGTCGGCGGCGGCGGACTGCTCTCCGGTTGCGCCACCATCGCCAAGGACATGCGCCCCTCGATCCGTCTCTTCGGCGTCGAGCCGGCCGACGGCAACGACACGTTTCTGTCGTTCCAGGCCGGCGAGCGGCGCTCCATCCCGCTGCCCCAAACCATCGCCGACGGCCTGCGCGCTCCCGAACCCGGCGTCCTGACCTTCCCCATAATCCACCAATTGGTCGAGCGGATTCTGCTGGTCACCGACGACGAAATCCGCGCGGCGGTCAAGTTCCTGCTCGCGCGGCTCAAGATCCTGGTGGAACCCAGCGGCGCCGTGGGCGCGGCCGCTCTACTGTTCGGCAAACTGCCCGGCGGCATCGCCAGGATCGGCGTCATCCTGTCGGGAGGCAACATGGATCTCGATCAATTGGCCGCGTACGGCAGTTGACCCCGTCCCGCCCTTGCGCTATCCTGGGTGTTACGAATCTCTTGTAAGGATCAGTCTGTTTCCAGATGGCCAATCATTTTTCCGCGCTCAAGCGCGTGCGACAAGACGAAAAGCGCACCGAGTACAACCGGCAGAATAAGTCCCGACTGCGCCACCAGATCCGCGCCATGCGGCGCGCCATCACTTCCAAGGACGCCAAGGCGGCCGCCGAACTGCTGCCCGCGACGTTCTCCCTCATCGACCGATCCGCCAAGAGCGGCATCATTAAGAAGAATACCGCGGCGCGCTATAAATCCAAGCTGCACGTGCGCGTGAAGTCGCTCGCCGCATAGCACCGGCCGATTCACAATCGGCCTCCAGGTTGGGTTCGTCAGAAGAAATCGTGGGTTGATTCGGGTTCGGGCAACTTGCCAAGTGAGTGATAGAGAGCGAGTTCAAGGCAACGGAAGGTACGAAAGCCATAGGATTTTCTCATAGTGGCTTTGGCTTTGTTGTTCAGACCCTCGACAACGCCACTGGAAAGCATCTTTTGAGCGCGGAAATAATTGAGGATGAGTTCGCGATGTTCGCGCATTGAGCGCGATCTTCTTCATGGGCTCGATGCGGGATCGCATGACCTGACGACACCATTCATCGAGGAATTTTGCGGCCCTGGCAGGAGAGTTGTAATCCCAGAGTTGCTGAAAGGATTCCTTGAGAAGGTAAGCCCGGACGGTCTTCAGGTTTAAGGCGGAGCAGGTCGCGGAGCCGGAAACGCTGTTCGACTTTCAGGTTTTCTTCGCGTTTGAGCAGCAGCCAGCGTGACTTCTTCAGCGCCGGTGCCAGGCCCTCGCTGGCCAAGCGGCGCGATTCTCCGGCACGGACTTCGTCGAGTGCCTTGTCCATTTTCGCCACAATATGGAAGCGATCGAGGATGTGGAGTGCCTCGGAGCATTTCTCGCGGATAACTTTCAGGTAAGGCGCCCACATATCGGAGCACACGAAGACGATCTTCGAAGCCAGTTCGTCGCCTATGACCGTGAAGAATCCCTGAAATGACTCGATCGTTCTCTCTTTCCCGACCCACAGCAAGCGGGTGACGCCGAGATCGATCTGATAAACCAGCGTCATGTACTTGTGCCCTTTGGCGTACTGGATTTCGTCGACTCCGATAGCATCGATCTGGCCGAGCAGCCGGTACTCCAGCCCGAAGGTCACGACCTGTTCCACGGCGTCGAAGACCTTTTCCCAGGAAGTGTGGAACGCCTCGGCGGTCCTTCCACGAAAGCCGGCGCGCCCAGCGGGCATGGATCGGCGCGGTGGTCAGAGTTCTGAGGCCGGATTGGACTACTCACACCGCAACGCCACCACCGGATCAACGGCGCTCGCCCGTTTGGCCGGCAGCACACACGCCAGCATCGCCACCACTCCCAACACCACCGTCACGGCCACTAGCGTCAACGGATCACCCGCACCCACCCCGTACAGCAAACTCCCCATAAAACGAGTTAGCATCACAGAAGCCGCTAATCCCACAATCAATCCCGCGCCTGCCAATCCCATGCCCTGCCGCAGTACCAACCCCACAATCTGCCAAGGAGACGCCCCCAACGCCGACCGAACTCCCAGCTCATTCGTGCGGCGGGTGACTGCATAGGACATGACTCCGTAAATCCCTACGGCCGCCAACAACAGTGCCACCGATGCAAAAACAATCAACACGAACATCATGAAACGCCGGCCTGCCAGCGACCCCGAAATCACGTCCTTCATGGCTTGTACCGCATAAACCGGCTGATCGTCAGCGGGGCCTGCTACCGCCGCGCGTACAGACGGTACAAAACTCAACGGTTCACCCTTGCTGCGAAGCGCCAGCGTCAACGCCGTCACACCGCTGCTCATAAACTTGTCTGGTATTTGCAGCAATGGGAAATAGACCTGGCTCCGAATCTTGTTAGTATCATCCGAACCCAGTCCCCACTGCTTCACGTGCCCCACTACTCCCACAATCTGCACGGTCCCCAAGGCTATGAGGCTGATTTGCCGGCCTATTGGATCGACACCGGGAAAGATTTGCCTCGCCATCACGTCGTCGATGAGCGCCACGGGCGTTGAACTGAGGTTGTCACGCTCCGTTAAGACCCGTCCACGCAGCAGTGGAATCTGCATCACCGCAGGGTAGTCCGGGCTAACGACGTAGAACACGACCGTTTTGATTCGCTCCGGCCCCGGCTGCGGTCCATTTCCCAACCAAAAGTCGATTTCGCTATCGCTATCGCCCAACGGCAGCAGGCTCGTCAGTGCGGCTGCTTGCACTCCCGGCAACATCTCAACTCGTTGCACCAGTTGCTGAAGTGCCGTGCGAATGCCCACCGGGCTGGCCATCGCCTTGGGAGACAACGCCACCTGCATAGTCAAAATATGGCTCACCGTAAATCCCGGGTTCACTTGCAACAGCCGCCAGACGCTTTGAATCATCAAGGCCGATCCGGCCAACAGGATCACCGCCAGGCAGGTTTCCAGCGCTACGAAAATCCCTTCGGTCCTATGCCTGCCACCGCCCGCGCCGCGCGTTCCTTCCTTCAGCGATTCCTGCGGATTGGTTTTGGCGCTATGCATGGCCGGTGCCAGCCCAAATAAAATTCCCGTCACCAACGAAACCGCCAGCGTGAACAACAGGACGTACACATCAATTCCCACCTCACCCGAGCGCGGCAGGGTGGCCGGTGCGGCCGCCACCAGCAAAGTTGTTCCCCACTGCGCTAAGGGCAAGCCAACTGCAGCGCCGCCCAGCGACAGCAGCACGCTTTCTGTGAGCAGTTGCCTCACCACGCGCCATCTTTCCGCTCCCAGTGCCGCTCGAATGGCAAATTCACGTTTCCTTGCCGCCGAGCGCGCCAGCAGCAGGTTCGCCACATTCGCGCAGGCAATAATCAGCACAAACCCGGCTGCGCCTACCAACAACAGCAGAACCGGCCGAACATTTCCCACCATGTCGTCTTTCATCGGAACCACGGCCGCCGAGTTCGACGCATTGGTGGCAGGGTACTGCTGCGCGAGGCCTTTCGCGATCGCTTCCATCTCTCCGCGCGCCGCCTGAATGCTCATACCCAGCCGCAAACGTCCGACCACGCGCAATCCTGGATGCGATTCGCGCGTACGCAGTCCCGCACCGGTCCATTGCTCTATTGGCAGATAAGCCTGCGCGGTCGCACTCAAGCTGGCAGGCAGAACGCCAATCACCACGCAATTCATGGCATTCAGCGTCAGCGTCTTACCCAAGATTGTCCGCTCAGCGCCAAACCGTCCCTGCCAGAAGTTGTAGCTCAGCATCACCGTGCATCCGGTCCCTGGCCGGTCCTCTTCCGGGCGAAAAGCGCGGCCCAGCGGCAGCGTCACGCCTAACACCGGAAACAAACTCGCCGTCACGTATTCGCCTGAAACCCTTTCCGGGTGCCCCGAACCAGTAAGGTTGAAATCATCATTCCTGTAAGCGCCCATGTCGCTAAAGGAATGGCTTTCTCTGCGCCAGTCCAAGTAATTCGGATAGGCTACCGAACTATGGCTAAAGTCTGCGCCCGTCTCATAGATGTTGACCAGCCTCGCCGAGTCCGGATACGCCAGCGGCTGTAACAGCACGCCATTCACCACGCTGAAAATGGCTGTGTTTGCTCCAATGCCAATGGCCAGCGCCAAGATAGCGATCGCGCTAAATCCTGCGTTTTTCCGCAGCGTGCGAATGCCATAGCGTAAGTCCTGCCCCACGCCGCTCAGAAAGTGGCCCTGTGCCCCCGCGCCCAACACCACTGGCTCTGGCACATCCGTGCGCTCCACATCACGCAACCCGCTGGCCATCGCCTTCTGATCTAAAACTTCGTTCAGCGCCAGCCGCAGCGCCTCCGCGTCCGAAACCCCTGACAGTTTCAGTTCTTTATATCGGTCTTCCGCATGCTGCGCTAATTCTTCGGCAATCTCCGCCTCTCGCTCCGGCGTCAAGCGCAACTCCGCCAATTGCCGGCGAACCAACTCTTTCCATTCAGGCATTCTCGGCTCCTGTGACCCGGCTGATCGCCAGGACGAAACTCTCCCAACCCTTGCGCTGCGCAGCCAACACCTTTCGCCCCTGGGCCGTCAGATTGTAATAGCGCCGCCGCCGCTGCCCGGCCTTCTCCACCCACTTTCCCTGCACCCATCCGCGCTTTTCGAGACGATAGAGCAGCGGATATAGCGACGCCGCATGAAACCGCAGTGCACCTTGTGAACGCTGCTCAATCAGCTTTCCAATCTCATAACCATGCCGGGGAACACTCTCAATCAGCGACAAAAGCAGCAACTCCGCGCTGCCCTTCTTCCATTCAGGGCTCATGGCTTGGTTGAACATATATATGAGTGCAATATATCACATGGCAACATTACGTTTCTACCAGTCGAAAAGTTCCCAAATGGTTTTTAAGAGACGTGTGGCAACAAAAACACGCAGACGAGAAATCCAAGACCTTCGCGAGCCGAGCTTCCCGACACCATTTGACCGTCTCAGTGACCCACAGATTCCTCTGACGAGGCCCAGGTTGACAACCTGCCCCACAAGATCACCCCGTCAACCGCAAGATAAACTGTTCCATCACGATACGGTCGTCCGGACGCGCGCTACGCAAATCCCTATCCGCCTCGAAGGTTAACTCCATGGCGCGCTCCAGTTGCGGCTTGGAGAACTTCGCCACCGTTTGAAACACCTGCTCGGCCCGCGCACCCCACATCTGCACTCCCATGTTGGCGAAGTGCCCCTGGATCTGCTGTGGACTGCGCAAGCCCGCCTCCTTGGCCACCAGCGCCGCGCGGAACTGCGCCGACAAAAACGACAATGCCACCGGCAAATACTCTCCGTCGCGAAACAGCGTGTCGAGAATCTCCAGCGACCGCGAGCGGTCTCGCCGCCCCAGCGCTCCCACCAGCGCGAAGATGGTGGTGGCCCGCGCGTCCGGCGCCAGCAGCCCCACATCGTCCTCGGTCACTGGCCGCCCCTGTGCGTAGAGCGATAGCTTTTCCACTTCCACCGCGATGCGCGTCAGATCGGCGGCCAGCGCCTCCACCAGCAAGTCCACCGTCGCCGGATCGATGCTGAGGCCGGCGCGCCGTGCCAGGGCGGCAGCCTCCCTGCGCGCCTCGTCGGCCGAAGCCCGCTTGAACTCGACCGGCTCCCCCAAAGCTGCGTAAAACTTGCGGACGCGCTCCTGCTTCCTCTTATCCTCGCCTTCGAAATCGAAACGCGGAGCATCGAAGACCAGCACCACGCCGGGCGTGGGGTCCTTCATGTATGCGGCCAGCATGTCGGCCGAACCCGCCGGACCCTCGCTCTCTTCTGCGTCTTCATCCGACCGCGTGCGCGGGAGCGCGGCTTCCGCGTTGCCGGCGAAGATCACCCTCTCGGACGCGAACAGCGACAACGCGCGCGCATCGTCGATCGCTTCCGCCAGCGGCGTCCCGGCCAGATCGTATTGCGTGACCGCGTTCTCACCGCCGGCCGCGCCCAGGGCCGCCTTCAGCAGCGCTGCCCGTGCGCGCCGGCGCTGGTAAGCTTCCGGCCCGAGGAACAAATAGGCGGCCGCGATTTGGCCGCGCTCCAAGCGAGTTAGAAACTGCGCGGGAGTCATGCCTTTGCCCGCCTACTTGTGGCACGCCAGATTGCGTGCGCCACGGTCAGAATTTCTCCAAAATCGAGGTGACCACGTCGCGGGCCACATCGTGTCCCAAACGCTCGATGCCCGCCCCGCTCTCATCGAAATACGCTTGCGGATCGACGCTGATTTCATATCGCTCCCGCGCTTCGAACGACGGCCGCGTAAACAGCACCTTGCCCGTGGCACGCTCCGTTAAGGTGACTTTCAAATAAGCGCTGCACTGCACCACGGTGGCGCGCCCCGAGGCTTGGTCGGCGATGATCGGATAAGACAGGAAGTTCAGCACCGCGCCATCCAGCACGGCATCGGCGGTCTTCGCATCCGTCACGATCTTGTAGTGTGTCCGTTCGATGAATTCCCGCGCGATGTCGGCTGGCAACCGCTGCGCCAGCTTATATTGGATCGTCCTGTTCACAAAAGGAGTGATGGCGATCGTGTGGATTGTCTGTGGCATGATGTCCGATCTGCCGGCCACCCGATAGCCGCAGCCAGTGGCGCACAGCGCTACGGCCAACACTGCAACTTCTATCGTTCTCATAAGACTCATAAGAACTGGCTCCCCACCGCCACTGCATTCTCCGCCGCCAGCCGCAGATTATCCGCCACCAACCAGCACCAGCAAGCCTGCGGAGCGTTGCGGTCCATGGCCACCGCACCCACCGCCACGCCGTCCTGGCCGGCCATGCCCACCGCCGTGGGCGGCTCCAGATCGGACCGGCGCACATCGATGCGCGCGTCTGTCAAAGCCGATTCCACCGCCTCCACTCCCGGATTTTCTTCGAATTCCACCCATAGCGAGAGACTGTACCCATGAAACACCGGCGCTTGAACCAGCCGCAGCGACGGCATGGGCGGCGCAGCATGCGGTCCGGCGCCGCGCGAAAGCAGCGTGGCCAGATGCCGCTCGATGCGCAGTTCCACGGATTCCAGCGTAGACGGCGCATCCTCGCCATATTGCGCCAGCATGTTAAAGCTGAGTTGCGCGTCGAAGATTTTCTTCGGCATGCTTTTGAACGACAGCAGGCCCACGGTCTGCTGCTGCAACTCCTCCACTCCGGACGTGCCGCGCTCGCTGGCAGGTTCGAAAATCTGGATCACGGACCGCTCCACCGGAAACTGGGCATGCAGGCGCGGCAGCACCATGGCGATGGCGATGGCTGCCGGATGCGCGATCGAGTGTACGGCATCTTCCGGCGCGCGGAATCCGGCAGGCTCCACAAAGGGCGCCCGAATGAACGAACGGGGATGGTCTTCGGCGGCGTGCGTAAGGTCGATCGTTCCGGGCGTCTCCGCGCGCAGGTCGAGCGCCCGCAGTGTGGATCCCGCCGATCCTGCCAGCAGCACCACGGGCGCTTCGCGCATGGTGGGCTCCTCCAGTCCCCAGACCAGCGCCGGTTCGCCGCCCTGCTCGGTCAGGCCGCCGGCCTTCTCCGGGTCTTCGGAGATGAGTTTCAAATCTACCGGCACGTGGCCCACCGCGATAAGGTCGCGCAGCTCGCGCCCCAAAAGCGATTCGCTGCCAACCAGCGCCCAGGTGTTTGTTCTAGCCAACTTGACGCTCCGGAACGTTCGGCGGGGCGCCGCCCAGACGGCGGCGGCGCAACACATGCCGCCGCACGATGCCGCCCACCCGAATCGCGATGCCGCTGCCAACATAGAGGGCCGCTATGATAGGCAACACTACGTGGCCATAATTCCAGATGGCAAACACCAGTCCGCCCACCACGATGACGATCAAAGGCGTGCGCGGCTGGCGTAAGCTGAGCCCCTTGAAGCTGTAGTAGCGCCACGTGCTGACCATCAGAAATCCCAGCAGCCCCAGCAGTCCCAGCCAAACCACCGCGATGGGCCAGTAGCCGATGGGCTCGCCGTAAAACCCGTAAACGGTGGCGGCCACCGTGCCCGCCGCCCCGGGAATCGGCAGCCCCACGAAATACTTCCGATTCGGACGGCCCGGATTCGTGGGAATCGGATTCTTCTGGACGTTGAAGCGCGCCAGACGCGCGGCGCCGCACAGTAAGAACAAAAACGCAATAAAGTATCCGGCCTCAAACAATTGATGCTGGAACTGGTGCGGCAATCCGCTGTCCACGAACTGCACGCCCCAGGCGCATGCCAGCATCGTCGGCGCGAGGCCGAAGCTGATTACATCCGCCAGCGAATCCATCTCGCGGCCGAAATCGCTGGTGGTATGGGTCAGGCGCGCGATCATGCCGTCCAGCCCGTCCAATAACACCGCGATCCCGATGAACTTCGCCGCGATCTCGAAATGTTCCGCGGCGCCGGCCGCGGCCGTGCCCCCTGCGGCGGCCAGCATAGCGCCGCGAAAAGAACGCAAAATCGAAAGATAACCCAGGAAAATGTTGAAGGCCGTAAATAGCGTCGGCAAGGCGTAAGCCGCGCGGCGGGGCCGCCGATCCGGAAAGCGCCGGTCGACCAGCGGGTTCCTAAGCTTCGGCATGCACCAGTTCCCGAGTTTCCACCACCAGTTCTCGCGCTTCCGCCAAGTCCGCGCCGGCAAAATCGCGGCGCAGCGCGATCACGCTGGATCCCGCCGCTACCCGCACTCCCGGCTGCACTGCAATCTGCCATTCAGGGCCGAACAGCACATCCACCCGCGAACCGAACTTGATCAGGCCCACGCGCTCGCCTTTCGCCACCAGGTCGCCGGGCTGCTTGGTGAATACGATGCGCCGCGCAATCAGGCCGGCGATCTGCTTGAAGACCACGCAGGTGCCCTCGGCCCGTACGGTCACCACGTTCTGCTCGTTTTCCGTAGAGCACTCCTCGCGGCTGGCCACGTGAAACCGTCCCTTGCTGTAACGCACCTCGGCGATGGTACCCGCGATCGGCGCGCGATTCACGTGCACGTCGAAAATGTTTAGGAATATGCTGATGCGCGTTTGTGTGGCGCTCTCCTGTTTAACCGCCACGACTTTGCCGTCGGCCGGCGATACCGCCACTGGACCTGCCGGAATGTGGCGTTCCGGATCGCGGAAGAAATAAAGACAGAAAGCCGCCAGAATGAATAGCGGCAGGCCGAACCACGGATGCGCCAGGTAGGACAGCACCAGTCCGCCCGTAGTCAGCCCCAGCGCGTAGTACATGCCGTCGGCGACGATCATTCACCCCATTCTCCCACAACACATTGTGGCGCACGCTCTCAGCGCAGGCGACTGTTGTAGAATACAGGGGGTCCCGCTCAAATCGCCATGCGCAAACGCATACTTTTGTTCGCCAGCGCAGCCGCCGTGCTGCCGTTCGCCCCCGCCTTCGCGCAACCCGACGCCGCCGAAACCATCGCCATCGACGCCCGCGCCGCCGCCCGGCCCTTCCCGCATTTCTGGGAAATCATGTTCGGCTCCGGGCGCGCCAACCTCTCTCTGCGCGACTCCTACCGCCGCGACCTCGACGCCACCCGCGCCATCACCTCCGTCCAATACGTCCGCTTTCACGCCATTCTCGACGACGAAAACGGCATCTACGATGAAGACCCGCAGGGCCAGCCGGTCTATAACTTCTCGTATCTCGATCAGATCTACGACGGCCTGCTCGACCGCAATATCCGCCCCTTCGTAGAGCTGAGCTTCATGCCGCGTAAGCTGGCTTCGTCACAGACGCCGCATCCTTTCTGGTACAGGCCGTTGGTCGCGCCGCCCAACAATTACGCGCATTGGGACGACCTGATCGCGCACTTCACCCGCCACCTGCTAGCCCGCTACGGCCAACCGGAAGTGGAGCAGTGGTATTTCGAAGTCTGGAACGAGCCTAATCTCGATTTCTGGAGCGGCCAGCCCAGGGAATCCACTTACTACGAGCTATACGATCACACCGCGCGCGCCATCAAGAGCGTGAGAGCGAATTTGCGTGTCGGCGGACCGGCCACCGCGCAGGCGGCCTGGGTGGATCGTTTCATTCGTCATTGCGTCGATCAACACATCCCGGTGGACTTCGTGTCCACGCATGTCTATGGGAACGACCGGTCCGAGGACATCTTCGGCACGCACGAAACCATCCCCCGCCGCGATATGGTGGGCCGCGCCGTGAAGAAGGTTTACGACCAGGTGCATGCTTCGCCGCGGCCCAATCTGCCCATTATCTGGAGCGAATATAACGCCAGCTACATGAACGAAACCGCCGTCACCGACTCCCCGTTCATGGGACCTTGGCTGGCCAATAATATCCGCGTGTGCGATGGGCTGACCACGGCCATGTCTCTCTGGACTTTCTCGGATGTGTTCGAGGAACAAGGCGTGCTGAAGCAGCCTTTCTACGGCGGCTTCGGACTGATCGCCGAAGATGGGATTCCCAAAGCCGCCTTCAACGTCTTCCGGCTCTTGCATCTGCTCGGTAACCAGCGCATTCCGGTGGCGTCCGACAACGCGCTGGTCACCCGCGACGCCGATGGGCAATTGGCGATCGCACTCTGGAATTACGCGGCTCCCGAGGAAGCCGGATCGCCGCGCATCATGCGCCTGGCGATTGCCGGCCTGAACGGTCCGCAACGCGCGCGTGTCAGTATTGTCGACGCGCAGCACGGCTCGCCGCTGGCGGTCTGGGTCGCCATGGGCCGCCCGGCGTTCCCCACCCGCCATCAAATCCAGCTTCTCCGCGATGCCGCCACGTTGCCGGATGCCGCCGAACAGGATCTCGCAACTCTTTCGCTAACCCTGCAGCCGCACGCCCTGGCGCTGGTTCGCATCATCCCGTAGCGTACGCACGCGTGCGTGCCACGTCCCCACTCACGGGGACGCAGGCCGCGGCTCGCCGATCAACTCCGCCACCTTGCGCCGCAGCGCCTCATTCAACTCGCCGCGCGCATCCAGCTTCATGCCCTCAGTCGCAATCGGATCGCCGATCCGCACAGTCACCGCATGCGGCCGTACGTGGACCGACCCCATCGGCAGCACCTGCCGCATGCCGACGATCCCGATCGGCACCGCCGGCACGCCCGCCTTGATCGCCAGGTACGCCGCGCC
>Ga0182018_10002156_pt1 | contig 20395 bp, 20 predicted proteins | sample 812P2MmetaG_FD_120490 | JGI IMG/M metagenome (GOLD analysis project Ga0182018, IMG submission 120490) | Permafrost microbial communities from Stordalen Mire, Sweden - 812P2M metaG | ecosystem: Environmental > Terrestrial > Soil > Wetlands > Permafrost | place: Sweden: Stordalen | collected...
AAGAGCTTCGAGGACCTGGGTGGGACGTTCATGAAGTTCGGGCAGATCATCGCCTCGTCGCCGGGCATGTTCGGCGACGACGTGGCCGACGAGTTCCGCGCCTGTCTGGACACCGGCCCGGCCGTGCCCTTCGCCGACGTGCGCCAGCGGGTCGAAGAGGAGCTCGGCCGCCCGCTCTACGCAGTGTTCGCCGATTTCGAGCCCGAGCCGATCGGGACGGCATCGATCGCCGTGGTCCACCGCGCCCGTCTCCATGACGGCCGGGTGGTGGCGGTGAAGGTGCTGCGGCCCAGCATCGAGCGGGTGGTGGCCACCGACCTCGATCTCATGCAACCGCTGATGGACATCCTGGTGCGCCTGACCGGTGAACAGTTGGCCGGCTCCACGTTGCAGATGCTCGATGGCTTCCGGGTGCAGATCGGGGAGGAGATGGACCTGCGCAACGAGGCGCGGGCGCTCGTCCACTTCCGCCGGCTGCAGAACGAATTCGACCTCACGTTGCTCGCCGTGCCCGAGCCCTACCCCGAGCTCTCCGGGCGCAACGTGCTGACCATGGAGTTCTTCGACGGCGTTCCCATCGACGACCTGGCCCAGGTGGCCGCGCTCGGATTCGACCCGATGCCGTTGGTCCAAGAGACCATGCGGGCCTTCTTCCTTACCACCGTACGCTGGGGCGCCTTCCACGGCGACGTGCATGCGGGCAACATGATGATGCTGCGCGACGGTCGCATCGGGGTCATCGACTGGGGAATTGTGGGCCGGCTCGACCCGCTGACCCACCGCTTCTTCGTCTCCCTCCTCTCCGCGGCCATGGGGAACGAGGACGCCTGGTCCGACGTCACCGGCTTCATCACCACGACGTACGGTCCGTCCATCGGTGAAGCAGTGGGCCTGTCCGGCGACGAGCTGACCCGGTTCGTGCGCAGCATCTTCGAGCCGGCGCTGACCCGACCCTTCGGCGAGGTCAGCCTGGCCGGGCTCATGCAGACCATTCAGCTCCAGGTGGCTACGGCCCAGGGCATCGAGGCCCACGCGCGCACGCTCGGAGCGATCCTGCACCGGCTGCGCTCCCAGCGCCGGATCCGGCGCATGGCCGACGAGTCCGGCGGGCTGATGTCCGAGTTCGACCGGGGCACCTTCCTGCTGGCCAAGCAGCTCATGTACTTCGAACGCTACGGGCGCATGTTCGTCTCCGAGCTCCCCATCCTCCACGACCGGGAATTCATCGGCCAACTGCTGGCGGAGGTGGATCTGGGGTCGGACCAGGGTGGATCGGGCTCCTAATGGCACCGAACTGGAATCTGTTCTAGTTTCACCACGGCCGCACGGGGCGGCCGGCACACGGGGAGGTGACGATGGCCGACGAGGGGGTGCACTACAGCGCAGACCACGTCCTGGAGTATCCCTACGTCCGTTCGGTCGGGCCGACCGTCGGCGCCTTCTTGACGGGGTTGCGTGACGGCAAGGTGGTGGGGATCCGCGGCACGGGGGGAAGGGTCATTGTGCCGCCCACTGAGTACGACCCCGACACCGGAGACGAGACGACTGACGTCGTCGACGTCGGCCCTGAAGGGGTCGTGACCTCGTGGTCCTGGGTACCGCGGCCGCGGCCCAAGCATCCGCTGCAAACCCCCTTCGCGTGGATCCTGGTGCGCTTCGACGGGGCCGACACCTCGTTCCTCCACGTGATGCCCGCATCGGGTCCCGACGAGGTGGCCACGGGCATGCGCGTGCGGCCCGAGTTCGCGCCAGAGGCCGAGCGAGTCGGCCACGTCAACGACATCTTGCACTTCGTAGCGGTCGGAGGCGGGGCATGAGCGAGCCGGTGACCATGATGGCGGCCCCCATGCGGCTGGACTACGTCTTCACCCCCGGGGTGGCGCAGGGCAAGAACATGCACGGACTCGAGCGCGGCGTGTTCATCGGTCAACGCTGCCCCAAGTGCAAGAAGGTGTACACCCTGTCGCGCGGATCGTGCCCGACGGACGGCGTGCCGACCGACGAGATCGTGGAATTGTCCAATACGGGGACCGTCACCACGTACTGCGTAGTCAACGTGCCCTTCGCAGGGCAATCCATTGAGCTTCCCTACATCTGCGCGCAGATCCTCCTCGACGGCGCCAACCTCTCTTTCATGGGGCTGATCCAGGAGATCCCGGCCGGCGAGATCCGCATGGGGCTGCGGGTGGAGGCGGTATGGGTGCCGCCCGACCAGCTCGGCCCGACCATGGCCTCGGTCAAGTACTTCCGTCCCAACGGCGAACCCGACGCGGCGTTCGAGACCTACAAGGAGTACCTGTGAGTGGCTTCCCCGCGCTGACCTCGGGCCACCGGCCGGTCGGCGTGGTGTCGTTCGCCCAACACGACAACGTCCGCCGTGACGGCGAGCACAACGACGTGGAGATGCTGCTGCCGGTGATCGCCGAGGTCTTCGGCAACGTCGGCATCACCAAGGACGACGTGGGGTTCATCTGCTCCGGCTCGACCGACTACCTGGTGGGCGGACCGTTCTCGTTCGTCGGCGCGCTCGACGCCGTCGGGGTGTGGCCACCGCGCGCCGAGTCCCACGTCGAGATGGACGGCGCCTGGGCGCTCTACGAAGCCTGGGTGCTGCTCCAAGAGGGCGAGATCGACTCGGCGCTGGTCTATTCCTTCGGGCGGTCCTCCCCGGGCAATTTGAGCGAGATCCTCGCCCTGCAACTCGACCCGTACTACATGGCTCCTCTCTGGCCCGATCCGTGCTCACTGGCCGCGCTGCAGGCGCAGGCCCTGATCGACACCGGACGGGCCAGCGAAGCGGACTTCGCCGCCGTCGCGGCGCGGGCACGCCGGAGCGCGCTGGGCAACCCCAAGGCCCAATTGGCCTACGACCGCTCGCCCGAGGAGCTCCTGCGCGAGGACTACGAGGTGGCGCCGCTGCGCCGCCACGCGCTGCCGCCGCTGACCGACGGGTGCGCGGCGATTGTGCTGGCCGCCGGCGACCGGGCGTACGAATTGTGCGAGCGCCCGGCGTTCATCACGGGGATCGACCACCGGGTCGAGACCCACGCCCTCGGCGCCCGTGACCTCACACGGTCGGCCTCGACCACGTTGGCCGGCCAGAAGGCCGGTGTCGGCAAGGCGGGAGTCGACGTGGCCGAGCTCCATGCCCCCTTCGCCCACCAGGAGCTGATCCTGGTCGATGCGCTGGGGCTGGCGGACGACGTCGAGGTCTCGCCCTCGGGCGGCGCGCTGGCGGCCAACCCGATCATGTCGGCCGGGCTCATCCGCATCGGCGAGGCATCCACGAGGATCTGGTCGGGCCTGGCCGACCGTGCGGTCGCCCACGCCACTTCGGGCCCGTGCCTGCAACAGAACCTGGTCTGCGTCCTGGAGGGTGTCTGATGTCCGAGCGCTGCGCTGTCATCGGGATCGGCCAGACGGTGGCCAAGTCCAAGCGCGAGGACGTGTCGATCGCTGGTCTCGTGCGCGAGGCCGTCGTTATGGCGGTTGAGGATGCCGGCCTGACCTTCGCCGACATCGACGCCGTGGTCGTGGGCAAGGCACCCGACATGTTCGAAGGCGTCATGATGCCCGAGCTGTATCTCGCCGGCGCGCTCGGCGCCGTCGGGAAGCCGATGATGCGCGTGCACACCGCGGGCTCGGTCGGCGGCTCGACGGCGATCGTCGCCTCGCATCTGGTGGCATCGGGCATCCACGACCGCGTGCTCACCGTGGCCTTCGAGAAGCAGAGCGATTCTGATGCCATGTGGGCCCTCTCGGTGCCTCAGCCGTTCTCAAGCCCGCTGCTGGCCGGAGCGGGCGGCTATTTCGCCCCCATCATCCGGGCCTACATGCACCGCTCGGGCGCTCCCCGCGACGTCGGCATGAAGGTGGCAGTGAAGGACCGCCTGCACGCGCTGAAGAACCCCTACGCGCACCTGCATTTGCCCGACATCTCGTTGCAGATGGTCGAGGACTCGATCATGTTGTGGGACCCGTTGCACTACCTCGAATCCTGCCCGTCGTCGGACGGGGCGGCGGCAATGGTCATCGGCTCGGAGCGGGCGGCGGCGCAGGCGGAGACGGACACGGGCCGGCGCCCGGCCTGGATCCACGGCATGGCGATGCGCTCGGAGCCCACCATGTTCGCCGGCCGGGACCAGGTGAATCCCCAAGCGGGGCGCGATTGCGCGGCCGATCTCTACCGCCAGGCGGGCATCAGCGACCCGCGTGCCGACTTCGACATGGCCGAGGTCTACGTCCCCTTCAGCTGGTATGAGCCCATGTGGCTGGAGAACCTGGGTTTCTGCGCCGAGGGAGACGGGTGGAAATTGACCGAGGCGGGCGCGACATCGCTGATCGACGGGGGCGACATTCCCTGGAACTGCTCCGGCGGGGTCCTCTCCTCCAACCCGATCGGTGCCTCGGGCATGCTCCGCTTCCTCGAGACGGCGCTGCAGATCCGCGGTGAGGCCGGAGAGCACCAGGTGCCCGACGCCCGCCGCGCCCTCGGTCAGGCCTACGGTGGCGGCTCCCAGTTCTTCTCCATGTGGGTGGTCGCGGTCGACAAGCCCTAGCGGCCCGGGAACGGCCGGTATGCTCGGCGGTGCCCAGTAGTCAACCAGGAGGTCATCTGTGAAGGTCGTCGTGGACTTCGACGAGTGTGCCAGCAATGCCGTGTGCATGGGCATCGTGCCCGAGGTCTTCGAGGTTCGTGACGACGGCTACCTCTACATCCTCAACGAGAACCCCCCCGAGGAGTTCCGGGACAGGTTGCGCGAGGCGGTCAACGGCTGCCCGACCGGTGCCATCTCCATTGCCGAGGATGACTAACGCGCCGTCGACCTGAGGGACCGGTGGGGCACCGCGGCGCGGTGCGCCATCGCATGGCATGACTGATCCCACGCCGACCGACGCCCCCCGGGTTCGCTTCGCACCGTCGCCCACCGGCTACTTCCACGTGGGCAGCGCCCGCGCCGCACTGTTCAATTGGCTCTTCGCCCGGCGGCACGGTGGCACGCTCGTGCTGCGCATTGAGGACACCGACGAGGCGCGCAACCGGCCCGAGTGGACCGACGGCATCGTCAGCGCCATGGACTGGCTTGGCATGGCTCCGGACGAAGGCCCGTACTTCCAGTCCGCGCAGGACGCGGCGCACCAGGAAGCCATTGAGACTCTCTGGGAGAGTGGCGCGCTCTACGCGTGCGACTGCACCCGTGAGGAGATCGATGCCCGCGCCAAGGCGCGCGCCGCGGCCGGGGATCCGACGCCGGGGTACGACGGGTATTGCCGCACGCGGGGCTTGGCCCGTGGTGAAGGCCGCAGCCTGCGCTTCCGTACCCCCGATGACGGTGTCACCACGGTGACGGACCTCGTCAGGGGCGAGGTGGAGTTCCCCAACCGCTCCATAGAGGATTTCATCTGCGTCAAGGGGAACGGCAAGCCACTCTTCGTATTGGCCAATGTGGTCGACGACCGCACCATGGCGATCTCCCATGTGCTGCGGGGTGAGGAGCATCTCCCCAACACTCCCAAGCAGCTCATGCTCTGGCGGGCCATCAACGAGGCCACGGGAGTGGGGACGCCTCCGCCCGCCTACGCGCACCTGCCGCTCCTGGTCAACGAGCAGGGCAAGAAGCTCTCGAAACGGCGTGACCCCGTGGCGGTCGAGATGTACCGCGAGCAGGGGTGCCTGCCCTCGGCCTTCCGCAACTACCTGGCGCTACTGGGTTGGAGTCCCGGCGACGAGGAGATCGTGCCGCTGCAGACATTGATCGACCGCTTCGCGCTCGAGGACGTGCAGCGCTCGCCGGCGTTCTTCGATGTGCAGAAGTTGCGCCACATGAACGGCGTCTACATCCGGGAGCTGCCGACGGCGGAGTTCATCACGCTGTCGATGCCGTGGGTGCATCCGGCGCCGGGGGAGTGGGCGGCCGGTGCATGGCGCGACCCCGACACGGGCGAGGCGGTCACGCCGGGGCCGCGGTGGCCGGCGGCACGCTTCGATCCCGAGGTGTTCGCCCGCATGGCGGCGGTGGTGCAGGAACGGATCTCCACCCTCGGCGAGGTGCCGGCCCTGGTCGACTTCCTCTTTCTCGAGGACCCGCCCATCGACCCCGAAAGCTGGGAGAAGGCCATCGGGCGCGACGAGGTCGCCCCGGCGATCCTGCGCGCTGCCCTGGCGGCGTACGCAACGTGCGACTGGACGCGCGACGAGCTGCACCGGGTGACCGCCGAGCTCGGGGAGGCGCACGGCCGGGCCCTGGGGAAGGCTCAAGCACCCATCCGCGTGGCGGTGACCGGCAAGCGGGTGGGCCCGCCGCTGTTCGAATCGCTCGAGGTCCTCGGCCGCGACGAGACCCGGCGGCGCATCAGCGCGGCCCTGGAACGGCTCCCCGCGGGCGCCTGATGCTCTTCGCGCCAATCCGCCTGGTCCTCAAGGTCATCAGCCTCCTGCTTCTCGCACTCGTGGTCTACCTGGGCGTCAGCCTGGTGCAGGTCTGGTTGACGTCGCGGGCGTACGACCCCCACCCGGCCGGGGCGATCATGGTGATGGGGGCCGCCGAGGACGACGGTGTGCCCACGAACGATCTCCAGGCGCGCCTGAACGAAGCATTGCTCCTCTTCCAGCACAAAGACGCACACCTCATTGTGGTGACCGGCGGCAAGGAGAAGGGGGACGTGTACACCGAATCAGGAGTGGGGGCCACCTATCTCGAGAAACGCGGCGTCCCGCTGGCGGACATTGTGGAGGCTGGGGGCAACAACACGTACGAGAACGTGGCCGATGCCGCTCCATTGCTGAAGGCCCGGAAGGTCGTGACGGTTCTGGTGACCACAGACCCCTTCCACGAGGACCGCTCAATGGCCATTGTCTCCTCGTTCGGGTTCTCCCCATCGCCCACCCCGACCAGGACGTCGCCCATCAAGGGCTGGTCGACGGTGCCCTACTTCCTGAAGGAAGGGGTAGGGGTGGGGTTGGGCCGCATTGTCGGCTTCAACCACCTCGAATGGCTGCATGATGCCTAGAAACCACCGGCGTGCTCCGAATGGCGGCCGTCGTTTTTCCTGGTCCAGCGGGCGCTTCCTGGGCCCTATCGGCTCGGCTAACCTGATCGTCCACCCATTCGGGGGTGGTGTAATCGGCAACACGACTGGTTCTGGTCCAGTTATTGAGGGTTCGAGTCCTTCCCCCCGAGCACCGGCGGAATCCTCCGGGAAACCTCCGCTCGGCCCCATCGTCTAGAGGCCAAGGACACCACCCTCTCAAGGTGGCGACACGGGTTCGAATCCCGTTGGGGCTGCAAAAGAAGTACCAGTTCACACGACTTCGGTGACCGCACCCGTCAGTCACCGCCAGCATTTCATCGGTTGCGGGTGGCCGCCAGACCATGGCGACCTAGGATAGGAACATGGTGTCAGACCGCCTTCCTGCCCACTACCCAGTATTTGACAATGTCGAAGATGAGCGCAAGCACCGCAAACAGCGGCTTGCCGCCGCATTCCGCTTGTTCGGACACTTTGGGTTCGACGAAGGGGTGGCGGGTCACATCACCGCACGAGACCCCGAACAGCTCGACCACTTCTGGGTCAATCCGCTCGGGATGAACTTCAAGCTCATCCGCGTAAGGGATCTGATCCTGGTCAACGACAGTGGTGAGGTCGTCGAAGGCAACTGGCCGCTGAACGCGGCCGCCTTCGCCATCCACTCGCAAGTCCACGCGGCGCGGCCGGACGTGGTCGCGGCTGCGCACGCGCACTCTGTGCACGGCAAGGCGTGGTCGGCCTTGCGCCGCCCGCTCGATCCTCTGACGCAGGACTCATGCGCGTTCTACGGCGATCATGCCGTGTTCGACGACTACACGGGAGTCGTGCTCGACCTCGAAGAGGGCAAGCGCATCGCGCACGCGCTCGGGGGGAACAAGGCCGTCATCCTGTCGAACCACGGGCTACTGACCGTCGGGAAGACCTCGGTCGACGAGGCGGCGTGGTGGTTCATCACTATGGAGCGCACCTGCCAGGCCCAGTTACTTGCGGAAGCGGCAGGCAAGCCCGTCCTCATCGATCCTGATCAAGCGGAGAAAACTGCCCAACAAGTGGGACACCCGCGGTCCGGATGGTTCTCGTTCCAACCGCTCTACGAGTGGATCGTGTCGACCCAACCCGACCTGCTCGAGGAGTGAGCGCGACTCTGTAGCTTGACGAATCGGTTGGGCCGACGGGTGCTGTTCGCTCAAGAGCCCTCGCTCACGCGATCCCAACCGTCGCCAGGCACCTCAACATGGATGATCTCGGGCACCGCGGCCAATAGGCGGGGCATCTCCGACATCGCCCTCTTGAAGTGGGCCGACTCCACGTGCGCCTTTCCTGCCTCAGCATCGCGGAAACCCTCCACAAGTAGCCACAGATTCGGGACATCGGCACTTCGGTACCAATCGAAGAAGAGATTCCCCGGCTCCTGACGCGAGGAAGTCGTGAATTCCTCCACCAGTGACGGCCAGTCGTCGGCGTATTTGGAACGAACCGGTTGTTTGACGACATTGAAGATCATCTAACCTCCTCTACTCCCTCCATAGTCTCTCCGTCGGCATCAGTCCGCAGGTCTCCCGCCGGAGGCGAACTCCAGATGGAGCCGAGTCAGTCCGCGGAGGATGTAGGTCGGCACGTACTGGTACCGGCGGGCCTCGGGGGGTCCATGATGCGTCTCGGAGATCCGGAAATCCGCTATGCGCTCGAGGAGCCTCTCCAGGCTCACCCGGCCCTCGGTGCGGGCCAGGGGCGCGCCCGGGCACACGTGGTTACCGTGGCCGAAGGCGACGTGGTGGCGGGCATTCTTCCGGTCAGGGTCGAAGACGTCGGGCTGCTCGAACTTGCGCGGGTCGCGGTTGGCGGCGGCGTTGAGCACCATGACGGTCGTGCCGGCAGGGATCTCCACGCCGCCCACCGTCGTGGTCCGCCGAGCCAACCGGAAGTCCCCCTTGACCGGGCCCTCGTAGCGCAGCATCTCCTCCACGAAATTGGGGATCCGGTCGCGCTCCTTGCGCAGGTGGGTCTGGAGATCAGGAAGGTCGGCCAGGTATTGCACGGCGGCAGCCAGCAACCGCACGGTGGTCTCCTGGCCAGCGGCGAAGATGTTGGCGGCCACGCGCACCACGTCGATGACCTCGGGGACCGACCCGTCCTTGAAGGTGGCGCTTGCCAGCCCGCTGAGCACGTCATTGCGCGGCTCGCGGCGGCGGTCCTCCACGTACATGGACAATTGCTGGTACAGGAACTCGAGCGGGTTCTGGGCCAGAGTGTCGTCGCCCGTGCTTCCGAGCCCGCTGGTGCGGATCAGGTTCCTGCGGAACAGCTCGTGGTCCTCACGGGGCACCCCAAGGAGATCGGCGATGATGAGCATGGCGAAGGGCGAGGCGTACTCGGTGATGAACTCGCAGGAGCCCTTGTCGACGAACTCGTCGATCTGGCGGTCGGCGTAATCCCACATATACGCCTCGTTCTCCTTGAGGCGCCCCGGCGTGAGGAGCTTCATTAGCAGCCCCCGATGGTCGGTGTGCTTCGGTGGGTCGAAGGTGATCACCTGGTCGCTCATGGGCAGCCCGTCGCGGTACTGCTCAATGAGATCGCTCACGTCATCTCGACCTTCCAGTGGCACCGGGAAGCCGGGGAAGGGCCCCGTCACCGAATTGCAAGATGAGAACTGGGCCGGATCGTGGTACACGGCCAGTGCCTCGTCGTAGCCCGTCACCATCATCACGTCGTGGTGCTGCTCGCGGCGCACCGGGCACCGGCTGCGCATGAAGTCGTAGTACGGGTAGGGGTCGGCGACGAATTCGTCGCCGCGGAAGAAATCGATGGCGTCGTAATCCGTCATGATGTCCCCTGCACGAAGATGGTGGCGAGCCGGTGAGACCGCCACGAGCGGCTCCCGTAACTATACTAACCGTTCGGTACAATGTCGTTCTCAACTTCTGCCAACGCCGAACCCGTGGCCGAGATTGACGTCCTCGTCATCGGTGCCGGCATTACCGGCATCTACCAGCTCTATCGGGCACGGGAAGCCGGGTTCTCGGCGCTCCTGCTCGAGGCAGGTGGTGGAGTCGGCGGCACATGGTACTGGAACCGCTATCCCGGGGCCCGGTTCGACTCCGAGAGCTACACCTACGGTTATCTGTTCTCGAAGGAGTTGTTCGACGAGTGGGAATGGCGGGAGCACTTCGCCGGTCAGCCAGAGACCGAGCGCTACCTCAACCACGTGGTCGACCGATTCGAACTCCGGCACCACATGCGATTCGGCACCACGGTCACCTCGGCCGAGTTCGACGAGGCCACGGGGACGTGGAACGTCGTGGCGAGCGACGGCACCCAGCACCGGGCGCGCTTCCTCATCGCCGCCACGGGCGTCCTCTCGGTGCCGTACTTCCCACACGTACCCGGGCTAGCGGAATTCGTTGGCGAGTCATACCACACCGGTCTGTGGCCGGAGACGCCTGTCGACTTCACCGCCAAACGCGTTGCGGTCATCGGCACCGGATCCAGCGGGGTCCAAATCGTCCCCGCAGTCGCCAACCAGGTCGCGTCGCTGACGGTGTACCAGCGCACCCCCAACTGGTGCACGCCGCTCAACAACGCGCCGATCACGCCCGGCGAGCAGGCGCAGCTGCGGGCCGACTTCGAAGCGATCCGAGATGTTCTGAACACGTCGGTGCACGGGTTCCTCCACCAACCGCACGACGGCGCCGCCTTCGACGACTCGCGGGCAGAACGGAGGGCGTTCTTCGAGAAGATGTGGAACAGCCCCGGTTTCATGAAGCTCACCAGCAACTACACCGACCTGCTGTTCAACGAGGCCGCCAACTCCGAGTGGTGCGAGTTCGTCGCCGGCAAGGTCAGAAGTATCGTCGAGGACCCCGAGATGGCGGAGAAGCTGATCCCGAAAGACCACCGCTTTGGGGAGAAGCGGCCTCCGTTCGTCACCGGCTACTACGAGACATTCAATAAGCCGAACGTCTCGATCGTTGACCTCCAGGCGACGCCGATCGTCCGCGTGACCGAGCGCGGGATCGAAACGACCGACGGTGAGCGGGACTTCGACGTCATCGTGTGGGCGACCGGCTTCGACTTCGGCACCGGGGCGCTACTACGCATGGGCATCCGTGGCCGCGATGGTCTTGCCCTCGCCGACCACTGGGCCGATGGCCCGACGACGTTCCTCGGCGTGCAGACAACCAAATTCCCGAATCTCTTCCTCCCCGGCGGGCCTCACGCTGCAGCCGGCAACAACCCGCGGTACAACGGCGACCAGGTCGACTTCGTCACCGAGACGCTCGTCTACGTCCGCGACCATGGCTACGACGTGATTGAAGTGACACTCGAAGCCGAGGAGCGATGGTGCGAGATGATCGAACGCAACGTGGCCCTCTCCTCCTTCACGGATAAGAGCTACTACTTCGGCACCAACATCCCCGGAAAGCCTCGCCGGTACCTTCTGAACTCCGGCGGACGGCCGAAGCTATTCAAGGAGATCGCCAGGGTTCACGAGACTGACTACAAGGCGTTCAGACTGTCGCAATCGGCGTCGCCGGTGAGCCCACCACGCCAGGCAGCCGCAGCGGGGGAGCGGTAAGGAGGAACCGGCTGCGCTCGTGCTCGCGTAGCCACTTCGCCAACTCGTGCAGGTACCACAGCTCTCCGAGCGGCACGCCGAGCTTGAAGAGGCAAAGGTGGTGGATGGGGAGGAGCGAATGCCGGCTCTCGTCGCGGTCCCTCCCGACCAGACCTTCGACCGCGTAGTTGTCCGCGATCAGCGCGGCTATCTGCGACTCGGTGATCCACTGCAGCAGTGACTCGTCGCGGGCGTCGAGGTACGTGCACGTTGTGAAGAGCTGCTTGGGATCGGGGTTGTGGTCCCATTCGAGGATCTTGGTGGCGAAACCGGTGTGGAACAGGACCATGTCCCCGGGCTCGACGACCACGTGGTCGGCCGCCATGATCTCCTCGAGCGTCTTCCGATCGACGCCGCGCCAATCGTGGCCTAGGTGGTGGGCCAGGTCGATGAGGACCCCGCGGCCCTGCACGCCGTGGAAGGCCATGTGCTCCAGGCCGAGATGGTGCGCGAAGCAGAGGTGCTTACCGCCGTCCCCGGCCGCGTCCACCTTCGGTCCGACCAGGTCGACCCCGGCGCGGTACCCGTTGTAATAGACGGCCTCCTCGATCCCGTCATCGTCGGCGTCGAACTCGGCGCCGGCGTGGGCGAAGGAGTCCCACTGCGTCGAGTACTGGAGGAAGAGCGTCACCATGTCGTCGTTCCAGACGTCGACGTGCTTGGGGTTCCCCCATTTCTCCATCTGGCTCTGATGGACGTTGTAGAAGGTGTCCACGTTGCCTTCCATGTCCTCGGTCGGTGCGAGGACCGGAGGGCGGCGCCGCTGGTTCAGGGCCGTGCCACCCGGATAGTCGAGCGGCAGGCTGAGACAGAACGTGATGCCGGCCTCCACCTCCTGCACCCCCTGGAGGACCTTCTCGGGGGTGAGCAGATTGATGCGGCCGAGCTCGTCGTCCTCACCCCAATCGCCCCAATTCGACCCCGGCGGGCGTTGCTTCCATCGCTTGGTCACCGCGTCTGCTCCTTCCGGTCGCGCCGATGCAGCATAGGCATGGACGACTACGCTACGAGTTCCGGGTAGCACTGCGCGACGAGCATCCGGCAGCCCTCGCGCCAGGTGACCTCACAGTGCCCGAGCACTTCGTGCCTGAAGGTGGTGTCGGCCACCAGTGAGCACCACGCCGCGTTCGTGTACTCGAAGGACGGCTCCCTGCCGATCAGCTCCCCCATGTACATGCAGTACTCCTCGACGGTGACGACGTCGTCTCCGCACCAATTCACCACCAACGGTGGCACGCGGCCGGCCTCCAACGCAGCCACGCCCAGTCGGGCGCAATCCGGTTCGAAAATCGGTCGCGTGTAGTTTGGAGAATCGGGATGGAGCCGGATCGGCTTTCCCTGGACGATGCGGTCGAGACGATTTCGCACTGGACCGCCGTCCACTCCCGACGCGCTCCCCACGCGGATGATGGTCGCCTTGATGTCGAGGCTGCGCGAAAGGTAGCTGATGACTGCCTCGTTCGCCACCTTGGTGAAGGAGTACGCACTCGTGGTGTGAATGCCGAACGAATGTGACTCGGTCACCGGCGTCTCGTCACCGGGCGGGTCGTACACCGAGATGGTGGAAGCGAAGAGGAAGCCCTTGGCTGATCGGCAGTGCGCCATCAACCGCCCGGTGGCGTCGGCGTACGCATCGAACGAGCTCGGCCATCCATTTCTGGACGGGACGTCGGATCGACCCGTCGCACTCCGGGTCAAGGGCAGTGCGCTGTGGAACACGTAGTCGAAGTCGTCGGGGAGATCGTCGAAGGACTCGAATAGGTCGTGCCGTATGCACGTGACGCCGCTCGACTCCAGCTTCTTCTGCGCCCCGGGCTTCGAGAAGCGGGCCATGGCGAACACGTCGTTGTCGGGGGCGAGCAACCGCAGGGCAGGAGCGCTCACCGGCCCTTGCCCGCCCACGAACAACACCTTCTGCCCCTGCACAGCCGGCGTCTTCGCGCTCAGAAGCCGAGGTCGAGGACCGGCTTGTCGAACGGCGCCACGTTGACCACGTGCAAGGCCGGGAGCAGCCGCTCGTAGGGTAGGCCGGCGAGGAAGCCGTCGACGGTCCGCTGGAGGTTGGAGATGTGGCCCTCGAGCCGCTCGTTGAGGCGCATGTACTCGAAGCCGTTCGCGTGGAGGCCCTTCTGCTGTCTCGGGATGTTCGAGAAGTCCTGCGCCGGGATCGGCGGCCATCGTGGGTCATCGCACTCCCATACTTCGGGCGGCGTGGGTGTCACCGGCTCCTCGCCCTCTCCGAACCGCGCGAGCGACCAGATCTCCATGAGGGTCTCTTCCGGTCCCAACGGCCGGAAGCGGTACGAGGAGGCGCCGCTGTACATCGGCAGCACGAAGTAGTGCGGGAAGCACGGATAGAAGGTCTCGTTGAACCCGTGCTCGTCGAGCTCGTTGATGTCGGGGATGTCAGCGCGCCGCTCCCGGTGCCAGCGCATCACGGCGTCGTTGAGCGCGCGGTTCCACGTCGAGATGGCGAGTTCCGGGTCGGCGGGCAGCTCCATGCCGCGTAGGCCCTCGGCGACGCGAACGTCGTTCGCGTGGACCATTCCGTCCATGCCATCGCTCATCGCTTGGAGGTATTCGATCTCCGCATTTATGAAGGCACGCGGATCGAACGGCGCGCCGGGGCGCAGCGAGTACCGCATGCCGGGGATGTCGAGCTGGGGGTGCGTCACCACCACGTGGTACATCTCGACGAACGCCTCGATCGCAAGCTTCCAATTCACCGGGAGACGGGCTGCGTACCACTTCTCGGCCCGCAGCGATTCCACTTTCCAGGCCTCGAGGATGGTGGCGGCCGGCTCCATGCATTCCCTCACGGGAGGCGCGTCGTTGTCGAAGTTGATCCACGCGCACCCACCCCACACCTCACACCGCACCGGAACGAGGTCGACGTCGCCCGGTTCCACGTTGTGCGGCGCGAACGACTTACGCCGCGGGATGCCACTGTTCGCGCCGTCGAGGCCGTAGCACCATCCATGGAACGGACATTTGAACCCGCTCTCGCACGTCCCTCGACCCTGGACGATCCTGACGCCGCGATGGCGGCAGGCGTTCTCGAACGCCCGCACCCCCATGTCGTCAGTTCTGAGCACGACGACGGACTGGTCGAGGATCTCGTACTCGACAAAGTCGTGAGGTCGCGGGATCTCCTCGAGCCGGCACGCCATCTGCCAGACCCTCGGCCACAGCCGATCGACCTCCAACCTGTAGAAGTCGGGGTCGAAGTAGCGCTCCTTGGGAACCCGGTCCGGCAGCGTCGGATCCATCGCGTAGGGCACCGGCAGTGCCGACCGCTTCTGGTCCACGATCGCCATGGTGCGCCTCCCTTCCTGCCTCCCGGAGGGCGTTCCTCGCGAGAAGGCACACGAACCGGTACCAATCCCCTTGGCGTTGCATGTACCGACCGGTTGGCCTAGGCTCGAAACTATAGTTCGCGTGGACCGCGAAGAACGTTTCCGCCTCCGAGGGAGGGCACACATGATCACAGAGGATTTCGTCGTCTCGGGCGATGGGCACCTCCTCGAGCCCACCGACCTCTTCCGTACCCGCCTCCCGAAACACTTGCGGGACCGGGCCGTGTGGGAAGAGGACTTCGAGGTCGAGCCTCTCGAAGAGGGTGGCGCCCGGGTCTTCCAGCGGCTGCACACTCCCGGGTTCGAGGGCTGGACGATCTCCCGGTACCGCCAGACCGGTGGGCGGATGCCGGAAGGTGACCCGGAAATGATCCTCGAGGACATGGACCTCGACGGGGTCGACGCCCAGGTGTTGCACCCGAACCTGTCGCTGTTCGGGCTCTATTCCGACGACCACGAGCTTTCGATGGCCCACGCTCGGGTCTACAACGACTACGTCATCGAACGGTTCACGCCGTACTTCTCGCGTCTGGCCCCCACTGCTCCCGTTCCGATCACCGACATTGACGAAGCCGTCGCCGAGATCGAGAGTGTCGCCGCCGCCGGTTTCCGCGCCGTCCTCCTGCCGGCGACGCCGCCGAAGCCGTACTACTCGCGGGACTTCGACCCAGTGTGGGCGGCACTCCAGGCCAATGGCGTGCACGCGTTCTTCCACACGCAGACTGGCGGCGTGAAGGTCAATGACCCGGCCTCCTCCACGCTCAAGGTGGTCATGGAGTCGGCGGCGCAGGTCAATCACCCGATGACGGAGGTATCGGCAGCGAAGCGGATGGTCATCCAGGCGGTGTACGCCGGGCTCGTCCCCGGGAAGCTCATGTGCGAGCTGATCGGAGGCGGCGTCGCTGAGCGCTACCCCGACCTCCACTTCTCGCTGATTGAGTTCAACGCCCACTGGTTGGCGTCGTTGGTCGGCGGCATGGACAAGTGCTGGGTGACCGGCATCGGCCAGGATCCCGACTGGTGGATCGGGACGTGGGACGAGACTCGCCCGCCCAACGACCAGCCCAACATGGCCCAGCTGTTCCGCTTGAACGAGAAGTGGCTGTACCCGCTGATGCCGAGCGAGTACGTGAAGCGGCAGTTCCACGTCCAGTTCCAGGACGATCCGGTGGCCCTCGCCTGCCGGTATATCACGGGGGTGTCGACCATCGTGTGGGGCAACGACTATCCGCATGCCGAAGGGACGTTCCGCGGGAGCCGGGAGCTTATCGCGACGCAATTCGCCGGCGTTCCGGCGGAGGAACGGGCCGCCATTCTCGGCGGCACATTGGCTGGGCTCCTGGGCTTCGAAGCCTCGGTAGCCGCCTGACCGCATCAGCGCCCGAAGGCACCACCTACAGAAGGTATCCCCTAACAATGCAATCCCCAAGTGGGAAGCGTGGAGATAAGTGCCGTACCAAGCGGGTTAAGAGCTCATTCGCCACGTACGGTGAAACCAATGCCTGCCTCGCCGCGAATCTCATGATCAAGGGCTTGCTGATGTCCGGAACCAACCCCACCCGGGCAGCGGCCATCAAGGACCTCCGCGGCATCAAACTGATAGCGAGCGAGTGGCGCAGTTTACGAGGTACGTAAGGCGATGTGTGAAGTCTGTGCCAACTCGTCTTGGAGCGCTTTCTAGACCTCGACGTTCACGAAAGGGACGATCGGGCGGACCTAGCCGTTTTCTGCCTCTCACATGAGGACTGCATTGTCCATCCATTTGACCATCTATTCGCTGATACTGGGTTGGTCTAGGTGGACAGGCTGGATCGGCCGAGCTACCTGAGCTGGTTAAACGCGATCGGGCCGAACTCAGTGGACGTTCCTGCTCGCTTTCTCAAGGTGGCGACACGGGTTCGAATCCCGTTGGGGCTGCTTCATTCTGGCTGGTCAGAGAGTTCTACTTCGTAGCTCGATTCCACTTTGTCCATCCATTTGACCGTCTTGCCAGGCAGTCGATTAGAGAAGGCGTGCGAAGAGTCGCTGATGACATAGGCCGTGCCGATCTCGATGTCTCCATCTATAAAGAGTGGAGACAGATGGGACAGCCAGTGGCTCGACGATCCGGACGACGCGTCGGCCAGGGGCGGGATCTTGTGCTCCTCAGTCCCCTCCCACCGCGGGCACCGCGAGTAGGGACCGCGCGGCGCGCTTGGCGTTAGCAAGGTGATTCACCTGCCCGCTCACGCGGCGAGCAGCAATGCGCCTTCGATGAGGGCCAGAGCCGCCGAGGCCGTCTCTGCGACCGAGTTCTCTGGCCATCCGTCAGCCCGAAGCCGTGCGGCGATGAGGCCTTCCCATTGGTCGAAGCACCGCGCCGCGGCGGCGCGTAGGCGTGGGCTGATAATGGGCGATTCGAGTGCCGTCGGCGCGATCGGGCAGCCCGGGCACAGATCCCCAGCGACCGGTCCCTCGGCGATTTCGCGGGACCGGATCACGCCGAGTGCCGCGTTGGGCGCCCCGTCCAATGCTTCCCTGAGGGCGTCAGAGACGGCTTCGCCGGAAGCCTCGAGGGCGGCCTCGGCAAGTTCTTCCATGCCTCCGGGAAAGTGGTGGTACAGCGACCCGTTGGAGACGTTGACGTCTGATGAAACTTGTAGTTCGCGATCTTCTCAGCGACCACCTGTGCTTGTTCAACGGAAAGTAGGTGAGTCGTCGTAAGGAGAGGTTGCCATTTCTTGGCGTCACCTCCGTGCACGATGCGGACATCGCCAATTCTCCGGACTACGTCCGCGGGGCGATTTCACCAGTCAACCCCAGAACACAACAACGGGTCGTATTGTCTCGGCGGACCCGTAGTCGAGGAGTTATGCGGCCTTCACGGTGATTCCCCCCAAGGATCTCTACGGCTGCCCTGCTCAAGAGGGTTGGCAGACAGCTGCGTCATCGTATAATACCGAACGATCGGTATTTGTCTATCTCTGGACAATGGTGTTCGATCGGATTCCGACAAGAAAAGGGGGGTGTATGACCCACCAAGGCGTCGATCATGAGTGAGTCAACCGTGTCCTACAACCCGTTCCAGCCCGGGTTCGCCGAGGACCCGTACCCCCACTACCAGGAGATGCGGCGGGCCGATCCGGTGCACCAGAGTCCTATGGGGGTCTGGGTGCTCTTCCGCCACCAAGATGTGTTCCGCCTGCTCCGGGACCCAACACTCAGCGTCGAGGACCGCAACGCCCACAGCACGCCGATGACGGAACTGATGCGCGAGGCCGTAGGCGACGAAGCAGATGTCGGCATCGCCACGATGCTCAGCCGTGACCCACCCGACCACACTCGCCTGCGACGGCTTGTTTCAAAGGCGTTCACACCTCGCACGGTGGAGCAGCTGCGCCCTCGCATTGAGCACCTGGTGGACGCCGCGCTCGATCAAGCCAGCGAAGCAGAGTGGAACGTGATCGACCTGCTGGCTTTTCCCTTGCCATTTCATGTCATCAGCGAACTGCTCGGCACTCCTCAGACCGACACCGTTCAGCTACGACAGTGGTCGGGAACCCTTGTTCGCAGCCTGGAGCCGGTGTATGACCCTGAACTGCTCAAGGCCATCGCCGAGGCGGGTCAGAACATCTTTGGTCTGATACTCGAGATTATTGAATGGAAGCGGAAGAACCCAGCGGATGACCTGCTGTCAGGCCTCATTGCTGCTGAGCACGAGGGCGACACGCTGTCTGCGGACGAGCTCGCCGCTCAGGTGGTCCTGCTGTACTTGGCGGGGCACGAGACCACGGTCAACCTGATCGGCAACGGCACGCTGGCCTTGCTGCGCCATCGGTCGCAGTTCGATCGGTTACGCGACGAGCCTGGCATTGCGGACAACGCCGTGGAAGAGCTCCTGCGCTACGACAGCCCGGTACAGATGACGAGACGCATATTTCTGAGCCCACTCGAGGTCGACGGGAAGCACATCGAAGCGGGGGCTGTGGCGATCCTCGGCCTCGGTGCCTCCAACCGTGACCCAGACCAATGGGGTGCCAATGCCGACGACCTCGATCTCACCCGCCCAGGGGCCTCCCAACACGTCTCGTTCGGCGGCGGTCACCACTACTGTCTGGGGTCTCACTTGGCCCGGCTGGAGGGCTCGGTCGCTTTAACCAAGCTGGTCCGGCGTTTCCCAAACTTGGACCTCGCTGGCGATCCGGTATGGAACGGCCGGATCAACCTGCGAGGCCTGTCGAAGCTGTCGGTCACGATCGGCCAGAGAGCCAGATGAGGGCGCAATGCGTTTCGGCATCCTCTACGAGCACCAGACGGGTCGTATATGGGAGGAAGGCGCAGAAGAGAAGCTCTTCCACGACGCTCTCGAGCAGATCGAGCTGGCGGACCAGATCGGCATACAGCACGTCTGGGAGGTGGAGCACCACTACCTCGAGGAGCACTCGCACTCATCGCGACCCGAGGTCCTTCTTGCCGCAGCCAGCCAGCGAACCAGCCGAATGAGGCTGGGCCACGGATGAATTGAAGATGGGTCGCAGACCAGGTGTCAGTCCCGAAGAGACCCGATCCGAACTTCTCTCTGCAGCGGCGCGTGTCTTTGCACGGTGCGGTTACGAAGGCGCGAGCATCGCTGACATAACCCAAGAAGCGGGCCTAAGCCGCGGCGCCGTCTACAGCATTTTCGACTCGAAGGCCATGCTCTTCGCCGCGGTCTTGCGGCGAGATGGGATTCAACAACTTGAACGCCTGATGAACAGGAACAGCATCGAAGGGATTGCCCAACTCGCCACTTTCATCGGATCCTCCTTCGATCACCGGTCGAAGGAGGAGGTTGACCTGCTCGTCGAGGCGATCGTCAGTTCCAAACGAGATCCTGATGTGGCGGCCGAGGTCGCGCAATGGTTTATCGACAGCGAGCGTCGAGTGACCGAACTCGCCGAAATTGCGCAGGCACACGGAGAGATCGAGAGTTCCATTGGGGCCGCCACCTTCGCTCGTTATGCCACCATGCTGTCCCTCGGATCACTCCTAGTCAGTGCGATGGACCTTCCCGCTATCGACCACAAGGAATGGGAAGCGCTGATCACGCACGTTGTCGAAAGTATTCGCAAGTTCGGAGACTCGTCGACGAAGGAGTAACTGGGCCAGCCCAGTGGGCGTTCAGCGTTCAACGTACGAGCTCATCGGACACTTAACCGGCGCGGGTCCAACGTGCGAGGCGGCGTTGTCGATTCAGCGCGTCGAGGAGCTGGAGCGACAGGGAAAGGTCAAGGTGACCAGAGCGGCTTGATTAGCTACTTCCCCCTGAAAAAGTAGATGTGAAAAAAGCCCGTGACCAGCGCGTTCGCAATGCGAGGGTGCTCGCGTTTTAGCCCGAATGAAGCAACGATGGCTCCGTCCCCTCTTTTGCCCA
>Ga0182018_10002157_pt1 | contig 20395 bp, 22 predicted proteins | sample 812P2MmetaG_FD_120490 | JGI IMG/M metagenome (GOLD analysis project Ga0182018, IMG submission 120490) | Permafrost microbial communities from Stordalen Mire, Sweden - 812P2M metaG | ecosystem: Environmental > Terrestrial > Soil > Wetlands > Permafrost | place: Sweden: Stordalen | collected...
GGTGGTCGAGTCCACCCGGTCCGCCGCCTCGATGAGGCTGGTCAGGAGGAGCGGATAGAGGGGCGACCCCGCATAGCGGCGCTCGATGGCATCGCGGGCGGCATCTATGCGCGCCGCGTTGAAGGGTTGGAAGAAGCGAGCCTCCTGGCTGAAGGTCCGGTGGACGTAACCCTGGCGGCCCCGCAGGCGGTTCAGGTGGTCGATGGCCGCGTGCAGCGCCGCCATGTCGACGGCGGCGGCGTCGGTCTCGATGTAGCACTGGGCGAAGATGTGGGCGTACCGCGCCGTGTCGACCGCCGTGACGGCCACCCCCTGCGTCTTGAAGGCCTGCGCCACGCGGGTCGTCCCGGTGAACAGGTCGAGCGCTGTGCGGGCGCCGGAAGCGGCGCAGAGCTGCGCCAGCACGGGGACGAGCCGTCGCTTGGACCCCAGGTACTTGATCACGGGAACACCCTACGATGGCCGCATGACGACAGAGGGGACCGCTGACGCGCACTGGGTGCGCTGGCACCGCAGCTACGAGGATCCCGACTCCCCGCTCTCGGCGCGCCTCCGTCTGGTGCAGGCAGGCGTGCGCCGGGTCCTTTACGACCATCTGCCCGGGCCCATCCGCGTGGCGAGCATGTGCGCCGGGCAGGGCCGGGACGTGATTGATGTGGTGGCTAGCCACGCGCGGCGCGCCGACGTGCGGGCTGTGCTGGTCGAGCTCGATCCCGGGCTGGTGGAATTCGCCTGTGCCCGCGCGGCGGCCGTCGGATTGGGTGACCTGATCGAGGTGGTCCAGGGCGACGCGGCGCTGGTCCGCTATTACTCGGACGTCCTCCCGGCCGACCTGGTGCTCGTGTGCGGCGTGTTCGGCAATATCAGCGAGACGGACATTCGGGCGACGGTGACGGCGCTGCCCTCGCTGTGTGCACCCGGCGCAACGGTCATCTGGACCCGGCACCGCCGCCCCCCGGATCTCACCCCGACCATCCGGGCCTGGTTCGCTGCCGCCGGGTTCGAGGAGGTGTCGTTCGACGCTCCCGAGCCCTACGTCCTCAGCGTCGGATGCCACCGGCTCCGCCCGGCGCCGGCGGATGAAGCCGTCGCACGCAGCACTGCCGCCGTCCCGGATGCCGCCACGCTGGACCGCCACTTGTTCGATTTCACCGGGGACGGTGCGCTGCCGGCCTGAGTTCGTGACGAATGTGGGATCTCCCGGAAACCCGCACGGCCCGCCGCTACGCTCGCGTCACCCGCAGTGCCGAGACGCCCAGGAGGCAGCCATGGACGAGACGATTCACGGGACGGTCATGCCGGTGCTGGAGCTCTCGCTCCAGCCGGGCGAGTCGGTCGTTTCCGAGGTGGGGGAGTTCAGCTGGATGACCGACGCCATACAGTTCACCACCGGAGCCGGCGGGGGAATGGGCGGCAAGGGGATCATGGGCGCGGTCAAGCGGGCCGTGGCCGGGAGCTCCATCCTCTTGACCACCTACACCGCCGAGGGCGGCGTGGGCTCCATCTCGTTCGCCTCCAAGTTGCCGGGCCACATAGTGCCGATCGACATCTCCCCGGGGAACGACTTCATGGTCCACCGCCACGGCTTCATGTGCGCCACGCCAGGCGTGGAGTTGGCGCTCGGCTTCCAGCAGTCCATCCGCGGCGGGATCTTCGGCGGCATGGGCTTCATTCTCCAGAAGCTGACCGGAACCGGGCGGGCCTGGATCGACCTCTCCGGAGAGGTGCTCGCCTTCGACCTGCAGCCCGGCCAGACCATGCGGGTGCACCCGGGCCACGTGGGCCTGTTCCAGGCCTCGGTGCAGTTCAGCGTGCAACGTGTGCCCGGACTGGTGAACCGCTACATGGGCGACGACGGCCACCACTTCGCCATGATGACCGGCCCGGGGCGAATTTGGCTGCAATCGATGCCGGTGGCCATCTTGGCCGGGGCCATTGAGCCCTTCCTGCCCGACAAGGGCAGGGGTGACGACGTCGCCGCCGGTGCCGCCGGCGGGCTGCTGGGCAACCTGCTGAAGTAGGGCGCCGCTCTCAGACGGGACCGGCCGAGGGCGCGGCCGGGTCGGGCTGGTTCCACTCGATCCACCCCATGCCCATCCGCCCGTCATCGAGTCCGTAGCGCACCATGGCCCGGGGGAAGCGGCTGATCCGGCCATCGTCGTCGTTGCGCAGGAGGACCGGACCGAAGGCAATTGGGGTGACGTCGATGGCCAGGTTCTGGACAGGGCTGCCATCGTCGCCCGTTCCGGCGGCGACGAGTATCCGCGCCGAGCGCGGGAGGCCGTGCGGCCCCACGTCCTCGCTGACCGAGAGACCGGTGATGGAGCGGACCCGAAATGGGGCACCTGCGGCACCGTCCGGCGCCTGGACGTAGCCCAAGGCCACCGGGAAGCCCGGCATGCGGATGTCGACCAGGTGGACGCGGGTGCCGTCATCGAGGCGCGCGGAGGACCAGCACCATCCGAAGGCCCACCAGTCGCGTACGCCCCACGAATGGTCGCGCTGTCCCTGCCCCTGGACGGCGAACGGGACGCCGCCGATGGAGACGGTGCCCGTCACCGTGCAGGGGATCTCATAGCGCGTGGTGACGTCGTAGTGGTAGGGCGTGCCGTCTGTCGTCCAGCTCAGATCGATGCCGAGCTCCACCTCCGCTCCTGACCCGTCCCCGTAGGCATCCTCGGGGCGCTCGAGGATCTGGGCCGGCGCCGAGGCCACGATGCGGAACTCCTGCAGGGGGCGGACCAGCTCGAGCTCTATGCGGGTCGGCCCCTCTTGCACCACCAGCGCGTCGCCGGCGGGCACGGGGAGGTGGTAGTTGACCGAGCAGACCCCCGGGCGGTCGGGACCGACGATCCAAGTCGTCCACCAGGCGACCTGACGGTTCGGGTAGAGGCCGAGCCGGATCCAGCCGCCGAGCGTGCCGTCCGCGCGCACGAAATCGGCGTAGTACGACTCGTTCCACAGGTCGTCGGCATCCGGCGGGTGCCTTCGTTCATCGTCGGGAGCGACGATGTGGGCAGGTGTCATAAGACGGGCGAGCTCCGGGGCGCCCGGTCGGAGTCGACGTCGTCGGGCCCGAGAGAACGTGTCCAACAGGCAAACTCGAGCAGAATGCCGTCGGGGTCCAAGAAGTAGACGCTGCGCATGAACACGCCCGGGTGGACCTCGGCGCTGATCCCGAACTCGCTGTCGTCGTGATTGGCTACCTCCGTACAGTCGATGCCGGCCGCCACCAGGCGGGCTCGGTACTCCTCGATCTTCTCCGGAGCGACGTCGAACGCCACGTGGTTCATGGAGCCGACGGCGCTGGTGAGATCTCCTTGATCCGGTCGCCCCTTGGGGGCGCTGATCCCCGGCACGCCATCGGGTGCCCCGGGGAACCAGAAGAAGGCCAGGCAGTCGCCACCGCCGCAGTCGAAGAAGAAATGCTGTCCCATTCCGGCCGGCAGAGCGATGGTCTTTACCAGTGGCATGCCCAGCACATTGGAGTAGAAGTCCACGGTGCGCGCCATGTCCCGGCAGACCAGTGCGAGGTGGTTGACTCCCCGCAACTCGAAACCCCCCTGCGACTCTAATTGCTGCGTTTTTGGCGCGGTCAACCGCGTCGCTGCGGTCGGTCGCGGCAATGTCGTCGTGGCGCGCGCCGCGGGCGTCGCCCGTGTCGGGGGGTCCCTGGGCGTGGCCATCGCGCGCTCCTCTCCGGTTCGCCTGCTCGGAGGTCGAACGGAGACAGGATAGGCGCGGTGCAATCCTCCGGGAGGCTTCGGCCGTATTTCCAGCGACCCGAGGAAAGGACACCACGACATGGAAGAGCGGATGGAGCGGAGACGGAGGAGCGGCGCGGTGCGGTTGGCCGGCGGCACACTGGCTGTCATCACATTGGGCGGGGGTGCCCTTGTGGCAGCGACGCTGCCGTTCTCCGTACCGGCTTCGGCCAAGAGCTCCCTGTTGGGCAAGACGCTGACCATCAGAACCGCGCACGTGGCGAGTCTCGGCACGGTCCTGGCGAGCGCCTCTGGCCAGACGCTGTATCACTACACGTCGGACCCCGTCGGGAAGGTCACGTGCACCGGCGCCTGCGCCAAGGTGTGGCCGCCGTTGCTGCTGCCCAAGGGCGTGACGAAGGTAAAAGCACCGCACGGTGTCAAGGGTCTTTCTGCGATCCGCATGGCGGATGGCCGAAGCCAGGTGTTCTTCCACGACGAGGCGCTCTACACCTTCGTCAGTGACACCAAGAAGGGCGAGGCCAAGGGGCAGGGAGTCGGGAACGTCTGGTTCGCCTGCCTGGCCGACGGCAAGTCCTCCGCGGCGCACCCATCGACGGCCACCTCCAGCACGACCGGTGCCGGCACCGGGATGTCGGGCAGTGGGGTCGGAGCTGCGGTGAAGACCTCGAGCTCCTCCGCGAACACGTCCAAGAGCTCGAAGGCAAATGGCTCGACGCCATCCCCGACGACGCCGAACACCATGCCGACGTCCGGCACCATGTCGACGTCCGGCACCATGTCGACGACCGGCACAATGTCGACGACCGGCACCATGCCGACGACGCAGCCGGTGAGCAAGTCGTCCCCCGACTCGCCCCCCACGGATCCCAGCCCTCCGACCCCGCCGCCGACGACAACGACCCAACCGCCCACGACGACGACGCAACCCCCGACGAGCGGGGTCTCCTACTAGAAGAACCACTCGCCCGGTGGGCGGACATGGGCGCGGCGGCCAAGCAGGGGTGGCACCACGAGGAGAGCGCCACCCGGTAGCCACCCGTAGAGGACCCGCCGCACGGCCCGGTGCAGCGGTATCGTCACCCATGCCTGCAACCGATCCGGCGATGGGGCGGCGCGCCTTTCTGCGACGTGCCGGCACCGCGTCAGCGGCAGTGGGGGCGACCGCCCTGGTCGGCGTGACGGGGGCGTGCGCGTCCGCCGTCAACCCCTCTCGATCTAAAGACGCTTCCAAGGGCACCACGCGCAGGCCCGGTCGGTCCGGCCCGGCTGCGGGTCACCCGAGGTGGAGCGTTCTGGCCGGGATGCTGAGCGGGTCCCTGGTGCTCCCCGGCGAGGCGGCCTATGCCGACAGCGCGCTCCTTTACAACGAAGTGCTCTCTCCGAGCCCGGCCGCAGTCGCCTACTGCGCGACCGCCGTCGACGTGCAGCGCTGCGTGGCTTTCGCCCGGGCGCACGGCGTGAGGGTGGCTGCCCGTTCCGGTGGCCATAGCTACGCCGGCTACTCATCGTGCCCTGGCTTGGTCGTCGATGTGTCATCCCTGAACCGTGTCGTCGTCGCAACTGACGGGCGCCATGCCACTGTGGGCGCCGGCGCGCAGTTGATCGACGTCTACAGCGCATTGGCGTCGGCCGGGTTGCTCGTCCCGGGGGGCTCGTGCCCTACCGTGGGAATTGCCGGGCTCGCCCTCGGTGGGGGGATCGGTGTGTTCGCACGGGCGTACGGGATGACGTGCGACAACATCGCTGCGCTGGACATCGTGACGGCAGAGGGGTCACTGCGCACCTGCTCCCCGCACAGCCATAGTGACCTCTATTGGGCCAGCCAGGGGGGCGGCGGCGGCAATTTCGGCGTGGTGACGTCCTTCACGTTCACCGTGCACCCCATTCCGGCCGTGACGCTCTTCACGCTCGAATGGCCCTGGGGGGCGGCGGCGTCGGTCCTCGAGGCATGGTTGCGCTGGATGCCCGGCACTCCCCACGAGCTGTGGTCCAACTGCCAACTTGCGTCGAATGGTGCCTCCGGCGGCGGGTTCCTCAAGGTGACGGGCGTCTTCGCCGGGCCCACCTCCGCCTGCGCCAGCGCCCTGGCTCCGCTCCTCGCCGCCGTGGGCGCGGCGCCGACCTACCAATTCGTCGGGCCGGAGGACTACATGCGGGCCGTGCTGATCGAAGCGGGATGCGAAGGAATGACCGTGGCGCAGTGCCATCTCCCGCGCAATCCCGGCGGGACATTGTCGCGGTCGGCCTTTAGCGCGAAGTCCACCTTCGTGAATGCGCCGATCCCGGTCGCCGGGTCGATGGCGCTGATCGACGCCGTGGACGCGCTGGCGGCGGACGTCCCCGGCGTGGGGGGCGGCATTGTCTTCGACGGCTACGGAGGAGTGATCAATCAGGTGCCGGCCGCCGGCACCGCGTTCGTGCACCGCGACGCCATCGCGTGCGCTCAGTACTCGGTCAGCTATGCCAGTGCGATGCCGGCCCCCTCCGTTGTCGCCGCGGCGCGGAATTGGTTGGGTCAGACTCAAAGCGCGTTGGCCCCCTACGCCCGGGGCTCGTACCAGAATTACATCGACCCGACACTTCCCGACTGGGCCCAGGCCTACTACGGGTCCAACCTGCCGCGCCTCAGGAAGGTGAAGGGGGTCTACGACCCTGACGACTTCTTTCGCTTCGCCCAGTCCGTGCCGTTGCCTGCCTGAGGCCTGGTCCCGGCTCTACGACGGTGCTGGGGCGGGCGCTGGGGCGGGCGCTGGGTCTTCCACCAGGTCAGGGGCTACAATCCGGGCGATGACCATGGAGCCGGCCAACGAAGAGGGTGGCGACGCCTTTGATCTCTCGATGGCCATTTCCTCCCTGCAGTCCAACAGCACCGACTCGCGCATCATGCTCAAGCTGCTCGTGGCACAACTCTCCGAGGTGCTGGGCAATCGCATCGCGGTCGAACGCGCCGGAGGACGGTTCCGCAAGTCCGAGGAGATCAAATCCGTGGAGATCATCCTTGGAGATGACACCCTGCGAGCGGATGTCGATGGCGCCACGGTACGGTGCAGTATCGGTCACGCCTCTGGCGGTATCCGCATCCGAAGTGAACAGGTGGGTATGGATGCCTGGCTCACCCGCCTCCTCACCATATTGCACAACGAAGCGTCCCACAGCGAGCAAACCCGTCTCGCCCTAGAGAACATCGTGATCGGAGAATCATCGTGACGCAGCCGCAGGATCTACCCAAGGACGCGGCGCATCGCCTCGAAGAGCTGGAACACGGGCTCTTCACGTCTGACCTGTCGGTGAACGAATTCCTGCTCGTGAAGGAAGCCGGGTTCCATCCTCTCGGCTTCGTCATGGGATCGTCCATCTACCACATCGGTCTGCAGACCCGGAAGTGGGGGGAGAGCCAGGAGCTCACGAAGCTCACCGAGGCCATGTACACCGCCCGCGAACTGGCTATGAACCGCATGGAAGAGGAGGCGACCGAGCTGGGGGCCGACGGCGTGGTCGGTGTCCGGCTCGATGTGAACTACTACGAGTGGGGGAGCGACTCGGCCGAGTTCATCGCGTTCGGCACGGCGGTGAAGGCCGAAAACGGCCAGTCCTATCGCAACGCCCAGGGGAAGCCGTTCACCTCCGATCTTTCGGGCCAGGACTTTTGGACTCTGATGCAGACCGGTCATGTGCCCCAGGGGCTGGTCATGGGGACGTGCGTGTACCACATCGCGCACCGCAAGCTCACCCAGGCGCTCGGCTCGGTGGGGCAGAACGTCGAGTTGCCCAACTTCACCCAGGCGCTCTACGAGGCACGGGAGCTGGCGATGACCCGCATGCAAGATGAAGCGGGGCAGCTCAACGCCAGTGGGATCGTCGGTGTCCGGCTCGAAGAGAAATCGCATCAATGGGGATCGCACACCATCGAATTCCTTGCACTGGGTACGGCGGTCACCAAGACAACCGGCGAGGTCACGCTCCCCAAGCCGATCACGATCATCTCGCTCGACAACTGATGAGCGACGCGTCCGCCGATTTACCCGAAGCCGCTGTTCGCCGACTCGATTCGGCGGCGTTCTCGTCCGGGCTCACGGTGCCGGACTTCGCGGCGTGTCTCGAGCTCGGTCTCCAACCGCTCGCGCTGGTGCAGGGGTTCTGCGTCATGAGTTGGCGCTGGTACGGGGCGGGCTCGGCCTATATGCGAGGGATGAACCCCTACGCCCCCGGTGGGCAGGTCCAGGGGGCCTATGCGGAGACGTACCGGTGCCCGCATGGGTTCGTGTCCGCCGAACACCGGATGTGGGGTCAGAACCTGGAGCAGACCTGGGTCGAATCCGCGTGGGCGCAGGGATACGGCACTTCGTACAACCGGATGCTCGAGGAGGCGGCGTCGCTGGGGGCCCACGGGGTGATCGGTGTGGCCGACCGGGTGGCCGAACTGGCCGACACCGGGACGGTCGAGTTCCACTTCCTGGGAACGGCGGTCAAGGTCATGGATGGCCCACCTCCTCTGGGCGGCGTTCCGTGGACCACGTACCTGGCAGGGCAGCGGCTGACCAAATCGATCGAGGCGGGGTTCATGCCGGTTGCCGTGGTGGCGGCGATGGCCTCGGTGCGGGTGTGGGCCTATTGCATGACCGAGTACCTGATGGAGGGCAGCAGGGGCTGGGGTGGCCCCACATCGCCGCAGCAGGTCGAGCAGGTGAGCAAGGCCCACATGGCGTCGCGCCAGTTGGCTCGCAAGCACGTGCGCGAACAACTGGCGGGGGACACGCTGCACGGCGCCCGGATCGACGTGGTGAAGCGCGAACTCGCACAGGGCGACGAGGTCATCGACTGCACCCTGCGCGGGAATCGGATGCGCCGCTTCAAGGATTTTGACGTGGTCCCGCCTCCCCGGCCCACGGTGAGGCTGGGATGACGGACATTCCGGCCGTCGACGTCAGGGCCGAGATGCTCAGCGGTGCAAAATCGTTGACCGTCGCCGCAGCGCCCACCAAGTCACGCGGCGTGACGTCGGACTTGTCCATTGACGAGGCTCTCCTTCTCCATGCGGCCGGTTGGGAGCCGGTAGACCTGGTCTGTGGGGTGTCCGTCGTCTCGGTGCCCATGGGTGTGTGGAATTGGGGGCAGGGCGAAATCACGTCAGCCGCGGCGGGGCACAACGCAGCCGTGAGGGAGGCGTCCGCCGAGCTGCGCAACGAGTGCGTCAAGGTCCAGGGCCACGGCGTCGTCGGCGTGCGCGTCGACGTGGAGGTGCACCCTCATCACATCGATGTGGAGCTGACGGGGACGGCGGTGCGGCCGGTCAATCAGGGCGCGCATCCCGCGGTTCCCGCTTCCCCGTTCATCTCCGATCTCTCGGCACGTGACTTCACCTTGCTCGCGGGCGCGGGATGGATGCCCGTCGGACTGGCCTTCGGCGCCAGCTTCGTCTATGCCCCGCGGCGGTCCGCTGGGGACACCATGCGACAGAAGACGCAGAACATAGAGCTCACCAATTTCACCGAGGCGATGTATGCGGCCCGAGAATCGGCCATGGAGCGGATGCAGCAGTCCGCGCTCGACGTCCACGGTCAGGGCGTGGTCGAGGTCAAGGTGACCGAAGGTCCGATGCATTTCGCCCGCCACGCGGTGGGTTTCACGGCCTGGGGCACGGCGGTGCGCCTGGTCGCCGACGCCCACCAATTCGTGCAGCCACAGGTCATCCTCCCTCTGGACGACAAAATCGTGGCCTTCGAGGCACAGAGCCTCCGGGGAGCGTAAGGCCCATGAACTGGCAGGCCTGGGCGAGGACATTCGAGAGCGTCGAGGGTCCGGACGCCTTCGCCGGGCTCTTCGCTCCTGGCGGCGTCTTCTGTGATCCGGTGACGCCGTGGACGACGGACGTGCGCAAGGTGGCCAGCGACACCGACCAGATCTTCCCCGACTGGGCGCAGCGGATCGATGTCATCCGGGGCGGCGAGGACTGGGCCGTCTTCGAATGGACGGGCACCGGCACCTTCCAACAACAGGGCACCGCGGGCATTCCCATCATCATGCAGGGCGCTACCGTCATAGCCGTCGACGGGGACGGCAAGGTGACGTCGTGGCGGGACTACCTCGACACCAACGAGCCGATGGGCCAGATACAGGCCGGCCTCAAGGGTTAGGTCGAACCTCGGGGGCCGGCACGTCCAAAGGGACGGGCACCGATTCCCCGCGCCGCCGGCATCAGCGGAAATCGAAGGCAACCTTGACGGCGCCGCTCTGTTCTTGCGTGGCCAGCGCCACGAAGGCGTCGCGCCATTGCTCGAGTCGGAAGGTGTGGGTCAGCATCGCGCGCAGATCGATCCGGCCGTCCTCCACCAGGTGCAGGTACTGCTCGATTCCGTGCCGCCGCACGCCGTCGACCTCTTCGATCCCGAAGGCGTTGGAGCCCACCCACGAGATCTCCTTGAAGTACAGCGGGCTCCACTCCCAGCGCGCGGGTGCATTCACCCCGCTCTTGACCATGGTGCCGCGAGCCTTGAGGAGCCGGACCCCCACTTCGGCCGTCTCCGTGCTCCCGACGGTGTCGTAGACGACGTCGAAGCCACCGGGGTGCGCCATGGGGAGAGCCCCCTCCACCCGCTGCAGCACGCCCCCTGACCACGCCGCTGCTGTTTCGAGCAGATCCTCGCGGGGGAAGGGGTGGGCAACCGTCGCCCCCAGTTGCTGGGCCAAGGCCGCCTGGGCCGGGAAACGCGCCACGACCATGACCTCGACGTCGGGATACAAGGCGCGCAGAATGGCGGTGGCCGTCGTGCCCAGTGCCCCGCCGCCGTAGACGAGCACTTTGCCACCCGATGGGGGCGGATGACGGGTGACCGAATGCAGGGAGACGGCAAAGGGGTCGGCCAGTACGGCGAGCTCATCGCTGATGGTGTCGGGAACGGGGAACAGCATGGACTCGTGGGCGGGCAGGTACTCGGCGAAGCCTCCGGGGGCATCCCGCGACGTACCGGTGTGAATGCCCGGTGCCAACGGCCCGCGGGCGAAGTGCCAGCACAGACTCAAGTCCCCGTCCTGGCAGGCGCCGCACCGCGGCTCGATGCCTCGGGGCTCGCAGGACAACCAAGGATTCAGGACAACCCGCTGGCCGACCTCGAGGCGAGAGACCCCGGGCCCGACCTCTGCCACTTGGGCGACGACCTCGTGCCCGAGCACGGTGGGGAAGGAGAAGAACCCGTTCATGGGGCTGTCGGTGAAGCCCTCCCCGTATTCGGCGAAGACCTGCTTGGCATCCGATCCGCAGATACCGGTGAGCCGTGTCCTGGCCATCACCCAGCCGTCCCGCGAGGGTCGCGGCTCCTCGAGCTCCTGCAGTCGCATCGGCACGCGGGAGAGGCCGGCCAGAAGCGGGTTCTGATCGTCGGGCGGAATCCACGGCTCGGGAGTGACCCCGTAGGCGAGCCCCCGCATCAGTTCGTCCCGCAGTTGCCGTTGGAATTGTCGGTACAGATGTGCAGGTGGCCCAGAGTGGCCACCAGGATCACCCCGACGATGAAGAGCCCGATGAGGCAGAAGCCCACGATGATCCCGGCCAAGGCCATGCCGTCCCCTCCCAGCGTCCCATTCGACCTCCGGATCCGTCCTCGGGCCACGAATCCGAAGATGATGCCCAGGACGCAGGGCAAGCCGAACAAGAACGGGATGATGCCGGCGATGGAGCAGACGAGCGACGCGATCGCCAGGCCATTGTTCTGGGGAGATTGGACGGGGAAGCCCGGTGGCATCGGGTACGTATAAGGCTGTGCCGCCGGGTACGGAGAAGGCTGGGCCGCGGGGTACCCGTAGGCGTAGGGGATCTGCGCCACTTGTGGGGACGACCCGGCCCAGGCCTCGGGCGGGTACCACTTCCCGTCCGAGGCCAACCACCATCCGTCACCCTGCGAAACGTCGCTCAAATCTCACCGCTATCCGCGCGCACCTTTGCTTGTTTCGGGGAGCATAAGGCCTCGGCCCGCCGCCGCCCTTGTGGCCGGTCACCCGCTCCCGGCTCTCACGGAAGGTACGGACAGTGCCGGCACCCGGACTCACAGCAGGTTCCCCTGGCTTCGAGATACGCCGCCGTCAGCACGGAAAGTCCCGTGACGGGATCGATGTAGCTCATCGATCCCCGGCGGAGCGCTCTCGAATGCGCGCGCACTATCTCGTCGAAGGCCGGATCAGAGGGCGGCAGCCGGTCCCGGTGCGGTGCAGTGAGAGGGCGATCGGCGCCGTCGTTCCCGCCCGGGGCCGGTGGTCGGCTCAAGCGGTCAGCGTGCTCGCTTGACGGCCTTCCGAGCCGGCGCGCTGCGCACCGCCTTCTTGGCCGGCGCACGGCGCACGGCCTTGCGGGCGGCCGGGGCCTTCTTGGTGCTGCGCACGGCCTTCTTCGCCGCGGGAGCCCTCTTGGCCGGCGCCTTGGCGACCGTCGCCCTGACCGGGGCTACGGCCGTGGACTTGCCGGCCGCGGCAACGGCAGCGTTGTCGATGGGGAAGGCGCCCTTCTTCAGCCTTGGGGCAGTGGACGGGGCCAGCACGGCATCCTTGAACGCCTTCACCGGCGTGATGCGTGCCTTCTTGGAGGCCTTGATCCGGATGGACTCACCGGTGGCGGGGTTGCGCCCCATGCGAGCGGCCCGGTCTACCTTGACGAATTTGGCAAAGCCAGGAATGGCTACCGGTTCGCCCTTCGACACGACGGCGGTCACCACATCGGTGAATCCGTCGAGTACGGCTGCCACCGTACGGAGCTCAATATCGGCCTGTACCGCTACTGCTTTGGCTAGTTCTCGTTTGTTCATGTTGACATTCTGGCCGAACTACACACCGTTGTGCACGTTTTGTCGTATTCGACCCGTCTGTCGTGCCTCCATGGAGCACCATTCGTGGCGTAATTTCGAGCGTCGCGGTCGCGAGGGCGCCGCGCTCATGGGCGAGCGCGGCCGCTCCTTTCCTGTCATTTTGTCCCCCGTGCGCGGTTGGGGGAACCAAACCGTCAACCGGTGATGCAACTCACTGGCTGAGCGCGAACCCCACGTAGCCGCCATCCGCCACCTGTTGGCATTGCTCGGCATAGGGCGGGAACCCGGGACAGGGCATGAACACACGGGGCTTGCCGGGCACATTGGCGCCCAAATACCAAGAGTTGCAGGTCGGGAACAGGGTGACCCCGGCGATCGCATTGACGTATTCCACCCACTCGGACTGTGCCGCTTCGGTGGCCTCAATGCACTGGTAGGCGTTTTGGCGCAGATAGGCGACGCATCGGGAGATCCAGTCCACATGCTGTTCGATCGACACGATCATGTTGGTGAGCACCGATGGGCTGCCGGGTCCCGTGATGGTGAACAGGTTCGGGAAACCCACCACCCCGAGTCCGAGATAGGAGTGCGGCCCGGCCGCCCAGGCTTCCCTCAGGCTGACACCGTCGCGCCCGCAGATGTTGATGCGCAGCAGCGCACCGGTCATGGCGTCGAATCCGGTGGCATAAATGATGGCGTCAAGCTCGTAGTGGGTAGCGGTCGTCGTGATACCCGTGGGAGTGACGGCTTCGATCGGGGTCTCGCGCAAGTCCACCAACCGGACGTTCTGACGGTTGAAGGTGGCGTAGTACTCAGTGTCCACGCACATCCGCTTGCAGCCGATGACCTGGTCAGGGCACAGAATCTCGGCCGTGCGCGGGTCGCGGACGATCTCGCGAATGCGCTCCCGCACGTATCCGGCCGCCGTGTCATTGGCCTTGGGATCGAAGAGCAGGTCGGAAAACGATCCGAGGAACGAGAGCCCGCCCTCCTTCCAACGCGCCGCATACTCGGCCTGGCGCTCTTCAGCCGAGACCTCGAGGGCCTGGCGTTCCGACATCGGCAGCGTCCCCCCGATGGCGCTGAAACTCTGGCTGTTGGCCGCCCGGAAGGCGGCATAGTGCGCTTTGATCTCCTTTTGCTCCGATGGATCGAGCGGACCGTTCCATGCGGGTACCGAGTACGTGGCCGTGCGTTGGAACACGACGAGGTCGCGTGCCTCTTGCGCGATGACCGGAATGGACTGCACAGCCGAGGAACCGGTTCCGATTACCCCGACACGCTGTCCCGTGAAATCAACCTTGGCATGGGGCCAGCGCCCGGTGTGGTACGTCGGACCGGTGAAGGAGCTTGCTCCCGCGATGTCGGGGGTATTGGCTGCAGAGAGACAGCCTGTGGCCATGATGACGAACTGCGCGGAGAGCGCGTCGCCTGACTCCGTGCGGACCGTCCATCGACGAGTGGCATCGTCGAAGACGGCGTCGGTCACCCGCGTGTCGAATTGGATGTCCGGGCGCAAGCCGAATCGATCGGTGACGTGATTGAGATAACTCAGGATCTCCGGTTGCGACGCATAGCGCTCGCTCCATTCCCACTCCTGCTGGAGTTCATCGGAGAATTGGTAGGAATACTGCATGCTCTCCACGTCGCAGCGTGCGCCGGGGTAGCGATTCCAGTACCACGTACCACCCACGTCGCCGCCCGCCTCGAGCACCCGCGCGGTGAGCCCGAGCTCGCGCACGCGGTGCAGCATGTACAGGCCGGCGAAGCCGGCCCCCACGATCACTACGTCGACATCCTGGCGGCCTTCGGTCACCCAACCCCCATTGGCACCTGAACGATCGCAAAGTAGCACGCCCTCCCCGGACCGCTTGGGGGGCACCGCTCACCCCGGGGCGAACGCGGCCAGGTACAGGTCCCGGAACAGTGCGGTCATTTCTCCCATCTGGTAGCGCGCCTGTAGTCCGCTCGGGTTGGGGAGCAACCACACCCGTGCCGCCCCGAGCACTTCGCTTTGCTCGCCGATGGCCGCTCTCGGGCGTCCAAACGCCGTGCGGTAGGCCTGGAGCCCGAGCACGGCGACAAAACGTGGGCGGAGCTCCTGCACCTTTTCCTCGAGCCGACCGGGCGCGCCCCGCAGCTCTTCTGTGCTCAGCTCGCTGGCTGCCGCAGTCACCCGTTCCACCAGGTTCGTGATGCCGATGCCGAGTGCAGGCAGAGAACCCTGCTCGGACGGTGCCAGGACAGAACTGGTGAACCCGGCGGCGTGGAGGACTCTCCAGAATCGGTTTCCGGGCCGGGCAAAGTGCAGACCCAGCTCTCCCGACAGCGTTCCCGGATTGATCCCACAGAAGAGGACGCGCAGATCGGGTCCCACCAGATCCGGCACGGTGGTCATGGGATCAGGCATGTGGGGTACCGTCAGCCGGTCGCGTCCGCACGCCCGGTTTGCGGACGACGACGGTCCCGCCGGGGCGCACGCGGACCTGGCACGCCAAGCGCCGGGGCGGACCGTTGCGGCGGGGCAACGAGCGCAGCCGCGCTGCTTCCACCGGTCCGGCTGCGGACAGCAATTCGGAGCCCGCGAGCACCTCCATGGCGCAGACGCCGCATTCGGCCTGACCCCAGCACGTGGTGGGCCACTGGTAGCCCGCACGCCAGGCTGCCTGGATGACGGACTCACCTTCGCGCACCTCGAAGCGGGCCCCACCCGGCTCCACGGTGACCTCACTCGTCTCTCGCAATGGGTCCGGGCTGGACATGGGGGAGAAGGACGGGCCCACCCCTACCGCGAGCGGGCGATGTACCGGTCTACCTCGTAGTGGAGGTTGGCGATGGCCCCTTCCCATTCCGTCGCGAGGCGCATCTGCCGGAAGCTGTCCGAGTGGATCCCCCGCTGTTGGCGCTCCATGTTGCTGAAGTCCTGCCGGGGGATCAAACCCCAGTTCTCTTCGTCATCCTGGGCGAAGCGGCCCAGGAGCTCGGCCCGACCGGGTTCTTGTCCCTTCGGATAGAGGGTCAATGACCAGACCTCGAAGCGGCATTTTTCGGGGTTGTCCTCGTAGGGTCGGCAGCGATAGCTCAGCGCGTTCCCGTACTGGGGAAGTACGAAGAAATTGGGGAACAAGAACACCTCGCCGCCCCATTGGATCATCTGCTCCGGCGACAGCTGGGGGAGAGGGATGCCCGCGCCGGCGGCGTACTCGTAGAGCGCCCCAATGGCGACTGGAATGGCGTTGGCTTGGGCGTCAGGCCGGTTCCGGATGCCTTCGAAGACCCGGACGTCGCGTTCGAGGGTCATGGCGTCCTGGCCTTCCCACAGCATCCGGGCGGCCTCGATGAACGTGTCGGGGCTCATGGAGTGGCCCGACGGTTTTGTGAAGAACCGGGAGTGCCCGTGCTCGAAGGTCTCATAGGAGAGTGAGCCCGCATCCCACGCCTCCCCGAGGCCCATCGTCAGCTGGGAGTGCGTCCGCATGGTGTGATAGCCCTCGAGGAACGCCTCCATGGCCAACTTCCAGTTGACGTCGAGGATGACCTCCTTCCACCACCAGACCCGCATGTCGGCGAAGCCCAGGGGATCGAGGATGGAGGCGGCCGGCGCCAGCATCTCGTGCAGCGGTGCGGCCTCGGGGTCCAAGTTGATCCAGACACAACCCCCCCACACATCGGAGAGGCACTCGTCGAGCTTGATGTCGTCGGGCTTCAGGCACTCGGCGGCGAATGCCTCGGCGCCGAAGACGAAAGAGCTCGACCCATCCGCGTTCCACCGCCAACCGTGGAAGGGGCAGACGATCTGGCCTCCGAGCAGGCTCCCCGAACCCTTCAGCAACTCGGTGGCCCGATGCCGGCAGGCGTTGAAGAAGGCGCGGATGCGGTCCTCCTTCTCCCGCACGACCACGATCGACTGATCGCAGATGACGTATTCGGTGAAGTCCCCCACCTCGGGGATCTCCTCGAGCCGGCACGCCATCTGCCAGGTGTGGCGCCACAGGTGTTCCTTCTCGAGTTCGAAGAACTCCCGGTCGTAGTAGCGCGCACGGGGGACTGAGAGCCTGTCGTGCATGGGGAAGGGGTTCGCCCGCCGTCCGTCCAGGCGTTCGTTCGTGACCGTCATTGCGCCTCCTCCTCGGGGAACTGCGGCGTGCCGCCTCGCAAAGGTTCCCATTTGACGCGACCTCGTGTCCACACTATCTTATAGAAGATAAGAGCTCGCGGCTGAGGTCGAGACAGGCGTTCCCGAACGCAGGCGCCCGGGTGTGGGTAAGGTGCTCCGGTCCGTGGCGACCCACGGTTCGGTCAGCAACATCTTCGGCGGCGTGCCAGAGGGGCTCACCATGATCGGCAAACGTAGGGGTGCGTGCAGGCTGTCGTGCCACTGGTTCGAGGACTTCTGCGGCAAATAGATGTCCAGCCCCATCGAACCCGAGGCGGCATCTGCCGCCGTGCAACGGCACATGTTCGAGGTGATGACCCTCGCCAAGGCCTGTGATGAGCGTCTTCGTAAAGGGATCTCTACAGGGGAGTTTCTCACGGTCTACTGGCCTTCCCGGGGCCAAGAGGCGATCGCCGCCGGCTTCGCCGCGTGCCTGCGGCGCGACGACCGCCTGGTGACGACGTATCGCGGTCTCCACGACCTGATCGCCAAGGGGGTCTCCCTGGTCGAGATCCTCGGGGAGATGCTGGGGCGTCAAGCGGGTGCCTGTCGGGGCAAGGGCGGCACCATGCACATCGCCGATCCGGGCGTCGGCCTCATGCTCTCCACGGGCATCGTCGGCGCCGGTATTCCCGTCGCGGTAGGGCTGGCCCTGGCGGCGCGGGCGCAGAAGAGCAGCCGGGTCGTCGCCGTGAGCTTCGGTGACGGGGCCACCAACACGGGGTCTTTCCACGAAGGGACGAACCTGGCCGCGACCTGGCAATTGCCCCTGGTGCTGGTCTGCCAGAACAACCGCTACGCCGAGATGACTCCTACTGCGGACACCATGCACGTGGAACGTATCGCCGATCGGGCGGCCGGGTACAACATCCCGGGGGTGCAGGTGGACGGCAATGACCCGATGGAGGTGCACCGCGCCCTTTCCGCCGCAGTGCACCGGGCCCGCTCCGGTGGGGGTCCCACGCTGATCGAGTGTTTGACGTACCGGTTCTTCGGCCACTTCTTCGGCGATCCGATGAAGTACATACCCAAGGAGGAACTGGAGGCGGCGAAGGAAGCAGATCCGGTGACACGCTTCGCCGATCGCTTGGTGAACGACGGCGTCATCGGGCGCGCCGAGGTGGAGCAGATCGAGGAAGCCGGGCGGCGCCAGGTGGAGGACGCGCTGGTTGCGGTCCTGGCCAGCCCCAGCCCGACGCTCGACGAGCTCGATCGAGACGTCTACGCCGCGGCCGGCGGGGTCTGATGGACGCGGCCGCCGAATCGGAGATGACCGTGCGCGAGGCGGTGTCGCTCGCACTGGACCAGGCGCTGGCACAGGACGATCGGGTCCTTCTCCTCGGGGAGGACATCGCCGATCCGGCCGGAGGTGTGAGCGGCGCCACGGCGGGACTCTCCACCAAATACGGCGCGGATCGGGTCCTCGACACGCCGATCTCCGAAGCCGCCATCGTGGGCGCCGCCATCGGCGCGGCGCTCGAGGGAATGTTGCCGGTGGCCGAGATCATGATCATGGATTTCATCGGGATCGCCATCGACCAGATCGTGAACCATGCCGCCAAGTTGCGATTCATGTCGGGAGGCCGTACGAGTTGCCCCCTCACCGTGCGCACCGCGGTGTTCGCCGGGCTCGGGTCCGGTGCCACGCACTCGCAGTCGCTCGAAGCGTGGTTCATGCACATTCCTGGCCTCAAAGTCATCGTGCCCAGCACGCCCCGCGACGCGAAGGGCCTTTTGACCTCGGCGATCTTCGACCCCGACCCCTGCGTCTTCGTGGAGACCGTCATCACCTACGGCGTGCGCGGGCCGGTGCCCGTCGACCCGGCATTCTCGATCCCGCTCGGGCAGGCGGACCTGAAGCGTCCGGGCAGTGACGTGACCGTCGTGACCTACGGGCGCGGCGTCTTCGACGCCCTGAGCGCGGCCGAGCAATTGGCCGCCGAGGGCGTCGACGTCGAGGTGCTCGACCTGCGGACGTTGGTCCCGCTGGACACCGAACGGATACTCGAGTCGGTAGGCAAGACGAAGCGGGCCGTCGTGGCGCACTATGCCACCGCCTTCGCCGGGCCCGGGGCCGAGGTGGCGGCCACCATCGCCGAGGGCCTCTTCGGAGAGTTGCGCGCACCGGTCCAGCGGGTCGGCGCCCGCTTCGCGCCCATCCCCTCCTCCTCCGTGCTCGAAGCCGCCGCCCTTCCCTCGGCCGCCGCGATCATCGATGCAGTCCGCCGCACCCTCGGAGGGCCGCATGGGTAGCCGGGTTCCGGTTCGCATGCCCAAGCTGTCGCTCGCCATATCGGAGGCTGCCCTCGTCGAGTGGCTGGTGGAGGAAGGGGCCGTGGTGCGCGAGGGTCAGCCGCTCTACGTGGTCGAGACGGACAAGGTCGAGACGGAGGTGGAGGCGGCCGCGAGCGGCGTCATCCACCGCGGCGCCGAAGCGGGGCAGATCTACCCAGTCGGCACGGAGCTCGGCAGCATTGAGGTGGAGGCGTAAGCGACCACCGCGTCAACGCTGCTGGGTCCGCCCGCACCGGGGGCACACCGACGCGTAGTGCCCGTCGCTCCACTTGAGCCAGGCGCGGCAAGAGGTGCAGTGATAGTTGCCCTTGGCCATCTCCCGGTACTTGCCGCCTGGCCGGAACTGCACGGCCATGATGACGACGAAGGCAAGTCCGAACAGGAGCCAGTAGATCATGGGCGCATTCTCGGCGATGTCACGTCGAGGGTCATCATCGCGCCATGAACTGGTTCCGGCCGTCCTCTCCCGCCTCCAGCGCAATGCCGTGGCCCACACCCTCGGACTGCGAGAGCCACTCCAGCAGGGCGGGACCGCGCGTCTGGGCATAGCAGCGGCTGTTGTCGGGGAGGCGGCAGACGGCGACCGCCAGCTCGTCGGTGCCGTCGGGCGAGCACGCGACGGCGTAGGCCTCCAGGACCGCCGGACCGCGGCCCTCGGCAACGATCGTCACCTGTTCACCTGGGTCGGGCCCAACGTGTGTGGCACCGAACGCGCCGGGGTCCCCCACACCGGGGAGCGTGCTGAAGACGCTGAAGGCGTGGGTCGCCATCTGGGCGCTGAGGCCACTCACCACCCCGGCGGATCCGGGTCGTTCCCGCAGCTTCGTGGCCATCGCGGCGATGGCGTGGGTGACGTAGCCGCTGCCCGGCGCCCCGGCGTAGGGCATCCCGCCGGTCACGGTCACCCCACGGGGATCACTGAGCGCCAGCCCGAGCGCGTCGACGGCGAAGCGAACGGAGCTCGGGAAGCAGCTGTACAGATCGAAGTAGTCGAGATCATCGACTCCGAGGCCGGACGCTTCCAGAGCGGCCCGCGCGGCGCGCTCCATGGCACGGGACCTCCACAGGTCCTCGTTCTGGGCCACGTAGGGATAGTCGCTCGCCGACGACCACCCACGCACATACACCCGGTGGTCGGAGGGCACGCCGAGCTCCTGTGCGCGGGCGTGGCTGGCGAGCAGAAGCGCCGCGGCCTGGTTCACCTTGGGCGAGGCCATCACGAATTTGGGATACGGGTGCACCGGCCTGCGGTTGGTCGTACCGACGCGCAGGATCTCCTCGGGGCTCTTCGCCGATCGGTGCCAGGCGAAGGGATTGGCAGCGGCCACGCGCGACATGGCGGCATAGGTCGGCGCAGGCTCCGCCGCGTAGTCCCCGACCGCGCGGCCAAGGTGGGCGCGCCGTGCCATATCGCGCAGGGCGAA
>Ga0182018_10002158_pt1 | contig 20394 bp, 17 predicted proteins | sample 812P2MmetaG_FD_120490 | JGI IMG/M metagenome (GOLD analysis project Ga0182018, IMG submission 120490) | Permafrost microbial communities from Stordalen Mire, Sweden - 812P2M metaG | ecosystem: Environmental > Terrestrial > Soil > Wetlands > Permafrost | place: Sweden: Stordalen | collected...
ACTACGCCTGCGGCTTCGTGCACCGAGAGCGACACGAGCGCGAGGACCGGCAGGATCAAAATCAGCGTGACGCCGAATGTGGATAGCAGCGCGGCCGAGCTTGGACGCATGCGACGCTCGAGGCGCTTATGAATTGGATAGAAGACCACGACCATTACGCCGGCCCAACCGAGCGGCGCAAGAAACGGCTCGAAGATGCTGAAGACGAGATAGGCCAGCAACGCGACGACGCCGTAGAAGAGCACGTTGTCGAGGCGGCTGCGCGTTGTGCGGGTCTCGGGCATTGGGGCGGCTGGCGCCGGGGAGACATTGTAGTCCGGACGCAGGGTTTGTGGGGCGTTGCGACGGAAAATTCGGGTGAGCGGTGGTAGGATCAGCGCACGGACGGGCACGACTATGGCGGAAGAAAAAATTCCTTGCAAACATGCGCGGACGCAATTGGTGGCGCAGGATTCGGATGCGACTTACGTGGAATGTCTTGATTGCGGGGCGATTCTTGAGGGCGATGAATTGGCGGAGGAGAAAAAGAAGAAGGATGGGTTCGACGAATCGTTGTCGGATGCGTGATGCGGGGCGCCGGCGGAATTAGGAAATGCCGAGCTGGGCTACGATGCGCAGGACTTCTTCGGGGGTTACGTCGTAGAGATCGCGTTCGTCTTCTTGCTGAAGGCGCTCGCGGAGATATTCGGCGGCGGCGTAGCTGGCTTCGCGGTCGGTGAGATCGCGCAGCGCGCGCTCGCGGAAGGTGACGAACGCGGGATGCGCCAGGCCGACGATCACTTTGCGTCCATCCACCAGGAATTTCGTGTCGATTGTGTCGCTGTGTCGCGTGGCCACGCCGTTCCAGAGGTGCGAGAAGCGGACGTGGTAGGCCTGATCGGTTAGGCGCGAGGGCACGTCGAACGCGCCGATGAATTCGTTCATCGCGCCGCGATTTAGGATCTTCGTCGCGGAGGTCGGCTTCTTGGGGGAAGCCGGTTTCTGAGCCGATGTGGAAGTTGGCGGCAAGGCTCGCGTTATCCTTTTTCTGGTTATTGGCCGGCTCTATTTGCGTGCGGGCGCCGAATGGAACCCGCACGCGACAGAACCAAACCGTTACTTGTGCGGGGCCGCGGCTACGGGCACGCCCTGCATGTAATAGTGCACGGCCGCTCCGGCGCCGGCGCCCTGCGGAACGCTGAATCCCTGATCGTTCAAAACTTTTTCAAACGCGGACAAGAATTGCAGCACGTGGCCCTTTTGGCTTGAAAAGCCCATCAGGCCGACGCGCCAGAGTTTGCCCTTGAGCGCCGCGATGCCGCCGGCGATTTCGATATTGAATTCGTCGAGCAATTGACGGCGGACGCGATGATCGTCGACGCCCTGGGGAACGTGAATGCCGGTGACGGTGGTCATGCGCTCGGCCGGATCGGGAACGAACATCTCGAGACCCATGGCTTCAAGGCCAGTGATCAGCGCCTGTTGATTTAGGCGATGGCGCTCCCAGCTGGCTTCGAGTCCTTCTTCGAGCACGATGCGCAGGGCTTCGCGCAATCCGTAGATCAGCGGAATGGCGGGCGTGTGGTGATAGGTGCGCTCTTTGCCCCAGTACGTCATGGTATGCGTGAGATCGAAATACCAACTGACGGGTTTGGTTTTGCGCGCGCGGATCACTTCCTCTACGCGCGTGTTCACGGTGATGGGCGACATGCCTGGAGGCGCACTGATGGCTTTTTGCGTGCCGGAGAAGCAGATGTCGATGCGCGTTCCGGCGACGTCGACCGGATGGCCGACGAGAGACGCAACGGTGTCGACCAGCAGCAGGGCGCCCAATTCGTCGGCGACTTTGCGGAACGGCTCGATTTTGGTGAGCGCGGAAGTGGAAGTCTCGCCGTGGACCATGCCGACCAGCTTGATCGAGCGGCCCTTGGCGGCGCGGCGCACATCTTCGGGGTCGACGGTGCGGCCGAGCGGCGCTTCGACGCGATGAATCTTCGCGCCGGTGCGTTCGGCTATGATGGCCATGCGTTCGGAGAACGAGCCATTCACGCAGATGATGGCTTCATCGCCCGGCTCGAGCGGATTGACCACGGCGGCCTCGATGCCGCCGGAGCCCGATGCCGAGACGGGAAAGGTGATGCGATTATCGGTCTGGAAGACGGTGCGCAGCATGGCTTGGACGTCGCCAATCATGGCGGTGAACCAAGGATCCATGTGACCGACCAGCGGCGCGGACATGGCGCGATAGACGCGCGGGTCTAGCATGGAAGGACCCGGGGTCAACAACATGCGTGGGGGCGGGAGAACCTCTCCGATATCGTTGCGATCTACGGTCATTTGGCGAAATCCTCGATGCCGTGCGGATTTGGACCCGCTCCCAAACGTGGGGAACGAGAAACGCCGGGGGGCACGGTTTCTCCTAAGCTTACTGGAGCACCCGACGGGAATGTATAGTTTGAGGGATTTGCGAGATTCGCGCAACCGGCAAGATGCGCGCGTGTGACGCGCTCGAAAATAGATTCGTCGGCGTGGCGCGCGCGGGCGGCGGACGACGCGCCGGAGTGTCGCCATATGCGGGCCCGTCCGGTACAATAAACGACGCGAATCGAGCGATAGAAAACGCATAGGAGCTGCTATGACCGCGATGCCACAAAGCGCCACACCCACGTCGAAAATTGCCGCGCTGGCCGAGAAGGCCCGCATACTGCGCATCCATTCTTTGCGCATGACCACGGCCGCGGGATCGGGACATCCGACGTCTTGCCTTTCCATCGCGGAGATCATGGCGGCGCTTTATTTCGACGCAATGAAATTCGATCCCAAGGATCCGAACGCGCTGGCGGGCGATCGCTTCGTATTGTCGAAGGGACATGCCGCGCCGATTTTATACGCCGCGCTGGCGGAGGCCGGCGTGATTCCGGTTTCGCGGTTGATGACGCTGCGCACGATCGATAGCGAACTTGAAGGCCATCCGACGCCGTGGATTCCGGGCGTGGATGCGGCGACGGGCTCGCTGGGGCAGGGATTGTCGGTGGGCGCGGGACTGGCGATTGGCGCGAAGCGCCAGGGTTCCGATGCGCACGTTTTCGTGTTGATGGGCGATGGCGAAATGGCGGAAGGCAGCGTGTGGGAAGCGGCGGAATTCGCGGCGCATTACGACATCGATAATTTAATTGCGATTGGCGACGTAAACGGGCTCGGGCAGAGCCAGCGCACCATGTATGACCACGACGCTGAGATGTATCAGCGGAAATTCGAATCGCAGGGTTGGAGCGCGGAAGTGATCGATGGGCACGATTTGAATGCGGTGGTGGCGGCGCTCGGGCGCGGGATCGCGAGCCGCGGACGGCCGCACGCGATTTTGGCGCGCACGGAAAAGGGCCACGGCGTGAGCTTCCTTGCGGATAAGGATAACTGGCACGGGAAACCGGTTCCCGCGGATTTGCTGGTGAAGGCGCTGGCGGAATTGGAACCGGTGCCGGCGATTATTCCGGACGACGGCAAATCGTGCGCGCGGAAATCGCTGCCTGTGCCGCCGGATTTTTCGGCGCCAAGTGCGCTGACCTACAAATTGGGAGAATCGATCGCCACGCGCGAGGCTTATGGCACGGCGCTGGCGCGGTTGGGCGAAGTGAACGAGCACGTGATCGCAATCGATGGCGACGTGAAAAATTCCACCTTTGCCGAAACATTTCAGAAGCAATTTTCGGACCGGCTGATCCAGGGATTTATCGCCGAACAAAACATGGTGAGCTTAGCAGTAGGGCTAGCGGCGCAGAATTTTGTGCCGTTCGTCGCGACGTTCGCTTGCTTCCTGGCGCGCGCGTTCGATCAGGTGCGCATGGCGGGAATCAGTCACAGCAACATCAATTTGTGCGGCTCGCACGCGGGGATTTCGATCGGTGAAGACGGGCCTTCGCAGATGGCGCTGGAGGATCTGGCGGCGTTTCGCGCGATTCCGGGCGCGGCGATTTTGTATCCGTCGGATGCTGTGTCAACTGAGAAGCTTGTGGAGGCCGCAGCGCGGCGGCCGGGGATCGCTTATCTGCGGACTTCGCGGCCGAAGACCGCGGTGATTTACCTGAACACGGAGACGTTTCCGATCCCGGGGCTCAAGGTAGTGCGCAAGAGCGCGGAGGATCGCGTTACGGTGATCGGCGCGGGCGTCACGCTGTATGAGGCGCTGAAGGCCAGCGATCAATTGAAGGCCAAAGGAATCGCGATTCGCGTGATCGATCTTTATTGCGTGAAGCCGCTGGATGTGGCCGCGCTGGTCGAGAATGTGCGCGCGACGGGCGGGCGCGTGGTCACCGTGGAAGACCACTATCGCGAGGGCGGCATCGGCGAAACAGCGCTTGCCGCGCTGGCGGAAGCGGGCGTCGCGGTGCAGGCCGTGCATCTGGCGGTCGATCGCGTGCCGCATTCCGGGCAAGCAGCCGAGCTGCTCGAAAAATTCGGCATTTCGGCAAAGCACGTGGTCGAAGCGGTCGAACGGCTGGCGAAATAGAGCATGCCGGAAAAACTTGTATTCGTCGGCGTAATTCCCGACGTGGCCGTGATCGGTCCGGACGAACAGATCACTTGGATTTCAAACGCGGGGCATTTGAAGATCGAATTCGATCCGAATCGGTGCCCGTTTCCCTCGAACGTGTATCAAGCGCCCGCCGGAATGCACTTGCAATCCGGCGCGCCGCGGCCGGGTACGAAGCCCGGCTCCTACCGCTATAAACTTTGGCTCAACGATCAGCCCGTCGGCGCCGGCGAAGTGATTTTGAGGGAAAAGTAGGGCTCGTTGTTCGAAGGTGAATGGTCCGGCCTTCTCTTCCGGCGTCGCTTGCTAATTACGCGCGCTCTTTAAGTCCTCCTGCGTGACCTTCAAAGCAACTACTTCCTAGGCGGTTGGAATTGCTTCTGGCGAACATGGAGCGAAGATCGTGGTATGCTTTGGTGTGAGGGGACGTACTATGCAGGACTTTAGCAAATTGATTAGATGGATTCGGGACTATAGCCATGATCCAAGACACCTCCCCGATCTGATCTCGGACCCGTTCCGGTGGCATCAGCTTTGGGCCGCCTTGAACGCAATCGACGACGTTGATTCGGCAATGACTGTTTACCTTGACCATGAGTTTCCGTCTGTAGCCGGTGAGCGATATCTCTGGGTCTACGGCGTGTTGCAGGGAATGTTTGTTCAGCAGGATGGACTCCGTGACCTGATAAGAATAATTCATCCAGCAAAGGCCATCGACCTGAAGGATGTCCTAGAGGACGTCCGCGAGGCCCGAAACCAAAGCGTCGGACACCCAACGCATCTTAAGCGCAGGGGTGCGCAATCAACGCATGGGATCGTACAGGTGAGTCTCCGGAAAGAGGGGTTCGAATTGGATTCGTTTCCTGAGAGGGACGGAAAGGTATTTCAGTATGTTCCGGTTCGCAAACTAGTCGAGAAGCAGAGATTAGAAGCCGCTAGAATTCTGACGGAGGTCGTTGACGACTTGATAGAACAAGAGAAGGCGCACCGCGCAGCGTTCCGCGACGCAAAACTCAAGAGTGCATTCGACCAAGTGTCTTATGCCTTTGAGAAAATATTCGAAGAACTGCGAGACGGGTCGATACCGATACTCAGCAAGTGGGCGGTCGGCCATTTGCAGGCCGCCCTCGATCAATTTGGGAGGCTGTTGGTAGAACGTGGTCTGAGTGCGGATTCGTACGACTCAGTCAAGCATCATTGCCACGAAATCGAACACCCGCTGACGGAACTTAGGAAATATCTCGAAGGCGAGCCTTCAGAAATCCTGTCGAAGAAAACGGCGGCGGTCTTTGCACAGGCTTTGACGACCTATTTTACAGAATTGGTTGATATCGCCGAAGAAATCGACGAAGAGTATTCGTCTGCGCCGGCTCCTGTCTCCTAACACATCTCGACGTAGCTTCTTCGGTTAAACGAACAACCAGGATGAGGGTTGAAGCCTGAGCCGGACGTGTGCTTAGCTTTCTTGAACTCCCGGCGACATTACATCTGTGATGGCGTGATCGCGGGGAAGGGATTGGCCGGACCAAAGTTGCTGCGAGGTCCATGGCGCGGGCGCGGCGCTCCAGAAATCGTCGGAGGGCGGCAGGCCTAGGGGCAGGAGAGCGGCGCTGCAAAGATATAGGCTGCCGGTTGAGATGTATGACTCGGCCAGCGTGGGCTGGTGGCCGCAGAAACCGATTTGCAGCCAGCCGCGAGCGTCGAACGTGTCGGGGGCTTCGATCATTTTGCGAATCACGGCGGTCATCGCGCAGCGAACTTGGGCGGGCTTTACGAGTTCGGGCAATTCGCGCATGTAGGCAATTTGCGCGAGAGCGTGGAAGGCGCCGAATCGGTAGGTGGTGGAACGGCCGAGAGAGGGGAACGAGCCGTCGGGCGCAATCAAACGCTCAAGAATTTGTGCGTAGCGTTTAGCGCGCGCGAGTTCAACGGAATAGATGGACTCAAACTGGCTGTCCTTTTGCTTTAAGACCGCGAGCACATCGAGCAGCATCGGATGGATCACGAAGCTATCGTAATAATCCCAATGAAAGAATGCGCCGTCGCCATAGGCGCCATCGCCTTTGTACCAGCCGAGCATCAGGTTGACGCAATCTTCCAGCCGATCTGCTCGCGTTTTCTCGCCCATGATTTGCAATGCGGCTTCAATCATGGCCGCGAAGAGCACCCAGTTATTGGCGGTGGGCGTGGCGATTGCGCGGGAAGATAGCAGGGCTTCGATAATTTGCCGCTGCACGCGTGGATCGAGCGGCTGCCAGAGCACCGACGGTGCGCGAAGGATTCCCTGGGCCATGAAGGCCGTGTCCACCAGCGGTTGGCGGCCTTGGTAAAAATTCAGGAAGTCCGGCGAGTGAGGATCTGTGGCGGCGTCGAGAGATTTCTGTGTGAGGGCGACGAAATGTTTTTGTCGCGCGGCCTCAGATGCATCGAGCGAGGGCGCGGCGAGCCACGGCGCGATGCCGGTGAGAGCGCGGCCAAAGGCTTCAAGGTGCGTGCAGTAGACCCGAGGCGTGGGATTGGCTATCTCCACGGGCATGTTCTTCTTTAGTTCGCGGCGCGAGAGATTATCCAAAACCGGCGATGCGACTTTTTCGAGGACGTCGATCCAGTAGGCGCGGTCATTCGCTCCGGGCGCAACGCTTGCGGGCGCCTGCGCGGCGGGGGCTGAAGCGGTCGCGGTCGCGCTGGTTGCGCCGGCGATGCCGAGCGCGGTTACAGATTTAAGGAAGTGGCGGCGGCTCTTTTCAGTTCGCACGTGGGGATCATATCACTGGCGGTTTTCGGCGCGGAGTGACGCGATGACAATCACGCGTCGCGCAAGATTGTGTCGCCGCCACTCGACTGGCTCTGGTCCGCATCAAGTGGAATTCAGAATCGAAGGACGCGCCCTTGCAAGAGACGCAAGGACGGGGCACCTGCCTCCGGCAGGCGGGCCCGGAAAAGCACGGAGCGCGGAGAGGCGCGTGGCGCGGCGACGCGCTTAGTCGCCGGCGGCGACGGCGCGGACTTGGTTTAAGGATTCGGCTAGATTGCGGCGCACGGGTGCCAGGGCGAAAGCGGGCACGGGGCGATCGGGCAGGACGGCCAGGCTCGGCGAGCGATCGGGGAAATCGTTGCGGCGGTCGGCTTCGAGGGCTTCCGCGCGCAGCAGCTCGGCGGCAAGATTTGGGTCGTCGGTGCGGTCGACTCCCCAGAACCATAGGCGCTCTTCGGACTTCTGAAGGAATTGCAGAGTGGATTCGAGCTTCTTGATGCCGCGATCGAATGTGGAAGTGAGGAAATAGACGGAGAGATTCCACTGGTTGCGCGCGAACCAGGCGCGGATGCGCACGCAATACTTCCCATTCTGGTTCAGCTCGATGGAGCAGCGATATTCGTTCCGGACTTCGGATTTTGCGCGCATTGCAGACCTCTTTTCTTGCCGGCCGTCGCGTTTGGCGACGGCGTGGCTCGATCGGCGGCGTAAGACATTCGATGCAGAATCCATAAGCAAATGCGACTCGCGAAGACGACCGCTCAAACAGCAGGTTCGAGATTCAGGACAAGGTCGGGAGGGCGACGTCCCTTGTTTGTGCCCCCTCTGGCTAGGGGCAGCAACTGCGGACACAAATATGCTAGCCGAAGTCGAGGAGAAAAACAACGGGGGAGCAGAATCTTGTTAAATAGCCTATTTACAGCGAGTTAAGAGCTATCCTGGGGCGGTGAGGCGCTTCATATTGTCGGGCATGTACTTGATTTTGCCCTCATCCTCGAGGCGCTTCTGGAGGGCTTCGCGGAAAGCGTCATAGGCGGCTTCGCGCTTGCTTTGCAGCAAATCCGTGGTGATCGACGGCTCTTGCTTAGTGAAATCGTCTTGCGTTGGGACGTCGTGCTCCACGACGCGGTAAACGATCCAATTCGCGCCGAGAAAGACAGGGTCGCCGGTCTGATTCAGCGGCAGATCGAAAGCGGCGCCGAACTGTTTGGCGCTGCCGGCATCCGGGATTTCGCCGTCGCGAGCGAAGGGATCGCTGGTTTTGGCTTGGAGGTTGTCGGATTTGGCGATGGCGTCGAGCGTTTGGCCCGACTTGCTGCGTTGCGCGATGTCGTCGGCAAGCTGCTTGGCCTGATCGACGGCTTTATCGTGGCGATAATCCTGCAGGACCGTGTCATGCACTTCGGCGAGCGTTGCGGGATGCGAGGGCTCGATCTGTTTGACGCTAAGGACCACGTAGCCCGCGTCGGTGTGGATCGGCGCGCTCACGTCGTCGGCGCTCTCCTGGAGAATTTCCTGCTGCGCTTCGGGCGACGCGCCGATTCCGGGCAGCGTGTCGTTAGGGCCGAGCGGCTGCGATTCCTGAACCGTAAGGCCGTACTTCTTGGCGATGTCGGTGAGCGGCACACGGCCGCTGCGCCGGACATCTTCGGCAATTTGCGAGGCGAGCTGATCGGCGAGCGCCTGGGTTTTTTCGGTTTGCAGCGCGGCGGCGATGTCGGCTTTCACTTCGTCGAAACTTTGGGTGCGCGCCATCTGGCGTTCAATCACGTGGATGATGTGAAAACCGTATTGCGTGCGCACCAGGTCGGAAATCGAACCGACCGGCAGCGTGAAAGCCGCCTGCTCAAATTCGGGGACGGTTTGGCCGCGAACGATCCAGCCAAGATCGCCGCCGGCGTCTTTGGTGGTGTCTTCAGAATATTGCTTGGCGAGCGCTGCGAAATCGCCGCCGTGCTTGGCCTTCTGGTCCACGCTCTCGGCGGTCTTCTGGATTTCGGCGATTTCGGCGTCGGTTTTGCCAACGGTCTTGAATAGAATGTGGGCCACGTGCACGCGATCGTCGATGTGGTATTTGTCGAGATTCGATTGATAGTAGGCGCGCTGTTCGTCGTCGCTCACGGAGACGCGCGAAGCCAGGCTGGCGGGGTCTAATGTGATGTATTGCACTACGCGCTTTTCCGGCACCACGTATTTCGATTTGTTCTTATCGAAGTAGGCCGCGAGATCGGCGTCGCTCGCGTCAATTTTGCCTTGCAGATCGTCGGGCTTGATGACGATGTATTCGATTTTTATTTTTTCGTTCTTCCAGCGGAATTCTTGCTTCACTTCTTCCGGCGTAACGCTGATGCCGTCAGTCACGAGCTGCTCGAATTTCTGCTCGACCAGACTTTGGCGGACCAGCTCCTCGAATTCCGGCACGCCCATCTGGAAGCGATCCTGGACGGCGGCGGCGTACTGATCCATTCCCACAAAGGTATCGCCCTGGAATGCCGTGGGCACCAGTTGCAGGATGCGATCGCGGCGGTCTTCGTCGGTGACGCGCAGGCCCAGGCGATCGGCTTCGAGATCAAGCGCGTGCTGGAACACCAACTGCTTCAACACCTGCTGCGCGTAGAGCGGAGCCATGGCCGCGGGCAATTGACCGCCGCGCTCGATGCGCTGGAGCTGCTGCTGCACGTCGGTGATCGTAATCGAACTATCGCCGACTGTGGCCACAACGTCGGCACTTTGTGTCTGCGTGCCGCCCTGGCCGGGCACTAGATAAAGCAGCATGCCGATGCCGAGGGCTCCGACGACAATTCCGAGTACGATGCGGACCCCGACCTTCCGGTTATCGAACCACTTTTTTGCCAAGAGACGGATGCTCCTCAGGAAGGCCGGCGCACGGCCGGGCCCGGCTCAAAACTTCGGCCCACTTCCAACCTGCCATTATAGGGTAGCGGCGCTCGGCGGCTCAATGAGAATCGTTTTAAAAAGTTGCGAACACGCGAGCCGAGGGTACAATGGTGCGGTTTTCGAGATCGGAATGGATTTCGGGACGAATCGGTCGGAGGGAGATCGCCATGCCGAAGTTTCTAATTGAGCGCGAAGTTCCCGGCGTTGGTAAGCTCGGCGCTGGGGAGATTCAATCCCTCGCCCAGAAATCTTGCAGCGTCCTGCGCGTGCTTCCGCAAGTGCAATGGGTTGAAAGCTACGTTACCGACGACAAGATTTATTGCGTCTATATCGCGCCCGATGAGCAAGCGATTCGCGAGCACGCTCGTCAGGGCGGATTTCCGGCGAACTCGGTTGCGGTAATCCGACGCATGATTGATCCCACTACTGCTGAAACTGCCTCGCAGTAACCATCCACACCAATCATCACGGGCCGGCCGCCTCGGCCGACGAAAAATTCAGTCGGCCCAATGCGCGGCTCGGTCCGGTGTTCGCAAACGATAGTGCCTGCCAGGAAAACGCCGTCCCCGTGCTGTCTTGCGGGGTCTGGACGCGTGTGCTAAATTCCAAAACTGGCTTGAAATCAGTGTTTTTCAATGCAAATTCAACCACATGCGCCGGTGCCACAGCGGAAGATCTCGCGCGTCGAGGTGTATTGGACAGCGGTCACCTACAAGACCGTTGGCATGTATTTGCTGCTGGTTTTGGCGGTCGTGCTGGCGACGCTCTATCTTGTTTTCCCGGAGTGGTACAGCGCTGCCGTGACGCACGTCGAGCGCGCGATGGGCGAAGGCTCCAACCGCGCGGCCGCGCTTTCGATGAACCAGGCGCGCTTCGTGAATCTGGACGGCCGCGTGCAAGTTAAGAAAGCGAATTCCGTGCAGTGGGGCGACGCCGATTATCGCGGCACGCTCGACAAGGGAGATTTGATTCAAACCGGTCCGGACGGCGCGGCGCGCATCACCTTCATGGACGGCACGACGTTCACGGTGAAATCGAACACGCTGGTGACCGTGGAACAGAATTCGGTCGATAGCGACAGTTCGACGCGCGTCGGGATGCACATCACTTCCGGCGCCGTAGATTTGACCACCGGCACGTGGCAATCGCCGCGATCGAACGCCGAAGTTTCCTTCGCGAACGCGGTGGCTTCGCTGCGTCAAGACAGCCGCGCGGCGGTGCATAGCGATCCGGCAACGCACGATAACGAAATCACCGTGGCGGCCGGCGGCGCCGAACTTTCGCGCGGCGAAGAGCACGTGGAGATCGGCAAGTACGAGCGCGCCACGCTGCCCGCTGAAGGCGGCCCAATCGTAACAACCAGTGTGCTCGCGCCGCCCGATCTTACCGAGCCTGTGAACCTGCAACCTTTAATCGACGCCGATCCTAAGCATCTTTCGATTCATTTTGCGTGGTCGGCTGTGCCGGATGCGGTGTCTTACGATTTGAAAATCGGAATGACTTCGATGTTTTCGCGCATCACTGTAGAGAAAAAAATCACCACGACTTCGGTGGATGTGACCGGGCTCGATCCGGGCGATTACTACTGGAGTGTGACGGCGACCGATTCGCACAAGCGTGAGAGCGAACCGAGCGAAGCTTACAAATTCACTTTGGTGGCCGAGGGCAAGGGCGACGACATGTTGCTCGAAGTCGACGGCACGGAATTGCACGGCAACGTGGTCGAAATCATGGGACGCACCGAGCCGGGCGCTGCGCTGATCATCGATGGCGAATCCGTGGCGGATATCGGTTCCGATGGACATTTCCGTTTCTTCACGCAGCCCATGGCGCGCGGCAGCCAAGTGATCGTGATCACGGGGCAAAACCGCCGCGGCGGAACGAAGATCACCAAAGTTCCAATTGTGATTCCGTAGGCGAAATTTCCGCGCTGAGCTGGGAACCGAGTTAAGATCGAGGGTTCGCGGACCGGCCGAGAACCCGTAAAGGACTTCCGGAGAAATTTTCAGAGGAAATGATGAGCAAGAACGGTTGGAGTTTCCGGTCTGTCTTCAGTTTGTTTTCGTCCGACTTGGCCATCGATCTAGGCACGGCGAATACGCTCGTCTTCGCGAAGGGCAAAGGCATCGTGGTGAATGAGCCTTCCATCGTGGCCATCAATAAGAACAGCGCCGAAGTGGTGGCGGTCGGCAAAGAAGCCAAGGACATGCTGGGCCGCACGCCGGGCAACGTGGTGGCCATCAAGCCGATGAAAGACGGCGTGATCGCGGATTTCAAAGTCACCGAGAAGATGCTCACGTATTTTATTCAGAAGGCGCACAACCGCCGCATGTTGGTGCATCCGCGCATCGTGATCGGCGTGCCGAGCGAAATCACGCCGGTGGAAAAGCGCGCGGTGCAGGATTCAGCGTATCGCGCGCGAGCGAGCGAAGTGTATTTGGTGGAGCAGGCCATGGCCGCGGCCATTGGCGCGGGGCTGCCGATCGAAGAACCGTCGGGCAACATGGTGGTGGATATTGGCGGCGGCACTACCGACATCGCGGTGATTTCCATGAGCGGCATCGTCTATTCGCGCTCGGTGCGCGTGGCCGGAAATGAAATGGACGAAGCTGTGATGCACTACCTGAAGCGGAAATACAATTTGTTGGTTGGAGAACGCACCGCCGAGCAAATCAAAATGGAAATCGGTTCGGCATATCCGCTCGAAAAGCCGCTAACCATGGAAGTGAAAGGGCGCAACCTGATCGAAGGCGTGCCGCGCACGATCACGATCGACGACAGCGAGATTCGCGAGTCGCTTTCGGAATGCGTGGCCACGATTCTGAATGCGATTCGCGTGGCGCTCGAGCGCACGCCGCCTGAACTTTCCGCCGACATCAGCGATCGCGGCATCGTGCTGACCGGCGGCGGCGCGCTGCTGAAAAATTTGGATAAGCGAATTCGTGAAGAAACCGGCTTGCCGGTTTCGATCGCCGACGATCCGCTGGCTTCGGTGGTGCTGGGCACGGGGAAGATGTTGAGCGATTTCCGGCTGCTGCGGCTGGTTTCGATTGACTAGCGCCGGCGCGATGCTTCGCCTCTCTGCGCGCGGCGTATCGCTTAGCACGAATCCCGCAACGATTGTCGCAACCAGCGCGGCCAAGCGCGATACGATGTCCGCACTTCCATGATTGGCGCTCCATCCCGCCACAGATCGCTCAAGCTTCTCGGAGTCGTGCTCACGCTTCAGATCCTGCTGCTCGCCCTGCAAATCCGGCGCGAGCGCCAGGTACGGCTGATTCGCGTGTGGGCCGTCGATTTAATTTCGCCCATCCAGCGCGTGGGCGCGTGGAGCATTGGGATCGTCGAGGGTGGCTGGGGCGGATACGTGGCCCTGCACCACACGCGCCAGCAAAATCTGGAATTGCAGCGCGAGCTCGACCAGATGCGTTTGCAAAATCAGGAACTCGAAGGCCGCGCCGCGGAAGCGGATCGCCTCGCGCGCTTGCTCGGATTTCGCCAGGCACATGCAGAGGTGCCCATGCTTGGCGCGCGAGTGATCGGTGCCGCCCCCGATCCCGGCAGCCACATTCTGGATCTCGATCGCGGATCGCGCGACGGCGTGCGCCGCGATATGGGCGTGATTACTCCGGACGGCGTGGTCGGCAAAATTTTGGCGGTGTATTCCGACACATCGCAGGTGCTGGTCTTGAACGATAAAGACAGCGGCGTTGGCGCATTGCTGGGAAACACGCGCACGCAAGGTCCGGTGAAGGGCACGGGCGAGCCGCTGCTTGAAATGGAATACGTCAGCAGCGACGAAAAAATCGCGGTCGGCGAAGCGGTGCTCACCTCGGGCCAGGATCACATTTTCCCCAAGGATTTGCCGGTCGGCAATGTGGTCGAAGCGCAGCCCGACCCGCACTCGCCGTTCATGTCCATACGCGTGCGGCCCGCCGCGCAATTGGATCAGCTCGAAGAAGTGCTGATCCTGCTTACGCGCCAGGATTTTAATTTGTCGCAAGGCGGGGATGCGCCTGCAACGGACGCGCCGTCCGCCGGCGGGCAACAACCGGCCACGGCCGGCACGGGCGATGCGCCCGCGGCTACAACACCTCCATAGCGCGCAGGAGTTCTTGGGAATGGAAGACGTCGAAATTCACGTAGGCGGAGAGCAGCACATCGAGGTGCACCGGTACGCCCCGGGCTCGATTGTGCTCACCGTTGCCGCCGCGCTCGCGCTGCAGGCTTTTCTGCCGGTCCATTTTGCGTGGACGCGGATGCTCGAGCTGCCGTTGCTCGTGACTATTTACTTCGCGCTCAGCCGCAGAAATCCTTCGGTCGGCTTGATGCTGGGGATGACCATTGGCCTCTTGCAAGATGCTCTCAGCCATACACCGCTCGGCCTTTACGGAATCGCCAAAACGCTGGTCGGATATGTGGCATCTTCGATCGGCGCGCGGGTCGACGTCGAACATTCCATCAGCCGCTTCGTTCTAACCGTGGGCTTTTTTTTCTTTCATCACGCGGTGTTCGCGCTCACGCGCCGCTTGCTGCTGGGCCAGCACGAGCCGTACCTGACGGTGCCGCTGCTGATCGCTTCGCTGGTGAACGGCGTGGTCGCGCTTGGTTTATTTCCACTTCTCGACCGCTTGCGCAAATCCTGATCCGGATTTCTCCTCTATCGGGGAACGCTGATTCGAATGATGCCGTTTTTCTCGGCGTATCTCCGCGAACTCTGCGTCTCTGCGTTAGCTTTTTCTTTGACACGCACCCATCTAGATATAACGAAGAATCAAAGATAACGCAGAGGCGCAGAGAGCGCCGAGGCTCGCGGAGGATAGCGGGCGCGCCGGACCTTGGCGGCGAGGGCGGCGCCGGACGTTGCAAACCCGCCGCACGCGCCGCTGCTTCTGTTGCACCAAGATGGTGCGAATGGTACCGTGAGCACGTCATCGCCGGTCCGCGCGGAGCGCGGCCTCAGAATTTGAACTTTAGGAGGTCGGACCTTTTGGTCCGACACAAACGATGGCCGGAGAAGGGCTTGTAAGCCCTGAAGCTTTTGGGGGCGACAGCCCCGTTAAATGTTCGAAGGTAATCGCCGGGGCTGAAGCCCCGACCTCCTAGATTGAATCGCTCCGAAGGTTTTTATATCAGCACACTATCCGGCGCGGAGTACGCGTGTCGATCTGGTTTGAAAACGATAAAAAGTTGCCTCAGATGCGGTTGGCCGCGGTTTCCTATGGGATCGTCGGACTGATCGGCTTGTTGCTATTCGGCTTCTGGAATCTGCAGGTCATCCAAACCACGCACTATAAGGATCTGGCCGAGCGCAATCGCATTCGCTCGATTCCGATCATCGCGCCGCGCGGTTCGATTCTGGATCGTTCAGGCCGCGTGCTGGTGGACAACTATCCTTCGTTCAGCGTGCTGCTGCTGCGCGACGATCCGAAGATTATGGAGCCGCTTCTGCCGGAAATTGCCGATGGACTCGGCATGACGATCGACGATTTGCAGGAACAGGTCGACGCCGCGAAAACGCTGCCCAACTTCCAGCCCATTGTTATCAAGCCCGAAGCCAGCCCCGGCGACATTGCGTTCATCGAATCGCATCGGCCGGACATTCCGGTGCTCGAGATGATGATGGTTCACCGCCGGCGCTACGGAGAGAACGATTTCCTGGCGCACGCCGTGGGCTATGTCGGAGAAGTGAGCACTGAGGACATTGCCGGCAGCGGCGGGCGGCTGCGATCCGGCGACATCACGGGGAAATCGGGCCTCGAGAAACAATACAACGATACGCTGATGGGCACCGACGGATTGCGGCGCTCCATCGTCAATAGCGTGGGCAAAGAAGTCGGCCAGTTGCTACAGCAGGATCCCACGCCCGGCAAAGCAATTCGACTGACGATCGATTACGATTTGCAGTCGGTGGCCGAGCAGGCCATGGCCGGAAAAATGGGCGCGGTTGTGGCGCTCGATCCGCGTACGGGCGAAGTGCTGGCGATGGTCAGCCATCCCTCGTTTAATCCCAACGATTTCGCGGTGCGCATTCCGCGCCAGGAATGGGATCAATTGAACAACGATCCCGATAAACCGCTGATCAATCGCGCCATTCAGGCGCAGCTCGCGCCGGGCTCGGTCTTCAAGATTTACGAAACCACGGCGATGCTCGAATCGAAAGCCATCCCCGCGGACTTCAAAGTCTTCTGCCCCGGCTACGCGACGTTTTACGGCCGCGTGTTTCACGAATTGAACCCCGGCGACTCCGCCCACGGCGAAATGGATTTGCACACAGCGATCGTGAAATCGTGCGATATCTATTTCTATAACGTCGGCGAGCGGCTTGGCATAGACCGGCTTTCGTACTACGGCACAAGCTTCGGCCTCGGCCGCAAAACTGGCGTAGATCTGCCCGGCGAAGATTCCGGCTTAATGCCGTCGGAAGCGTGGAAAGAACGCGTCTTTCACGAGAAATGGTATGCGGGCGAAACGATTTCACTCGCCATCGGCCAGGGCGCAACCGAAGTGACGCCTATGCAGATGGCGTACACGATCGGCGGAATTATTTCCGGCGGCAGATTCAAGCAACCGCATCTCCTCATGAGCGATCAGCCCGTGCCTGAAGTGGATTTCCCGATCTCCGATTCCACCGTGGATTTCATCACGCAAGCGATGTGGAGCGTGGTGAATGAAGGCGGCACGGCTGCGGCGTCGAAACTGCCGGGGATCGAATTTTGCGGCAAGACCGGCACGGCGCAAGTGATCAGCGCGCAGGGGAAGGAGAAAGCCACGAACAAATCGGCATTGAAAAATAATGCCTGGTTCGTGGGCTTCGCTCCGCGGCGCAATGCGGAGATTGTTGTCGCCGTGCTCGTCCAGGCCGGCGGCTACGGCGCCGAAGCCGCGGCGCCAGTCGCGCGCGATGTGGTGAAAGCGTATTACGATAAGAAGGGCGGCACGTTCAAGGGCGCGCAGGAATATTCCGCGAATCCGCAACAGCCGGTAACGGTGCCGGGCAGCACGACCGCGACGGCGCAAGCGACTCCCGCGGCCGCCGCGGATTCCGCCAGCCGGCCCTAACAGGACGAGATGAGAGAAGGATCGGGAATTCGCGATTTCGATTGGTGGCTGATGACGCTGGTCTTCACCATCTGCGGAATCAGCCTGCTCGAAATATGGTCAGCGACGCATGCCAGCCATCTGGCGGGGATGCAGTGGCGGCAAGTTTTGTGGATCGGCCTCGGCGTGCTGATCATGCTGGTGCTTTCGCGCGTGAATTATCACCACATCCTCGATCAGGCCCCGCTTCTCTATATGATTGGTCTTGCGGCGCTAGTGGCCGTGCTGCTGGTGGGCCATTCGAGATTCGGGGCCAAACGCTGGTTGCCGGTGCTCGGCGAATTTTTCCAGGTGTCAGAACTTGTCAAGTTGATTATAATCGTGGTGCTGGCGCGGTTCTTCAGTGAAGTGCGCTCAGACCGGCTTTTGCTCGGTGACCTCGTCAAGGCCGGAGCATTGGTCGGGGTGCCGGTGGGATTGATCCTCCTCCAGCCCGACTTGGGCACAGCCATGGTGCTTGTGCCGGTGGCGGCGGTAGGAGCGTTTCTAGCGGGACTCCAGTGGAAACACGCTTTGTTTGTAGTGGCTCTTGCGGCGATGCTGCTTCCGGTCGGCTGGCACTTCCTGAAGCCGTACCAGAGATCGCGCGTCACGACCTTCATGCGCCCGGAAGACGATCCGCGTGGCTCGGGCTATCAGATTCTGCAATCGAAGATCGCGGTCGGTGAAGGCGGCTTTTGGGGAAAGGGCCTCGGCAACGGCAGCCAGAATCAATTGGGCTTCGTGCCGGTGCGCTACTCCGATTTTATTTTGGCGGCGCTGGCGGAAGAATTGGGATTTGCCGGCGTCGTGGTCACGCTGGTGCTATATATGGCGCTGCTGTTACGCCTGGTGCAGAACGCCCAGCACGCGAAAGATCGAGCGGGGATGTTTTTGATCATGGGCGTCACGGCGGCGGTTGGGTTTCACGTGCTGGTGAACGCGGCCATGGTGATTGGATTAATGCCGGTCACCGGAATTCCGCTGCCTCTTATGAGCTACGGCGGATCGGCCACGCTGTTTGTATTCTTGGCTTTGGGCCTGGTGATGAACGTGCGACTCCGCCGCTTCGTCAATTGAGGCCCCGCAAGACGGCAACAAAAGTAAGACAGTAATGAAACATAGACAGCAGAGAAAAATCGAACTGCCCCGCCAAGCGCCTGGATGGAAATCGGGTCGCGGCCGGGAATTCGTGTATTGCGAGGTTTGCATCGCGTGATGGCGAACATAGCCCAGCGTAGCCGGTCCCTTCCGGCCGTTCCGCACAGCGCGGAGCGGCGCATCTGGATGTCGCGCGCCGGCGCCCGGCGATGCCCTCCGAGGAGTTTTCATGTCGAAGGATTTAGTGATATCGGCGTCGCCGCACGAAACGCGCGTCGCCATTTTGGAAGAAGGACAGCTTTGTGAGATTTACATCGAACGGGAAAAAGAATTTGCGTTAGTCGGAAGCATTTACAAAGGCCGCGTTACACGCGTGCTGCCCGGCATGCAGTCGGCTTTTGTGGATATCGGCCTCGATAGCGACGCATTTCTTTATGTGAGCGATTTCCTCGAAAATCTCGAGGACTACGATCACGTCGTTTCGACCGTCGAAAATAAAGTTGAAAAAATGCAGCAGCAGGGCGGCGAAGTGTTTTCGCCGCAGGCGGATGCGCCTGCCGCGTTGCCGGCTTCGCCGGACAGCGTCGCGGACGCGTCCGAGCCCGGCGCCGAACCTGCGCCCGATGCGGCGCCTATCGAATCCGCTGCCGAGCCATCGCATGACTCAACCGAATTCGCAAACGATCCGCCGCAGCCGACCAGCAACGCGGGGAACACCTTTAGCCAGGCTCCCGGCGCGCGCGCGGGTTCACGCGGAGGATTTCAAGATCGGCAGGGAAATCGCGGACCTGGTGGCTCCGGCGGAAGGCCCGGCGGACAGGGTAGTTCGTCGCGTCCTGGTGGATACGGCGGAGATCGCGGTGGTTCCGGTGGAGATCGTGGTGGTTCTGGCGGCGGCCCAAGCGGCCCTGGCGGCCGGCGTGGTCGCTGGGGACGAGGAGGTCGCGACGATCGGCGTAGAGGAGGAAGCGGCGGCGCACGAGATTTGCCGTCTTCGAAATATGCATCGCCGCGCTCGCCCGATCAAAGCGCCCCGAGTCAAGGATCGTCCGAGCGGCGTCCAGCCGAATACCGGCAATCCCCTTCGCGCCCGTACGATCCGCCGCCGGCCGATTACGTGCCGGTGATTTTGCCGGGCGAATCGCTGGCCAAATATAAAAATTTCGTTCCCGGTCAGCCGGCGGCCGCAGCTCCTTCCGCGGCGGAGCCAGCGACGGATCCGAAGCGCGATCAAACCACGCCGGCCGCCGGAATATTTTCCGACGTCGAACCGCCGCAGGCGGTTTCCTCCGCGGCTGTCGAAGCTCCCTCGGCTGCGCCCGCGGCATTTGAAGCGGACGATCAGGGTGAATCGCGCGTCGAACCGCCGATTGAATCGCATTCCGAACCGCATTCTGAAACGGAGTCCGCAGCACCCGCGCTGTTTGAGCCGCACGCTGCGCAAGAATCGGATCTTTCCGCCGACGAAGTGACTTCTCTCGCCGAGCAGCTCGCCGAAGCCAAGCATGAAGAGGCTCAGGCGCAACGCGAAGAGGCCGCACAGGACGCGCTCGACGCGTCCCAATCCGAGCCTTTTTCCGAGAGCCATGCGCAAACCGAAGACCACACCGAATTCGCCGGGTTCGACGTGCATGACACTGAGCACGACGAGCACGGCGAAACGGAATCCGGAGCGGTGGCCGGTGCCGAGCACGAGAGCGAAGCCGGCGCCGAACACGACGACCACGAGCAGGAAGCGCAGCAGGCTCACGACGAAGCTCACGCGGCAGCCGAAGGCGAAGCGCAATCCGCCGAGAATCTCGGCGAGCACCAGCCCGACGCATCCGCCATGCCCGACGCGCCCGCCGCCGGTGGCTCAAACTTTCCGCCATCAAGCGCGCGCGTAAGCCAGCCTCCGCGCGCCCGCTTCCAGCGGCCCATGCGCCGCGGCGGACGCAACAATCGCGACCGCGATCGCAGCGGCCGTCCTCCGATGCGTTCGCACAGCGGACCGCGCCATGAAGCGCCGCGCCGCCCGCAGCTCATTTCCGAAATGCTCAAGGCCGGCCAG
>Ga0182018_10002160_pt1 | contig 20392 bp, 18 predicted proteins | sample 812P2MmetaG_FD_120490 | JGI IMG/M metagenome (GOLD analysis project Ga0182018, IMG submission 120490) | Permafrost microbial communities from Stordalen Mire, Sweden - 812P2M metaG | ecosystem: Environmental > Terrestrial > Soil > Wetlands > Permafrost | place: Sweden: Stordalen | collected...
ACTGCTCGCTGCACTCTGCATCAGCATGGGTTCCTGGTATCTGCTTCGCGAAGCTCGCCAGCCTTTCGAGCCCAGCCCCGGCCGGTGACGGCCGCACAACATAATCCGTTGTTTCGCGTCCAAACGAGTTGAGTGCTGACTTAGCCCGGAGCCGGGAGCCGGGGGCGAGGCTTGCCCCACCGGGACAGCGCACAGTCTTTCTGGAGTCCTTCATGCGAACCCAACGGTTTTATACGCCGTTCCTGGTCGCGAGCGCTTTGGTTGTCGCCGCCATCGCTCCGGGGAACGGCTTAGCCCAGACGTCGGTGTCGGCCAGTGTCTATGGTGCGTTTAGCGGCACTACTACCGGCAACGGCACTGAACAGAGTCCCGCGAATCAGGCTGGGGGCTTGCTGGAAGTCCGCCATATTTCGAATCCGATTCTCGGGTTTGAGGGTACGTATTCCTTTAATCGCGCCAACCAGACCTATACCAGCGCGCCCGGCGGCTGCCCGGCGTTTGGCTGCTCCATTTCGACGGAGTCCGTCGCGGCTAATGCTCACGAAGTTACGGCAGACTGGGTGCCGTCGGTCCATATCGCGAATTTGCGGCCCTTCGGAGTGCTGGGCGTCGGGCTTCTGCTCGACGTGCCTTCGAACAGCCAGGCCACGGTTACGACGACGAGTCCTTGCAGCGTGACGTGTCCGGGGGCCCCTGCTACCACTACCAGCATATCCAGCACCAGCTCCTCCACCAAGCCTGTCTACGTCTACGGAGCCGGCCTGGACTGGGGGCTTCTGCCGCACATCGGGCTGCGGCTCCAGTACCGCGGTAATCTTTATTCGGCGCCCAACGTGACCAAGCTCTTTTCCTCGACCAGTACATTCACGCACACCGCCGAGCCGATGGTCGGGATCTATTTTCGGCTCTGAAGGCGGTTTGACCGGGGCAAAATGAAGCACGGAACGAGAAGGGCCGCACCCGGCGGTGCCTCTGTCTCTGTACCCGGCAAATGCCGGATCTCTGCTTTTTTTTGCTTCTCCCCATTGCCTCCGAGGCCGCATACTGTAGCACGAATGCGCATCTCACTTCCCCAGGTTGTGATCCGGATACTATTCCCAGATCCGAGGATGAAACGCGCGCTCGCCGTTCTGCTGTTGGCGATCTCGCCCTGCCTTGTCGTCGCGGCGGGGCCGCAGCATCCTATCTGTTCGCCGCCGATGCCACGGTCGTCGGCGGCGCTCGAGAACTCCGACTTCGCTAATGTCCGCTCCGATCTGCTCTCCGGCAGGCGCGAGGAGGCCCTCAGCGAAGCCGAAGCCATCCTCGACGCTCACCCCGGCAACGCGGAAGCCAGCTTCATGATCGGGACGCTGCTGCTCGACTACGGCAAGCCGGACGAGGCCCTGGTGTGTTTCCGCAACTCCCAGGCGGCGTGGCCGGGCAGCACCGATGTTCATGCAGGATTGCTTGAGGCCTTCGCCGAAACCGGCGATCGCAAGGATCGCGACGTTGAGCGGGCCATTCTGCGGGGCTACCACGCCGACGGTCGTCATCCCTCCGCGACCAAAACTCCCGGCATTGTGATCGAGCGCTTCCATGCGGGCGATAAGGGAATCGAGGCCGTGGAGTACTTCGACCCGCAGGGCTCGGATCACGTTTGGTACCGGTTCACGGTCTCCGACGCCAAAGGGGTCGTCCTTGGGTATTACGCTTTCGCAACCGACGATCAGGATCAGGCCGCGTACCACCAGGAGCATCCTGACATTGTGGGATCGACGCTGCACCGTTTTGCGCTCGAAAGCTACTTTGCCGGGACCTCCGCGATGATCGGCACCATGGATGGGGCGCCCACGTACGACGATTTCCGCAACCGCATCGTGAGCGTTCTGCAATCCGAGAGCGACACCGCCAGCTCTTCCGCACCGCCAAAATCCAAATAGAACCCGCTCGCCTTCCGGCTCGCCTGTTTCCTGTTGTATGGTTCTCAGGAGAACCTATGGAAGCCAACGAAGCGCAGGAACTCCAGGAACAGCATGAGCACGCTGCCGGAGATCGCAGCTTGCACCCGGTCAGCTTTACCATGAGCATTCTGGCGGTGCTGGTCGCGATTGTCATGGTGCTCGGCCATCGCACTCACACCGAAGCTGTGCTCAACCAGACGCGGGCCGCCGATGAGTGGAACCTTTACCAGGCGCACAAGATCCGGCAGTACGATACGCAGCTGATGTCCGACGTGCTGAGCAATCTCCCCGTCCGCGATCCCGCTGCGGCCAGTAAGATCCTCGACGGTTACAAATCGCACCTGCAGAAATGGAACCAGGACCTCGCCGAAAGCGAGGCCACTGCCCATGAGCTCGAGGCCGAAGTGAACAAGTCCGAGCGCCGGGCGGATCGCTTCGATCTTGGCGAGGCGTTGCTTGAAATCGCCCTCGTCGTCACGTCGATCACGCTGCTCGCGCGGCAGCGGGCTTACTGGTATATGGGGATGGTGTTCGGCGTCGCCGGGTTGATTACGGCCGCGCTGGCCTTCACGATTCGCTGATCGGATAATTGGGGGCCTCAGCTTTTCCTCTGGCTGTGAGCGGGGTCTATTATGGCTCGGGTGAGATATCTCAGCCAATCGGAGTCTTCCATGAAGTTTGCGCCTTGTTTTGCGCGCCCCCTTGCGCCTCTCGTTTGCCTGTTACTCCTCTCCTGCGCCACGCTTCGTGCCCAGCATACTTCCGACGACCTGAAAATCTTCTTCATCGATGTGGAAGGCGGGCAGTCTACTCTTTTTGTCACGCCGGACCATCGCTCTTTGCTGATCGATACGGGCTGGCCGGGGAACGCGGGGCGGGATGCGGACCGCATCGCGGCGGCCGCGAAACGCGCCGGCATCGACCACATCGATTACGTCCTCCTCACCCACTACCACGTCGATCACACAGGCGGTGTCCCGCAGCTGGTTGACCGTATCCCGGTCGGGACGTTCATCGACCACGGTCCGCTCCGCGAACCCGGCGACAAAGCTACGGCGGAGGCCTACGAGGGCTATCAAAAGGTCCTGGCCACCGGAAAATACAAGCACATCCTCGCCAAGCCCGGGGACATGGTCCCCGTCCCTGGCCTGACGGCTGAGGTGCTCACGGCTGACGGCAACTTCATTGACAAGCCGCTGCCGGGCGCCGGCCAGCCCAACCCGTTTTGCAAGGACTCCGAGACGCGGCCCGCCGACCAGACGGAAAACGCCCGTTCGGTGGGGACGCTGATCACATGGGGCAATCTGCGGATCCTCGATCTCGGCGACCTGACGTGGGACAAGGAAATGGACATGATGTGCCCCAACAACGTCATCGGGCACGTCGATATTCTCATCGTCAGCCACCATGGCTGGAATCAGAGCTCGAGCCCCGCGCTGGTGGACGCCATCACTCCCCGTGTGGCGATTATGGATAACGGGGCCACCAAGGGCGGATCGAAGCCTACCGTGGAGACCATCCGCAAGATCCCCGGACTAGAGGCCGAATGCCAGCTGCATTACTCCGAAGAGGCCGGCCCGGACAATCCGCCAGAGAAGTTCATCGCGAACCTGCATGGCCCCGACACCGGCTTCGGCCTTGAGGTCACCGCCTCGCGCAAAGGCAGCTTTTCCGTCTATAACGTACGTACTGGAACGACGACGGACTACCCCGCGCACTGATAGAAACGATTGTGCATGTCCCCGGCACGGGAAGCCAGCCGATCGCTGCAACGGATGGCCTCCGTTCCTCATCGAAAACCCTGAGCTGTCAATCGTCTGGTATCCTCTGCGCAGCGATTCTTTGTCTTCCTTTTCCGAGGAAAAAGCGTGCCAGGTCAACAGGAAGTGCGATGGTCACAACTGAAAGTGGGCGTACTGGTGATCGTTGCGCTTTCGGCGCTGGCGGCGCTGGTCTTTCTTATGTCGAATTCGACCGGCGGCTTCTGGTCCGGTCACCTGACCTTCCGCTCCTATTTCGAAAACTCCGCCGGACTGAAAATCGGTGCACCGGTCAACCTGGACGGATTTACAGTCGGCAGCGTCACCTCCATACGTCCCGTGATGGACCGCCGACTCACTCCCATTGAAGTCACGATGAAGGTGAACAAGAAGTACAGCGACGGCATCCGCGACGACTCGACAGCCAGCCTCACCACCATGGGCGTCCTGGGCGACACGGTCGTCGACCTCGACAGCAAGCTCGCCCACGGCGGCCTCGCGAAGAACAACGCCGAGCTTCCCACGAACGAAACTCCGAATATCCAGGACGTGATTCAGGCCAGCCAGGGCACTATCCAGCAGCTGGACACGATCCTTGCCAAGGTCAACTCGCTGGCCGACGACCTGACCTCGGGCAAGGGGTCGATCGGGTTGCTGATCAACGATCCGACGCTCTACCACAAGGCGGTTCTTACTCTGAACCAATTACAGGGTCTGGTCGATGCGGTGACCAACGGCAAGGGATCCGTTGGCAAGCTGATCAACGACGACACGTTCTACAACCGCGTCAACAGCGCGGTGGGCAAGCTCGAGGACCTGACCACCCAGCTCGATGAGGGCAAAGGGACGATAGGGAAGTTGCTGAAGGATGACACGCTGTACAACGAGCTGAAGGACACGACCCACAACCTGAATCAGATTACGGCGAACATCAATGCCGGCCAGGGGAGTCTGGGGATTCTCGCTAAAGATCCCAAATTCGCCACCAAACTCACGGATACCGTTAACCAGCTCGACTCGGTTCTGACCCAGATCAACAACGGCCAGGGCAGCCTTGGCGCGCTGCTAAAGGATCGCAAGCTCTACGACAACGCGAACACGGTGATGACGGATACGAGCGATCTGATCGTGGCGATCCGCAAAGATCCGAAGAAGTACCTGACCTTCCACGTCAAGATTTTCTGAGCTGGCTCCGCGCCCGCACCGGCCTGCGCGGTGGCCTCTACACCGCATCTTTCGCGGCGTGGTATCGTTTTTTTACACATTCGACGCGGCTCCCGCCGCCTGAGGAGTCTATGCGCGTAGTTCAATCCGCCTGGCGCCATGCCGCCATCGTTCTTCTGTTCAGCCCCATCGCCGTTTTCGCTCAGCAGAACGTCGCTTCTCCGGACACGGCCTCCTCGCAGACGCCCACGGAACCGAAGGCCCTTCACAGCTTCGACCTTAGCGCCATAGACAAGTCGGCTGACCCCTGCACTGACTTCTACCAGTACGCCTGCGGAAACTGGCGCAAGAACAACCCCATTCCCGGAGATCAGCCGCGCTGGGGCAGATTCAACGAGCTCTCCGAGCGCAATCGTTATCTGCTCTACGTCGATCTGAAGAAGGCTGCGGATTCTCCGGCGACACCGCTGCAGCACAAATATGGAGATTTCTTCGCGGCCTGCATGAACTCCGATCTGGCGGATCAGCTGGGGGACAAGCCGATTCTGCCTCTGTTTGCGCGCATTGACGCGATCAAGGACAAGAAGGAAATCGGTGCGGTCGATGCATATCTCGACTCGAAGACCCCAACCGGCGTCTTCTTTGGGTTTGGCGTGGAGCAGGATCAGAAGGATTCGACGAAGCAGATTGAAGCGGTGTATCAGGGCGGGCTCACGCTGCCGGATCGCGATTATTATCTCGAAGACAATCCGCACATGAAGGAGATTCGCGAGAAGTATGTCGACTACATCGTCACGGTCTTCAAGCTGACGGGCGAGAGTGAGGACGAGGCAAAGAAGGAAGCGGGGCAGGTGCTGGAGATCGAGACGGGGCTTGCAAAGGGCGCGATGCCTCGCGTGGATCTGCGCGATCCGGACAAGACTTACCACATCAAGACACTGGCGGAGCTTGACCAGCTGGAGCCGAACTTCGACTGGGCGGCATATTTCAAAGGGGTTGATGCTCCCAAAGTGAGCGATCTGAATGTGGGGATGCCGGACTTCTTCAAGGCGGAGAACCAGGTGATCGCGGACGAGAGCCTCGATGCGCTGAAGGCCTATCTGAAGTTTCACGCCATCGGTGGAGTAGCGTCATGGCTTTCGAAGCCGTACGCGGATGCGAACTTCGACTTCTTCCAGAAGACACTGCAGGGGCAGGCAGAACAGACGGCTCGCTGGAAGCGCTGCACGACGGCGACGGATCGGGCGCTGGGCGAGGCGGTGGGGCAGGACTGGGTGAAGGAGAATTTTCCGCCCCAGGCGAAGCAGAATATGGAGCAGTTGGTGACGGCGCTCAAGAAGGCGCTCGCCGACGATATACAGGCGTTGCCGTGGATGACCGACGATACGAAAAAGCAGGCCGAGACAAAGCTGGACGAATTCCGGCAGAAGATCGGCTATCCGGAAAAATGGCGGGACTATTCAAAGTTCCAGGTGACGCGCACTGACTTCGTCGAAGACCTGGACCACTCGGCCGAGTTTCAGTTCAACTACGAGCTGAACAAGGTGGGCAAGCCGGTGGACGAGAAGGAATGGGGCATGACGCCGCCGACGGTCAATGCCTACTACGCTCCGCCGATGAACGACATTAATTTTCCGGCTGGAATTCTGCAGCCGCCGTTCTACGACGTCAGCAAGGATCCGGCAGTTAACTTCGGCGCCATCGGCGTGGTGATTGGCCACGAGATGACGCATGGTTTCGACGACGAGGGAAGCAAGTACGACGGCCACGGGAACGTGAAGCCGTGGTGGACGGATGCGGATGAAAAGGCGTTCAACCAGCGCCTGGACTGCGAGATCAACGAATATCACGGCTTCGAGCCGATCCCCGGAGTGAACCTGGACGGCAAACTGACGCTGGGCGAGAATACTGCCGATAACGGCGGGATCCGGATCGCATGGCAGGCGTTGCTGAGCACCCTCGCGCAGCAGGGCAAGAGCATCGAAGACAAGATCGACAACTACTCCGGGGCTCAGCGCTACTTCATCGCGTTCGCGCAGGTTTGGTGCGAAAATCGCAGCGAGCAATACTCGCGGATGGCCGCCAAGGTCGATCCGCATTCCCCCGGTCAGTTCCGGGTCGATGGCGTGGTTCGCAATTTCGAGGAGTTCGGCAAGGCCTTCGGCTGCCACAAAGGCCAGCCCATGATGCCGGAAGACGCCTGCCGAGTTTGGTAATCGTCCGTCTAACCTTCAGGACTCCGGGCCGCCGCATCTCCCCCCGCCGGCTCGGATCTCCTCTATCGCAGCGCAAGACCCCGGTTCCATTTACAATGGACCGGGATTATCCCTACAGCCTGTCGAGGCTGCCCTGCGGGGCCGCCCGGCGTGAAGGAAGCGCATGAAGTTCAGTAAATTCGGCCGGATCGCTCTGGCTATGGCGGCATCCCTTGTCATCGGATTTGGGACTCAATCCTGCAATTATAACTACACAGAGGCCTACGTTTTCGTCACTGGCTCTCAGTACAACCAGATTGCGTCCTACAAGGAAAATAATGAGACGGGTCAGCTGACAGCAGCGCCAGGAAGCCCGCTTAGCACTGTTGGAACGAATCCGATCCGCGCGCTGCTGCTCACCGGCGGGCGATACGTCTATGTTCTGAATGAGGGCAAACCCACGACGGCTGCGGACGGGACCATCACCTGGACCGGGGCCAACATATCGCTCTTCAGCGTTGGCGGCGACGGATCTCTGTCTTATCAGATTTCCTATCCCAGCCAGGGCTATGGCTCCATCCGGCTGGCGCTCGGACCCGGGGGCAATCTTCTTTACGTCCTCGATCAATACCAGCCTGGATCGACCCCCAATACCACGGCCGCATCCAGCAGCATCAGCGCGGCCACTCCCTGCTACGACTCGACGAGTGGCGTGTATCGTCCAGCTGGCGATATCAGCGTTTACAGCATCGATTCGTCGACGGGGCGCCTGTTCCTGGTGCAGAATACGCAGGCGCAGAACATCAACAACAACCCGCTCGATTATTTTCCCATTGGGTGCGGCGCGATCGACTTCCACCTCGGTGCTGGCTATTTGTATACAGCTGAAGCCAGCGATCCTGCCAGCGGCAACCCCCAGGTGGTTTATGCGTACTCGGCGAACACCAGCGGCCAGTTGATTCAGGTGCCTGGTGGCGCGCAGCCCATCAGCGGCGCTACCAATATCAGCGTGATTGGAGCCAGCGCCTCCGGCAGCTATATCTATGTTCTCGATAACGGCACGAATTCAATTTTCACCTTTACCGCGGGAGGAAACGGTCTGCTCTCCGCGATCTCTGGTGGCGCCGCTGCCAATACCCCCAACGCCACCGGGATGACGGCTCTCGCCACGGACAGTTCCTCGAAATTCCTCTACATTACGAACACCCAATCGACGACCCTCGGCCAATCCAACAGCGTCATCTCCGCGTTTATCATCAATCCCAGCAGCGGCGATCTCACCCCGTTCTCCGACACAATCGCTGCCAATACCAGCACCTTCGGCACAGGATCAGGTCCCGTCTGCATTTTCGAGGATCCTTCTCACCAGTATCTCTATACGGCGGGCGCAGGCAGCAGCATTGTCAGCGGCGCCGCTATCGATCCCGGCACCGGCATCCTCACCGATTTGCGCAAGGGTTCTTCTTTTGCCACTGTGGGTACTCCGACATGGTGCCTCTACAGTTCCAACACAGACTGATGCGCGCAGGATTTCGGCACACGAAGTTGAAGCAATGGGGCGGGCGGCTGCTGGCTGTCGCGTCTACAGCAGGATTGTCGCTGCTCATGCTGGCGTGCGGGGCAAGCAACACTGTCGACTATCTCTACGTCACGAGCAATCTGCAGAATCCAGGCCAGATCAATGTCTACCAGGTTGATTCTGAATCCGGCGCGCTCCACCAGATTCCCGACTCGCCCTATCCTTCGGGCGGACGCAATCCTGTCTATGAGGTCGCGTCTCCCAACGGCAAGAATCTCTACGTCGTGAATCACGACGACAACACGATTGTGCAGTTCGCCATCGGGACGGACGGCAAGCTCTATCCGCTGACCACGACCAATACTCCGGGCACGGAGCCGGTTGCGCTTGCGATCAATTCGGCGGGGACCGCGCTGTACGTGCTGGATTACTATGAGCCGGCGGCACCTGGGCAACCGTCATTCACCGACCTTAATCCTGGTCCAGGGGCGCTCATCGTTTATCCGATTAATACTGACGGAACGCTGGGAACAGCGCTCAGCGTGGGAGCGGCAAATTACTTTTCCGTTCAGTGCTTCCCCACGAACCTGACCATCACCCCGAACGGCAACTTCGTTTACGTGACCAACACCAATGCGGTTATCGTCACGACCTCACCTCCGGTCACGGGAACGGTGCCCGTCCTCCCGGCTTCCTGCCCGGCCTACGGCACCATCTCGGCTTTCTCCGTCAGCTCTTCCGCCGTCACCCCGGTTGCCGGCAGCCCCTTCACGGCCGGCACCGGCTCCGGACCGACGGGCATTGTCGCCGATCCGGGCAACGGCTCGATCTACGTCACGGACGGTCTTCTCAACCAGCTCTATACGTTTTCGATCCAGTCCAGCGGCGCGCTCTCCCTGGCCTCGACGGTGGGCACCGGCACCATGCCGATGGGCGGCACGGTGATCACGAATTCCGCGTCCAGCAAGTATCTTTACCTGACCAACTACAAAGACGGCTCCCTCAGCATTTATTCGCTCAGTTTGGGAGTGCCGTCTCTGATCGCCACCAGCAATGCCGGTTCGTCCGGACCGCTCTGCATTCTTGCCGACCCGGATACACTGCGATTCCTTTACACTTCCGATTACATCGGCGGATCGATCGGCGGCGCTGAGCTGAATCCGTCGACCGGGACGCTGATTACCAATCAGGGCGCCCCCTACGTCTCGTCAGGACAGCCCACCTGCGTGGCGGCTGTTACTCACGCAGGCGGCAATAAGAATGGGGTCTAACGAGCCGGCGTAAGTTTGCGGCGAAGTTGCTCCGGCCAGCGTGCCGGAACTTAAAATATTACGTGGTTCCCGCGAGGGACGAAGGATAAGCATGAAGTTGACGAGAATCGGTCAGGGTTTGCTGGCCGTTGCAGCGTGTCTGGGACTGGGCTTCGGCATCACCTCGTGCAGCCCCAGCGACACCATCGATTATCTCTTTGTCACCTCGAACAGCGCTGCCGCCGGCTGCAGCGGGAACGGCGAGATCGACTCATATCACGTCGATTCGCAGTCGGGCGCGATCAGTGCAGTTGCCGGCTCGCCCGTCTGTTCCCAGGGCGCGAATCCCGTCGCCGAGGTAGCCTCACCCAACGGCCAGTATCTGTACGTTGCCAATCACGGCAGCAACAACATCGCGGAGTTCGCCATCGGCACCGACGGCCAGCTGGTGTTTGCCAAGGCTTACACAACACCGGGCGCTGAGCCCGTCTCCCTCGCCATCAACAATGCGGGAACTCTGCTCTTCGTCCTCGACTACTATCAGGCTGGATTCTCGGACACGACGCCAGGTCCTGGCGCGCTGGTTGTTTACCCCGTCAATTCCGATGGCTCGCTCGGTTCGCCTGTGGCCAGCGGCGGCTTGAGTTACACCGCGCTGCAGTGCTTCCCGGGGGGCGTAGCCGTTTCGCCCAATGGCAGCTACGCATTCGTCTCGAATACTAACTCTGTCGTCGTGACCACCTCTCCGCCCAGCACTGCAACGCCGCCGACGACGCCAGCCGGCTGTCCAGCGCAGGGGACTATCTCGGGCTTCTCCGTCAGCGCGTCGGGCGTACTCACCAGCGTTCCCGGCAGTCCATTTGCTGCGGGAACCACGCCGACCGGCATCGCCATCGATCAGACCAGCCGCTTCCTCTACACGACTGACAGCGTTCAGAACCAGATCATCGTGTACCAAATCGAGGGCGGCGGCGCGCTACTGCCGAATATAAATGGGCCAATCGCGACGGGCACTTTCCCGGTGAATCTGGTAGTCGATCCACGCGACCAGTATCTCTACGTCAGCAACTTCAACGCCTCTACCATCAGCGAGTTTACGATTTCGCAGGTCAACGGTGCGCCTTCCGCGCTGGCTTCTTCCTCGTTCAATACCGGCAGCCCCGGACCCACCTGCATCCTCGTCGATCCGGCACTCGGACGTTACGTCTACGCCTCGCTCTCTCAGTTCAGCTATGTATCCGCCGGCGAGCTCAATCCCAATACTGGAGTTCTCACCGGTGTCCAGAATTCTCCTTACTCGGTGTCAGGCTTACCCACCTGCGTAGCCGCCGTTCCGCATGGCAACCATGCCAGCCAGACCGTCACTTCAACCGCGGGACAGTAGCGCGCTGGTCCTCGGATCGGCGAAAGGCCGTTGGCGAAGCGGCCTTTTTCGCTGGTTGCATCACAATCCCTTCCTGTTTCGAAATTCGCGCACGACCTCGGCGGGATCGCGATGCTCGCCATCGACCGCCTCATTCATCGCGCGCATTTCGTCGGCGTCGATCTCGCCCGCCAGAGCCGCGAGGGCGTTGCCGATCTGCGGCCAACGCTCGAGCGCCTCGTCACGGATCAGCGGCACCGCCTGATAGGGTGGGAAGTAGTGCTGGTCGTCCTCGAGGGCTGTCAGCCCTAAGGCTTCGATCGGCCCATCCGTCGAATTGGCTGCGATCATGTCCACCTGCTGCGCCTGGAGCGCGCGGTACAGCAAGCCGAGGTCCATGGTTCGCGGCGGCCCGTTGAACCTGAGCCCATAGGCCGCGCTCAGGCCGGGGAGGCCATCCGGCCGCTGCTCGAATTCGTAGCCCACGCCGAGGCGCCATTGCGGGGTGTATTGTGCCGCCTGACTGAGCATGGTCAGATGCAGCTTTTTTGCGTCGTCGCCGCGAATCACCATCGCGAAGGTGTTCTCGAATCCCAGGGGCGGACCCACAGTAATGCGATACTTCGACTGATACATTTGCCGGACTGTTCTGAGCACCGACTCCGGATTGCGATCGACGGTTTGCTTGAGGATGGCCGTAAGGGCGGTGCCCGTGTATTCCGGATAGCCATCGATGCGCCCGGCGAGCATGGCCTGCTGGCAAATGTAACTGCCGGCGAGATAAAAGCGCCGCTCGACCCTGAGATTCGTTTTTGCTTCGATCTCCTGCGCCAGTAGTTCGCCGAGGACCACCTGCTCGGTGAAATTCTTCGCCCCGATGACGGGACGATCGGAGCGGGGCGGGGAACATCCGGCAAGCAGTAAACAAAAAGTCACCACGACGGTGACGAATTCCCTTGTCATCGCGCCGCGCTCGGACTTGAAACGGGTCCCGGCACGCGAAACCACCGTTCGAGCAGCCCCAGCGCCCCATCGCATGTCAACGCCAGCAAGGCCGCCGGGATCGCCCCGGCCAGCACAAGGCGATTATCGACCGACGCGACGCCGCGAAAGATCAGCTCGCCCAAGCCGCCCGCGCCGACAGCAGCGGCAATGGTGGCAATCCCCACGCACGTTACGGTTGCTGTTCTGAGTCCCGCCAGAATAAACGACGCCGCCAGCGGCAGTTCTACCTTGAAGAAGCGCTGCGCATCGGTCAGGCCCAGCGCCCGAGCAACTTCAATGAGCGAGCGGTCGATGCCCTGAATCCCCGCGTAGGTGTTGCGCAGGATCGGCAACAACGCATACGCCGTGAGCGCCACAATGGCTACGCGTGCCGCGCGCTCGCCCAGCCACGGCAGCGGCAGCAGGAATCCAAACATCGCGAGCGAAGGAATGGTCTGCACAACATTGGCCACGCCGATGACCGGCTTCGCCCAGCCCGGGCGTCGTGTGAGCCAGACACCTATCGGCACTGAGATGGCCGTGGCGAAGAGTATCGCCGCGCCGGTTAGCCACAGGTGCTCCACCGTGAGCGTGGCGATTTCGCCGCCGTACTCGGCGAGGAAGCCGCTCATGCACGCTTCTCCTCAACCGGTCCTGAAGCCGCGCTTTGCTTACCGCGATGGAAAGCCCGCACATAGGCTTCGATCTGCGGCTCACGCGACCGCAAAAATTCTTGCGGCTCGAGATTCGCCACCAGCTTGCCTTCGCTGAGCAGCACGATTCGGTCGCCAAGGTAGAGCGCTTCATCCAGATCGTGCGTCACCAGCAGCACTGTCTTCTCCAGGCTGGCCAGCAGCCCGCGCAGCATGTCCTGCATCTCCGCGCGGGTGAGCGGATCGAGCGCGCCGAACGGCTCGTCCATCAGCAGGACGCTGGGCTCCGCGGCCAGCGCGCGCGCCAGCCCCACCCGCTGCCGCTGCCCGCCGGACAGTTGATACGGATAGCGCCGCGCAAATTGTTTCGGATCGAGTCCGACGGCGGCAAGCAACTCATGACTCCGCCGCACGCGCTCGGCGCGGGGCCGTCCCTGCGCCTCGAGCACCAGCCCCACATCGCGTTCGGCGGTCATGTGCGGGAACAGGCCCGTTTCCTGGATGACGTACCCAACGCTGCGCCGCAGGCGAATCAGGTCCGCGTTGCGAACGCTCCTTCCGTCGACCAGCACTTCGCCGCCGGTCGGCGCGACCATGCGATTCACTGTCCGCAGCAGGGTTGTTTTTCCGGAACCGCTGCGCCCCAGCACGGCGGTCGTTGTGCCCTCCTCCACCGCGAGCGAAATCGTGTCCAGCAACAGACGGCCCTCGGCCGTCGCAAAGCAGACGTCTCGGAATTCGATTGCTGCGTTCATGGCTTTTCTGCCTGCTCCAGTGTAGGGCGTACGGTCCATTCGGAAATCAGCATTGCGTTCGTCTGGAGTCGCGACCACTCTCGGCTGCGATCGTTTACACCATCCTGTTCGAAGCATATAGCGGCCGGTTGGCCGGCTGGGCGAAGCCCTGGCGGGCCATCCCTCGCCGTCAGCGGTGAGACCCTGACTTTGAGCTAAAGCAAAAGGGGCTGCCGTCCGGCAGCCCCATGTCAGACTATGTTTCCCTACTTCCCGACAACGATCACTTCGAAGCTCCCGGGGACAATCGTCGGTCGTGGGCGCGGATTGTCCGCCGTTGCCGCTGGCCGCGGCCCAAACTCCGCCGTGACGACATAGATGTGGCTCCCGTCGGGATCCATTGCCATGGTGCGTGCTCCGCGCTTCGTCGGCACATTCTCGACAACCGTGTAGTGATCGGGGTCGTCTTCGTGCACCACCGTCAGCGTCCCGCTGCCACCGTTCGAGCTGAACGCAAACTGATCCGTTGCCGAGAACCGCGCCGCATCCGGGCCATCTCCGATCGCGGGTGTCGCCACCACCTTGCCGCTCTCCGCATCCACGACCGCCATCTTGCCGCCATCGCAAACCGCGAACAGCCGGTGATGCGCTCGATCAATAGCCAGCCCTGACGGGCTCTCGCAGGGCGCCACCGGCCATGTTGCGGTCAGCGTGTGCGTCCTCGCATCGATACTCACAATCTCGCTCTTGTCCTCGATGTTGTCGTAGACAAATCCGTTTCCGTCCGCGACGGGAAACTCGGGCTTCCCCGGCAGGGCCACCGTCGCCACCACCGCATTCGTAGCAGTGTCGATTACAGTTACGTCGTGGCTATGGCCGTTGAAGGCCCAAACCGTCTTCGTCACTGGCTCAAACACCGCGCCGTCGGGTCCTGTTCCTGCCGGAATAGTCTTCTCGATCGTGTTCGTCTGCCGGTTGAACTCCGCCACCTGATTGGCCCCGCCATCGGTGATGTATCCATGCACACCATCGGAGGAGAAGACCACTCCATGCGTGCCGTGGAGTCCCGTAATGTCCGCGACCTGCTTGCCCGCATTTGTATCAATCACGATTACGTGATTGCCGCGCGTGACGTACAGCAGCTTCGACTGCGGATCGACTGCGAGATAATCCCACCCGCCATCTCCGCCGATCTTCCAGTCGTTCACGATGTGAAACGGCGCGGTTTGCGCGGCTGTCGGCGCATTTTGTCCGTGCGTTATCCCGCTCAATGCCACCCCGCATAGCGCCAAAGCGGCGGATCCAACAATACGGATATGTCTTAACATGGTCTCTCTCCTTGCGAACAAGCCCAGCCAGACTACTCCAGGTTCCTGAATTTTCGCTGAAGAGAGGGGGGAAGCGCGAAGCCGACGCGACGGCGCGGCCATGCTGCGTTGTGCCGGGATGCTCGCGCGCCCCAGGGTCGAGTTTCAGTTTGCGCCCTCTGCCATAAACCGGCGCAGAGCGTCCGGCAGCTTGGCCGCGCTGCGCGGCAGTACCGCATCTCCGGCGAGGCGGCTGGTCTCGAGGCCCGCATCGGCCAGGTAGCCGACAAACTGCTGCGCATCGGCGCGCTTGACGCGCAGAGCTGCTTCCACGGCCGGCTCTACTGCGTGTTCGCCGGTGACTTCGAGGAGCACCACGTCGTATTTCTGTCCGCTCAGGCGGGCATCGAGTTGCGAATCGTCGCCGGCATACTCGATGGCAAACTTCTGCTTTTGGAGAGCCCGATGCATCGTCGTTCCGTGCCGTTCCGAATCGCTGGCGAGCAGGATCGATCGATCCGAAAGAGGCTGGTCTGATTGCTTCTTTGGTTGTTTCTTTGATTGGCTCGTCATGTTGGGCATGTCCCTCTTTCGTGCGCGGGCGCCGGAGGAACTTAGAACGCGGAGCCAACCAGAGCATTCCGGCTCCCGCAGAGTTGGAAAAAAGCAAGGGACAGTCCACATCCTGTGTGACGGGAAAAATGGCGGCTAAATGGCTCAAAAGGCGGCGTTTGCAGAAAAGTTGGAGGGCAGACAACCTTTGCTGATCGGTAAGAGGTATCGGCATTCCCGTCAAAATTTCCCGATTCAGCGTCTGTCGGGAGCTTTGGCTTCGGCTGGCGCATCGAAAGGCTGGGATAACCTGAGAGAATGCACGTCGAAGCTCAATTCATTCAGTGGGTTGCGGGCCCGGTTGCGGCGGCGTGGGTCTCGCCAACCACTGCGGCCGAGGAGGCGCTGAACTCGACCTATGTTCGTTTTTCACTGCTGGCGCTTAGCTCCATCTTTTTCCTGGTCGATCCGTTTGCGGCTATTCCGTCGTTTATTGCGATCACGGCGGGGGTGGAGCCGGTGCGGCGGCGGCGGATGGCGTGGAAGGCTGCTCTTACCTGCTTTATTGTTTTGATCTCTTTTGCGCTGGCGGGGCAGTTCATCTTCTCGCTGTTCGGGATCAAGCTTCCGGCGTTCGAGATTGCCGGCGGGCTGATCCTGATGCTGATCGGGATCGACATGATGGAGGCGAAGCGTTCTCCGACTCAGGAATCCCAGGATGAAACCGAGGAGGCTGCGGCGAAAGAGGATGCCGGGATCGTGCCGCTGGGCATCCCGATGCTGGCGGGGCCGGGCGCTATTTCGAGCGTGATGGTGCTGGTTGGGCAGGCTCCGAACCATTGGCAGATGATGGCGATTTTGGGGTCGATCACCGTTACGGCCGTGGTCAGCTTTTTCGTTTTGAGCGGGGCGGACCGGATCCGGGTCTTGCTGGGGGAGACGGGGATTCGGATTCTGGTGCGGATCATGGGGCTCCTGCTGGTCGCTCTGGCTATGCAGTTTTTTGTGAATGGGCTGACCGATTTGGGGGTCATCCCGCGGCGGTGAGGGTTTTGGGTGGGGGTACCCCCCTCCCCCCCGATATGGTGGTGCAGCAAGTTGTTGCAGGGGAGGGGGTTTCTGATGTTATCAAGTTTGATATCCCCATCGTGTGCCTGGGCTGCTTGTACTGATTTGAGAATTCGAGGGTTGCGCGCTGCAATTTCATTCGATGGAGCTTGTGGGTGCTTCTCTGCATTGGAAAACCTGGTGCGGGCGGCGTGAGCGCTCTGCCTTGGCCGGCCCTGGATTTTGGGTGCAAATGAAAAGGACTGTCTGGTGGACAGTCCTTTGGCTACTGTATCCATGGTTGCAGGGTGGGAAGTTGAGTGCAAGGGAAATCGGTGGGTTCGGGGTTACGTAGGTAAGGACGATATACTTGGGGTATGGCGAAGTCGTCGAAGAGCGCGAGGAAGACCGCGGTGCGCTATGTGCTGGGCGATGAGAATTTCGCGGCCATCACGGCTGTGGAAGGGCTGAAGCTGAGCGCTGAGGGCGAGAAGAGGCTGAAGCGGGCGCGGTCGATGAGCCCCGCGAAGCGCCGCGCTGCGACGATTGCCGCCTATAAGTCAGCTCGAGGGCGTTGATGGCTGGAGGCTACGGGGCCTTCGACGATCCGTACGTATATCCGGGCACTTCTGTTCTCCGCAACAAGCTTGATATTCGAGACGCCAAGGCTCTGGAGAGCTTTGAGGTTGAGATTTCCCGGCTGCGCTCGTGGGAGCGGCTGCCGGAGGGGAATTTCGATCCAGCGCATTATTGCGCCGTCCATCGGCACCTGTTCGGTGATGTTTACGCGTGGGCGGGACAGTATCGAACGGTGCGGATCGCGAAGGGCGAGACGGTGTTCTGCTACCCGGAGAACATTCCGGCGCAGATGGAGGCGCTTTTTGGCGGGATTGAGGGCGGAACTCGGTTTCGCGATGTGACGCCGGAGGAATTTGTCACTCGGCTGGCGGGGTTCCTGGCGGAGCTGAACGCGATTCATCCCTTTCGGGAGGGGAACGGGCGCACGCAACTGTCGTTTGCGGGACTGATTGGCGCTGCGTTTGACCAGCCGCTGCAGCTTCGGCGGGTCAGCCCGCGGACTTTTCTGCCGGCGATGGTGGCCAGCTTTGCGGGGGATTTGGGGCCGCTGACTGGGCGTTGCGGTTGCTGCGGGGTTGATGTGTCGCCGGGGGGCGGAAATGGAGCGTTGGGAAGACGGAGGGTATGGGTTACGAGCGTAAGGGCAATCAAGCAAGGGTCCGTTACGAGGTTGAGGCAGCGATCTCGGGCAAATTCGGTTGGGACATATTTTCCAGAGTTAATACATGTACGATTGTTTTTCCCGATCTCGATTCAATGAGCCAGCAGCCTGCCTACGATAGTCCCGTCTTCGTTCTGGCTCAGCGCTTGGGGCTGCGACTCGACGGAATCGAGGCGGCTTGGGAGAAATCCATCCTTACAAAGCGGATACTGCGCGGACAGATTGAAACTTCTGAACTTCTCACAGGCGGGGACGACAGTGACAGGTCATTCGTGGTGTTTGGGTCCTTGGCGAGAAACGAATTTACGGGTTCAGGGAAGAGCGATGTCGACTGGACACTTCTGGTGGATGGACTGGCGGCCAGTCAGGATATCGATCTGGTCCACGGGTTGAGACATTTGGTTGACGCCGACCAGAAGGAGCCGAGTAAAACGGGCCCTTTCGGAAATCTAGCCTTTAGTCACGATCTGATCCACCAAATCGGTGGAGGCGATGACACGAACGCGAATACGACGCGGCGGCTACTTTTGCTGCTAGAGTCTGAGGCCCTCTATGGAGCGGCGGTTCGCAGCCGCGTGATTCGCAATATCCTTTCGCGTTACATCGTTGAAGATGGGAGTTTCCTGAGCGGTAAGCATTCAGACCATGTCCCCCGGTTTCTGCTTAACGATGTAGCTCGGTTTTGGCGCACGATGGCCGTGGATTTCCAAACGAAGAAACGTGAACGGGAAAATGTTGGATTTGCCCTCCGGAACGTTAAGTTGAGATTCTCGAGAAAGCTCCTTTATTTGGCTGGCTTGGTAACTTGCTTTTCTCTTCGAATTTGGCGGGACGATCCGATCGTGGCCAACGCCTGGGATGCTAACCTGGCACCGGAGGAGCGAGGTTTGCGTCTCGTTTTGTTCCTGGAGACGATTGCCAACATGCCTCCCCTCGATTTGATTTCGAAGAGCCTGCTTGATTTGGATCTGATCAACGATGCAAGCAAGAGCTTCTTAGAATCTTACGATGGATTTCTCGGGTTGTTGTCCAAGTCAAGCAACCGTAAGCGCCTGGAGGAGCTCCGCCCTGAAGAGATGGCGAACGATGGGCTCTATTTGCAGGCACGAGCGATAGGTCAACGGTTCCAGGAAGCGATCACAGAACTATTCCTTTCGGCCCGGGAGCGGCCTGCTCTCCGATCTAACGATCAAGTACGGAGTATTCTGATGGCTCAATTCGGGTTTTCAACAGGGGCGATAGCGCTGTCCGACTTTCATCGGGCATTGAATGTCTTGCAGGCGACGGACACTAATGCGATCGAGCTTTCGGCTCTGCGCTTTCCTGAACTGAACCCTTTGCTCGACGAACTGCCGTACCTCGATCTGAGGAAGTATTCCTATGTTTCCATTCATGCGCCGAGCGTTTTTTCCCGCGTGGAAGAGCGCGCTGTTGTGGATCAGCTAGCTGCGGGGATAACCTTCCGGCCAGTGCCAGTTATCGTTCATCCCGACAGCATTCATGATTTCGACCTGTGGAGCAATCTGGGAGATGTTGTCTGCATTGAAAATATGGACTCACGCAAGAGAACGGGCCGAACCGCCGCGGAACTTGCTCGTTTTTTTGAGCGCCTGCCGCAAGCGCGATTCTGTCTTGATGTGGCTCATGCGCGGCAGCTCGACACGAGCATGGTGGAATCGTTCCTTATGCTGGAACGTTTTGCAGACCGCCTGGTGCAGGTGCATTTGAGCGAAATTAACACAGCGAGCAAGCATGTGCCGATGAGCGAGGCAGCTATTGCGGCTTATCAGATGATTAGTTCGCTCATTCCGAGGGGTGCTGCGATGATCTTTGAATCACGGTTGGACGACGATGCGTCGCCTGAGCGTGTTGAGCGAGAAATTGCCAAGGGGCGCAGGGCATTCCCGTGGCTTGTAGAAAACACTATCGCCGCATAGTTTGAACCGGTGTAGTATTCGAGGCGGAAACGTCTTGACGATACGTCCCCGCTACAAAACGGACAATAGGTTGCCGTCGGCGACGCTTTATCCTGACGATGTCGAGCGGATCGTTGAGATATTGAAAGCCTCTGTGCCTGAAAATCTCTCGCGGCCCGGACCGATGGGCGCGGAAGCCTATCCTGCTTGGGCCTCGTTCCGATTCATCGTTGGGGATGATGAGTGCGATTCGGTTGACGACCTGCGTGAGATTGGAGGGGTTACCCATCGCTTTGCAATCATCGGACAATGGTTTGAGCTTCAGTTGGATAACAATGCTGCGAAAATCCATGCTACGGGTCGTGACGGAATTAACCAGGAGCTGCACGGTCGCCTTTTACCGATATTTGACGAAAGGCGAAAGAAGGCACCAGCCAGCTGGTTCTCCAGCGGATGGTTGACGGTGATGTCTCGGATGAGGAAGCTGGAGACGAGGTGGGCGTTCTCGTAGCGTTTGTCAGGGACCTTTTGTTCGGCGGTCTGGTCTCCGTACTGGTTCATGCGCGGGGAGTAGACCTTGTCGGATAGGCGGCGCGGGGCTGGTGCGGCGTCGGAGTTCATCTGAATCTTGGAAATTCACGTCCTTCGCCTCGTTCGACCGTTAGGGAAGGTCTGCGCAACCGGTCGCTGTGAAGCTGCCTCAGGCTGAGCCGAGCCGCGGAGTCGGTGGAATCGACGGTGAGTTGCTTGCCGGTGGTGGCGGTG
>Ga0182018_10002161_pt1 | contig 20358 bp, 15 predicted proteins | sample 812P2MmetaG_FD_120490 | JGI IMG/M metagenome (GOLD analysis project Ga0182018, IMG submission 120490) | Permafrost microbial communities from Stordalen Mire, Sweden - 812P2M metaG | ecosystem: Environmental > Terrestrial > Soil > Wetlands > Permafrost | place: Sweden: Stordalen | collected...
CTGTGTCTGCGGGCGCAGACACAAGGACGGGGGCGCCCTAAGGACGGGGCAACCTCTGGAGTAATGATCAGAAGGCGAAACGAACGCCGAGGGTTGGAGCGAAGTTGCTGTTGTGGAGATAGGGGACGCCGGGGCCGTGGGGGATGGCGATGGACAGACCTCCAGTGACGAAGGAATAGGCAAGGCCGGTGAAACCATCGAGACGCTTGGTGAAGTGATGATCGGCATAGAGCGATCCCTCGTTGAGGAAGCCGGCGCAGGAAGCGCGGAAGTGGGCTGCTACGGAGCAGGCCTTGGGACTACGGAAGTCATTCTGCGCCTGTTCATACCAGGCGAAAGTGATATCGGTTTTGGGATCGTACGAATATCTCACGCCCGTCCACCAAATCTGCACGATCTTTTCCGAATCGAGATTGTTGTCTTCGACGCCGCTCATGATGTAACCGCCCTGGTCGGAGGCGCCAACGCCTAAGGGATCGTTCGGGTTGTTCTGCCAGATGTATTCGTAGCCGGCAAAGAACTTGAACGGATCCCATTTATATTTGGCGGCGAACATGACGGCGTTGTTGTCGGTGACGATGCCATAGACGGTGTTGTCCGGTGAGATCAGATTGGGGCCGTTGCCGTCGCCGCCGTTGATGGGGTCGGTATTGATGCTGTTGGTGAGCGACTGCGTATAGCCGAGACTCTGCGTCGCCGGACTCTGAGGTCCGAGCAAGGGGTTCAAAACGCTGATGGCCTGGTTGTAATGCTGGTAGACGAGGTCGGCGGAAAATTTGCCCTTTCCTCGGCCTAGGTCTCCGCCAAGGTCGAAACCGTAAGCGTTGTTATGGGCGGATTGGGGGGTGCAGGTGGAGGCAGTCCAGTCGGAAGCGCCGGAGTAGCAGCCACCGGAGCCATCGGCGAATTTATACATGGCGCCGAAATGGATGGGGCCAACGGTGAGGCGATACTTCACGGCATCGTCCCAACGGCTGTTCTCGGTGTCGCCGCCGCCGGCCATGGTGCCGTTGTATCCGATGTAGGAAAAGGCATAGGCGCCGCCGGCGGGGTCGTACTGGAGCATGGCATCGGTGCCGAGAGAGCGCTGACGTCCGAAAGTTATCGTGCCGAATTGCGTGGACGATACTCCGGCGTAGATTTCGTCATTGAAGGGTTGACCGGCGCGGGCGCCATCGATGGCGTACGAATAGCTGGCCCGGGGAAGGCCGTTGTTAACGATCTGGGTGGCCGACGAATTGGCGAGCAATCCGGACTGCGGATTGATGCCGGTGGAAGCGTTGAACACAATGTACCAGCCATGGGCAAACTGTTCCTTGCCCCGGATGCCCAGACCGGTCTGCTGCAAGTTGTTCGGCGCGACGAGGAACCGATGTTGATAGCCGTTTCGGTTCACCAGGGATTCGCCTTCATAGTTATGGCCGTCGTCCGGCAAGCCGTGGCTGACCCAGCCGACGCCGATGTCATAGGCTCCGTAGAGCGTGATGCCGTGCCAGGTCAGGGTGCAGTCGGTGGTGGCGAACTCGTGGCCGCTGGCGCAGGCGTCGGGAGTTGATGGAGCGGCCGGAGCTGCGGTTTGGGCGGATGCGAGCAGGGACGAAAGAACGAGGGCGGCGAAGGACAAGACGAACGACGAGACAAAAGACGAGACGAAGGTGCGCATGGAGCCTCCGGCGTGATTCTGAAGTGTGCGGCTGAAAACGGAACCACGAAGTGTACATGAAATACAGTTTTCATGTCCAATATTGTATGTTTATATGCTTGTTGGGCTTCAGGGCTGAGGGCCATGCGAGAATTTTGGCGGGTTGACCGCGTTCCGGGTTGAATGTAGGATTTGGTTCCGATGCCGCGAAAAGGAAAATCCGGACGCAACGCCGAGTCGCTACTCCACTTGCGCGACGCGGCTTTGCAGCTCGGCATCAGCTTCCCGACCATCAAGCAGTGGATTTACAAAAAGAAAATCCGCAGCCTGAAGACGGCCGGAGGCCACCACCGGATTCCGCAGAGTGAAGTGGACAAGCTGCTCTTCAGGACGCGCGGCCACAGCGAAAAAGAGCGAGAGTATGTCATCCGGCGGGTCAGCGGACGGAACCAGTTGGTCGGACGCATCGATTCGGTCCGCATCAGCGGGCTGATGGCGGAAGTGAAGATTTCCATCGGCGGCCAGCAAATCACCTCCATCATCACGGCAACGTCGGCGCGCGAGATGCAACTGAAGGCGGGACAGACCGCGGCCGCACTCATCAAGGCGACCGAAGTCATGATTCTGCGGGTGTGATTTGGATGGCCGGATTTGTCTTGCTCGGCTCCAGCTTAGCCGGAATTGATCTTGCCCGGCTTAACCTCCGGCGATTCGGGCCGATAGAGTCTCAGGGAGCTGCGTCCGGCTGGCCGACGACGACGGCAGTTGCCGACGGCTGGCGTTTTCGTCACAAAGTGCTGTGAGCCGGAGCACTGCGCCTTGCGGACGGTCAGGCGTAGGCTTCTCGCTAGAAATCTGCTCAGCAAGAATTCGCGCTAGAAGGAAGCTCGCTACAAGAAAGCGGGGCGCACCCCGCGGGAGGGGGTTACCGTAGTCGGAATCAGGAGTTCTTCCGTGTCTTGCAAAAGGCAAAAAAGGGTCTAGAATTCAACAGCCTAGCAGGAGACTGCATCCTTTTGGGGGTCGAACTCATCAAAACCTTGAGTCGAAGTCACTCAAGGATGAAAAGGCAAGAAAAAATCGCCAAGAGTAGCGAGACCAGGGGAAATAATTAGGGAAAATAATAATGAGCGATTCTACATCTTCAGAGCTCACTGCTAATGAAACCACCGAACGATCGCTGCCGATTCTGCCGGTGCGCGACACCGTGCTGTTCCCTCATGCGGTGCTGCCGCTGACGGTTGGGCGCGAGAGTTCGGTGCAGCTGATCAATTCGCTAGGCGAGGATAAAACCATCGTCGTCGTAGCGCAGCGTGAGGCGCGCGTGGATTCGCCGCAGCCGACCGATCTTTATTCCATTGGCACGCTGGCGGTGGTGCATAAAGTTGTCAAGATGCCCAATCAGAGCCTCTTCGTTTTCGCGGAAGGTCTGGAGCGGGTGCGGCTGGCCGATTTCGCGCAGCTGTCGCCGTTTATGCGCGCGCGGGTCACCACGATTCCCGAAATCATTCCACCGAAGGATTCCGAAATCGAAGCGTTGCAGCGCAACGTGCTGACGTTGTTCCAGCAGATCGTGGCTGGTTCGCCCACGCTATCCGATGAGCTTTCGACGGTGGCGATGAATATTGAGGAACCGGGGCGGCTGGTGGACTTCATCGCCTCTTCCCTGCCCTCGCTGTCGACATCGGATAAGCAGGAGACGCTGGAAACGACCGACGTGCGCGTGCGGCTGGAGAGGATCAATCAGCATCTGGCCAAGGAACTCGAGGTCCAGCAACTGCGCAACAAGATCCAGTCGGAAGTGCAGGACCGGGTGCAGCAGACACAGCGCGAATACTATCTGCGCGAGCAACTTAAGGCGATCCAGAAAGAGCTGGGTGAGCAGGACGAAGGCCAGCGCGACACGGAAGAGCTGAAACAAAAGATAGAATCGGCGGGAATGCCGGACGAAGTGAAGAAAGAAGCGCTGAAAGAACTGGGCCGGCTGGCGCGTATGTCGCCGATGGCGGCCGATTATTCGGTGACGCGCAATTACATCGAGTGGCTGGCGGTGCTCCCGTGGGCGAAAACTTCGGGCGGAGAAATCGAAATCCCGAAGGCGAAAGAGATTCTCGATGCCGACCACTACGACCTGCAGAAAGTAAAAGATCGCATCCTCGATTTCCTTTCGGTGCGGCGCCTGAGGCCGGGGATGAAGGGACCGATACTGTGTTTCGTGGGACCTCCGGGCGTCGGCAAAACTTCGCTGGGCAAGTCGATCGCTCGCGCTCTGGGACGCAAGTTCGTGCGGTTGTCGCTGGGCGGGGTGCACGATGAAGCTGAAATCCGCGGCCATCGCCGCACTTACATTGGAGCATTGCCGGGCCAGATCATTCAGGGAATTCGGCGAGCGGAGACGAAAGATCCGGTCTTCATGCTGGATGAAATCGACAAGGTTGGACGCGACTTCCGCGGCGATCCTGCGTCGGCGCTGCTCGAAGCGCTTGATCCCGAGCAGAACGCGACCTTTCGCGACAACTATCTGGACGTGACGTTCGACCTCTCGAAAGTGCTGTTCATCACGACCGCGAACATGCTCGATCCGATTGCGGAGCCGCTGCGCGACCGCATGGAGATCATCGAGCTGCAGGGTTACACCGAAGAAGAGAAGATCCACATCTCGTTCCAGTACCTGATTCCGCGGCAGATCGAAGAGAACGGAATTACGAAAGAGCAGATCGAGTTTCCCGAGGAAGCGGTCAGCTACGTGATTCGCCATTACACGCGGGAAGCGGGTGTGCGCAACCTGGAACGGACGATCGGCACGATTTGCCGCAAACAGGCGCGGCGATTAGCGGAAGGCAAGACCGACAAGCTGATCGTCACCAAAGAAATCGTGCAGGAATTTCTGGGTGGAATCAAAGTGCGCAGCGAGGGCGAAATTGCCGAACGCACCAAGCGTCCGGGCGTGGTGGTTGGGTTGGCGTGGACGCCTTCGGGCGGCGACGTGCTCTTCGTGGAAGCCAACCAGATGAAAGGCAAAGGCGGACTCACCATCACGGGCCAGATTCAGGACGTGATGCGCGAGTCCATGCAGGCCGGGTTGAGCTGGGTGCGTTCGAATGCCAGTGGGTTGGGCATTGACGAAGAATTTTTTGCCAGCCATGACATTCACATTCACGTGCCTGCGGGAGCGATTCCGAAAGACGGACCTTCAGCCGGTGTGACGATCGTGACCGCGCTGGTCTCGCTGCTCACCGGAAAGCAAGTGCGTCCGCTGACCGCGATGACCGGTGAAATCACGCTGAGCGGCAATGTTCTGCCGGTGGGCGGGATCAAGGAAAAAGTTCTGGCGGCGAAACGCGCCGGCGTGCACGACGTAATTCTGCCGGCCGATAACAAGACCAATCTTGAAGAAGACCTGACCCCGGAGCAGTTACTCGGGCTTACCCCTCACTACGTCAAAACCATTGACGAAGTGCTGGCGTTTGCGCTGCCAACAACGCCGCGCGAGGAATTCCAGGATGCAGTTGAGCGCGAGAAAGTATTGACTAACTAGGAAGAGCAGGTCTCAGGTCTCAGGTCTCAGGTCTCAGGTCTCAGGTCTCAGGTCTCAGGTCTTAGGTCTTAGGCTTCAGGTTCCGATTGCCAGCCTTTGTTTGGGGCTGGCATTTTTCTTGCCCGAAATCGAGCTCCCCTAGAAGAATCTGGGCAAAGAGGCGACAATGGGTGGCGATGGTGGCCATGGCAGCTCGCCCTATTCCAATCTCGACGGCGGTTCGGCGGAAGCCGGTGAAGGTGGAGGCTGGGCTTTCTAAGTCTAAGGCTGCCAAGTCTGAGCTTGCCAGGCCTCAGCTTGCCAAGCCCAAGCTTGGGCTGCGGGCATGGATGGAGCGGGTTCCGGTGGAGTGCGACCGGGCAGCGGCGGGGTTTGAGGCCGATCCGGTGCACGATTTGCGGGTCGCGTTGCGGCGGTGCCGGTCGCTGGCGGATGGATTGATAGCGCTCGATCCGGATGCTTCGTGGAAGGAGATGAAGAGGGCGGGGAAAAAACTTTTTCAGGCGCTCGGCGAACTGCGCGACATGCAGGTGATGGAGGAGTGGATCGAGAAGCTTGGGTTTGCGGAAAATGCGGCGGGAGTCGCTGCGGCGGATGCGGCTGACGGAGTGGCGGGCGATCCGGTTGCGGGCAGGCTGCTCAACCATATTCACGCGCGGGAAGCGGAATGCAAGGTGCGCGCATTCAAGGACCTGAACCAGTTCGACCGCAAGCAGTGGCGGCAATGGACGCGGGCGCTGCCGCATCGGGCAGCGAGGGTGCGTCCGGGGAGCGCGGTGTATCTGCATCTGGCGCTGGAGAAGTGGACGGCAGGATACGAGCTGCACAAGCACGCGCTGCGGACGAGGTCGCAGGCTTCATGGCACGCGCTGCGGATTGGGATCAAACGCTTCCGTTACACGGTGGAGAATTTTCTGCCGCGGCAGCATGAGTTGTGGGGAAGCGATCTGAAGGAACTGCAAGACCTGCTGGGCGAGGTGCATGATCTGGATGTGCTGTGGGCGACGGCGGTCGAGATCATGGCGTTTCCGGATATTGAGCACCAGAGACGGTGGCGGGAGAAGTTGAATGCCGAGCGGGCGAAGCGAATCGAGCGCTATCGCGAAAAGATGGTTGGCAAGCAGTCGCTTTGGCAGGTGTGGCGAGCAGAGTTGCCGGCGGGTCCGCAGTTGCGGGCAGCGGCGATGAGCCGGTTGCGAGTGTGGGCGGGATATCTGGATCCGGATTTTGCGCACTCGCAACGGGTGGCGCAGAAGGCGCTGCTTTTGTATGACGGATTGCGAGCGGCGGGACTGCTGACGGCGGATGCGGCGGCGGACGGTTTTGGTAAAGACCATGATCCGCGGGCGGTGTTGCAGGCGGCGGCGCTGTTGCATGATGTTGGCAAAGCGAAGGGAGCGGCGAATCATCAGAAGGCTTCGTACCGGATGATCCGCGGGTTGGCGCTGCCGCTGGGGTGGAGCGCACGCGAGTTGCAACTGGCGGCGGTGGTGGCACGGTATCACCGGGGGGCGCTGCCGCGTCCACGGGCAAAGACGATGCAGATGCTGGAGTTGACGGACCGTGCGATGGCGACGGAAGCGGCGGGGATTCTGCGGTTGGCGAATGCGCTGGACGCGCAGCATGGGCAGAGCGGGAACGGACGCCGTGGGAATGAAATTGGCGTCCGCGAGAGGACCGCAAGTTCCGCGCGGGCTGTGGTCGGGTTAGAGGTGGAGTTGCAGGACCGTGCAGTGGTGGTGCGGGTGGCGGGGTATTCTCCGCTGGACCGTTCGGCGGAAGGAATCGCCGCGGCACGACATCTGCTGGAAACTGTGCTGCGACGGCCGGTGATCGTGCGGGCGCTGCGCAGCTCGGCTACGGGCAGGCAGCCGGCGGGGCGCATGGGGCTGATGGGAAGCTAGGCGCTGCTGCGGAGAATCTTTGCGGGTTGGGATGCGGTTGGAAAATGCAGATCCCTCGCTGCGCTCGGGATGACAAGGTTGTTTGGAGAGAGAAAGCTCGAACCGCATCGCTACCTCTCCTCGCTGCGCTCGGGATGACAAGGTTGTTTGGATAGAGAAAACTCAAACCGCATCGCTTCCTCTCCTCGCTGCGCTCGGGATGACAAGGTTGTTTGGATAGAGAAATTTCAAAGCGCACAATTGCCTTACTGACACAATCTTTTTGCGCTCCGCTGTGGCGAGGAGTATGGTGGTCGGTTCGACCAACGTCGTTCGGACCAGACTGTTCAACGAGATCTGTTCAACCAGGCTCCTTCGACGCAGGAGGTGTGTGTTGAAAAGCGAACTGTTGAGGCAACGTGCTTTGGGCAAACTCCCATCGGTGGTTCTTGCAGTAGTCTTCGTTTTTATTTTTCTCTTCTTTGTAATCGCGCTATCGGCACAAAAGAAAGATCAAGCTCCGGCGGCTCCGGCGCCTGCCGAATATAAGATTCCTCCGGAGGCTGCGGCCAAGGCAAATCCCGTTAAAGCGACTCCGGAGTCGCTGGCCAAGGGTAAGAAAATGTATGGGTATGACTGCGCGATGTGCCACGGAGACAAGGGCGATGGCAAGGGCGACATGGCATCGGACATAAAGAACGTCACCGATTTCACCAAGGCGGACGCGTTGAAAGGCCGCACCGACGGGGAGCTGTTCTACGAGATACGGAACGGCAAAGGGGATATGCCTCCGGAGGGCGATCGCGCCAAGGACGAGGAAGTGTGGAATATGGTGAACTATTGCCGGTCGCTGGCGAAGAAGTAGCGCACTGAATCGACGCTAAGAAAACCGTAATTTCTGCGAAAACTGCCGTAACTTGCCTCGCGGTTCCACTTACTTAAACTGGACGGATGAATATAAGCCATGGTCGTAGCCTGACTTATAAGGCCGGTACACGGACATTTGCGCTCGTCCTGCTTTCGGCGCTGATTGTCAGTTTGCCGGCGGCGTCGCAGAATCTGCCTGCTCCCAAGCCGCAATCGGGAGATGGCCTGCCAGTGCCGGGGCGGCCGGTGCCTGCCGATCACGGCCAACTTTCCGAGCACAATATCGAATGGGTACAGACGCAGCCTCCGCAGGTGCAGATGGAGTATCTGCTGGGCGCGGCGGTGAATCACGACGTGGGAGCGACGAAGATGATTGCCGACATGGTGGAAGGATGGTTCGGCAAACTGCACGATACTCCGCGGTGGGAGACGCTGCAGGACACCGCGCTCTATTCGAACGATCTGCGCATACGGGCTGCCGCGATCGAGATTAATCTTGCGCTCCGGCACATTGAAAAGACCGAAGAGGAGGCGGACCGGCTGATCGAGACTGCGCACAAACTTCCGGGAAGCCGTGGTTACTTTGCGTGGGAACTGGGAATGCTTGGCAGTCGCGGAGTTGAGACGCAGCGCATCCACGATTTGCTGGCGGAGTGGATCCACGATTCGGACCAGCAGGTGCGCTTCTGGTCGGTGGAGGGGCTGGCGCATCTGGGCACGGACGAAACGATCAGAAACTTTTTGGATGTGTTTCGCAACGATCCGTCGCTGGATGTGCGGGAACGCGCGGGCTGCAGCCTGGCGAAGTCGGGGATGATGACGCGCGAGCAGCGGATGAAGGCGGTTCCGGGACTGATTGAACTGGCTGACGACCCGTCGCTGGACCCGACCACGCGGAATTGGGTTTACGAGGCGCTGCGGGAAATTACGAACGTGAATCTGCCCAATGAGCCGGCCGCGTGGCGCAACTGGTACTCGGTTCATGGTACGGAGAAAATGCGCGAGTTTGGTAAGGGCGACTCGTGGTCGGTGCTGGGGAACAGCTGAGGAACCTCGAGCCTGGCAACCGCCCGCTTTTTTTCCCTGGCGTGATTTGAATTCCAACTGGAAAGCTTTGTAGTCGGGCGGAGTCGCGGTCCGCAGATGGGTCAGTGTAGAACGGGAGTTGCGGAGGCGGATACGCAGACCCAGGTGTGGTTCTTTTCCATCCAGGTATCGACAAAGCGGTTTCGCTTCACCACAATCTTACCGCCCGAGATTTCTTTGGCGCGAAATATGCCGGTCGCGATGCCTACGCCGCCGAAGATGCGGACTGAGATCGACTCGGGAGTCACCTGCTCCTCGTCGGATGGCTTGGACTCGCGAATGCCGGAGAGAAACTCGCCTTTTGATTGCAGACTACCGTCATCGTTCACCAGGAGGGCGCCGTCATCGAGGAGGATGTCCATCGCTCTTGTATCTCGAAATTTGAAGGCCTGATTCCATGCTTTCTCGAGGGCGATAATCGTGTAGACGGCTGTCGCAGTGGAGTCGTCCTGAGCGGCGACTGGCGGGATGAGACTGCTTACCAGCAATACCGCGAATAAAGTCTTCATAGCCTTTCTCCGGTCGGTCGTTGTTCGTCGTTGGTCGTTCGTCGGTCGTCGTTCGTCGTTTACAGGCGGGACAATCCGCCGAGGCAATCGGCAGCGCTCTCGTATATCTATCTCTCGTACATATCGGCGGTGTGGGTTTGTGAGAGTAGTGCAGGAAGGAGTTACGCTCGGTTCGAGGAAGGATGTACGCACGGGAGGGCATGATCAAATGCTGGGTTGGGCAGAGAAAAGCCCCGTCCTTCGCTTCGCGATAGGACGGGGCCTCGGTAAAAGATGCTGACGTTGTTAGTTACTCGCAGGTGCTGAACTTGAACGAGGCTACGTGAGACTGCCAGTTGTAGCCGCCGTCGCTATATTCCTGCGTGTACCAAAAGGTGCAATCATCGGTGGGATCGACGCTCATGGAACTGTAATCGCCCCAACGATTGACCTGACCCTGAACGATCTTGCCCTTGTGGATCAGCTTGGTGCCTTCCAGCTTATTCAATTTATCGGTCACTTTGCGGCCGGTGAATTTAATGCTGGGAGCAAGATTGGTGCTGTTGTCGAGGCTGAAGCCCAAGGCCAAGTCGCCGTTCTTGTCCATGGCGACGCTGCCCATCCAGTAACTGTCGGTTTTGTTCTGGTAGGTTGAGGCCTGGTAGACGGAGAAACTGCCTCCGGGGGGCGTGGATCGCAGTTCATACCAACGTTCCGCCGAAACGGCCGTGGAACCTGGGCCGGCGGCGACGGAATGAGAAAACACCATCGACTCATAACCGCCGAAGTTGCGATAAGCGTTGCGGAACATCATGCGATCGCCGAGGGCATCGAGCACGCCACCGCCATGGGGCTCGGGAATGCAAGCCCCGCCGCCACCGCCGCAGAGTTGGGTGTAAGCCGGCACGGTGAGCGTGTTGGGACCGGTGAAGGTGGAGTCCTTGGGGACGTTAAAGTCGACGTGGAAATCGTATTCGTTGAGGGTGGTGTTGGTGTTTCCCAGCTCGATGTAATGGTTGGGAGCGCCGCTCGGAGGCAAAGTGCTGCCGTCGATGTCAGAAGGCAGGAATCCCTGGTTCGAGTTATTGGGGTTAAAGCAGATCATGGCTGCGCTCTGGCCGGCAAGCATCGAGGCGCGGTCGAGAGCGCAGGGTTCGGCGCCGGTGAAGTTTTCTCCGTTGGCGAAAAAGTTGAACGCCAGGTAATAGGCGTCCGGCCAGATGCCCAGTTTGGGGTAGTCGGTCAGGCCGCCGGCAAAAGTATAGGAGTAGAGGTAATAGGCGCCGGTGGCGTCGTCGGTCTGGGAGACGGCAACGCAGATCTGGTAGGTAGAGGTGTATTCCAGTTGCTCCAGCAACCAGCGGTTGGCAATCTTGTCGTAGAGCACGACGGGATCGCCGCCGTTATCGCTCTGACACTGGCCGCCGAATCCGCTCCAGATGCTGTTAATGAGGAGCGGTCCTTCTTCAAGCGCACCCGTGGTCTTGTTGTAAATGTTGAAGGCGAAATTGGTGATGAGGAAAAACTGATTGTCGCCAACCGCACCGTTGGTGTCAGGCGGGATGACGCCTCCGGCCTGCACGCCATTCATGCCGTCGAAATTGAAGCCGAGGTCGACGGAAAGTTCGGGCTCGATGGAGTTGTCTTGAATGACGGGATCAGGGATGTTGTAGATCCTGGTCATCACGCTCGGGGTTTCATGTTCCCTGCGGATGATCCAGCCGTGAAATACGGGCGGACCAATGGTCTTGGCAAGCTCGCGGACAGTTTGCGAGACGCCGACCTTGTCGGGGTGAATGACGATGGGCTTGCTGCTCGCGGCGAACGCCGGAACGTTGCAGATAAACAGCAATACCGCTGATAGCAAGCCAGCACAGCTCGCCGCGTTTCTAGTCTTCATGGGTCCTCCTCCAGAATTGACAAACTCCAGGTGCAGCGATTTTGCTTGCACCCCGAACCTGGCTCTCAGGAATCTCCCTGGGAGCGTGAATCTTGATTTTCTTTTGCTGAGTTATCGCGCTTGCGGTTTCACCGCGCCAAAACGGAATCCGCAACAGGAAAAAGGCTGGAACTTGGCTCCTGCAGAGGAATTGACGCCGCGTTCGCACCCACACTTGCGCAGCGCTGGCTATTATCGTTGCTAGTAGTGAAGGGGTCAAGGGGAAACTGGGCCGCCCGGAAATGGTTAGCCCGCCATGCTGAAGGCTGAGCTATGGATTGAACTATGGATTGAACTATGCGAAGAGAAATTCTTTCGTCCTCAGTTCTTTGATCGTATCGCGCAGCTTCGCCGCTTTCTCGAATTCGAAGCGCTTAGCGGACTCGCGCATATCGCTTTCCAATTTGGCGATGTAGGCGTCCAGATCTTCTTGCGACTTGAACTCGGGGATGCCGTCGACATCGCTGGAAGTGAGATCGGTGTAGTCGGCGCCTACGATCGCTACCAGGGTCATGTCGAGCGGGCGGATGATGGATTCGGGGGTGATTCCGTTTTGCTCGTTGTAGGACTGCTGGATGGCGCGGCGGCGGTTGGTTTCGTCCAGCGCTTTCTTCATCGAATCGGTCATGCGATCGGCGTAGAGGATGGCTTGGCCGTTGAGGTTGCGGGCGCAGCGTCCGATGGTTTGGATGAGTGAGCCGGCGCTGCGCAGGAAGCCTTCCTTGTCGGCGTCGAGGATTGCAACCAGTGAAACTTCGGGTAGGTCGAGGCCTTCGCGCAGAAGATTGATGCCGATCAATACATCAAATTCGCCTTTGCGCAGATCGCGGAGGATCTTGACGCGCTCCAGGGTTTCGATTTCGGAGTGCATGTAGCGGCACTTGACTCCCACTTCGCTGTAATACTCGGCGAGATCTTCGGACATGCGCTTGGTCAGGGTGGTCACGAGGACGCGCTCGTTGCGGGCGACCCGGTCGCGGATCATGTGGAGCAGGTCGTCGATCTGTCCTTTGACGGGTCGGATTTCTACTGGTGGGTCGATGAGGCCGGTGGGGCGGATGATTTGTTCTACGACGACTCCGGCGGACTTGGTGAGTTCGTAGGGGCCGGGCGTCGCGCTGACATAGACGAGCTGATTGGTGCGGTGCTCGAATTCTTCAAAGGTGAGCGGGCGGTTGTCGAGCGCCGAGGGCATGCGGAATCCGTATTCGACCAGCGTCTGCTTGCGCGAGCGGTCGCCGTGATACATGCCGTGGAGTTGAGGGACGGTCTGGTGCGATTCGTCGATGAACATCAGGAAGTCGCGGGGGAAATAATCGAGCAGGGTAGGCGGCGGCTCGCCGGGAAGGCGTCCGGTGAAATGGCGGGAGTAGTTTTCGATGCCGTGGCAATAGCCCATGGCCTTGATCATTTCGAGGTCGTACATCACGCGCTGGTGGATGCGCTGCGCTTCGACGACTCTTCCCTGCTTTTCGAGTTCGGCTTCCCACCAGGCAAGTTCGGTTTTGATCGAGGCTACGGCCGAGGCGCGAGTTTCTTCTTTCATTACGTAGTGGGTTTTGGGATAAATCGGCAGGCGCATGTAGCGCTGCTTGACGGTGCCGAACAGCGGGTCGATCTGGCTGAGCGATTCGATTTCGTCTCCGAACATTTCTACGCGGTAGGCGTTGTCGTCGTAGGTGGGATAAATTTCAATGACGTCGCCGCGGACGCGGAAGGTGCCGCGGCGGAAATCTCCTTCCGTGCGCTCGTAGAGAATATCGACCAGCTTTTTGGTGATGTTGCCGCGTTTGATCTTCTGTCCTTTTTCGAGGAAGAGCATCATGCCGTAGTAGGCTTCGGGCGAGCCGAGTCCGTAGATGCAACTGACGGAGGCGACGATCAGGCAGTCGCGGCGTTCGAATAAGGAGCGTGTCGCGGAGAGGCGCAGCTTGTCGAGCTCGTCGTTGATGGTCGACTCTTTTTCAATGTAGAGGTCGGCGGCGGGGACGTAGGCTTCGGGCTGGTAGTAGTCGTAGTAGGAGACGAAATACTCGACGGCATTGTGCGGAAAGAAGCTCTTGAATTCGTGGTAGAGCTGGGCGGCGAGGGTCTTGTTGTGCGCCATGACCAGGGCGGGGCGGTTGGCGGCCTCGATGACTTTGGCGGCGGTGAAGGTCTTGCCCGATCCGGTGACTCCGAGGAGGACCTGGTGCTGTTCGCGGTCGAAGACACCGCGGGTGAGGGCGGCGATGGCTTGCGCCTGGTCGCCCTGGGGCTTGTAGGTGCTGACGAGCTTGAAGTCCACAACCCATTATAGGGGAGCAAGAAGGTTGGCTCGCGGATGCACTTCTGTGTAAAACATGCCCTTTAACACAGGGGTACCCCGGAACTTTGTACTAAGGGATTCACCTTAGACGCTGAGGAAAATGAGGAGTTTACCGAAATGGGGCCTTGGGGCATTGACTGCAGAACCTATGTTTTTCGGTAATAAAACGCGCAATCGAAGATTTCATAGTTAGTTAACAGGAAGACACCCGATTTGGCCGCGTGAATGCAAAATGAGACGCAAAAGGACCCGAATCCATATAGATGTGCCGAGGGGGCATGGTTTGAGCGCCGCTTTGCCGGGCCCGCGCGCGTATCAGTCAGGTGCAGTCGTTATGGCAGTAATGGAAGAGAAGTTCGACCAGGTAGGACCCCGGGAGCGGCAGATTATCGAACTGCTGCTACAGGGTTGCGACAACGCCGAAATCGCTCGGGATTTGCACATTGCCGAGCGCACCGTCAAAGCCTATTTCAACCGCCTGTTTCAGCGTTTTGGGATCCAGGGCGGCATCAAGCGGGTCAAGCTCGCGACACTACTCTATCGGAGGCAATTATGGTTGGAGAGACAGCAGACCGCCGCGGGCCCAGCGACCGCGAACAGTTCATCATTCAGCGCGTAGCCGAGGGTTGTAAGAACCGGGAGATTGCCGATTCGCTGGGAACGACCGAGCACGTGGTGAAGAATTATTTACGCCTGATCTACGACAAGCTGGGATTGTGGAATCGGGTGGAGCTGGCGCTGTGGTATGAGGCGCGGCGGCACGAGCAGGTATATCACGCGTAGGAGAGCGGGTCTCAGGTGTCAGGTGTCAGGTGTCAGGGTTCTCAGTTCTCAGGAAATGCTGGGAACTGAGAACCCTTTTTATTTTGAAGCCACTCCGTTTGATCCCACTCTTGTTTTGACTCCACTCTTGTTTCGACTCCAAATTCCGTACACTTCTCAACTGCCGGCGGCGGCGGATTTTGACTTGCCGTCGCGGGCGGCTACGGTCAGCTCTTTTTCCAGCGAGGAAAAGCGCTGGAATATTTCATGCAGCCGCAGGGCCATGTTGCGCAGGGCATCGGCTTGCGAACGGACGGTGGCGGACAGTCCGGGTTCGTGGGCTAGGAGTTCGGCATTGCCGAGCACGGTGGTGAGCGCGTTGTTGACGTTCGTCCTCATCTCGACCATGTAGCGGCCGAGAGTGGCTTCGGCCTGGGCGGAGGCGCAAAGCTTTTCGGCTTCCGAAGCGCGGGATTCGGCCTGGTGGCGGCGCAGCATTTCGCAGCCGATCAGGGCGGTGAGTGCGGGCCAGATGTTGGGGTCGCGCCGCAATTCAAGAACGGCCCTGTCGAACCGGTAAATCTCGCGCGCCGGGTCGGAATGAACCAGGATGGCTGGTTTGCCGGCGGCAATAAGACAGCGCTTGAGTTCATGATTCAGGCGGCGATTGAGGGGTGGGCGCTTCTGGTTGCTCGATTTTTCAACGGAGTAAGCGTCGGCGATGGCGAGATCGTAGTCGCTGCCCTGCAATCCGTGGCAGAAATCCTGATCGAGCACGGTGAATTCCGGGACATGGTGATGGGGAGCGGGGTCACTCGGCCAATGCGCGGTGATTTCGCGCGAGAAGGCGGGATCGCTGGCCAGGATCAGGACGGTCGAATGCTTCATGGTTAGGTGCTGCTGCCGGAATCCGAGGAAGCGCTGGCGGCGCGGGCCATTTTATTTTTTCCGGATGCGCTGGTCTCGCCTGGTTCGGTCGTTTCGCTGGCTGCGCCTTGCAGCGCATCGTCGACAGCGGCGCGGAGATCGACCAGCATACGCAAGGGCTGGCCGGAAGAATATTCGGCGTGGAACATGACTTTCCAGGACTGGCAAATCATGCGCAACCGGCTGATCGGTTCTTCGGGGCCGAACTGGGCGCGGCGGCAATCGACGGTGGAGACGCCGCGGTGGTCGAGTTCCCGCAAGCCATCTTGAATGGCGTTGAGATCGTCTTGCATCAGGCGGAAGAACGTCCGACGGATCATGAAGCTGAAACGCGCGAAAGCGACCATGGCCGAGGGATCGAAATAACGGGCCGCGTTTTGCGTCTTGAGTTTGCGCCCTTGTTCGAGAGTGCCGCTGTGCAGCAATTCGCTGAGACGGCGGCAATGGGACGCGGTCTGGAGAATGGTTTCGAGCGAGCTCAACCAGTCGGGAAGCTTGGGCTGTTGCGGCCCGAGCACGGGCTCGAGCACCTGGGCGACGTAGGCAAGATCCAAGTCGGAGTCTTCGAGACCGGAAGGCGCGCACAACGAAAAATACTGGACGAGAAGAAAGTCGGTCTTGTCGCGATCGCTCGAAGATTTCGTGGCCTTGTGAATGTGGTGCGACAGAAGTTGGCGCAGCACGTCTTCACTGGCCAGCGGCGTGGTTTGCAGGAACTGGCGCAACTGATGGACCTGGATGCGCGCATCCACTTGCTGAAACCAGGCAGCGGCCTGGGCGACGGAATCGGGCGTGGGCGAGAAATGCTGCTCGATGGGGCAAGCGGAAATATCAATGACAAATTCACGCACCAGGGCGCAGTAAACCGGCTGCAGGGCGCCGAGCGTGGCTCCCTGATCTTCGATGGAAAGCGGGGACTTTTGGGATGCAGTCATGATTTCACAATCCAATTGGGGACGTTTTGGAGGAAGCGGGCCGCAACTACGGTCCGTTTCGGGTGATACTGAACCGCGACTACGGAAGCTTCGGCGTGGAGAGAGCCGTCGCTGCTCTCGACCAGAATGCGATCGGCAAACTCCAGCGGGCGATCGACGGCGAACAGCACTTCGTGGGGCGTGCCGAATTCGATGACCGTGTTCTGAAAGAAGACACTCTCGGGCTCACGATTCTGTGTGGCGCTTTTTTCGGCGGCGCCTTTTTGAGTGGCACTTTTTTGCGCGGCACCATTGTGCTTTGCGCCTTCTTGCGCGGCAATATGGTCCGAGCCGCTGTGGCCGTTCGCACCGATGCCGTTTGCGTCGCCGTTTGCGAGGCTGCCGGTGCGGCTGAGTTTGACAGGAATCCGCACGGGCGTAGCTTGAGGAAAAAACTTGGCGAGGCGGCTGACGATTTCTGACTCCAGCGCGCGCACGGTGGCCTGGTTGGGCACAATACGACCTCGACTCCTGAGCTTGGGCAGTTTCGAGGATCTTCTGGTCCGGGTTTGGACCAACTGCGAAGAGACTCCTTCTGCTTTATCGGCATTCCATAGTGCACGCTCAGCGCCACAAACTCGAAGGCCATGCACCGTAGTACAAAGTCAAGAAAGCACATGGGTTACACGGGTTGCGGCGGGGCGGAATCGGGCGGGTTTTGAGGGAGTGGAGTATGCGCGTCTCAGAGTGATACGGGGGTCTCAGAATGGGAGGTAAAGGGGGAAAGCCATCCCTACCTGGAACATCCGATGGTAGATGGTGGCTACCCGGATGGCTGCTACATTACGGTGGTGAATATTAGCTACTTTGAGTTTCGCGCATACGAACAAGTATCATGTTTTGTGACAGTTTTGCTATGTGTGGCTTCTGTTACCGCTTTAACGCCGGGAAGGGCTCCAGAAAATGGGGGACGAAACAAAATTAGAGCATGGGCTCGTGGAGCGCACGATTTTCAGTTTTGTGCTTCAGGAGGTCGTCTCGACCATCGGGGCTGTGCTGACGGGTGTAGCGGTGATGTTAGTTGTAGCCCTAATTAGTGCCGTTGTGACGCCCAACACCTCGAATGGCGACTTCATTGACCACGTGGTAGATCAGCCGTTCTTTACATGGGCAGATAGATCCAACCTTGTGTACGTGATTGCTGGTTTCGTGCTCGGCGGAGTGAGTTTTCGTTTCTTTCGATCGAAATCCGCGGCTTGGGTTTGGGTACTGCCTACTGTGGTTCTCGTTTGGAATATTTTTACTTGGAAGAACGGTGGTTACCTTCCCTACTGGCCAGATGTCTGGAACAATTATTTCAGCTCAGGGGCCGGGCTGTACCAGTTGCTCGTGACTGTCCCGTTTTACACCTCCGTAGCTTACAGCCTCGGCTGGCTGGCAGTGCGACTTTCAAGAAGAAGAGCAGGTTGAATCCTTGACCGAACGTAAGCAAAGAACGAATGCGACTGTCGAATCTACCCCTCCGCTGACAAAGAAAAATACTTTTCTACCCGCAGCGGCTGACTTTATTTGATTTACTAAAGAGTATTGGTTCAGCAGGGCGCCAACTACTCAGATCACATCCACGTACATCGATACAAAAAGATCGCAATACAAGGCCGTTCTCCGTGATTTGACAGCGGCGTAGCCGACGATGAATCTTGGCCAGCTGTCGCGACGGTAAATGGCTGCGGCAACCAAAATTGGCGATCGCTACTTTTTGAAGTAGGTCCAGGCAGCAAGCGCGAGCAGCAGAATCGCAATGACCCAGAGCGACGAATCGTTTATTCCTGTTTTCTTGGCCATGAGGCAATTTTAAGGCAAGACCGACGGCGCACGCGAAAAAGATGACGCAGGAATTTTGATCGTCAACAAAGCGAGTGGCCCGCCTCCGTGACACGGAATTCTCAGATCACTTTCTTCAGATCAATTGATGCCAATTCAGATTGGCTCCATGGACGTTTTGGGCAGGGTGGCTCAATATCACACTGCTTGATTGAGGAACGAAAACGGGTCCGCAGGAAGTTCGTAGTAGTGATCGGCTGGGGTTTGTGGCTCTTAGATGGAAGACGAAGACATTATTGAGGAAGAGTTTCCTCAGAACAGGAGTTGGTTATGTCATTTTTCGGAGAGTTGATGATCGGCGGATGGACAACGGCATTGGCTATGTTTGGCTTCCTCGCCCTTAACGAATCCGGCAACCTGGTGAGGGCTCGCAGAAGGATCGCGGGGTGGCTGGAATCGGCGGCGGCGGTTGTGCACGCCTCGGAAGAAAGCCTACAACAGGACCGCGGGGTCGCGGCCCGCTAAAGAGCGGTACGCGGCTATTCCGGAAAATTAGTAACGGCATTGCTGCCGCTGAGCGGCGCGGAGGACTTTTTGGTGGTTTCGCGCCGAGTGGCGCAAGGGGCTGCGCGAACTTGACCCACATCGAGTCGCGCGCCCCAGATTTTCGCAAGGCCCATTTAATCCCACCTTTCCCGTTCCCCAATGAATTTCAGGTTTATTGCAAGGTCGTGGATTGCGGCGGGCCTTCGCGGGCGCTGATGTTGTAGCGCTTTAGTTTGCGATAGAGGGTGGCGCGGCTGATGCCGAGCATTTTGCCGGCCACGGCTTTATCTCCGTTGACCTGAGAGAAGACGCGCTCGATGGTGGCGCGTTCGATGTCTTCGAGGTCAGTGGGCGAGAGATCAGTGGCCGAGAGATCGGCGGGGCGATCGCCGGCGCGAAGCTCGCGGGAATCGGCACTGGCAGAGATGCCGGAAGGGATGAAAGTAGTGGAGGGGTCGGCGTGGGCGATGGACGGGGGAAGATCGTTGGCTTCGATGACGCTCTGGTCGCCGAGGGCGACGGCGCGCTCCAGACAATTTTCGAGTTCGCGGACGTTGCCCGGCCAGTCGTAGGCGAGCAGACATTTCATGGCGTTGCCGGAAACCGTGACGCTGCGTCCGGGGGCGAGGCGATCGAGAAAAAATGCCGCGAGAATGGGAATGTCGGAGCGGCGTTCGCGCAGCGGAGGCAAGGAAATGGTGACGACGTTCAAGCGGAAAAATAGATCTTTGCGGAAGGTTCCTTTCTTGTATTCGGCGTCGAGGTCGCGATTGGTGGCGGCCATGATGCGGACGTCGACCTTCACTTTCTGATTGCTGCCTACGGGACGAACTTCCTTTTCCTGAAGAAAGCGGAGGATTTTGGCTTGCATCTCGAGGGGAAGCTCGCCGACTTCGTCGAGAAAAATTGTGCCGGTATCGGCCGATTGCAACAATCCTTGCTTGGAGCGCAAGGCTCCGGTGAAAGCTCCTTTTTCGTAGCCGAAGAGTTCGCTTTCGATCAGCGTAGGGACAAGCGATCCGCAATCGACGGCCACAAACGGGAGGTTGGCCATGGTGCCGCGGAAATGCAGGGCGCGGGCCACCAGTTCTTTGCCGGTTCCGCTTTCGCCGGAAATGAGGACTGGAGTGCGCGTGTCTTTGAGGCGCGAGATCAGGCGCAAGACATTTTGAATTCCGGTGGAATTGCCGATGATGCCGTGGACGGCGGTTTCGGTTTCGGAGCGCTCGCGGAGGTAGAGATTTTCCTCGACCAGACGCACCTTGTCGGCCATGCGGCGCAGAAACAGGCGCAGTTCGTCGAGTGGAGAGAAGGGCTTGGCAATGTAATCATAGGCGCCGAGCTTCATGGCCTGAACCGCGGTTTCGACCGAACCGTGTCCGGTCATGACGGCGACTTCGATACGCGGGTGGAGGCGCTTGGCCTGTTCCAGAAATTCGATGCCCGTCATGCGGGGCATGACCATGTCGGTGAGCACCATGTGCACGGGTTGTTCTTCGAGCAGCGCGAGGGCGGCGTCACCGCTCTCGGCTTCGAGGCAGGAGAACCCGAGCGATTCGCCGACGGTGATGCAGAGGCGGCGGATGGTTTGTTCGTCATCGACGATTAACAGGCGAATGCGGAAGGCATCGGTC
>Ga0182018_10002162_pt1 | contig 20355 bp, 17 predicted proteins | sample 812P2MmetaG_FD_120490 | JGI IMG/M metagenome (GOLD analysis project Ga0182018, IMG submission 120490) | Permafrost microbial communities from Stordalen Mire, Sweden - 812P2M metaG | ecosystem: Environmental > Terrestrial > Soil > Wetlands > Permafrost | place: Sweden: Stordalen | collected...
AGGGCGGTGCTCTATCCAGCTGAGCTACGGGGACGCGGCGTTGCGCGGCCGCAGGCATGGCAAAAAGCGAGGCTGAATTGGTGGAGCGGAAGGGGATCGAACCCTCGACCTTCGCATTGCGAAGGTGAACAAGGGGTCTAAACGCCCGCGCCGCCATCGCTAAGTGCTTGAAACTTGCGGCACTCACTAGCTCTCACCGGCACCCGTTTACGCTCGTTTCCGCACAAAAACCGGCACAGCACAGTAAATACTCACCTTTCACTTTCACCTTCGCGGGTGTGCTTCCTCGCACTGTTTGCCCTCGAAGCCCTCGCGGTGCATAGAGCTTACTACGATCAGCCCCCTCCAAACATGAAGCCAATGCATCACTGGCAGTGCATGCAGGGGCATGGGTGGGTGGCCACTATCCCCCCACCACCCGGCGCAGCGCCCGAGTGTCGCGCGCATAGTTTGGAAAATTTTTTGAAGCGTGTGGATATTATCTACATGACTCGCGATTTGAGAGGCTACGAGACCGTTAGCCGAAAATATGTGCAAATGTGAGTAACGATCGCGCGAATCGCTGTCAGCCCGACTGGTCGCCTAAGAGCTGTGCCGTCTGTTCGCGGCCATCGACACCGGGTCATGTCGCAATGTCTTTAAGAATTCATGATCCGTATCGGCGCGCTCCGAAGCTCGCGTAGGTCCGGCTACGCACCCACTTGTATGCAGGCCACCGAGCGAACAGGAAAACCAGGCGCAATGAAAGCTGCTATAACCTATTGTAAAATATGACAACATACGATTTGCATAATAATCTTTAAGTTTGGGCATCGTCCTGATAAAGTCGTGTTCAGGTCACCGGAACGGAGCGCCGTAATGCCAATCCCGCAAATCGATGACGTTCGGCCGATTCTCGAGGATTTCGAGCTTCGGATCCGTAAGCTTCTCGAGGCGGCATGGGAAGAAGATTGGCTCACGCTGCCAACGCGACAGCGCAGTATTCTTTCCAAGCGGTCGCGCGCATCAGCCGTGTTTGACTTTGCTCGGCACCGGGCACTCATTGAGTTCGGCGATGATGCTGAGATTCAGGTAATCCCCAAGGGTCAAACCGTGCAGTTCCTTTTCCGGAACCGCGTGCTGGTGCGGATTAAAAAAGCAAACGCAAAGGGCCTCGGGTCCAACATCCAAACGCAGGCGGTAATCGAGTTTGTAAATCCGCAAATCCCGCTATTTGATTTGCCGGAAATCTATCACGTCGAAGTGTGTTATCAGGAGGACCTGTATGCCTCACGTATTGCGTCGATCGCCGTGACGGCACGACAACTCTATCGAAAGATCTGGAGCTACGAGCTGCTTCGGCCCGGCACCGCCAGTGTAGTACCGATGCCTGCGAGATCGCAGACTGCTGATAATGTTACACCGGCCAGCGCTCGCCCGCGGCATATCGAAAAGAAAGATAAAAAGGGATAATCGTGCCAGCGAATGGGGCAATGCTGCGTCTGGCGCGGCAGCGGCGACAACTACCGCAGATAGATGCCGCCCCAAAACTCGGCATTGACCAATCGCTTCTTTCGCGTATAGAAAACCGGGTTGTTGAGGTCCGCGAAGAGGTTTTACTCCGTGCGGAAGGTCTCTACGGAGTACCGCGATCGTTCTTCTATCTCACTGATCCGGTCTACGGGGCTCCGGTTAGTGTGCACGCGATGTGGCGTCGCAAAAGTGATGTCTCCGTCAGGGAGATGGACGCGATCATTGCAGAGTTGAACGTCCGCGTCATGCATCTGCGGCGTCTACTTGACGGCGCTGAATACGTGCACGCTAACGACCTGCCACGTCTCGACATCGATGACTACGGCGACCCTGAGAAGATCGCTGGGCTCGTGCGTGCTCATTGGCAGGTTCCGGCCGGACCAATCAATGACCTAACCCTTCTCGTTGAGCGCGCAGGTGTATTGGTGACTTACTCCCCACTCGGCGGAGCATCAGTCAGCGGTGTGACATTTGCGCCGCCCGGTTTGCCACCTCTGATCGTGTTGAACAGTGATCAACCAGCAGATCGATTGCGGTTCACTCTTGCTCATGAGCTGGCACACCTTGTCATGCATCGCTTTCCATCCCCAAATATGGAGATGGAAGCGAACTCATTTGCATCCGCGATGTTGATGCCTGCCGCCGATATCAAGCCCTACTTCATCGGGAAGCGCGTCGATCTTGCCCTGCTTGCGTCACTCAAGCCCGAGTGGAAGGTAGCTATACAAGCTTTACTTATGCGAGGTACGTCGCTGGAAGTAATAGCCAAGAACCGGGCACAGTATCTCTGGAAACAAATAAATGCTCGTCGAATTCGGCTGCGTGAGCCGCCAGAATTGGATTTTGCGCCCGAGAGTCCGACCGCCATCAATTCGTTCGTGAGAGTTCATAGGGAAGCCCTGGGATACTCGGAGGCAGATCTGGCAGCATTGCTACATATGCTTGAATCTGACTTCCGGCATACTTACCCAGCCGTAGCAACAATGCCGCGGTCCCGCTTCGCAATCTTGAAATAGCTAAGATTGTTTGACGAATAAGCAATGAACATCTGGTGCCGTTCGTTCTGAATGACCCGGTGGTGGGTGTTGCCCCTGCATCTCGCTTTTACATTGCTACTGCAATGCGCCCTACTCTAAACAAATTCATCCGATTGTGTTACAAAAGCCATTGAACAGACGCTAACGCTATGAACACCAAGCAATCTGATGACGTCCCCGCGAAGGGCCCAAAATACCTTGCCGCCCTCTCTTCTCTACCAGAACATCTTCGGCCGGTCTACCAGGCTCTGGTTGAGGAATACAAGTTCCACGCACTGATACGCTACGGTAAAGCATGGGTAGCGTACGATGTTATTGCCGATCTAGTTAAGGCCGGATGGCGATCCGAGCCCGGACATACGGACGCACCGGCCGCCGGACCGAGCGTAGGCCGACGCGAAGAGGAGGCGCGAGATGGGCGCAAATCAAGGTAATGCAGCTGAATGCCGGCGTACACCTCTAAGGCGGCTATTCCCTCGAAGAGTCAAAGCCGATCATGCAGTAATTGATAAGAAAGCACGGGATGGTAATCGCAGTAGTAGTGATCCTCGCCGAGTACTTCCCCTTTGCGACGCAGCGAAGACCAATGCGTCTCTCCGGAAACGCTCCGTAGCCGTACTTGACGGGCCGTACGAAAACACGCAGGAATTCGGCAACCGGGTAGCGCTTCTATAGCGGCACGGAACTTAAAGACACCTAATTAAGGCTCGCAAAGGATTACGTCATGGCACCTTCGGCAGACGCACTTCGGCTCAACGAACCAAGCGACGTAAAAAAACGTGCGCCGAGGAATCGGACGTTGACGGCGAATGCTTCAGAGATTGCACATTTGCGCAGCCGCCTCCTCACTCCCGAAGCAATCTCCGGCGCAAATGTCATGGGGCGCGCCGTCCATGGCGACTGCTTCGAAATCTTCAGCAAACTACTACCACAGACGATTGACCTTCTGATATTGGACCCGCCATATAATCTCAACAAAAAGTTCGGTAGCAGAGCGTTTTCCCGCCTTCCAGTGGACGAATATACCGGCTGGCTTCGTGCGCTATTTCGCGCGATCACGCCACTGCTAAAGCAAACGGCGACTGTTTACATCTGCGGGGATTGGTTGTCTTCGGCTTCGATCTTCACAGCGGCATCAGAGTGTTTTCAGGTCCGAAATCGGGTAACTTGGGAGCGCGAGAAAGGCCGCGGCGCCCTGAGCAATTGGAAAAATTCTTGCGAGGACATCTGGTTTTGCACCATGTCAGATCACTACACGTTTAACGTAGACGCGGTGAAGCTAAGACGCCGTGTGTTGGCTCCCTACCGACATACGGACGGACGCGCTAAGGATTGGGTTGAAACTTCGACAGGTAACTTCCGAGATACCCACCCATCCAACCTATGGACGGACATTACAGTGCCATTCTGGTCGATGCCGGAGAACACAGACCATCCGACCCAAAAGAGCGAGAAACTTCTCGCCAAGCTAATCTTGGCTAGCTCTAATCCTGGCGACGTCGTCTTTGACCCGTTTATGGGCAGCGGGACCTCGTTGGTTGTCGCGAAAAAACTTCAGCGCCGCTTTTGTGGCATTGAGCTTGAGGAAGTCTATGCGCTGCTCACCGAGAAGCGACTGATACTCGCCGACACGGAGCGCACGATTCAGGGTTATCAAGATTATGTGTTTTGGGAGCGCAACACGCTTAATATGATGAGCGGGCCTAAGCACGCCAATAAAACCGAAGACATGCAATTACCGTTCGAGGAATGATCGGAGCAACGCCCGTCCCCCCTCAACATCGACGGACGGATCGTAATCCTTCTCAAAGACGCGTGCCAAACCCCCAGTAAGTTGAGTCACGCCGCGGGATTGTCGGCCCGCCCAGTGCGTCTGGATCCGCGTCGCACGCAGAATGACCGGATCGAAAATGGAGACGAGCCGCGTATGAACCGCCTGACGAGCAGTGTCTAATCCGACAAAAAAGAAGCCAAAAACACTGTGTGGCTGTGATAATAAGTGAAGCATTTTGTCAATATTGTACGCTTTCGGCGCCGAGGCACGATCGAGTAGTTTAGTTTTTATATCAACGACAAGTTGACCGTCCCCGGCCAAGTCAAAAATCAAGTCGCCGAGCCGATGGGCGTTGACCTCGCCAGTGATAATCTGTTCCATTGTATTGCCGCGAATATTCACGTTCTCAAGAGCTGCTGCTCGAAGGAGCTCAGCGCGGCGCCGCTCAATTAGCGCCCCCAACGTACGCTCGACCTTCAAAAACTCTGCAGCTTTTAAGGCGGCTGCTGCCCGCCCTGGTGCTTCCAGTACTCTCGCCAAAACCTCAGGTGTAATTTCGAAGCGAGTGGACCTGCCAACGATTGCGTTCGTCGCTTCAACAAGTCGCGCTACGTTTTCTTCCCAGGTGAACTCACTATGAATCGCGAACAAGTCGTCAAAACTGGCCGGGAGGTTCGGCACTCCCTCATACTGGTCCAAAATGTCGTGTCCTAGGAAACTACCCCGAATGTTGTCTACTCTAAAACTATGCGAGCTGTGGCTGATTCGTCGCAAAAACGACGCGTTTGCGAGCCGGAAATCTAGCCGGTCAGGGCGGATGATACAAACCACGAGTGGGAGGCTATCGTACCTCTGGAGTGCGGACAGGGATAAAACCACATTAGAGAAAGACGGTGTATTGGCTTCGCAGAGGCGCAATGCAAAGCCGTCTGCGACAAATACCGACCGCTGTTTCTGCAGGCCACAAGCAGCGACTAAAGCCGCTTCTACAGCAGCTTTATTGGCTGTCGGATGTGCTGCTTTGAATTGCCGTAGGAATGCGATTGTATCCTGCAGGCTCATAGGCGTGCGGGATAGCGGCATTAAAAAAGCTCTCGTGTCGAAATGCCGAGAGCTTCGGAGATCTTGAGAATGTTGAGCAAACTGATATTTCTCTCGCCGCGCTCAACGCTGCCGATATACGATCTGTCGAGATTGCAAGCAAGCGCCAATGCCTCCTGCGAAAGTCCCATGTGTTTCCGCAGCTCGCGCACTCGTTTACCGAAGTGCTCTTGAGCCTGCGCTTCACGTCTCTTGCCCATCCGGGCAATCAAATCATCGTAGATGACAATAAGTCCACGGACTTTACGTACCCTAATGAAGCGGGCTATAGCGTTTCAGAGGGATAGTTTTTGACTGACTAAGGTGAGGGGGAAGGATTGGACGATAGCGGGCGTGGATTTAGGCGCGGCCACTTCAGGAGACTGAATAGGGCTCAGTGGCGGATGTATGAAATTGCACCACTGGAGCCGGTGCCGTTTGTCTATATGTTGTGAGTTGAAGACTGCAGATATCGGTGCGAGCATCGAGCACATTGGCGCTGAAATAGAATTTGGGGGCAATGCGGCGGCGCGGGACCGTGCCAGCGTCGCAGGTACATTGTAGATCGGGGGCATATCCTATGGTCAGCGATAAAGACAGTGGCAATGAATTAAAGGCACTCAGATGATTACGCTTCGGGGACGACTGCTTTTCGCCAGGGCCAAATGGAAGGAGCCGCGACTCGGGATTGACGCGCCTTACCTGGTATGACTTGGGGTGGGGCCGCAGCCGAATCGAGAGGTAGGGCTGCCGAAAGCGCTTCCAGTATTAGTTCGTCTGACCGTCGGCGTACGCTTTGGCGTAGCAGAGCGTATTGACGAGGCGCATCTGCTCAATCCTATTGCAAGGGGCATCCAAGAGTCTCGGATTCGCCACCAATACTGCGAGCGATCGGGCGCGGGAAATGGCGACATTAAGTCGGTTTCGACTGTAGAGAAATTCCATGTTGCGCGGCATGTCATCGGCCGACGACGTTGCCATGGACACGACGACCACGGGCGCTTCCTGCCCTTGAAACTTATCAACCGTTCCGACCCGTGCGCCGACGGGCAAAATCGATTTTAGGTAATTGACCTGCACGTTATAAGGGCTGACGACGAGGACATCGGCGGCGCAAAGCGGGCGCTGGATGCCGTCGCGGTCGATGCAGTCCTGTTGGAGCAAGCTTGTGTAAATTTCCCTAATCCGAAGCCCCTCTTCCTCGCTTTTCTGGCCGCACTCTTCATGCGTGACCGGGACGAAGGAGATCCCTGAGGCGCGTAAGGCGCTATCAGCGTAGCTTCCCAGGACAAGCACCTGAGTCGCGGTGCCCACCTCCGCATGCAGTCGTCCTTCATATACCGCTTGAGAGATGAAGCGGCACACGTCCGGATGCATGCGGCGGGTCACTCCCAGAAAGACCCCACGGTCAGGCGGCACCGTGGCCCGGTCGCCCAGCACGTACTCCAACGCCGAGAGGCCCGATTCGCCTGGGTGATCACCCTGGATGGGTTGGGCAAGTTGCATTTGATCGCCGACGAGGACGACGTTGCGCGCACAGACGCCCATCGCCACGACGTTCGCGAGTGAAACCTGACCGGCTTCGTCGATAAAGAGGTAATCGAAGGCCTGATCGAACTCCGGTCTTGCGAAGAGCCACGCGGTACCGGCTACTAATTTGTAAGGGAACGCGGCAGCGTCATCATTTTGAAAAACGTCTGTGATCATTTTTCCGTTGCATCGATCATCTTCGCCCGAGCATTTCTTTACACCTCGGAACGAGACTTGGCGTTCAAGGGCTTGACGCTCGATCTCGGCGAGCAGGTTGTTGATGGCCTTGTGCGAATTCGAGGCGACAGCGACACGCTTTCCGCGCGCCAGTAGCTCGACGACCGCATACGACGACAGAAACGTCTTTCCCGCCCCCGGCGGCCCCTGGATGAGTAAATGACTGTGGTCAAGCCGCAAGATCGCGCGGGTGGCTGCCGGAACCGGCTCATCGTTCGACGCGATGATGGCAGCGGTCGGCTCTAGTCCTTGGATTCGGGGACGCTCACGCCTCAGGATCGACGCGACCGCTCGGTATCGATCATGGGCCGCGATCACTGAATCCGCAAAGCGATATATCGCCTCGCGCAGCGTCGACGTGTCGATCGGGCCACTGGGGATGATCGAAAACGCATCTTCGAATGGAGGCGCCTTATTCCCGATCTTTAGCGTCACCCGGCACACATCTTCGTCCAGCACCGTGATTTCGCCGGCGGCATCGAGCGTCGCCGCGCGGCGTGGCCTGGCGCCGACGCGCAATTTGGAGTCCTGGGGAGGGTACGTAAATGTGTGGAGCATTGACCGAGCGATGGGCTGCGGAGGACGCGTTGGGTCGCGCCGGAGCCCGCCCAAGCACTCGGCGTCGTCGATGAGCTCTTCCTCGGACATCTCCTGGTGGTTGAACATCGCCCACCATTCCGGCTTAGCCTCCCGGCGATGAAATTCGAGTAAGTGGGCCACTAATTGCCTAAAGGGTAGGTCCTCGGTAGGCGCTGCGAGCAATCGAGCCGCCGTGTCAGTTGCCCGTTGCTCGGCTTTGCGCCGTTTTTCCTCTTTTTCCGGATCAGCCACCGCGGTCGCCCCGTTATCCTTCCAAGCGGTACCCGCCGGACGCATACCTATCAGCCAATTGCGCAGGAGTAGAGTCGAGCGACAGTCTGCCTCGTTGTAATCAGCAATTTCCTTTAGGAACCGCTCCTCTCCCAGTCGGCGCCACTTTTCGTAAACGATGATGCTGTCGGAAGCCGTTTTCACCTCACCCGTTCGAGGAGGCATGTAAAAGACCTCAAGGTTTTTAATGGAATAGCGTGGCTCCGAAATTCGGATGGCCTCGCGCGAGACGCGGTAGAGGTCGATGAGCTTGCCACCTCGCAAAAGAGTGTCGACCTCGTTTTCGCGGGTGCCATGAAGCATCGCCAGACGCTTGAGCGCGCTCTCTTCGTAGGCAGCATAGTGATAAACGTGCGCGTCCGGATACGCCGCCAGCCGCGCCATTATGAAGTCGACTGTCTGTTCGAAGGCGCGCTTCTCCCCCGTGCGATCATGACCCCAGAATGTGTTGAATTTGAATTCGCCAGCGTTTGTGCATGCCACGCCGAAGAGATACTCAAGGCCACCGTCGAAAAGAGGGTCGCCTTCCATGTCGAAAAATAGGTCGCCTTCGCTCGGGCGAGGCAAGCGCGCGAAACCTTTGCCTTCGGCGACTCTCAGGATCTCCGAGCGATCTTGGCCATCTGCGCGCTTAGCAGCTTGTAGGCGTGCCTGACCCGACAGACGCGCGAAGGTATCGGGCTGAAGATTCGCGATCCGAGTGTTGGGCGCCAGACCGCCAAGCGCTGTCATGGTGTGTACACCTGCCGCATCGAGCTTGGCCATCTGGCTGCGAGTGATGTTGGCGACGAGGCATAAATGATCCATCGCCTTCCATTCGCTCTCGCAGCGCTCGCGCCAACGACAGTGGCCACAATGCGGGCAAGGTTGGCCGAGCGAGGTGTCGGGAAGATGCCCAGCAAAAGACTCGAGACTATTTCGCGCGACGTTGAAGTAGTAGTAATAGTCCGCGAGTGCCAACGTCGCGGTCGTGCCGTTGCCTAGGACAATATGCATCTTGGATGGCATGACGCCCTGCTCCGCAGCGAGCAGCCACGCGTAGGCACAAAGTTGCAGCACATGCTTGGGCTTGGCGGTCCGGGACAGCTTCGTGTCGACAGGCTCATAGCTATATCCGCCGAAGTGCGATTCTGTCGGCACGCGAACCAGAAAATCTGCATAACCATGCCATCTACCGGTCAAAAGCGCGCCCTGATAGATGACCTCGACATTCGAGGCCATCGCCGCCTTGGTTCTTTGGACCCGATGTTCGAGAGAATCGTCGCTGGCGATCTCGACCACCTGCCGGCCATTGCAACGGAGAGTTTCGAGATAACGTTGCTCGTGCTCGATACCCTTTTTCTGCAATAACATCAGGTACGCGTCGTCCTTGGCGAATAGCGCCGGATCGTTAAGATTGCGGCGATCAAGAAAACTGACGTGCCGGCACGCTAGGAAATTCACGAGGTCAGTCGCGGAGAAGAGGAGTGCGTCGCAATGAATGCGCACCGACGTCCCTACCACCGGTCCGGGAGGCTGGGCGCGCGCGAACCTATCTGAAATTCCGCGAAGCCGCGAACCCCCAGGAGCGGCCGCAATGAGCCGACAGCTGTCCCAAGTCGACAAATGTTCAAGACATGCAGATTGGTCCGCTGGACCACTGAAGCCACCTCAAATGATGTCACTCGGTATGCCGCTGACGAACTAAAGCACATTCGAGTAGCTCCAGGCGATGGGCAGTGAGAGCACCTTTGTTTTGCCGCCGCCGGTGGCCATCTTGACATCTAATTTGCCTTCCTTGCTTCTAAATAGGTCGCGGCTTTCCTCGTTGCGGGCAAGAAACTCTCGTCTCCGGATGTTGATTGCCGCCGGTGGCCCAGGATCACTTCATCTCCACGTCGGTGGTTTGCCGCAGATCGTTTTCCAAGTCCAGATTTCTCAAAGTACGACTTGCGTTTCGAGATCACCGGCAGAAACCGCATTTAGATATGCGAGAACCAAGTCTTTGGTGAAGAAGCGACCGAAATCCCTTTGATCGTTCTCCTGAATAATCGGGAACGAGTCGAGAATGTACGCAACGTCATCCCGCCCAATTCCATACAGATAAAAAAACAATGCGTCCAGCCTTGCCATTCTGTGGCGCCGGTCAAGCTCGTCCCAACGAAATGGCGGGCCTCTATAACTGAGATCCGTCGCGAACGCTTGTAAATCTAACGCCGTAAAGGAAAGCCTCAGAACTTGGTCTCGAATGAAATCTGCAATGCGATGGTTGCCTAGATTTGCAGCAAACTGATCCGGCCGAATTACCGGAAGTTGCTCCACGATGTACCAATTCAAGTGCTGGCCCTGGACTTTTTGTCTCGCGAGAAAGTCAAACGCGAGGCTTGCGATATTTGCGAGAAGCAAAGGACCCCAGTCGGAGTAGTCGGAGGAAGCTCCGCCGTCAGGGACAAGAACCGGCAGTGTATTGCCGAATCCTGCCTTCGGCACTATGGCAGCAATCATCGTTCGGACATTTGTGGAGGCAGTCACATCCTTGAACGCCACCGCCCAATCGCTTAAACGACTTTCCGCGATATCTTCGTCCAAAACCCAAAACTGCGGTGTAACGAAATATCGAGGATCCTGATGGTGGGTGACGGCTGTCGCGTCTGGCTGCGCGGGTCGATGCAAGTTAGAGCTGTGTACGATCACGCTTGCGGCCCGATGGTCATACATCTGGACCATTTTCCCCTCATATAAGGGAAGCATTTCCCTTTCGCCCATCCTCCATCTGTTGCCTTCAATCGGATACCACCCTAACTGTTCTAATTCTGACCGCCGACGAAAACGACCTGAGTCATTAGTCATGTGAAACATTGTGACGTATCTGACCGGCCAAACCTTGAGAACTCTTCCGAGCCTCTCCTCTTCGCGGCGATCCACAAGCACAGGTTGTCGCCTGTAGACAGCTAGCGTGATGTCTGCGTCACGCCGGGATCGAAAGATCGGTGCAGAACCAGTGTTGGGATTTACAGTTAGGAAGTCGCTCGCCGTGAGGTTAAGCACGCGCGCTGCAGACTTCAACTCGTCGACGGCGTGCAGATAAAAGGCACATCGACTGCTTTCAAATGTGCGCTCTTCCCCACCAAAGACAAAAGCACAAAACTTAAAGCTCGCATGCACATCTGGAAAGAACGTTCTCTTATTCTCGAAGTCTAATAACGAACTAATGCGTCCAGTGCCAGATACACCCGTAAAGAAGCGGGCTGCCCCTTTGTCGGCTGCAATCCCGGATGGAACTAGTAATCCGACAATGCCCCGCTTGTGAATGAGCGTCGACGCACGTTCAACAAACAAACTGTACAGGTTGACATCACCGCCGGAGAGTAAAGGGTAGTCGCCGCACTCGCGCACGACACGAGCGGCTGTCTCGGCTGCGGCTGTGGCAAGTTCAAATTCAGTCCAGAGCGGGTCAGCTTCACGTTTCAATACATCTATCATCCTTCTGCGGTCCGACGCGCGCATCGCATGAGCAATTGCGGGGCGTCGCTCCGAAAACCATTCGACCTCTTGCAGTTTCATCCGGTCCCAGGGTGGGTTTCCAATAATGGCGTCAAAGCCGCGACGGCGTGGATCAGCATCGCTCCACACGCGGGGGAATGCTGTTGGCCAATGCAGGAAATGTTCGCGCGCTGCCAGAGCACGAGCCTCTTTGATCAGCGCATTAGCGGATTCCACTGCACCATCAGCGGGACGGTCTGGGATCGATCCGGTTGCAATGAGAGATACTAGGTTGTATCGACCGGACAAAAGCTCCGCGATCCCCTCATCGGTTAGCCTTCTAACCGACGGCCAGCCCGCAATCCGCCATCTCATCGCCCGCCAGAAGTCCTGCAAACGATTCAGAGGGTATAAATCGCGCTCGATTTTGTGCAGCAAATCGCGCGAATGATGTGCCTCTGCCACATCCACATCCGTAAGCTCGGCAATCTCGCCTATCGCTTCCGACGCATCTTTCAAGCGGTCGAGTTCAGCTTCTTGAAAGAGTACGCCTATTCTTATTAGGTCTGCCCGAACTGACTCAAGTCGCTCGCCGTGAAGAGCGTCGCCGCACCTCAAATGATGATCGAGTACTGAAAGCGGCGCCCCAACCGTGAAGGTATGGAGCCAAAGAGCTACCTTAGCGAGTTCGACGGCCATGGGATTCTTGTCTACACCATGGATGACGCGCTTGAGGATCATTCGCCGTACGATATGCCTGTCGTCAAGTTGATTAGTGCCGATTGCCCAACCCTGAGCCCTTCCCGCGGAAAGGATGCGATCCCGTATGGTGGTAATGCGCGCCACGATCGGGGAACTCCAAGGCGGGCTTTTAGTTCGACCCCAAGGCCGTGAGTAAACTGCGTCAGCTGCTATAGCGACAGCTTCAAGCACGTGATCAGCTAGGACGTCTACCAAGGTTACAAGGAAATGTCCGCTACCCATTGCCGGGTCGCAAATGCGCAGATCCAGCATTGCCTTCGCGGGATCCAGAGCGTCCAATCCATCCCAATCTTGAGCTTTTAGGCCCCGTTTTCTACTTAGTGTGGTCAGCCGGCTTTCAAACGCGGCCATCCGCTCGTTGATCAGCGGCCCAACCGCTTCATCGATGATGAGCTTTACAAGATCCTCATGGGTATAGAAGCTCCCCGTGCTGCGGCGCGTGAAACTGGTCGGTCTTGCCACCAACTGACCATCGGCTGACTCAAGCCGATACTCCAGTAACCGCTCATAAATGCTCCCTAGATGTTGAACTGAGAGGTCGCGATAGTTGATCCAAGGCCTAAGAACATCATCGGAGCGACGTGACAGCGCATCTAGCGCTGGGGCAAGAATACTGTCCGGGATCTGTGTGCGTGCCAGAACTTCGAGGCGATCATCCTCGAATAATCCTCCGTTATAGGCCGGAAGACCCAACGCCCGATCACCTCTTGCAATCGCGTTAAATACATTTCGGACATTGCCCCAGAGCCGCGAAGCACTTCTGGAGAAAACGGCGCCGCGATCGCGCTCGTCGCGTATTTCCTCACGCAAGCGGCGCAAGCTGTAGCGTTCGTAGCGCGGGTCCCGTACGGGTAGCAAATTCCGATCTTCGGCATAAAGCACAAACAAAAGGCGATAGAGCAATAAGAGCGTCGCGTCGCGCACTTCATCGAGGTACACGCGCGAAGGCGGCACGGCCGCCTGGGAATCGCCGATAACGATGCCATTCGCCAGGTCGGGGAATACTTGAGTAAATACACGATCGCCAAGATCCTGCGAAACATGCTCTTCGTATCGCCGCGCTTCTGCTAAAGCTACGTCATGAAACGTAATCCCATTATCGTCAGGCAAGAAGGATTCGCGTCTGAACATGCACAGAAAGACCTTAATTGCATGGGTCGCGTCGACGTCGGGAAGCAACTCCGCGTGCGTTCCGGGTACTCCAACTAGTGCCGCAATGTCAATTTCCAAGAATTCCTCAGAGCGAGACCGAGCACCTTGGAAGTAAAGGCGCCATACGGCTCCATTTGTTAAAATGCCCCAACGAATCTTGCGCTCGGAAGCAACTTCGGCTGACGAAAGATAACGAAGGATTTGATTTGACGGTGTACCAGGATCTAGCCGATCGGTGGTGTCTCCTCGGTCAAGCACACGCGTCCAACGTTTTGATTCTGCGATAACTATGCCGTGCCGGTAACGTCTGTCTTCTCTTCTTTCTCTCAAAGCGCGAGCTTTGCTCTCTAGATCCGGAAACAAGAGCAAGTCAGGCACGTCTTCCCTTCGCCCGCCGGACGCCGTTACCTGAGGTAATGCCAAATCGCCCCATCCGAGAAGTCCCAGAACTTTTACTATGATTTCTTGTTCTGTCGTTGCCTCATTGATCCGGCTGTCTAAACCATAGGGTCGAAAAACTACGTTTAGCGCAGCGGCAAAGTCCTCAAGCACTGCATCATTAAGAAGTTGCCATACGCTAGTCTCACGGATACCGACCGTAAGAAAGTCATGCGTGAATAGTTGCCCGTTCATTGAGCTAGTAGTAGTTGCAATTTATGCATAGCTTGATTGCGGCCAATACGTCCTTCACCTCGGGTTTGGCTAGTCTACCCCGAGTCAGGCTTCAACAGCGCCTGGGCTTTTTTGGGCCCATGTCGCTATTACTCTTCCGACGGGAAAGCGATTGGCGCGCAGTCTCCTTCAATAACGACGGGTGACGTTCTGCCGCCAAAATTGATCGTTATCGAGCGCCGTTCGGCTGGCTGCTGCTGGTCTATAGCTGGTCGCTCGGTCCCGGCAACTTTCGCAATGAACGTAGCAGCGCTCAGTCGGCTCGGCGCGTGCATTTCGGAATCCCGCATGATCTGCGCCGCGATCTGAACCGCTTCGCGGGAGTGCCGTAGCGCTTCGAGTCTTGCAACGGCGCCGGAATTGCGCAACTGCATGGAGGTCCGCTGGACCGCGGCGAGCTTGCGCGAATCCGCGAGATACTGTGGCACGCGCTCTGGATCGATCCCCGTCAACGCGTGAAACTCGGCTCGGGTCAATAGGCCTTCTGAGAGCAGTGCGATTGCGCGCGCAATGTCCTCGTCGGAAGCGGACTTGATTGCAGCGCATGAAGAGGCGGGTGTGTTAGTAGTCACGCAGCATCGCTCCCGTTCGGACCGTGCCACCTCCAGATCGAAGCGGCCATGAATCCTTCGTCCCGGCGGCTCAGATCGTGCACATGCCGCGCCCACGCGTGGCATGCTTGCTCCACCAAACCGCGGAGTGCCTGGGCCTGTGGGTCAGGTCGAGTCGGAGTTGCTTTGAAGATTCGGGGAAGTTTGGGCGCGAGACTAGATAGCGCACCAACGCGAGCGCTCGGTGCGGAGGGCGAAGCCGCGGGGGCGGCAATGGATGAGGACTGTTTAGTAATCACTGTCTCCTACCGCCGGGCGCTCCCAGCTCTTTATCATTCGTGTGAGGGCTGCCTGGTAGTTGGAGTCCAGCAAGTCATGGAGCTTCTCGTCCGCGGCCAGGAGCAACTTCAACACGTAAGGGCGCGCGGCGTCGTCGTCGAAGCCGTGCTCACGGCCAATCTTCAACACTGCTGCACGGATTCGCTGCCAGATCGCATACGACTGCTGGTACTCCGCCGGCATGTGCCGGAGAGCTGCATCGAACTCGTCGGTCGGAGTAGCACCCACTTTACTCACCATCCGCGGCTGTGGCCGCTGTTCGTATCGTCATTGAGCACACTATACTCGGATCGGATATTTGTCCAAAGGGTGAGCGGCTTGTACACGTACTGTCTTCGCGGGCTGCGCGATCCAACAGTCTCACCACATTGTGTTGGCCCTCGATGTGTGTTATCTCCGCCCGCGGATAAGAAGTATGCTGTGACGCTGTGACGTTTTGTGACGCTTGTTTTGCGCCGAAATAGGCTGGGCGGGTGGTACGGACTGAGCGGGCGGTGCCGTTGTGACGTCTTGTTCCCGTGTTCCTCTCGCTTCCCAAATTTCTAATGGTATTCCTATTCATTACAACTCTATTGAATTAAAGAGTCACAGAACGTCACAAAGGAACAGCCAGCTGGAATCAACATCTTGGATGTGTCGTCCTGTGCCGTTCTGTGACGCTTCGCAGCGGGCGTAACGGTCACGTCAAAGCAAGGGCTGATGCCCCGAAGGGGCCCCTAGTCTAGCGGTCACTTTTGTAAGGCCGCCGACGATCATGGCTTCTCGCCTCGCGGTGTTCGTATTATACGATCGCCCGAGCACTTGGGCATCAATCTGTCAGGTTTGGCGAGGTTTACGTGAGGCTGGCTGCTGATTCGGTGCGAGACGCTATGCGTGCGATCCAAAAGTCGCGGCCGATGCTCAACGCTGCGGTGAACGACGCAAACAAGTCCGAAAAAGCGGAGGCGCCCTGCAAGCATGAAGCTCCCTAGGACAACTGTTCGCGGTCGAAGCCCACTGGAGACGCTCGCGATTCGGCCGAAATCTGACCTGGACGACGTTTGTCTTATGCTCACCGCCTTCTCGGCGATGTACAAGAGACCTGGAACACCACAGCAAATTCTTAAAGCACTACTTGCCGACGCCAGACGATCGAAAGGAATACCGACCGCCGAAGATCAATTTGCAAAACTTCTTGTACGCGCCACCAACATGCAGAACGTAAAGCGAAGATTCGCGCTTTTGCGAAGGGCGCGCTTATGGCTCATAGCGCGGAACAGGGGCATCGAACTCGCCGATCGGCGTAGGCGCGGCAAGCAAGGTGGCCGGCCGAGCAAGGTAGGAATTCACCGCCCTGGGCCAACCCTAGCCCAGGCCATCGTATCCGCTGCAGCAAAGGCCGTTGCCGAAGTCCCTGGTCTTGCCGCGGACAGTCGCCGACGTCTTGTGGCAGCTACCGCCAAACGAATCGAAGGGTTTAGTTACAGCTACTCAAAGCTCGCCAAAAGCGACCAAAAACAGCGCCGCGATTACATCCGCAAGGTATTGACACAAGACGGTTGGTTCAGTTCACCGATCGCTACCTTTGGCCTCGACCACAAACGCCAGGGGGCGCAGAGAAAGCCGCCTATCGAAAAAATAAAGCGGAAATTACCTTAAAACTACAGGTTTGCCGCTTTTTCGCCCTTCATACTTCTCGTAGTTGTCTGGCGTTAGCCAGAGGGTTACGAGAAATGAATGCAAATCTAGATGTTCATGCGCTGCCGAAATCGGGATGCTGCGTGAGCATCATTGCAGGCCGCCGCTCCCCAACCGTGTCAGCAACCAGGGCATGGCCGGTGACAAAAAACTCGGCGTCGCCCTTCTTCGGACGTAATGCTCCGGTAGTTTCTCCTCGGTTGCAAAAATTGGCTCGGCGAGGGCTGATTGGGGTAGTAGCGCCAGCCTCCGCAGCCAATGCTGACTTCGAGGCAAACGCAGCAGATCAGCAGTACATCATCGGCGCACCCGATCTGCTGTACGCACGCGTCGGTGGCTTGCGAGCCAGGCTCAAGCACGTTGCGAACGTGCGGAGTAGGAAATGAGTGATCTAGTCAACCCGCCATGGGGTGACGCGTCAGATGCCGAGCTGCGAGAGCTTATCGCGACCCTGATTAACCCGCAGGCCGCTGCGTCCGAATTTGTCGCGAAGCCGCAGCCCGCGCCATTCCCGGGTGTCACAGCCGAGGAACTCGCTCAATCGCAGGCGCCGGTGAACTTCGCCGCGCAGGTTACGAAGACCCTTGAGGATCAGATTAACGCAGGTGCCGGTGCGGTTGAGCTGCAGCGCCGCGCAGACGCACAACCTACGAGCGTGGATTTGCGCAAGGCGTGGACCAAGCGCGCGATGGATATTTCAGGGCAGCTGGGGCTCACGCGCCAGAAGAACGCGATGTCGGTCGACAACTCCCAGGAGAACTGCCGCAAGCTGGTCGAGCACTTCTTCGCAGATCGGATCTGGCTAGATGCCTTCACGCAGCGCATTCTGACCACGATCAACTGGTCGAACTTCAATCAGGTTGGCCCGGTACGTTTGTGGAAAGACGTTGATGACATTTTCGCGACGTCGATTCTTCAGGCTGAAGCCGGTTACAAGCTCCAGAAGGGCACTGTGCGCGACGCTGTTGAAGTGTTCGCGCACTCGCGGCCCCGTAACTCGGTCGTCGACTGGCTGACCTCTCTCAAGTGGGACGGCAAGCGGCGCCTTTCTGCCCTCATGCCACGTGTGTTTGGGACGCCGTCCAGGCGGTACTTCGTTCGTGCCGGGCGGAATCTCCTGATCTCGATGGTTGCTCGTGCTATGGAGCCCGGGTGCAAAGTCGACACGATGCTCGTGTTGGAAGGCCCCCAGGGCGCTCTAAAGTCGACCGCGTGGGAAGTTCTCGGCGGCGAGCGCTACGCCGAGTTGACCGCGAACCCGGAGAGCAAAGATTGGCAGCAGCAGCTACGAGGCGTCTGGCTCGGCGAGATGCCCGAGCTGTCGGCACTCCGGCGAGCCGACACCGACCGCGTCAAGGGAATGCTGACAAGCCGCGTCGACCGTTATCGCCCGTCGTACGGCCATCACGAGGAAGAGTACCCGCGGCAGACCGTCTTCGTTGGCACGACTAATCAGGATGAGTGGCTGCGGGACGCCACGGGCAACCGGCGGTTCATCCCGATCCGCGTGGGGAAGATCGACATTGAGCTGTTGCGGCAGGAACGCGGGCAGCTGTTCGCCGAAGCAGTTGCGCTCTACAAAGCGCGCCGGAAGTGGTGGATATACCCGCCACTTGAAACATCGGTCCAACAGGAAGCGCGATATGTAAGCGACCCGTGGCTTGAGTCGGTCAGAGACGCTCTGGCCGATCTGGCTCGTCAGGTCCCACCGCAGCCGATCACTGCCGCTGCCGTAATGGATCGCATGGGTATCCCTGTTCCGCAGCGAACTGACTCGATGGCCAAGCGCATCGGGTGGGCCTTGAAAAGGTTAGGCGGTCAGGTGCGCCGCCGCCGCTTAGGCATTGCGATCATTCGGGAGTGGGCATTTCCCGCAACTTTCTCGTGGTTTCCATCGAGCTCCTCGTCTTCTTCCTCGCAGCCGGCCAACGTGAAGCCGCCTTACTTGCTGCCAAAGAGTGTGGTAGGAAGTAGGACTTGACGGCCTACGGACTCCATGGCCTAATCAGATTGTGATAAACCCGGCACAAATGACTTATGAGAAAAAGTGCACGCCGCGCGCGGAGAATTTATGACCGCCCGCCAACTCAAGAAGCTCCTAGCCCGCGCCGCCCTCTCGCAAGTTGGAGCGGCCCGAGCACTCGACATCAGCGACCGCAATATGCGGCGCTATATCGCTGGCGAGCTTCCCATTCCGCGGGTTGTCGAATACGCCCTATTGCACCTGATCGAGACTCAAGACAAGGAATCGAAATGATTAGATGTCACGCAAGACGTCGCGAGGTCCCCGCCAACCGGTCAGTGAGACCGAGGGACCAATTGATGAGTGCTTGCCGGCCACTGTCGGCTTGGAAGCCGCTGCCCAGTTTCTTGGGCTTGAGCCCGGTACGCTGCGCAAGCGTGCTGCTGCTGGGAAGGTGCCCGGAGCCGCCAAGCCCGGCCGGCACTGGCATTTCCTCGTTGATGACCTGATTGCATACCGCAGGAGCTTCGAAAAATGTCCCTTTACCGACGCGATGGCAGCCCCCACTGGTGGACGCGCTTCGCCATCGATGGGCGAGAAGTCCGGCTCTCGACTGGCACGGAGGATCGACGCGCAGCTCAAGAGTTTGAAAGCATCGAACGGGCGAAGCGCTGGCGCCAAACCAAGCTAGGCGAGAAACCGGCTTATCCCTGGAACGACGCCAAGCGACGGTGGCTCGCCGAAACCCAGAAGCGCAGTAAGGCGACCGACGAATCACTGTTCACCTGGTTCGACAAGACGCTTGCCGGGCTCCCTGTCCAGGAGATCACCCGGGCAACCGTGGACAAGCTTCGGCAGCTTAAGCTTGCCGAGGGGGCCGCCGAAGCCACGGTGAACCGCCATATGTGCCTCTTGCGGGCCTTGCTCCGAAAGTGCGAGCGGGACTGGCAAGTAATCGACCGAGCGCCTCCGGTGCCCATGTACCGGACGCGCACCCCAGAGCCGCGCTGGCTCACTCGGGAAGAGTTCGGGCGCCTCGTGGCTGCCCTACCCCCTCACCTGCGCCTCGCGGCCCGCTTCGCCGTCCTGACAGGCTTACGCATGCGCTCGATGCTCGCTCTCGAATGGCCGCATGTGGACTTGGCTACGGGTCGGGCGTGGATACCGGCCGACAAGATGAAGGGCGCCGCGACGCACGGCTTCCCTCTGTCCATGGAAGCGTGCGACGTGCTGCGCGAGTTGCGCCGGCTCTCCCCCAAAGGTGGGCGCATCTTTCAGTGGAACGAGCAGCCGATCGATGACTGCAACACGCTCACGTTTAAGAAGGCCGTAGAGACGGCTGGCGTTGGTCCGCTGCGGTGGCATGACCTGCGGCACACGTTCGCTTCGTGGGCCATACAGAGCGGCGTGACGCCGTACGAGCTGATGCAGCTCGGCGCGTGGAAGTCTCTGCGCATGGTTGAGCGCTACGCGCATTTGAGTCCCGATCATTTGGCGGGCGCGGCAGAAAAAGTCAGCGGAGCGCACATTCCGCACAAAAACCGGCACAGTGAATCGGCGCGAAAAGCTGGAAGGCGGCGCTATGTGCGAAAAGTGCTTAAAAACAAGGGCGGGATTGGTGGAGCGGAAGGGGATCGAACCCTCGACCTTCGCATTGCGAACGCGACGCTCTCCCAACTGAGCTACCGCCCCACGCGCGGGCGGCGATTCTAGCATCGCACAGCAGCATGACCAATG
>Ga0182018_10002163_pt1 | contig 20352 bp, 12 predicted proteins | sample 812P2MmetaG_FD_120490 | JGI IMG/M metagenome (GOLD analysis project Ga0182018, IMG submission 120490) | Permafrost microbial communities from Stordalen Mire, Sweden - 812P2M metaG | ecosystem: Environmental > Terrestrial > Soil > Wetlands > Permafrost | place: Sweden: Stordalen | collected...
AATTGAGCCTGGAAGCAACCGCCGCCCTTCGGAAGATGCGCCGCCGCCACTCCATCATCACCGCCTGCTATGCCCAAGCTGAATTATGGCCATGTTGACATCCTATTGTGCGAGACTCAATAATCACGCCTTATCTGGCGGCGGCGGATGGCAAATCTGCGTTGAAAAGCCTGCCGGTGTGGGCGTTTCACGGCGCGAAAGACCCGGTCGTGCCGATCGAGGAATCGGAACGCATGGTGCTTTTCCTGAAAAAGCTCGGCGTCCGCGAAGTCAAACTCACCATCTATCCCGACGCCGGACATGACAGTTGGACGCAAACCTACGCGAACCCCGAACTGTTCGAGTGGTTCCTGAAACATTCGCGCTGAAATCACGCCGCGAATTTCAGATAAATCACCTTCAGATACTCCGCTTCCTTGAACGTGGCCGGATGATCCGGTGGATACCGCAAGGTTTTCAGTTCCGTGAATTTTTTGCCCGACTTCACCGCTACCCGCCGCACGGCATCAAAAAATTCCGCCGCCGGAACGTGCGCGGAACACGAGCCGGCCACGAGAATTCCATCCCGCGCCAGCTTTTGGATGCCGAGGGAATTCAATCGCTCGTAAGCGCGGATCGCGCCTTCGCGTTCCGCCGCGCGTTTGGCGAGCGACGGTGGGTCGAGCACAATTAAATCAAATTTCGCCGCGTCTTTTTCGAGCCATTCAAATGCGTCCGCTTGCACGGTTTCGTGGCGGCACGCCGCCACGCTCGGAAAACTTTGGTTCAGTGCGAAATTGCGTTTCGCCGATTCTAAGGCGTGCGCGCTGATGTCGAGGTCGGTCACGGACTTTGCGCCGCCGCACGCGGCATAGACCGAGAAGCCGCCGGAAAAACTGAACGCATTCAGCACGCGCCGGCCATGCGCCAGCATTTCCACCTCGCGGCGATTCTCGCGCTGGTCGAGAAAGAATCCGGTTTTTTGCCCGCGTAAAACGTCGGCTTCAAAACGGATTCCATTTTCGGAAAAAATCACCGTCGCGGCGGGTTTTGAACCGGAAAGCATTTGCCCATCGCGCAATCGAAATTGTTTTTCCGCAAGCGACTGGATGTTCCGGCTCAAACGCAAAATGATTCGTTCGCTCGGAATTTTTTCTTTGAGCAGCGAAATGATTTCTTGCAGTCGTGGCAGCCAGACGCCGGAATAAATTTTCAGCACGAGTGTGGGATCGTATTTGTCCAAAACCAATCCCGGCCAGCCATCGCTTTCGCCGTGAATCAAACGGTAGCCGGTGGTTTGCGAGCCGAACAAATCACGGCGAATAGCGAGCGATTTTTCTAATCGCGCCTGCCACCACGCAACATCAAGCGTTTGCGGTTTGCCCGCGTGCAAAATCCGCACGCGAATCGGCGAGTCAGGATCAAATAATCCGACGGCGAGAAATTTATCTTTGCGGTCATAAATGACGGCGAGTTCGCCGAGTTGTCCGGCGCGGTTTGATTCGTGGATGCTGTCGGCAAAAAGCCACGGATGGCGGGAACGCACGATTGTTTCAGCCGCCGCCGTGATGCGAAGGCGCAAAGTTTTCTGAATCATTGAATTTTTCCGGCACGTTGCAATGGCCGGTAAATTTTTGAAACTTTGCCAACTATGTTTGCGTCAGGAATTGCTCCAAAAAAACGGCTGTCCAAACTGTTCGTCGTATTATCGCCAAAACGCGGGATTGGCCGGTAAGATTTGACCAACATGATTATCCACAAAATTATTGATGCAAACCATAATATGCCCCCAAAAGTATCTCCGGGCACTAATGGCGATGCCAAACACCAAACAACTCCTATGAACAAAATCAAGATGCTCGTGAACCAACCAATTCCAACCAATTTATTTCCCGATAAAAAATGCGCCGAACCAGAAACTAAAAGCGACAATAACACCCCTATCCAAGGACGAAACGGTTTAACTGGCTCGTTTTGATTTTGGTTGTCGCCTGTCATAAAGTCATTCCGCTTTATGCAGCATTATTCCAATCCGCAGTTTTTCCGCGCGCGTTTCAAAACGATTTGCGCCAGCGTGCGCGCTTTGGCCGCGCCATCCGCCAAAACCTTGTTGACGTAATCCAAATTCGCCGCAAGTTCGGCGCGTTTTTTTCGCGCGTCGGCGAAATAATTCCAGTAATGCTCGAACAACGCCTTCTTCAAATCGCCGTAGCCGAGGCCGCCGGCGCGCAATTTCTCTTCAAATTCTTTTCCAACGTTTGCGGGCGCGACAAGTTTCAGAAGTTGAATCGCCAGATTTTTTTCCGCGTCCGGCTTTGGCTCGGCAGACGCGCGCGAGTCCATGACAATGCCCATGATCTTTTTGCGGATGGTTTTTTCGTCGCCAAAAATCTCAATCGTGTTGCCGTAACTTTTGCTCATTTTCTGGCCATCGAGTCCGGAGATTGCCGCCGATTCGTCACGAATGTCCGGCTCGGGAATAATAAAGGTTTCACCGTAGGTCTGGTTGAATTTGCTGGCGAAGTCACGCGTGATTTCGACATGTTGTTTCTGATCCCTGCCCACGGGCACGATGTTGGCATCATACAACAGAATGTCCGCCGCCATGAGCACCGGATAAGCAAAAAGGCCATAAGTCGGCGCGCGTCCTTTGGCGAGCGCATCTTTGTAGGCGTGAGCGCGCTCCAGCAATCCCATCGGTGCCATCGTGCCGATGATCCAGGCGAGTTCGGTTACTTCCGGCACGTCAGATTGTTTGAAGAAGACGGATTTTTTTGGATCAAGGCCGCAGGCAAGAAAATCCAGCGCCACTCCCATCGTGTAATCAAGGCGCAGTTTCGGGTCGAACAGCGAAGTCATCGAATGGTAATCAGCGATGAAATAGAACGCATCGCCTTTTTCCTGCAACTCAACCGCGGGTTTAATCGCGCCAAAATAGTTTCCCAGATGAGGAATGCCCGTGGGCTTGATGCCGGTCAAAATTCGCATGGGCAAAAGATAAAAAAAACAGACACGGATTGCACTGATTTTCACGGATTCAAATTTCCATCCGCGTTAATCCGTGAAATCAGTGTCTCAATAGACTTCCCGCTTTCACTTCCCAGCGCTGCAAATCTTTTCCGAGTTCGCTCGGCCAGTTTTCTTCGGTCGCCGTCATAAAAATCTGCCCGCTGGTTTTGCGCGCATGTTCGAGCAGCGGCAAAAAGCCGCTGCGCCGTTTCAAATCCAGTTCGCCCATCACGTCGTCAATCAGCAAAATTGGCGGAGAACCGTGGATGCCCATGAGAAATTCCGCCTGCGCCATCTTCAACGCGATGGCCAGCGTCCGTTTCTGCCCTTCGCTGCCGAATTGCGCGGCGGATTTTTCGTTCAGCAACAATTGCAAATCATCGCGGTGCGGGCCGACGAGCGTGGAACGATAAGTCCGTTCGCGCGTCCGCGATTGCGCGAGTTCCACGGCGAAATCATTTTTCACGCTCGACTGGTATTCGATGCGCAATTCCTCCGCGTCGTTGGAAATGCGGCGATACGCCAGCCGCGCGAGCGGGGAAAATTTCGGCGCGAGTTCACGCCGGGCGCGGATGATTTCATCGCCGAGCTTCACGAGTTCCAGTGAAAAACTGTCCAGCGCGGCCTCGTCGGTGGAGCGTTGTTTGAGCAACGCGTTGCGGGCGCGGACGGTGTGCATGTAACGCTGGAGCAGCGGCAGGTAAATTGGGTTTGTCTGCGCGAGCAACAAATCCAAAAATCTTCGCCGCGCGCGCGCCGCGCCCTTGACGAGCTGCAAATCCTCCGTGCAAAAAACCACCGTCCGCAGCGCGCCGAAATAGTCCGCGAGTTTTTTCACCGGCTGGCCGTCGAGCGACAGGTTGCGTTCGCGCGCCGACCAGAACATTTTGATTTCGCGTTCGCCCGCAGCCATGATTTTTCCGCCAACGAAATAGCCGCGCTGCCCGTGCCGGATCATCTGCGCGCCGCCGACGCCGCGGAACGACCGTAGCGTGGCCATGAGATAAACCGCTTCGAGGATGTTCGTCTTGCCCTGCGCGTTATCGCCCAAAAGCAGGTGGAAGCCGGGCGCGAAATCCGCGTCCAGCCGGGCGTAATTGCGAAAATCCCGCAGCCGCAAATGAGCCAGATGCACGCCGTTAAAATGAATTGGAAATGAAATCGCCGCGAGTTTTTTCGGCAATGCAAATCGCGGCTGACAAATTTTTAGAACGCGCTAGGCTCAAGGCAACATGACAACGGCTGAACTCATTCAACAAATTAAATCGGCAGGCCTTTATCCAATCCAGGTTGAAGAAAATACTGAACGTGATAAAAGTTCGGACTTATCTTTCGTGGGTTCTTTGGGAGAATTTTTTGAAGCTGCGAAAATTTTAGAATCCAAAGCACTATTTTTCTTCGTTGGAAAACTAGATAAAGAAGATTTCCTTTACGATTCGGAATGCAGAATTTTCTCGTATTCCAACGCAACGCGGCATGAAAGCATACGCGCTTGAAAAATTTCCCGAACTCGAAGAAGTGGACGAATCTCGCCTTGTTGAAGAAATTCGGAAATTAGATGACAAACTTAAAGCAAGGAAGAGAAAGTAGGCTCATTCAAATCGCTAACAGCAGTTTCTTAATTTCCTTTCAATTGCGCTTTTCCATTTATTTTTGCGGCAGCAGCAAAATGTGCGTCGGCTCATCACGGTCGCAGGTGAGCCAGCCGTCCTGCTCGTGCATCTCGGTGACTTGGATGGAACTGCGGCGATGATCGTGCATGTCGCCGTTGCCGTGCAATCCGGGATGCGTGAAGTAAAACAGAAACGCCCGGCCGCCGCTCACCACCACGTCGCAGTGGCGGCCAATGTCGTGGTCGTCCGCGCCGTTGCCGGGCGTGGCGAGCAAATTCACCGGCTGCTTCGACCAGTGGCTCGCGTCGGCGGAACGGAAAACGCCAAGGCCTTTCCACTCGTCAATGATCACCCAGAATTTATTGTGCCAGCGGAAACCTTTCGGCCCTTCGCCGCGACTGGGGAAGGCGAGACCTTTGTCCGTCCAGTTCGCGAGGTCGGGGCTGTCGGCGTAGTCAATGGATTTGCCGGTGCGTTCGTTGTTATACCAGAGCCGCCACGAGCCGTCCGGCATGTGCAAAATGCTCGGATCAATCACGCGGTCGGACGACAGCGACAGCTTGCGCGGATGGTTCCAGTGAACCATGTCCGTGCTCGTGAGCTGCACGATGTCGCGCGGATGGTTCCAATCCTCGAAAATGCCCGGCACGACGGCGAGAAACATCTGCCACGTCCCGTCCGGCGTGCGGGTCACGTCCGGCGCCCATTCGGTGACGTTCGTGCCGCCGTATTCCGGCGGCAGTTCGATTTGCGCCATGCCGACGAATTTCCAGTGCGCTCCGCCGTCCGCCGATTCCGCGATGCCGATGGGCGTGCCGTGAACCCAGGTGACGCCCGACAAGCCCGGCACGTTCGCACGGCGATCCGTGTAAAACACCCACCAGCGTTTCACGAGCGGATTCCAGATGAAGGTCGGGTCCGCCGCGCCGTCATAGACCGGGTCGCGATACAGCGGTTTGGACGCGACGAGGCCGTTGGTCTTGCAGCTGGACACGGCAAACAAAGTCAAAAGCAAAAGGAGAAGCAAACAGGTGGATTTCATTTCCGGCGAACAGATTTACAAACTGCGTCGGAAATAATCAAGCCAAGCGGAAGAAAATCTTGCCGGAGAATATCCGCTGTGCAGATGGCGCGAATTGCCGCGAGTGAATCTTAATCCGACGGCGTGTTTGTCACCGGCACGGCTTCGTAGAAGCGGACGGAATTGTTCGGCGCATCCGGGTCCATAAAATCAATCGAGCCTTGGAAGACTTGATTGGTGGAAACAGAAGTCCAGTTTTGCAGGTCGCTGGAAATCTGGGCGGCGAACCACGCGCCATCGGGGCCGCCGGTTGTCCCGCTTAAATTCACATGGAAGCTGCCGTCGGACAAAAGGAACGGCAACGGGCGCGGCCAGTAGTCAAGAATCAGCGCAGCGGCGTGCGACGGAATTCCCACGATGTAATCCGGCGGCGTGTTAGTATCGGGCGCCAGCGTCAGCACGACGGTCTTGGAAAAATTGGTCGAGCCATTGTCAATCGGCACAACCGGAATCAGGCCGTAGGCTTCGCCGGCGGGAATGGTCACGAAATTGGTCAGGGTCGCGTAGTCCACGCCGTTGCTGGCCGTGCCGCCGATATTATAATTCACGGTGAGGGCGGCGCTCGCGTCGCCGAAACGGCGCACGGTAAAGAGCGCGTTCTTCGGCCCCCAATTGGTGGTGTAACCCCAGTGCGGCGGCGGCCAGTTCGTCCAGGCCGGAACCGCATTTGTAATGCCCGGCCAGAACCAGTAGGCATTCGTGGCGGCAATCGCAATCGGATCCGTGGCCACGATGCTCACGACGTTCGTTGGGTTCGTGCTGGTGGTTGAAACGAGAATGGTGATGTTGACCGGCGCGGAAGTTCTGGACAGGCTGGAAAGCAACACATCGTGCCCGTGCGCCACGGCGGTCAGCGCATAGGAACCCGCCGGGGCGTTCGTCCAGACAAAGCAATACAGCGAGCCGAGGCGGGGCACGGGTTTGGCGATGACAAAATTTGCGTAGCCGGGCTTCAACCCGGCATGGGTGGAACCCAAATCGAAGCCGCTGCCCAAATCATTCGTGCCGGCATAAAATTCCACGTTGGTGAAACTCACACCCACGCCTTGCGCCACATCCACCACATGAACATACGCAAAAATGGCAACGTCAACCGGCGCGTAAAAAGTCGCGTAATTCGCCGGACTGGTGATTCGCACAGGCCGGACATTCGTATCAGAAGGATCAAAGAAGAATTGGGACTGGGCGAAAGCGAGCGGCGAAAACACCAGACAAAACAGTGCAAACAACACGCCGCATCGTTTTGCGGTTCTTCGTAGATGCACGGCCTTCATAACACACTGTCTATAAAAGACGATCGGTAACTCAATGGTTACTTTGCACAAATTCCGCAAAAAAGTCAAGGGGCGCCGTGTTACAAAACCAGTGAAAATTTATAATCAAATCGCCAGCAGCAAGCGCTTGATTTCCTTCAACCGCGCCTTCGCGTCCTTTTTCGTCAGGCGCGGGAATTTTCCACCGATCGTGATGAAGTCATCATGGCGAGTGAGCATTAGTCTGTCATCGCTCACTTCGATGGCGGTCACGGATTTTCCGCTGGCGAGGATTTTCAGTTCCGCAATTTGCAAAAGCAGTTCCACTGCCGGCGGCAGCGGGCCGAAGCGGTCGCGCAATTCCTTCTGCAAATTTTCCAGCGCGGATTTTTCATTCGCCTGCGCGAGTTTGCGGTAAATTTCGATGCGATGCTGCGGCTCAGTGACGTAGTTGTGCAGCAAGCCAGCATGGTGGAGCGAGCGTCCTCGCGAGCCGGTCGAACCCGCGACACCCGGCTCGTCAGGAGCCTCGCCCCACCGGCCACTTTCGCCCGCATTCATCACCAGAAAATCCAGCGCCACGCGGACTTCGACGCGCGGTTTCACCTTCTCGCCTTTCAGCGCGCCGACGCTTTGCTTGAGCAACTGGCAGTAGAGTTCAAATCCGACGGCAGTGATGTGGCCGCTTTGTTCCGCGCCCAATAAATTTCCCGCGCCGCGAATTTCCAAATCGCGCATCGCGATTTTAAATCCGCTGCCGAGCGTGGAGTATTGGCGGATGGCGCTGATGCGTTTGCGCACGTCGGTGAGCAGGCGCGCGTGGCGCGGCAGCAGCAAATACGCGTAAGCCTGATGCTTGTAACGCCCGACGCGACCGCGAAGCTGATACAAATCGCTCAAGCCAAACCGGTCGGCGCGGTCAACGATGATGGTGTTCGCGTTCGGAATATCGAGGCCGCTTTCGATGATCGTCGTCGAAAGCAAAACGTCCGCCTCGCCGTTGACGAATTTCGTCATCACCGCTTCGAGTTCATCCGAATCCATCTGCCCGTGACCGACGACGATGCGCGCCGACGGAACGAGTGATTGCAATTTCGCGCGCATGGTTTCAATCGTCATCACGCGATTGTGCAGGAAGAAAACCTGTCCGCCGCGACCCAACTCGCGCTGGATGGCGTCGCGGATGAGCCGCTCATCGTATTCCGTCGCAATCGTCTCGACCGGCAACCGGTCATGCGGCGGCGTTTGAATTGTGCTCATGTCGCGCGCGCCGGTGAGCGCGAGATAAAGCGTGCGCGGAATCGGCGTGGCGCTCAACGTCAACACGTCCACAAGCGTGCGCAGGCGCTTGAATTTTTCCTTGTGCAGCACGCCGAAGCGCTGTTCCTCGTCAATCACGACCAGCCCCAAATCCTTGAAAGCGATGTCTTCCTGCACGATGCGGTGCGTGCCGATGACGATGTCCACCGCACCCGCCGCCAAATCTCTCACGACGCGCGCCTGTTCGCGCTGCGTGCGAAAGCGCGAGAGCAGTTCGATGCGGATCGGGTAATCCGCCATGCGTTCGCGGAAATTATTAAAATGCTGCTGCGCGAGAACCGTCGTCGGCACAAGAATCGCGACTTGTTTTCCATCCATCACGCATTTGAACGCGGCGCGGATGGCGACTTCCGTTTTGCCGAAGCCGACGTCGCCGCAGATGAGACGATCCATCGGCTTCGGACGCTCCTGATCAGCCTTTGTTTCGGCGATGGCTGTGATCTGGTCGCGCGTTTCTTCGTAAATAAACGCGCTTTCAAACTCGCGCTGCCATTGCATGTCCGGTTTGCACGCATGGCCGGCCTGCGTTTCACGCACCGCCTGGATGCGCAGCAGTTCCGCCGCGATGTCGCGCACGGCTTTTTCCGTCTGCTCCTTTGCTTTCGCCCAGCGCGTGCCGCCGAGCGTGTTGAACGGCGGACTGGCCTTGCCCGCGCCGACGTATTTGCTGACGAGATGCGCCTCGCTGACGGACACGTAAAGTTTCGGCGGCTCGTCACCGGCATTGGCGGGCGCGTATTCGATGACCAGACATTCGGTTGAAGGTTGAAGGCTGAAGGTTGAAGGTTCAACGCCGCGCGTGCCGCCGCGCATTGGCAAGTTTTTCAAACCAAGAAAACGTCCAATGCCGTGCTGCAAATGCACAACTAAGTCGCCATCCTCCAAATCGGTGAAATCAATGTCGAGCGCCGAACGCGCTGCCAGCGCGTGTGAAGATTTTTGGCGGCGCGGTCGCTGGATTTTGTAGCGCCCGAAAATTTCCGCGTCCGTAACAACAATGAGTTTTGCTTCGTCACAAATAAAACCGCGCGCCAGCGAGCCGATTTGAACTGCCAAATTTTCTTCCGCAGTAAAACCATGTTCTTTCCATATCTCCTCAAAGCGCTGGCGTTCGCCGTCGTTGTTGCAAAAGACATGGACGGAATAATCCTGCCGCAGCCAACGGTGTAGCTGCTGGAAGAATTCGCGCCGCTGCGCCTCGGCGACCTGCGGTTCCGGCGCGCGCCCGGCGAGCGGACGGAAAGCATCGAGCGAGGCGAAGATCGGAGTGTTGGGCACTGTCCTGGCAAGTTGCAGGACTTCCGCATCAGTTCGAGCCGGGACGGTGTCCGGCGTTCCGTCCAGTTCACCATCAGTCAACTCAACCGAGGTGAAACCGCGCCGGTTCAGTTGAACCAGAAAATCCGGCCACGAAATGAAAAACGGATCCTGTTTCGGAACCTGCTGCCCGTAGGCATCGGCGTTCACGGCGAGCAATTCCGGTTCGCACAAAAGAAAAATGGTTTCACGCGGCAGATAATCGAGCAGCGTGGCGAGCGGCGATCGGCCTTCAGGCCGCTTCAACGGCGCATCGCCGGGCGGCAAAGAAAAATCGGTATCTGCTTTTCCTGCGGGCGCTGAAGCGGGCTGAAGCCCGCGCTCCCATTGCTGTTTGAGAATCCCCAATTCGCCGGCGGGCGGCAGCGTGACATGGGAAATCTCCTCGCGCGAGATTTGCGTGAGCGGGTCAAAGTAACGGAGCGATTCCAGTTCGTCGCCGAAAAATTCCAGCCGCACCGGCCACGGACTCGTCGGCGGAAAAACATCCACGATGCCACCGCGCAGGGCGATTTCGCCTTTTTGCGAGACCTGCGCCTCCGGTTCGTAGCCCTGATCTTCCAAAAATTCCATCAGGTCGAGCGGCGCAATTTTGCCGCCACGCTCAAAAGTGCGCGTGCGGTTCTGGATTTCGCCGGGCGGAAAAGTTTTTTGCAGCAAGGCCGCAACGCTCGCCACCACGAGTCTTGAATTTTTAATTTCTAATTTTGAATTGTCGGCAAGTGCGACGAGCGTTTGCAGGCGGTCGCTGATGACATCGGCGTGCGACAGCTTGTCCTCGTGCGGCAGGGTTTCCCAGGCGGGATAAAATAACAGGTTGAAGGTTGAAGGTTGAAGGTTGAAAGTCTTTTCCACGCCAGGTTCACCCTGCAAGTTGCAACCCGCGACTTGCAACCAGGTCTCCAAATCCTGCTGGAAGCTTTCCTGCATTTTTAGATTTTCCACGATGATGACCATTGGCCGCCCGGGGAAAATTTTTTGCAGCAGAACGGCAAAAAACGGTTGTGCCGCTGAACTGGCCCCGCGACAAGACAGCGCTCCGCCACGATCCAGTCGCCGGGCGAGGTTTTGCACGGCGGGAGTCCGCGAAACGCGATCAAACAATGCGCCGGCCGCTTCGATTGCGGATTGGGGCGTCAAGCAACCGGGAATCTGCCACGGTAAACGGTTCCGTCAAGCTGGACGGAGCGGAATCAGTTCAATCGAACCAGATAAAGGTCCGGCGGTTCGGAAATTTGACGTGATTGTTTTGTGAAAATGTATTGGCCGACAAGGCTGGCGTTATACTTATCCATCCATTTCCCGATGTTTCCGTATGTTTGGTTGACGGCCGCACCATTCACCACCACATAATGAATTCCCAAAGACCGCAGCCGTTCGGGTGGGTCATCGGGCAGCAGGCATTCAACTCGCCGTTGGCCGTATGGCAACCAGATGCTCGGCTCGTCCACAAAGCAAATTTTGGCATAATAACCGATGACCGTTTCCCCGGATGGCAGCGCCTGTTTCAGATAATTTCTCCGCCCCACGGTCACTTGATAATTGGACTCCAGGTAACGAGAACATTCTTCCAAAAGAAATTCGGAGTTGGGAAATTTTGACTGAACCAACTTGAAAATGGTCTGCGCGGGAAACAGCGGACGTTCGCTTAATGTCGCCAGCAATAATGTGGTGAACGCCATAATCAGCAGAGCAAGGCGCCGCCATCGGTGTTGGCGCACGACGCTGGCGTGCGCGGTTTTGACGAGCCAGGCGGGGAAAAGTAATGCGTAATAAGGCGCGAGCTGGCGCGCGTTCTCGAAAGTTCCGACCTTGGCCATGAAAATGAGCAGCAATCCCCAAGGCGCGAGACGCAGCAGGCGCAAAAACGGAACGGGTTCAACAACGGTTTCGGTTGTCGCGCTGGTTTTTTGCAGGCGCCGGATTTCGCGAAGCGCGGCAAAAATCATGATGCAAATGCCCAAGCCGAGTCCCGCGTTCCCTTCTGAAATTCCATGGTAATAGACGTCGCTTAAAAAACCGAAGTTTTCAAACGACGCGAAATGCGCGCCGAACGAGGTTTGCAGGAAGTAGCGCATCATCTCGTTCCACAATGCCGGCCAATAGCTGTAAAACGGCGGCAGTAAATTATAAAACGGCGGCAGTAAATTCTGGACTGGTATGCAAAAGGCGTTCCCGATAACTCCCCAAAACGGATTCAATTGAAATTTCCCGACTACAGTGATTCCGGCGATGTCCAGCGGCATCCACGTTCCGCAATGGTGATAATTCAAAATGCTGATCGGCACGATTGAAACCAGCAAGCCGAAGACCGCGACTCCGGCGGTTCGCAATGGATTTTTCCAGAACAACGACAACGCGGGCCATGCCGCGATAAGCCACAGTGCGGCCAACGGAATGTTTGTCTGCTTCGCTCCGGTTGCCAGCGCCGCCGCCAGCAGGGACAGCCACAGGTCGGTCGCGGATTTTTTTTCGCGCGCGCGCAGCGCCAGGTCCACCGCCGCCAGAATGTAAATGGCCGCAAAACTGTCGTTGGCCACCGAGCCAGCCTGAAGCGCGAAGCACCAGCCGGAGGACAGCAGCCAGGTCCACCACCATGCCACGCGCGGGCGGACTTGCAGCCGCGTGAAGACGCTGAAAATCAATCCGGGCAGCATGAGGTAGGAAACCCAGTTGATCAGAAACAACAGTCGGTCGGTGTGACTGAACAGGATCAGCGGCGCGGAAAGCCATTCCATGCCGCACGCGCTGATGTTCATGCGCGAGTCGAACGTGTGAATCCAGTGCCACTGTCCGGCCCACAGCCAGTGCATTACGCGCGGCAGGCGATAGGCGTTGGCGTCGTAATTCAGCGCCGGATACAGGCAGCCGGACAAGAAAGACAGCGCGGCGATGAGCAGAAAAAGTTGCGGCGCGCGGCGTTTGAAACGGCTTTGGAATTTATGCCGCAGTCGTTGGCGGTGTTCCCGCGAGAGCGGCTGCGCTTTCCGCCACCAGAAAAAGAAGGGCAGAACTGCCAGCGCCAAAATGACCGCGTAGCCGGCGCGGTTCAACTGGTGCAGCGCGGACAAAATCCACCCGCCGCCGACCAGCAGGGTCGAGAGCAAAATCCAGAATCGGACAACGTTCAACATATTATCACGGATGGTTCGCGCCGGATTTTCGCTGGAAAACTTCCAGGCCGAGGCCGCGGATTTTCCCGTAGCGCCCCGCGTCTTCGATCCCAAACCGGAATTCCGAATCTGCGTGCGATACCACATCGGACAGCGCGACGCGGATGTAATTGGTCTGGTAGGAATTCCACCACTCGAAAATCCTCTGGTCAGAATCCGGCTGGCGCGCCCACGAAAACGGATTGGCGGCATAGACGATGAACTCTGGCACGCTGGCTTCGACTTCGCCGATCATTTCGCCCTGCATTCTCCGGGCGAACGGCTGCGGTTCCATCAGTGCATAGGTGTAAACATAGCCGGTTGCCGAATGGCGGCGCGCGAGAAAATAAATCTCCGGCTCGGAGCCAATCACAGCCATGCGATCCGCCGGAGTCGAATTGCCCTGAATGAATTTGGCGACAATCTCCGCCTCGCCAAACGGATCGTCGCCGTAAACGGCTTTCGCGGCTTGCAACGGTGTCAACAGGAACCAGGCTTCGCGGTTGACAAAAACCGTCATGGCGACTGCCACGACACAAAACCAAACGGGCCAGTTGCCCGGACGGGAAGTTTCGAATTTGAACGCCCACCAACAGTTCATTCCGCTCACGGCGACGCCGGCCAGCAGCGCCACCGCCGGCAGCGCGATCAAAAAATAATGTTTCCGAAAATAAAAATCGGGACAGACGCTGGCCGCCACGGCGAGACAAAATCCGAACAGCCACCAGCGCGATGATTTCAACCGTTCATCAAGCCACAACAAAACCAACCCGGCGGCAGCCAGCAGCCACAGCAAAAATCCCGGAGCCGTCACCCACACAAAACTGTTCCAGAAAAGTTTTGGCGCGTAACTCAACGGCACGACGGAGGCGTATTGCCGCGCGTAGTCAATCGTCCAAAACCAGAATTTCCCAAAAACGCCCGCGTGCCAGAGAAGCAAACAGCACAGCGCAAACGGCAGGACGATTCCCGCGCCGAAAATCACCAGCGCCGCCAGCCGTTTACCGGGCGGCATTTCAGTTTTGCGACAGCACCAGACCGTCCACGCGAATGACGCCCACAGCGCAATCAAAGCGGCTTGTTGCTTCATTAAAATTGACGTGCCGAAAAGCAGTCCGGCGGCGGCGACTGCGAATGGCTTTCCACTTTGCCGCGCCGACCACATCGCGCACAGCCCGGCGGTGGCGAAGAACGCGCAGAAATGTGTGGCGTGTCCGGCGAGTCCAAGCATCGAAGGACAGGCCGCCAGCACGACGTAAATGGCGGCGGCGGCGGCACCCGCCGTTGCGTCGAGCATTTTTTCCCCGAGCCAGTAGAGCATCAACGCGGTCAAGGTCGTGATGCACAGCAAGCCGAAATGAATTCCCGCCGGCGTCTGGCCAAACAGCGCCATGATGAGCGCATAAATGGCATACGTGCCGGGAAATTTCATGTTGTAGGCGAGTTCGTAAGGTGGGACGCCTTGCAACATGAGCTGGCCGGCGTAGGCGTATTCGCCTTCGTCGCGCTCCAGTGGAAAGTTCAGCAGCCGCAGCCGGACGGCGGCGATGACGACGAGCGTCGCCACCATGAACCACCAGGTCCAAGGCCGCTGGAAAAGTTTCGAACCTTCGGGCGGCGCGCCGGTTGTTTGCGTCATGCGCGGCAATTGAACAAATCAGCCGTCAAGAAACAAGCGGATTTGCGGCGGTTAATTTTTCAGGACGGTGAACGGAATGTCCACATAGGCGCCCAGCCAGAAGGCGGAATCGGTGTTGCTGCCGTCATACGTCTTGCGCGCAAAAAAACCAAGCCGCCAGTGTTTCTTCTTTGTTGTATAGTTGAATCCGGCGTCAACCGAATCGCTGATTTCCCGCACGTCGGTGGGATAAGTGATGCTCTGGTAAGTGCTGGCCACACCCGGCGTCGGCGGGCCAAGCACGATGTTCTCGCCGGAAAGCGTCTGCAAATGCCGGTAGCCGGCGTCAAGTTCCCAGCCATTGATTTGCTGGAAAACCCCCGCCGACGCGATGTATTGGTCGGCACCGATGGTGTGCTCCCAGCGATACAGCACATCACCCCACCCGCCAAACCCCGGCCAGCCGAAGTGCTTCCGAACCAGAATGGATGGCTCAATCGCCACGCCATGATCGCCGGGCGCAAACGCAACGTGCCTGTCATAGATACCCGGCACGACCGCGCCGGCGCGGAAGGTCAGCGTGGGCAGCCAAGGATTGTCCGCGCCTGCGGCGGGCTCGTTGAAAATCTGATAGCGGACGCCGAAGGTCGAATCCATCAGGCCGGTGGTTTTCTGGATGGTGCCGTTGTCAAACGGACGCCAGCCCACCGTGGTGCCGCCGATGTTCACGTCCGCCGCCCAATTGGTTGCAATGCCGTAATCGAACGTGAAGTAACCCTGGCGCACGTCCACGCCGTAATTTTCGCCGCCGCTGCGGTAATTGGCCGGCATCCGGACGTTGCCTTCCCAGACGTGGTAGGCCTCGGATTGGTCGTAGAACGTCCCGAAAAGCAGTTGTCCGGGATCGGGGACATCGGCCCACTGGGCAAAAGGCCGGCGCGGCTCATCCTCACCCGCAAATACATTTTGCGCCAGCGCCAGCAACGCGACCAGGCCGGCCATTTTCAAAACCGACTTCTTCATAAATGCAAATCCTAATGACTGTCCATCAATTCAGGTAAAACACGCGTAACCCGCAGGAGGTTTTATGTTCGGGGAACGCCCGCCCGAATTCAACTCAATTTTTGGCCGTCCGCCAGAACAAGAAAAGCATGGCAACTCCCGGCAGAGAGCCGGAAAATTCATTTTTTGAAGAATTGCGGCATGATCAACCGGCATGTCAGTTGTCGGTTTCAAATTTGACATTCCAGCCTTGCAGGCGCAATTCGGGTTTTTCGCCGTCGGGAAGGACTGAAAGTCGCGCATGTAAAACCTTTTGCGAATGTGGCGGAAGCGAAACGTAATTGTCGTCCCAGAAAACCGGCAGCAGCGTCCGTTGTGATTTTGCCCCGACGAGCCGTAATTCAATGAAGAAAGCCAGCCGGCCGGTTTCATTGGTCAAAGTAATTTCCGCATCCGTGCCGCCTGATTTTGGTGTCAACGAAACATCCGCCCGGACGGTGGCTTCGGGCAACTGATTGAGCGCGGTGAAATCGGCGAACGATTTGTTCGGTGTGACGAACCACTCGGTTTTGTCCTCGTCGAGCACGTCGGGTTTGGTCGAAAGCCAGTAAAAATTATTCGCGTCCGCTTCCGGCCCGAAGTCGCCCATCGCGTGAAGGTCGAGAAAATAAACTGGCGATTCCGGAGTGAAGTTTGACAGGTCAAAGATTTTTTCCGAGCCGTAAGCAAGACTGGTGTTCGTGACAGTCTGTTCGAGAATTTTCTTCGAGTTCAAATCATGGACGGTGATTTGCGTCCGGTAATTGCCAAAAAATTTGCCAGTTTGATTCACGAGATAAACGCCATGGTCGCCGTAGTTGTAAATGACGGCCACGGGCGCCGCGCCTTTTTTCGCGCCGAAAAACGCGCCGCCGGGCATCAGGTAATAATCATAAAGCTGCCAGTAAAGTTTCGGCCACGAGGCGTTGAGCATCCACTGGATGATTCCGGTGGTCTGCGGCAGATTCACCGCGAAGGCCTCATACATGGGCCGCATTGCCTCGTAATTGGCGGCCTGGCTTTTGAAGGCGAATTCCTCCGCGCTCTTCGCCGCGCCATAACGGCTGGTGAACGCCTTCATGTAGCGGTTGATGTTGTTGAACTCGTTGCGACCGGAATGAAAATTCCAAAAATCGTTGACCGGCCATAGTTTTTCAGCGGGAAACATCCGCTGCAACGTTTCCAGCGGCGGCGGTTGCGGACCGGGGCCGGTCTCGGTGTTGAAACCGAAAGCACCGCCGTTTTTGGTGTCGAGATACCAGTAGTCCGGCGTGACGTAATCATAAGGCCCATTCATTTTCACGCCGGAATCGCCGCTGACTTCACTCGTCATGCTGCCGCAGCTTTTGAGCGTTGGCCGCGTCGGGTCAATCTCCGCCAGCAGCACGCCGTATCTTTTTTCCAGTTCGGGCCGCGGCAGCATGTCGCTGCCGAGCACCCAGACGAAAATGCCCGGATGATTCCGTAGCCAGAAAACCTGGTCGTGCAGATAATCCACCGCCAGCTTCATATCCGTCTCGGTGGTGAAGCCGCCGTATTTTTTGTCGCATTTCTTGCCGAGATAATCCGACCATTCCCACTGGCAGCTCCAGCCAACCATGATGAGCAGGCCGTTTTCATCGGCCAGATCGTAAAGCCGCTGGCTGCTGCCCCAGATGCCTTCAAGCCGGATCGTGTTCAAGTTCATCGCCTTCGTGTATTCAATCTGCGCCTTGAGATTGCTTTCGTCCTCGTGCAGCAACAATTCATCCGCCCACCCGCCGCCGCGAATGAGAATTTTTTTGCCGTTGATCGTGTAACCACGATAACCCAGCGGATTGATGTAATCCGCCACTTCACGGATGCCGAAGCGGATTTGTTGCTGGTCGGAAATTCCACCACCGACTGACGCTGCCACTTTCAAATTGTAAAGCGAAGGCTCCCCCAATTCCCATGGCCACCACAGTTTTGCGTGGTCAAATTTCAATTGCGGAAAATTTTCAGGCGTGAATTTGACCGCGCGATTTTCACCGGCCTGCAGCGTCACTTTTTCGCTGAAAGCGATTGCGCCGATTTCGCCCTTGAGCACGGTTTCGACGGGGTGATCCGAGTGATTGCTCAAGTCGGCGCGAACGGTCAGCGCGGCGGCTTCCCAGTTGGCGTGATCAATCTGGCTTTCCACAAAAACATTGGCGACGGCGACGGTTTTGTAAAAATGCAGTTTGACCGGACGGAACAAACCCGTGTTCCGGTCCGGCGGTTTCGGATTCCAATCCACGAAACCCATCGTGAAATCGCCGGGCCTGGGCGGAAAAATTTCCACGGCCACGACATTTTTCCCCGGCTTCAACTGTCCGGTGACATCGAAATTAAAAATGCGGAATGCGCCGAAAGTTTCATCCGCCGCCGCGATGCGCGCGCCGTTCAGCCAGATGTTTGCGCGATAATTGATGCCCTCAAAAATCAGTTCAGCGCACCCGCCGGCCTGATCGCCGGACGCATCGAACTCCTTGCGATACCACCACGCATTGGTGAATTGCCCGGTGGAAATCGTTTCCAGATTTTTGCCGAAATAAATGTCCTTGTAAGTTCCGTCCTGCACCAGCGCGGAAAGCACGGTCGTCGGCACGGTCGCCGGATGCCAGCCGTCGGCGGCAAATGCGACCGAGGAAATTTCCCCGCCGCCGGACTTGATTTGGGCCGCCGCCTGAATCCGCCAGCCATCTTTCAGAAAAATCGTGTTCGCATCGTCCTGACTCCGCGCGCTTTGATGGCCGGTGAGAAAAATTGTTGCGGCCAGGAGAACGGCAAAGTGTCGGCGGGGATTTTTCATGTTGTGGCCGCAGGCTACGAGGCGTTGAAAAATTTGTCATCCACTTTTCCGAGGCGGCGGAGTATCAGTATTCAAATGCAACAACCGGCGGCAGACAATTCCACCGATTCCGCTTCGGACGAAAAGCCGCACCTGCTCCGCCGCTTGGGATTGCTTCAGGCCACGGCGCTAAACATGTCGAACATGGTCGGCGTTGGGCCGTTCATCACCATTCCGGCATTGATCGGGGCGATCAACGGAGGCGGGCCGCAATCCATGCTCGGCTGGATTGTGGGATTGCTCATCGCCATTCCCGACGGGTTGGTCTGGGCGGAACTCGGCGCGGCCATGCCGGGTTCGGGCGGCTCTTACGTTTATCTGCGTGAAGGCTTCGGCCGGGAAAAGTGGGGGCGGCTGATGGCGTTTCTTTTCATCTGGCAGTTTATTTTGAGCGGCCCGCTGGAGATCGGCTCCGGCTTCATCGGGTTCAAGGAATATCTGCGCTACTTCCTGCCCGGCGCGGCGGGCAGCCAGTTGAACACGTGGCTGCAAATCATCACGGTCGGACTAGGCTTGATTGCCATCGCGCTGCTCTACCGGAAAATCACCTCCATCGGCAAAATTACCGTCGCGCTTTGGATTGGCGTCCTGTTGACGACCGGCGTAGTGATTTTTGGCGGCCTCGGACATTTCAACCCGCGCATAGCCTTCGATTTTCCGCCGCACGCCTTCGATTTTTCCATGGGCTTCGTCTTTGGCTTGGGCGCGGCGGCGCGGATCGGGATTTACGATTACCTTGGTTACTACGACATTTGCTATATCGGCGACGAAGTGAAAACGCCGGGCAAGGTCATTCCGCGCTCAATCCTCATCAGCCTGCTGGTGGTGGCGGGCATTTACATCGCCATGAATCTTTCCATCATCGGCGTCGTGCCGTGGCGCGAATTTGCCGTCAACGACCCCAACGCGGACGCGCCGCCGATAGCCTCGATTTTCATCGAAAAACTTTACGGCACGAAAATGGCGTCGGTCTTCACGGTCATGGTGCTGTGGACGTGTTTCGCGTCCGTGTTCGCCCTGCTGCTGGGCTACTCGCGCATTCCATATGCGGCGGCACAGGACGGATGCTTTTTCAAGGTCTTCGGCAGACTACATCCCGAAAAAAAATTCCCGCACGTCTCGCTGCTGTTGATTGGCGCACTGTCCATCGCCAGCAGTTTCCTTTCGTTGCAGACGGTGATTGACGCGCTGGTGACGATGCGGATTCTGGTGCAGTTCATCGGCCAGATCGGGGCGGTAATGCGGCTGCGGAAATTGCAGCCGGACGCGGAACGCCCGTTTCGGATGTGGCTGTATCCCCTGCCGGCACTGGTGGCCCTGCTCGGCTGGATTTTTCTTTTCGTCACGTCCGGCGGGCAACAAATCTTCTACAGTCTGCTGGCGCTGGCGACGGGCATCATGGCCTTTTTGATCTGGTCGAAGAACCGGCGAAGCTGGCCGTTTGCAGGCGGATGACTCTCACCCCCTGAGTAGAAACGCAGGATTCGAGGAAGACAGGTTCCACGGGGATTGCGCTTCCCACACGTCCGGCCGTCAAAGAAACTGAAGCGGCTTTCAAAATCCCTTTTGCGGCGGCCAGGGAAAAGAAAGATTTTTGGGCCACGCAGCAATCCACATTCAGGGAAATATCTTGCCGCGCTCCCGCCTGCTTCTTAAACTTTTGCACTTGAGTAGCGCGGTTAGCTCAGCGGTAGAGCATTTGCTTCACACGCAAGGGGTCGCAGGTTCAAACCCTGCACCGCGCACCATTTTTCAACCGTCGCGAAGTAAGGTTGAAAAATGCCACGCCGGTGCAAAACGAAGGGGACGACTCCTCAAAATTGGTCTTCCTTCTCCTTGAACAGCACGTTAAACGTCGTCAGCGAGCCGTAGCTGCGCGTGATGTATTGCTGCATCTCGACCTTTTCGCCGTCGGAAAGTTTTTCGTGCGCGTTGATCTTCTGTTCCAGCACGCGGAGATTGTTCCGCACCATCACGATTTTGTGGAAAAAAGTTTCCAGCGGCACCTCCTTCGCCTGCAACGCCGCGTCCGCCGGGTGCATGACCAGTTTGCCGCCGTGCCAGCGCAGGCCGAGTTTTTCCACGACGGCATCCGGCTTTTCCAGCCCCAGCTTGCGC
>Ga0182018_10002164_pt1 | contig 20350 bp, 11 predicted proteins | sample 812P2MmetaG_FD_120490 | JGI IMG/M metagenome (GOLD analysis project Ga0182018, IMG submission 120490) | Permafrost microbial communities from Stordalen Mire, Sweden - 812P2M metaG | ecosystem: Environmental > Terrestrial > Soil > Wetlands > Permafrost | place: Sweden: Stordalen | collected...
AGCCATCGGCAATTGACGCGTTCAGGCCAATGTCCCGCGTGTAGAAGGGCTCACAACGCATTCTCATCACGTCTTCAAATGGCGCCTTCGAACTTTTGTTCCAGCTGGAAAGGAGACCGAGGTGAAATCTTCCCGACTCGATCCGCATTGCCTCCAGGCACAAGCCGATCAGCCCGGAATCTGTAACCTTGATCTCGTCTTTCAGATAAGCGCCAGCGGGCGCGGAGAGAAGCATGCTCGAGATACTTCTTCCGTCGAGTTCGTCGCAAGCGGCGATAGTGACGTGATCCAATTCGTCGCGGGTGATCCCGGCATCGTCAAGCGCCGCTTTTGCCGTATCAAAAACCATTTCCTCGAGGCGCTTATCCGCAACCCAAGATGAGGCCGGGTGCAGTGCTAAACCGAGGACGTAAGTATCCAAGGGGCAAACCTCCAATCGCGCGATTAGCTGAGCGTGCGGCCGCCGGCGGACAGTTATTTTCTAGAGGGTGATCCGCCGGCAGCAAGATGGAACTCGACCGTACGCAACTGTTTTGTCGTACTGCACTATGAGCGCTTTAGCTCGCTAATCGCATTTCTTGCTTCGCGGTCGAGATCATCCACGACTTTGCAGGGTGCATCGAAGACATCGCTGCTCGCTCTTTCTCTTTCCACGTGTTCGGAATTCCCAATTCTCAATTCACACGAAAGGCAAACTGCAATGGCGCACGGCGAAACGGCCGCCATGCAGTCACGCTAGAAAACATACTTCAGGCCGAACTGAATTAGGCGCGGAGCTACGATTGTAGAATTGATAACCCCCAGACTCGGAAGGTGCAGATATTCGCCAGGATCACCGAACTGCGCGTGGTTGAAGGTGTTAAAGAATTCAGCTCGGAAATCCAGATGTGCCTGTTCCGATAAGCCCCCCACTCGCGTTGCCTTGGCTATGGAGATATCCCAATTGTCCTGCCCGGGACCGCGCAAGATGCCCCGGCCCGTATTGCCGAAGTCCGTGCCCGTCGTTCCTGGCCCTCCCACTGACACCACCGGTGGCGCGCAGAACGCGGCGGCGTTGACGTAGTCATTCAGGCGAGCTTTCACCGAACCCGAGGTTCCCACATCCGAGTTCGACATCCCCGAGCAAAATTGGGCACGGCTGGAGAAATTAATGCCTCCGTAATACGCCGACCCTGCCAGGAAATCAACAAAAGTCAACGGGTCTCCGCTTTGCAGCGTCGTTACACCCGAAACAGACCATCCCGTCAATACTTTACCCAACAACTCACGGCCTTGATGATAGCCCGGGAGTTGGTAGTCGTAATTGAAAATGATGCGTTGTGTCCGGTCGAAATCGGCCGGGCCGTACGCTTGTCTGAGGTCCGAGGGATTGTTGCTGTCACCTCCCACGTCTCCTCCGCCACCTTCAAAATCGGTCAGCGTCTTGCTGTAGGTATAGGCCGCTTGGAACGTTAGCCCGTGAGAGAACTGCTTTCGCAGCGAAATCTGCAGCCCGTTGTAGTTGCTATTATGATCCGCGCAAGTACAGAGGACGCTCATCGGCCCAAAACCAACCCATGGAACGCGGAGATACGCATTACCGGCCGTGTTCGTGGTGATCAGCGTGCCGTCTTGCGGGTTCGTGATGGGGTTGGCTGGACTCGCCAAGAGAGGTATGTTGTTGGCCTGATAGGCAGCCACCACATGATCGGCTCTGTTTCCAGCGTAGCCGACTTCCAACACCCACGTAGGCAAAAACTGATATTGCACATTGAGGGTTTCGGCCAACGTCTTCGGAGTGTTCCACGGGCCGAGATACGCGTTCGTCTGTACCTGGGAGGGAACCTCTGGTACCACGCGGGGGACAAACCCCAGAGGAGGCAAGTTAGGCCATGGGACTTGGAACGTGGCTGCGGGTTGCAGTGAATTCGACAGACCAACGTTAAGAGCAAGGGGGGGCTGATAGTTCAAGGGGAAGAAGATCACATTGCCGTTGGTTTCCTGATAGTAGATGCCCCAACCGCCGCGCACCACGAGATTGCTACTGTGGAGCGGTTGCCACGCGAAACCGATCCTCGGCCCGAAGTTGCTCAGCGGCATGCGCTGCTCTTGACCGTATGGAGTCGAGCGACGCGTTACACCTGGCGGAGGTGTACCCGGATAGTTCGAAGCGACATCGAAACCGACGAGAGTGCCACCCGGGGGTGGTATCGCAGCAGAATCGAGGAGCGCGGTATTTAGATTTCCGACGTATCCACGCGAATCCCTCATTCCGCCGAAGTACTCCCATCGCAAGCCCAGGTTTACCGTCAGCCGGCGAGTCAGCTTAATGTCGTCCTGAGCGAAAGTTGCATAATCTCTTATTCTGAAGGAACCGTACACCCCGCCCGGCACCGACTCACTCTCCAGTGGGCCCGTGGTTGAAATATTGCTCATCGGGTCTCCTGCCACGGCCGTTCCGTTTTGCGTGGCGTTCTGTCCCAGCAGAAAGTCATTAAAACTGGCGAAGGTAATTTCTCCGCGCGCAACCGCCGCTACTGACTCTACAAACCGGACGTCCTCTCCTTCAAATCCCACGCGAATTGTGTGGATTCCGTGGTTCCAGGAAAGGTGGTCACCAACCAGGTAGGTGGTTGGAGCCGAATAACCATTGTCGGATGCGGCTCCCCCCATCGAAAAAAGTCCATTGATCGTGATCTCAGGAAGTTCGTTGAGCCATGCGTTTAATGGCGTCATGCCGAATTGCTGCGGCGTTACGAACTGGGAACTGCTGTCGTGCCACAGCGAATGTGTAAATCCAGCCCTCACTTCATTGACAAGATTGGACGTGAGTACTGAAGTCAGCTTCAAGACGCCGTTGAAGGTGTTGCTCTTGATTATTCCTGGATTGCCAGGCAGACAGTTAGCGCCGCAATCAATTGAAAGTATCTGCGGGTCACGGGACCAAAACACCCGCTCGGACAAAGTGTTCCTGGGCGATACGACGTAATCAAGGTTGACCAGGAATTGGTCTTCCAAATACGTCGCTGGTTCACTGAATATCGAAGAACCATTCGGATTCTGCGGATTGGGAATCCAGTATTGTCCGCTGGGCGTTTTCTGCTGAAGGTAGGCCAGGGCGACAGGATTGATGTTCGAGCCATCGCACGCGACGGCGCCGCCGTTGACTCCCATGCCACCGTTGACTCCGCAGAATAGGGCGCCGTAAGTCGCGGCGGTTGCGGTGCTGCGGTCAACTCCAAAAAGCTGACTTGGTAGAAACGGAGTGGACTGGCTGTCCGACGATAATCCGTTGGCCTGCCGCGTTCCCTGATACGAACCGAAGAAAAACAGCTTGTTCTTGAGAATAGGTCCGCCGACGCTTCCGCCGAATTGATTTTGCCTCATGACGGCGCGGGGCTGGCCGGACGCATTACTGAAAAAGGAGTTCGCATCCAAATCTGTGTTTCGCAAAAACTCCCACGCCGCTCCGTGAAACGAATTCGATCCTGACTTAGTCACTACATCTACGTTCGCACCCACGTTCCGGCCGGAACCCGCGTCGTATTGTGATGTTTGGATCTTAAACTCCGCAATCGCATCCGGGTTGGGGATGGCGAGTTCGGCATAGAAAGTGTATTCCGCGTTGTCCGTGCCTGAGCCGAAATTGTTGGTCTGCTGGCCGTCCATCTGAAAATTGTTGGCTGAGTAAATACTTCCGTTTACGAATAGTTGCGAGGATCCTGCTCCAAGGTTCGCAGCGTTGGTCACATTGCTGGTGACGCCGGGCGACAGCGACAGTACCTGAGTGTAGTTTCGGGTGGTCAGCGGGAGGTCGCTGATTTCTTTGCTCCCGACCAAAGTTCCCTCAGTGGAAGATTGTGTCTGGAGCTGTTCGGCAACTCCCGAGACAGTCACGGATTGCTCGACGTTTCCAACAATCAGAGTTCCATCGACCTCATCCGTCTCGGTAACGTTAACCTGCGCCGCATTTATATAGAGGATTTTGAAACCGTTGGCCTTGAACTCCACCTTGTATGTGCCCGGTGGCAACAGCGGGAAAGTGTAGGCGCCATTACCCCCGGTGACCTCACTGCGAGTCTGGCCGGTCTCATTACTCGTGATCGTCACTGTCGCTCCGGAAATCACAGCGCCGGAGGGATCTTTAACGAAGCCGGTCAGAGCTCCGGTCCCGCCAGATTGCGCGAACGCAGCCGATACGCAGAGAAATCCGGCGAAGAAAACGACAAAAGGTAAACGCTTCATGTGTCCCCCGAGTAGAAACCGAGCTCAGCCGCAGAGCAGTGCCACCAAGGCGCCGCAGATCCAGCATGTACGGTTTGACGCATATTTTCGATACCACCCATCATCTTTTCTGCGGACATGCGATGGCGCGCAATCTATCTCCAATTGAAGATTGCTGTCAAGAACATTGTTGCATTATTGTTGCTATCAGCGAACATAGTGTAATATGCGGAAGGTTGACCGTTCGCCGCGAACTTGACGAGTCCCGTACCGGGTGCTCCGACAATGCCAAGGGGCGCTGCGCGGTTGCCGGTGTTACGAGCGATACAGCTCTCGGGGCAGGTAATGCCTGGTACGCGAACGCGATCCTGAATGAATCTCGTCCATCGACAACGCTTTCGGCGAACGGAGCCTTCCTAGCCTCGAACCTGACCTCATCGAATAAAGTAATTTAAGGGTGCAATCATGGATAGCACCCAAGAACAGCAATAACATACTAATTATCAGTAATATAGCGTGAATCATGGATCCATGAGCAGGCCGGCACGCTGGGACTATGGATCTGTCAGCCGCCCAGGCGTCGCAAATTCGGGACCGAATAGCATCAAGGAATATGTCGGCAGCCGGATTGGCAGTTTGGCACCCTCGAGCTAATCACCGCATGAGGGATCAATGCTATATCGGCGAGAATGAATCTTTCGTGAGCCACGCGCGCAGAAGAAAGTGGCCCCGAAAATTGCTACACACGGCGAATCGTCGCGAATTCTTATTGTCAACCGCGCCGCTCACAGGGTGTAATAACGCAAAGCGAGAAACATGCGCCCTAGAGTCACAATCCGGCGGATCCTATTTGATCAGCGGATGACAATCGACAGGTTTTGTGTGATAGAAATATTCGACAATGCGCGATATAGAGGACAATTTCTCGACGTCAAACGTAACTATTGACCTCAAGCACGGCAATCGGGATCGATACATCGCGTGCTGCTTGATGGATTGTGGGCAAGAGCTTGCCCTGTTGGATCCCGGCCCTTCGTCCACTCTTGATGAACTGCGGCGCAATCTCGATGAGCGGGGCGCCTCCATCTCGGACATTGGAACGGTCCTGCTCACGCACATTCACTTCGACCATGCAGGAGTAACTGGCACACTCGTCGAGCAAAATCCTCGAATCCGCGTATTTGTACACGAACGAGGTGCGGCACACTTGATAGATCCCGAGAGGCTGCTGAAAAGCGCCTCGCGCGTTTTCGGGTCGGACATAGAGGAATTCTGGGGCGCGTTCAAACCTGTCCCCGTCCGGAATCTGTCTGTATTGAATGGCGGTGAGGAAATCACCATAGGGAAGAGACAATTCGAAGCTCTCTACACTCCGGGGCACGCGATTCATCACGTAAGCTATTTCGAGATGGATAGCAAAGTAGCCTTCGTGGGAGACGCGGCGGGCGTCCGAACCACCGACTCCTACGTGTATCCCGCGACGCCGCCGCCCGATGTTGATCTGGCGCAATTAAATGAAAGCGTGAATCTCATAGAAAGCCGCCAACCACAGCGCTTATTTCTGACTCATTTCGGGTTGGCGGGCAACGTCAAATGGCATATGACTGAGTTTCGCAAGCGCCTCGAGCGTTGGAGCGAATTTGTTCGCTTGTCGCTCGACCACGACGCAGATGATGCGAGCCGCGCGCAAGACTTTTCAGAGATGGTGAAAGCGGAAATGTCTTCGGTGGTGACTCCGGAAGAGGCTCTCTGGTTCGAGCATTCGATATCGTCGCGGCACAATTGGTATGGACTAGCTCGCTACTGGCGGCGCCAGCGCGAACTTTCGTCCGGCGCATCAAAGTGACGGCGCTTGGCGAACTGGAATGGCGGCCAATATCAGAGAAGGGTTCGCGCGTTATTCGAAGCGAGGGGAGCGCTTGTCCTGAAAGGCGCGCAATCCTTCCTGGGCATCACGGCTTCTAATCCACTCCAAGAATGTGTCCACTTCCAGGTCAATCGCCTCGTTCAGTGGTTTTTCCGCTCCGCGGTTCACGAGATATTTCATTGCCTTCAATCCGCCTCGGCTCTTCGCCGCAAGGTTTTGTGCCAGAGCCATGTTCTGCTCCCGCAACTCCGCCAGAGGAACCGACCGGTACGCCAAACCCCACGCGACTGCTTCGTTTCCGGACAAACGCGCGCCGCTTAGCAATAATGCCAGCGCTCGTTGCCGGCCGATGAGCCGCGGCAATCGCTGGCTTCCGCCGCCGCCGGGTATGAGTCCAAAGTTGGAATGTTGATCTCCGATTACGGCGTTGTCCGCGACGATGACGACGTCGCAAGCCTGCATCAGTTCGAAACCCCCAGCCAGCGCATATCCCTGGACGGCTGCAATCACCGGAATTGGCGCCTCCTCGATAGAAAAGAAAGCGCGGTTAATTTGTTCGATGAACTCGCGCAATTGTTGGGTTTCGGCGACATAACGCAAATCCGCTCCAGCACAGAAGTGATCGCCTGCCCCTTCTATCAGAATTACCCTCGCCTGATTTTCCAGTTCGCGAACGGCCTGTTCGAGCTCAAGCACGAGCGCATAATTCAAGGCGTTCAGAACATCAGGCCGATTCAGGAGTACGCGTCCGATTTTGCCGTCGATTGATACTTGAAGTGTTTGCCATCCCTTGTTCATGTCGCACCCCGTTCAAAGGATAGTAGAGGCATCGGTGGAAAGAGCGAAGATGCCCGGCTGAGCCGGCCGTTACAAGTGCCTGGGGCGGCGATTTTTCTCATTGTCCACACACTTAGTTTCGTTTTCGTGAGCAGCGGAGAGGGCCCAAAGGAAATCCAATCCGAGGCGCAGGCGACTTGACGATGCGGGTTCGTAACTCAACTCTTAAGTTTTGCCTGCTTTGCTGAGCTTGCGCTCACCACGCTTCGGATTTTTTCTATGACTCCGACGTCCTCAAGGCCGGTGATATCGCCGCGAGCCGTGCCCGTTGTCACAATCTCCTGCAAGAGGCGCCGCATTATTTTGCCGCTGGATGTTTTGGGTAGGACGTCGCTGAAGTAGATCACTCCGGGCACGGCAATTTTCCCGATCGCAGACTCTACACGCCCGCATACCTTTTGCTTCATTTCGGCTGACGGCTCGCGGCCAGTTCGAAGAATGACGAACGCCACAGGTATCGAGCCTTTTATCTCATTCGGCACGCCGACGACTGCAGTTTCCGCAACGCCTTCGCACTCCATAATCGCGCTCTCGATTTCCATCGTACTCAGCCGGTGTCCCGCCACGTTGATCACATCATCTGTGCGGCCCAGCACCCAAAAGTGGCCGTCCTTATCTTTCACCGCCGCGTCGTACGTGCAATAACATTCTGGAATTCGCTCGAAATATTCATGGACATACCGCTCCGGCTGCTTCCAGAGACCGCGGACGAGCGTCGGAAACGGCGCAACCACGACAAGGTTACCGGGAATGTTCGCGCCGAGCGAGCGGCCCTCGTCGTCAACTACATCCAAATTCGCGCCGAAAAATGGAGTGCCGCATGACCCCGGCTTCATCGGAGTGAGCCAAGCAGCACTCGACAATGGGCATCCGCCAAGTTCCGTCTGTCCCCACATGTTGTTGATGTACGCGCGGCCCTTGCCAAGCTTTTCGTCGGTCCAATGCCAAGCCTCGGGATTAAGCGGTTCGCCCAGAACGCAGATGGTGTCGAGGTCCGGCAAATCATTGGCTTCGCCAAGCGCATCGCCATGACGCATTAGCCCTCGTACCACTGTGGGGGCAGTCATCAGTTTGTTCACATGATATTTGTTGGCGACTTTATACAAGTGATCCGGGTGCGGCCAATCTAGAGCGCCTTCGTAGAAAATCGTCGTCACTCCGTTGGATAAAGCGCCGACGATGCCCCAGATGTGCATGGTCAACCAACCGATGTCCGCGGTACACCACAACACGTCGTTCGGATGATGGTCCAACTGGTACTTCGCGTAGATGTAGCAGTTGACGAGAAAACCCATTCCGGAATGAATTACGCCTTTTGGTTTGCCGGTGGTGCCGCTTGTGTAGAAGACGATGGCGGGCTCATTGGCTTCGAGCGGCTCCGGAGCACACTCGGGGCTGGCCTTCAGCATCAAATCGTCCCACCAATGGTCTCGGCCCGCATTCATGTTCGCCGGAGCACCGGTTCGCTTTACGACTACGACGGCGTGGACGCTCGGGAGAGACTGAATGGCCTCATCAACTTTGTCCTTGAGTGCAATTAGCTTGCCGCGCCGCCGCACGGCATCGGCAGTTACGATCACCTTTGGCTCGAAGCCCTCAACGCGGTTTTTTAATGACTCCGCCGAAAATCCCGAAAAAATCGTATTGAAGACAATTCCCAGGCGAAAACAAGCGAGGACCGCGATGACCGTTTCCGGAAGATTCGGCAGGAAGATCGCGACGGGATCGCCCTTTTTCAGCCCGAGGCCGATGAGCACGTTACTGAAGCGATTCACTTCGTGGTACAGCATCCGGTAGGTATAAAACTTTGTCTCGAAACTCTCGCTCTCCCAGATCAGCGCAACTTTGTTGTCTGCGCCGTTTTTCAAATGGCGGTCGAGCATATTCGCGCACGGATTTGCAATCCCCCCGCAGAAATACTCGAAATGCGGAAGGTCGCCTTTGCGGATGGTGTGCCAGGGCTTTATCCAATCGAGTTCTAAGGCGGCCCTGGCCCAAAAGCGGTCGGGATCTTGATGTGAAAGGCGCAGCAATTCTTCGAATGCCGCGGCGCTGCCAATATTTGTTTTCGCCGCTCGCTCCGCGTTAGGAATGCGGAGCGAACTGGCGCTAATCATTGCAAGTTCATCGCCGATTTCGCTCATCGAAAATGTTGGGCCCAGGCACCGCGAGATTGCTCTAGCGTGACGCTACTTACCGGGATGTTCAAGGCATAATCCTGCTCCTCGCGGAATGCAAGAAGCTGGATATAGCGACCAGTTGACGGACAGCCAGAATCACCACGTTTGCATTGGCGTGGCATGCCGCGTGTCGCGTCGACTCCGATCGTGAGGCACTCGCTTGGCGCGAACTACGACGCGACTCTGATCAGTGCTTCTCGCTGCCAGTGTTTGCCATTGGCGCGACTTTAATCACGCCTACGTTGCCTTCGATCGAGACTTTCGTGCCGTATGCCTCCGAATCCTTTTGCTGCTGTTGAAGAAACTTTTGGGCCAGTTCTGGCGATGGGATTCTCGGCGACCCACGATCGGCGCGACGCCGTTCCCATCCCAGGTCGATCGGATAGATTCGAAGCTCTGACAATTGGTTGTGATCGAATCGGGAAACGACGATCGCGCTATCATAAATGGGCTCGCGAGTCATGTGATCCCAGAAGTTGGCGGCAAAACTAGCATCGTCCATTGCCGCGATTTCCGGCCCGTAGGATTCGCGCTCTTCCTGCGAGGACGGTTGAGTTGCTAGGTTAATTTCGAAAAACAGGTCGCCTAGACTGTGAAATATTGGCCTATTTTTGTAAATTTCAATCCCCAGCATCCGGTGCGGCCCCGTTCCCACCCATTCATCCGCGCCCGCATCAATGGCCTCATGGGAAATTTGAGTGATGAAATCTGCTCCGGGCTCCTGGTGAGCGTGGATCATCACAATCAAGAAATCGCAATTCTGTTTTGCACCTCGAATGCTCTGCAAAATCTCGCGCTCATCGAGCGGATTCATCTTGTAGCTGAATCCGGGCTTGTCCCCGATTCTGTACCACGTCCCGAAGAGATAAAGTTCGTCGGGCCCCAATGTATTCATGAATTCGTAGACCGGCGCTGAAAGGCTGTCCGCCGCAACGTTTCGATTATTACCAGATTGGCTGCTCCTCGGATAAGCATCGCGGATCTTACGCAGCGCTTCCATTTGGTCCGCAGTAACGAGGGTGTAGCGAATCAAACGGAGAGGATTGGCTCCTGGCCGGGGGGGCATCTTCCCATTTGCATTAATTGGGATTTGCTGCGGATCGGAAGTCGACGAATTGATCGAAATCAATCCGACGCGGCCTTTTGGCGTATCATAGTATTGCGCCTCGCGAGCTAGATCCCGCGTCTCTCCGTCGCCGGCGTGCACAATGCCCGCGTCGTCCAGCCAGCGGTCAGTCTCGCGCGCACCATCGATACCCCAATCGCTTTGGTGGTTGTTAGCCCGTCCCACCATGTCAAATCCCATTGTCTTCAGATCTTTTGCTACTCCTGGCTCTCCATTGAGCGCCCAATAGTGGCTGATAATATTTTGCGGAATCTTGTATAGCCGGTAATCCACAATCGCGCCCTCGTAATTGCCTACGGTGACGTCTGCAGAATGAAATATCGCGGCGATAGGCTTATTTTCCGGATTTGGCGTCGCAGGGTGGGCCTCGATAATGTCGCCGACCGCGGCGACCGTAAATCCATCCGGGACATTCGTGGCCAATACTTGGGAAGGATCCCGGCCTTGATCCTGCGCGGAAACCACAGCCCCGCGCTGCAGGAAAAAAGCAAGGCTTACGCAGACCCCAACCAGACCAGCCGCCACGAAAAACCGGAACAAGGTTCGAGTACTATTCATGTTCATCTTCCGCCCTCTATAAGCTCTCTCAGGCTCCAAGCCGCAGCTCGGCCGTAACTCTCCACCGCACTGACTCTTTCCCAGTAATGATTCACAATCGGAACTCGGAGCCTCGACCCGCTGCGTTGTCAATGACTTTCAGGAGTGAACTGGTGCGACAGGGCCCGGAACTCCAGCCTTCCGAATTCCGGGGGCGCAGCCTAGCATTGCATAAATTGCGTGTCAACATAATTCGTTGTAATAAGAAAGAGACGAACGCGCGATGGCACCCGATGACGGCCTGAAGATCAGCCGGAATGAGAACGCGGGAAAGCTGCGACGCTTCCAAAAACGGCGTTCTTGGCGGCCTTCTTGTGTACGTGACATGCACAGACGCCCTGATGCGAAGGCTCGAGTGCGGGTCAGGGACTTTGTTTATTCAACCGGACATCACCCGATCCGTCTTGTACTGAAATTTCCGTGCCAAAATTCTGCGATAGTCTCGCCAGCGTCCGCAGGATTTCGCCGGCGTGTTCAGGCGAGGCGATTCGGGGAATTCCGCGCTGGGCCGCCGGCAGATCGACTCCCAAATCAATCGGCTGAAGGCGAATTGACTTGAGGGCGCCTCGCTCGATAGTTGTGACCGCTATCACACTCTGCCACCAGATCGGCTCGTCAGTTTGCGGGACTCGGAAACTGCCCATGCTTTCTAGAGCGCCTATCGCGAACTGATATAAATCCATCCCCGCCTCGTACACATCAGCGGCGCGCGGATCGACTGCGGCGTAATCGAACGCGAAATTGCCCAGGCTATATAAGATCGCGCCCGATTTGTATACCTCGATCCCGCGGAGTTGGTGTGGACCGCTTCCCACTACGAGGCTCGCTCCGGCGTCAATTAATCCGTGAGCGAAAGATTGGACGAACTCAGCTGGTGCGTCGCTTTGGTTTCGCGGCTCGTGGCTGTGAAGCATGACGATTACGACGTCGGATTGGGAACGCGCAAGTTTGATTTGATCGAGAATGTCGTGCATGTCTTGCTCGTTCGGCACCAACTCGACGGATGTTTTTAGCCCTTTCTTGATTATCGTTCCAGAGAGTATCAACTGGCCGCGTTCGGCCGATTTTGTGGCAATCGGAGAGTGTTGCAGAGTTGCGAACGTTTCTGGATCGACGGTCACGTCCGGGGAGTATCTGAGAGAGTTCGCGCCGGGCCGGCCTAGAATCTCGCCGCGCGATCGTGTCGCGCGCGATTCAGGGGAAGCGGATGTTGTGATGGCAAACACGGCGACGCGGCGAGGCGACGCGCCCAGACCGACCGGCGCTTGAGCCACGGCGAGGTCAGCGCCGGATCCGGCGTAACGCAGGCCTTGGTTATCGAGAATCTCCCGCGTCTGTTTCATGCCTTCAATGCCGTAATCGGTAGCATGATTGTTCGCGAGGGAAACCACGGTTATGCCAACGCGTCTCAGGTCTTTCGCCTGAACCCTGGTTCCGTACGGCCAGCGGATGGTCCCCAGCGTTTCCGCCTGCGGAATATTCTTCTCGTCGAGAAGATTCTCGTCGAGGGTTGTCAGCCCAATACTGGCGCTTTTTATCGCATCAACGACACCCGCAAATCCCGCGTCTGTCGCGCCGGACGGAGCCGGCGCCTGCGTGAACCAGTCGCCTGTAGCCGCGATTACTAAAGTTTCTCCGGATCCTCGAAGCTGCACCGGAGATTTCCTCCGATCAGATCCAACGATTCGCCAGACGAGCACTGCAATCAAAAGAAGGCAAGCAGCCAGCAGAGCAATCCTTTTGCGGATGACCTTCTCCTTTCTAGGCGAGAAACGCGCGTTGAACGAACCAGTATGTTGCGAGGCACAACACAATCAGAGAAACGCTCACTTGAAACCGCCGCTGCGAGCTGGAAGCCGTCATGTAAATGATCAACGGAAACAGCACGAGGACAAAAGCGACCTGTCCGATTTCTACTCCGAGATTAAAGGAAAACAACGACAGAGCCAGATGCCCCCGAGAGAGTCCCATCTCCCGCAGAACGCTCGAGAACCCAAACCCGTGGACGAGACCGAAAAGAAAGGCAATACGGTAGCGCGCGATAACGCGCATTCCCAGCAAGTTCTCGACCGCTACGTAGGCAATACTTAGGGCAATCACGCTCTCGGTGAGCCGGGTCGGAAGCTCGACGATGTCGAGGGTGGCGAGAGCCAGAGTTATGCTATGCGCCACTGTAAACGCAGTGATGATCTTGATGAGCGACTTAAGGTTCGTTGTGACAATCAGCAGACCGACCAGAAATGCCAGATGGTCGTATCCGGTGAAGATGTGCATGATTCCCAACCGCAGAAAGCTCCCGAATGTTCGAAGCGCGTTCGGTTCACCCGAGGTAAACGTCGCAGTCGGATTCGAGATATTCAGCACCGCTTCCTCGAGCGTTCCGTTCATATTCACATTAGCGAGATGTTGGTGGACGGGCCGCGTAATCTGAGAGAGCGTGGAAGTCAGCGTTAGCTCCGTGACGTCATGCGAGAATTCGTACACCAACTCCATGTCAACTACGTGATCCTCAACCACTCTGTACCGTTCGAGAGTTATCTGGATGGGAGGGTCGGGAGCGCCAACGGCAAAATGCTGTTTGAAGTCCGCGTAGATTCGGCCGATCGAATTATCCAGTTCATCCGTGGATATGAATCCAGTTCCCTTTGTGTCAACGTAACCCAACTCGAGAAGGTCTAGCCTGAACTCGACGCGCACTTCGTGGCCGTGAACTTCTATGCGCGATTCACTTCGCGGCACATCGTGGGCACAAACTGATGCTGGAAAGATACCCAACATGATGGCAACGACACACCACACGAATGCGACTATCTTTGTTGTGTTCAATCTCTCGGTTCCTTTGAAAGAAAGAATCGTCACAAGCGCTCTGGGGACATATCACGAATCCTGCGCGTAGCGATAGTCCATTGTAAGAGGCTTCTATTGAATGATTCGCCGCAAAGAAGTGTCGACGTGCCAGTCGTGCGGCCGAACTTGGCAGCTCGAGGCTGACTTGCATTCAGGATCTGTGGCGATGCTCTCGCTCTGGCGTGACAAGCAGAAGCTCGGACAGCTGAATGCGGACACGCGCAGGCATTTGTCCGATCATCCTAAAAGATGGCCTTTAAGCCGAGCTGCAACTGGCGGGACGAATTGGCCGTCGCAAGTATGACCCCCGCGGCAGGGCTGATCGTGGTGGCAGAAAAAACATTAAAGCTGCCGGGCAAATTGAAGTTTGCGCGATTCAACACATTGAACGCTTCTGCGCGAAATTCCAGTCGGACCCGCTCGCCGACGGACGTGGTCTTGAACGCCGACACATCCACATCGCGGAAGTTCGGTCCAACCAGCACGTTCTTTCCCACGTTTCCAAATGTGCCGGCAGCCTCCAGGTTAAAGGCGTTAGGATTAAACCATTGATTCGGAGTGCCCTCGATTACGGAGCCGGTGAAAGCGGGATTCCAGTCCGGCCGGTCTGGATTTGTCGTATTTCCGTCGCCAGAGCGATTGCTGCCGGTTAGCGGACCAAACGGAAAACCGCTCAATATCGTCACGATCGAATTGACCTGCCAGCCGGTCACGATTTTGTCCCAGACGCCGGTGACACCATGCAACAAGGGCTTATTTTTTCCGAATGGCAATTCATATCCGCCGCTGAAAACAAACTGGTTTTTCTGATTGATGCCGGAAACGCCGAGAGTCGTCTGATTGTTCAGCCAGAAACTTTGCGGCACGCCCGCGCCACCATCTGCGGCATAGCCGTCCGCGGTGTCTTCGGCTTTGGCCCACGTGTAGTTAGCTTTGAATTGCAGGCCGGAGTGGAAACGGCGCGTGAAAGCCACGTTCAGCGCGTTGTAGCTGGAGATGCCAAAGGAACCAATCCAGTTGGTGGATGTGACTCCGGCCAAATATGGATTCGGCAGAGTTCCCACCGGGATATATTGGAGCCCCTCAGCAATCGATCCGCGTGCGGTTCCCACTCCACCACTGACGCAACCAGCGGCATTGGAGCAGATTTGCGGCACGATAGAATTCGGATCAGCGGCGATGAGCAAGTGGTATCCATGCGAGCCGACATACGAAAGGCGCAAAGACATATTCGCCGTTATTCCCTGCTCGGCGGTGAGATTCCATTCTTCGACAGTGGGAGTTTTGGCATTCTGCGCGATCCCTCCCGGCGAATACAGCGTGCAGGGGCTGGGAATTCCAGGACCGCAGGCGGCAGGCAACGGCATCGCGGGATTTATCGGAACCAGCGGAAGAAACGGAACGTTCTTGAAAGTTTCGATCCCGTTGTAGGGGGCAACGGAGTCCAGAACAATTCCCAGCGTGTCGTTGAGATCGAAATGGATGCCGAATCCGGCGCGAATGGAAGTTTTTCCATTGCCAAACGGATCCCACGCCACTCCCAGCCGGGGCCCGAACAACCACGTCGCATTATTTTGCGCGAAGACGGAGCTGCCCACGGCTGGATTTGTTTGGAACGTGCCATTTGTAAAGTAATAGTTGGAAGCTTTGCCGCCGGCCTCGTTCCACCCGTTGTCAAATTCATGCCGCAGTCCCAAACGCATTGAAAGCTTTCGACGCAATTGGATGGTGTCTTGCACATACCAGGCTCCTTCGAGCTGCCTCCATCGCAGCGTGGTGGAAACGGGTGCCGCTTGAAAATTTGAGGTGATGCCTTGCAGGAAAGTTGTGAGCGTTGAAAAAACCGCCACGCCCGCTTGTTCTTTGGGCGCGTGTTCGTTGCTTTGCAACTGCTGGAACCACACGCCGGCGCTGATCTGATGGCGGCCTCTGATCAACTGCAGCGTGTCTCCGTAGGAGAACGCGTTGCGGAAGGTGGTTTGGTCGGAAGCGACCGTACTGCCGCCTGTGGTGAAACCGCCGCCACTTTGCAGGGTGCTGCCACCGATGCTGAGGCGACCGTTGAGCTGCCCTGTAATGAAAACCAGATCGGGTGGAATGGGAACCAACGCCGGCGTGACAAAGAAAAATGTGGCGCGCGAAAATCCTGCCGTGAAAACGTTCGCGACGTTGGGCGAGAAAATATGCGTTTCCTGCAGGCTCAACACCTGGCTGCGAATGTCGGTGTTCTGTCCCCAATTCGGATTGGCTTGGGGCGATTGATTGTAGCCGTCGTCCACCAGGTAACTTACTCCTACGAAATCCTTTTGCGAAAAAATGTGGTCCACGCGCAGAAGTCCGAAGTCCTCGCGAATACTTTGTAGCGGGTTGTAGAACGCTTCGGCCGCGCCTCCGCCCAGGTTCGGTCCATTGGGCACGGGCCACCATAAATTCGCGTACGGCAGCATGCCGCTATTCAGATTTGGAACCGTTACCGGCGTGGTGTCGGTCGTCCCATTGCAGCCGCTGGGAAGCGGACTGATCGCGCCGCAGGGGAGGATTCCCATGCGTGCATTGGCGTCCGGAACAATCGAGACAGAGCTGACTCCCAAGCGCTGGCGGAAGCCTTCGTAGTTCCCGAACACAAAGGTGCGGTCCCGCCGAATCGGCCCACCCAGCGCGGCGCCGAATTGATTTCTCTGGAAGGGAGGGATGCGCTCGCCCTGCGGATGATCGAAAAAGTTTTTGGCGTCGAGAGCGCTGTTGCGCACAAACTCGTACAGCGCGCCGTGCATTTGGTTCGTTCCAGACATGCTCACAATGCTGATTTGCCCTCCGGCGCGTTTGCCGTATTCCGCTCCGTAGGTATCGGTCACCACGTTGAATTCGCGCACCGCGTCAACGCCCAGCAGTTCGCCGCTGACTCCGCCCGGAACAGAATGGCCCTGGCTGGGCCCCATGTACTCAACTCCGTCGAACAAAAACAGGTTTTCGCTGAAACGCCGGCCCGAAATACTGAATAAATTACCGAGTTGGCCGCTCGCGCCGCCGTTTTTCAGCGAGGTGACGGCGAACGCGCCGGTGGTCAGCGCGATCAGATTGTCGAAACTCCGGCCGTTGAGCGGTAAGTCTTTTACTTCCCGTTCGCCGACAAGACCGGAGACTGATGCCGTCGTAATATTCACGAGTGGAGTTTCCGCCGTGACGGTGACCACTTGCTGCAACTGGCCCACCACCAGGCTCAAATTCACCACCCCCTGCTGGCCTACCACAAAATCGAAACCCGCCTGGACTGCGGTCTTGAAACCGGCTTTTTCGGCCTTCATTTCGTAGCGTCCTACCGGCAACGAAAGAACCCGGTAGTAGCCTTCGCTGTCGCTGATGACGGTGCGCTCCGCGCCTGTCTCCATGCTGGTAACTGTCACCGTTGCCTGAGGCACACCCGCGCCGGAGGCATCGTGAATCGTTCCGGTGAGGGAGGCGGTGACCTGCGCGCGTAGCGGTGTGCTGCCCAGAAAAAAAATCAAACTCACCAACAATAGGCTGGGAAACGCCAGACTGAGTTTCTTGAATGCGCGCATTCTTGGTTTCTCCCACGGGCCAGGTGCACTGCTGGCTCCGCACCGCGCGCCAGACTGGCGCGGAAATGGAAGGGGGATATGAGGATTCGCCGCCGTGCGGTCGGTGCTGTTCGACTGTTACAGGGATTTCTCCAACGTTGGAGCAGCTTCGTGATCGTGGCACACCACAACTCGATCGCGGCCCTCTTTTTTGGCGCGGTACAGAGCGTCATCCGCCATGTGGATCAAGCCCTCGGCGTTTTCACTTTGTTCCGGAAAAGCTGCGATTCCTGCCGATATAGTCACCGAGCCCAGACTTTGTCCTCGAAATTGCAATGCGAGATGCTTGACCGCCTCGCGGATTTTTTCGATGCACGCGCGGGCGCCATCCGTGTTGGTTTCCGCAAGCACCAGCGCGAATTCTTCACCGCCAAAACGGCAGGCGAGGTCTCCGGCGCGCACGCGGGCCTTAAACACCGCGGCAACTTCCCGGAGGAGGAGATCTCCCGCCTGATGTCCGAAGGTGTCGTTGAAATGCTTGAAATGATCGATGTCCAACATCGCCAGGGAAATACTGCGTTTGGCCCGGGTGGCGCGGTGCACTTCTCTGTCGAGCTATTGTTCCAAATAGCGGCGATTGAACAGTCCGGTCAGCGGATCTTGGATGGATTGGTCACGGAGGACCTCGCGCAGCTTGAGGTTGGCTACCGCCAGTGAGATACGTTCGGCCACGGCAGTAGCCAGGCTGAGGAACTGCTGGCTCTGGTTCGGGAATGTATTCGTGGAAGATTCAGGTTGGCTGGGTTTGTCCTCGATGTAAAGCACTCCGTAGGTTTCGCCCTGAGCTACCAAAGGCATGCACAAATATCCAGCGCGAATCTCGACGATGTGCGGACAGCGCAGCAACGTAGCGCCGGCTGCGCCCATGTAAGGTTTCCCTTGCCGCAATCCCCAGCAGTCGCTGGGCTCGAAGGTGTCCTTGGTGCTCGAGCAATCGCCCCAATTCGCGCAGCATTCCACCAGGTTGCGCGAAGAATTCGTGAGGCAAAGCATCCCGGGCCGCGACGCGAAGATTGCACCGGAGAGCGCTTTGACGACTTCACACGCTTCGCCAACATCGTGGCAGGATTGAAACAGATCCGTCAGCTTGGTCAGTTCGCTGCGCTCCCGCGTGATGCGTTCTGATTCAAGCAGGGCCGCCGAGAGACGTTCGTTATCGTGTTTGCGTTGCGTGATATCGCGCAGGAAGATCACTCCTCCGCGGCGATTGCCCTGGTTGTCCATCAAGGGCCCGCCGGCAGCGAGAAAATAGCGGCCGTCCGACAGGTCCGGGCATTGCATATACACTTCCAGCTCATCAATAGATTCCCCACGGACTGCTCGCGTCAGCGGCAAATCGTGCGCGCCAAACGGCGTGATTCCATCCTCCCGATGAAATCCCAAGTGCTTCGGGAAGTTCTCAGCGGTCACGTCACTCTCGCCGTCGTGGCATAGCCGCTTAGCGGCGGGGTTACGCAAGATGATCCTGCCCGTCTCGTCAGCAACTTCCACCACGTCCCTGCAGCTATTGAGGATCGATTCGAGGAATTCTCTCTCCTTACCGACCGCCTCCTCCGCCGCATTCCGTCTGGCGAGTTCCCGGTTTACAATCCAGGCCGCGATAATCAGCAGCAGAAAAACCGACGCGCCCAGGAACTCATTAATTCTGCTGGCTCGCCCGTCGGCTGCTTCCGCTTCTGCCACGCGCTGCTGCAGCAGACCTCTTTCAACATCTTCGAACATGCGAATCTCGTCCACGGCATGAAAGGTGAGATTCACACCCTCTTCACTTATCGCTTTCTGTTCTTTATCGTCGTGCGCATTTCGTTGATGCGACTGGACGGACCTTTCGAAGAGCTGGAGGCGCGCCCGCACGGCGATCTCCAATTCGTTAAGCCGCACCTCTTGGCCAGGATTGTCCACGACCTCCTGCCGCAACAGGGGAATTACGGTGAGCGTGCCCTTGCTCGATGCTTCGAACGCGGGAATTTGCGTGGCGTCCTCATCCGCTACGTAGGTGCGGCGGGCGTTGCCGGATTCGGTGAAGTGAATGCGCATGGCCTCGCAGAGATCAAGGACTGCCCGTGAATGAGCAACCCAGCGGTCCTTGTCGGCCTGAACACGGGTCTCCTTGTACGAGAACCCGCCCATAATCGCGAGCAGCGACAGGACTAACACATTTCCGAGGTTCATTCTCGCTTTTAGAGTGAGAGCCATTCGCGTATCTAAGGATTGCTGATTGGAACGAAAACCGGCCGGATGAGTCGGAACGTCCCCGGACATGGACAATCGTGTGAAAAATCCATAGCTCCCCCGGCGCGGGCATGCACGATGCCTGCACGATTGTACGCAATGCACTTCGATGCGAAGGGGGAGAGGGCCTCTTCTGCCACAAGCGCCGCAGCCAAAATCGGCAAGGAAAGCGTACAAAAATCCAAAAAGGGCATTACCTGAAGGGAGTTCTATACTGACTGAACGAGGAACAAAGTCAACGTCGACGGCTGGCATGGCGACGATGTGGTAAACCGAACCGCGCGGGATCACCGGACCGCCAGAATGTCGAAACCGGCCCAAAAATCTGCTTCGCTGACAGGTAGAGTCACCGATCGTAAGGCTTGAAGTTTAACCGGGAGAGATGCCTGTACGGCTCAGAGTCATGTGTTTATTGGCAGCGAGCGAGAGCAATTTCCGGTCGGGATTATGGCGAGTCAGTTTCCGATGGACACAAGCGCGTTTATCGTTACCTATGTGGTGAAACTTCCTACAAGCCGACTTCTGTCCCGGAATGATTTTCGCGTAGCCCGTTCCTCACGATCTATCCGGCTTAGCGAGCGGCCAGGCGTCACTTTCGAGTAACATGTCGTCCCGCAAGCCTGAGTCACTGCTTGACGCGCCTCAGTAGATGAGCTTTAGCGAAAACTGAACTTGCCGCGAAGTTCCCGCCGTTTTGCTGATCATGCCAAATCCTGTACCCTCGATGATATTGGCAGGTAGCCCCATGTTGACGATATTAAACAGATTAAAGAACTCCCCGCGGAATTGCAGGTCCGCTCGCTCCAAGCCATTTTCCCGGTGGCCAATCGGAGTCGTCTTAATGAGCGCAAAATCGAAATCA